>Ga0078972_1007536_pt1 | contig 24081 bp, 14 predicted proteins | sample YelNatPaOPGAMG01_FD_67568 | JGI IMG/M metagenome (GOLD analysis project Ga0078972, IMG submission 67568) | Hot spring thermophilic microbial communities from Obsidian Pool, Yellowstone National Park, USA - OP-RAMG-01 (SPADES assembly) (version 2) | ecosystem: Environmental > Aquatic > Thermal...
GGCGGCCGGAGAGCGCGGGGGGGGGGGGGGGGGCGTCCCCCCCGGAGAAGCCACACCACGCCCGGGGCGGCGCCCCCCCCCCCCTCGCCCGGTTTTACCGGTGGGTTGACACTCCCCGCTCGCCCGGTTTTACCGGTGGGTTGACACCCCCCGCTCGCCCTAATCACGTAACCCGCTCGCCAAGATGTCAGATCTCCCGTGCCCAGTATATAATGCTAATCGAGAATCATTCTTGATTTTGAGGACCAGAGGAGAAGGTTTGTGGAATTGCCAGCCGTCGCTGTATCGCAGAGTCCCGAAGCCAAGTTCCGCGAGTACTTGGCCAGCCGTCCCCGTCCGCAACGCTTTACCGACCAGCAGCGCGATATGGTGCAGTTCATTTTCAGCCGGCACCATCACTTCGACGCCGAGCAGCTTATTGACGACATGAAACGCGCGGGGTTCCATGTCAGCCGGGCCACGGTGTACCGCACGCTAAACAAGCTCGTCGATGCCGGCCTGTTGCGTCGTCTGGAACTGGGGCCGCGTATGTACTACGAGCACGACTACGGCTATCCGCAGCACGAACACATGCACTGTGAACAGTGCGGCAAGGTGATCGAATTTCAGAGTCCCGCCATCGAGGCAACGATGCGCGAAGTCTGCCGGCAGCATCAGTTCCATGCCAACGGCCATACCTTCATCATTCGCGGCACATGCGGCGAATGTAATCGCGCCCGCATGACCAAACGCCGCCTTGATCTCGTATAGTAATCTCCAGCGTAGGGTGAGGGCGGACCTTGCTTGCGCTTTGGGCCGGGGAGATCCCCAACGAGAGGACTTTTTCTATGGCGAAACAATCCGTAAATCGACGGCATTTTCTGAAAACCACGGCGGCCGGCGCCTCGGCGTTGGCGTTGCCGGCTGCCTCGTATGCGAAAGTGGTCGGCGCCAACGGCAAAGTGCGGATCGGCTTTCTCGGCGTCGGCGGCCGCTGCCAGCAGCACATCGACGTTATTCTGCAAATGCAGAAAGAAGGTAAAGCTGTTGTCCCTGTGGCCGTTTGTGATGTATGGGACGGCGATCCGGAATTGGGCAACAAGAAGGGCCGCGGCCTGTATCCTTCGGCCAAGCGCTGCGGCCTCAAGGAAGAGGATAAGGACCACGTTACCAAGGATTATCGCAAGGTCCTCGATCAAAAGGACGTGGACGTGGTTGGCATCGCTACGCCGGATCACTGGCACGCGCGCATGGCCATCGACGCCATGAAAGCGGGCAAGGACGTCTACTGCGAAAAACCAATGACGCGCACCATCGCCGAAGCACAAGCCGTCGTCGATACTGCCAAGGAGACCGGCCGCGTCCTGACCGTCGGCGTGCAATCGATGGCCGATCCCACCTGGCATGAAGCCTACAAATACATCCGTGCCGGCAACATCGGCAAAGTGCTGCAAGGCCAGACGAGTTATTACCGCAATTCCAACGTCGGCCAATGGCGCTACTATCCGCTGAAAAAAAACATGACGCCCAAGACCATCGATTGGGAGATGTGGCTGGGTTACAAGTTCGATGTCAACGGCGTTCCGCTTGGCCCTCCGCCGGAGAAGATGCCGTTTGATCGCGCCGTATGGGCGCAATGGCGCTGCTATTGGCCATTCGGCGGCGGCATGTTCACGGACCTGTTCGTCCACCAGACGACGCACTTGATTGCCGCGATGGGAGTACGGTATCCGGCCCGGGTGGTTGGTGCCGGTGGCATTTACCTGGAATACGACAACCGCGATGTCCCGGATACGGCCACAGTTGTCGCCGATTACAACGAGGGCTGCCAACTGCTCATCTCGGCGACCATGTGCAACGACACGCAGCTGGGTGAGATGATCCGCGGCCACCTGGCCACGGTCAAATTCGTCGGCGGCGGCGATTATATGAAAGGCTTCGAGGTCTACGAGCAGTATCCGCAGGGGCGCCCCAGCAAGGCTGCGGAAAAAGCCGCCGAGCCGATCTACACTTTTGCCAATCCCCAACAGGGCAATGCCACCTACGCCTTGTACGAGAATTTCTTGGAATGCGTCCGTTCGCGCAACCGCAATACGCTCTGCCCGCCAGAGCTAGGGGCAGCCGCCTTTACTACCGTCAACATGGGGGTGCTGAGTTACCGCTATGGTAAGGTGCTGTTCTGGGACAACGAGCATCGCAAGACCACCGATGTCGATCCGGGTTGGGCGCGCCAGTGGGAAAAGCGCAGCAAGGAGCGCGGCAAACCGAATCACATCATCGGTTGGGAGGGGGGCGACAAGGGCAGCACTTTGGAGCCGCCGGCGTATCAGAAACTGGAAGGACCGTGGAAGAACGGCCAAGATCCGGCAGATACGAGCGCGGGTTAGCGCCGCTTCGCCGAAGCGGCGAACGGTTTCCCAGCCAGAGGCCCGCGGACGTTGGTTCACGGGCCTCTATGTGCTGTCGCCTCGGTGGAAATCGCCGGCCGATCAGTGCAAGAGGCAGCTGACAGGAATGGTGATCGTTTCTGCGGCCGGTTGGCTCACGTGAACGTGGACGGCGGCGCGGAGGCGGTCGCCAGGGATTTGCCGGCGATCGACGTGGATTTTGAGCGTCGCTTGATGGCCCGGCCCCGGCGCCCAACGGCAAGTGACTGCCGGATGATCGGATTCGATACGGTCAATGCGGATGTCGTCGTCCTCCGCCGCGCTCAACAGCACGATGCGGGCCGGCAGCGGCTGATTGGCCGATTGGGACAGCACAACCGAGGCCGGGGCGGCGCTCACTCGATGCCGGGCGCGCTTGACGAGGGTAAACGGCACCTTCAACTCGGAATACAAGGGATCGGAAGTGCAGATCCGCAGTATCTCGGTATGAGCGCCTTCGGGACAGTCGGCCGCTACTTCCACCTGGATGGTGCGCCGCCAATGGCCGGCGTCATCGCGGCGCAGTTCGCCGAGATGGGTGCGGACGTAGGGTGAGGAAGTTGGAACAGCACGGACAATCAACGGCTCAGTACGGCGATCGATCACGGTGATCTCGTGACGAATGGCTGTGTCGGTGTAAATGGCCAAGGAGGGCGGCTCGACTGTAATCTCGGTGACGACCCGTGCCCGGATGTACAGAGACATTTCTTGCTCCGTTGTACCGCTTTTGTAGCAGAGGGTGATGCGCCAGCTGTGAAGTCCAGCCGGTTGCGTCAAGGTGTTGACTTCCAGCAATAGGTCGCCGAACTCGCCCGCTTGTAAGGTCCGCTTCTCCAGCTTGGGGGCCAGGCAGCCGCAACTGGGACGAACGTCTGTGATTTCGACTGCTTCAGGACCACTATTGCGGAACGTGAAGCGATGCGCTAGGGGTAGTCCGCTGCGTACTTCGCCCTTGTCCACCACGGATTGCGGGCATTCCAGGTCGGCGCGGACCAGCGCCGCCCGCAGAAGCAGGACCATCGGCGCAACCAGGGCCAACAGGACATGCGCTCGGCGTGGCATGAACTCCTCCCTAACCTCGGTACAGAGCGGCCCCTCATACTTCTTCTCCGCTCTCCAGGCAAGAGCACCTTGGCAGCAAAAAAGTGAACGAAAATGAGCCGCCGCCGCCACTTATTTATGTAGAGACAGCCGCGCTGAGAAGAGGCCGGGCCACTGGTGGGAGCGGCGTCGCGCCCCAATGGAAGGAGGTTCCCTGTGCGCTTAACCTTACGAACTTTGCTGGCCTATCTGGACGACACCCTCGAACCGCTGGAGATCAAGACGATCGGGCAAAAAGTGGCCGAAAGCGAAACGGCCCAGGAATTGATCGCCCGCATCAAGCAAGTGACACGACGGCGGCGGATCACCGCACCGCCCGCCACTGGCCCCAATGCCTTCGACCCCAATACTGTGGCCGAGTATCTCGACAACGAGTTGCCTCCCGAACAGGTCGCCGAGGTGGAAAAGCTCTGCCTGGAGTCGGATGTGCATTTGGCCGAAGTGGCTTCGTGCCATCAGATCCTCACGCTGGTCCTGGGCGAACCGGCGGTGGTGCCGCCTAAAGCCAAGGAGCGGATGTATGCCTTGGTACGGGGGCGGGAAGCCATCCCCTTCCGCAAAGCAAGCAGCGCCCAGGCCTCCGCGCCCCCTTCGGCCGACGCCGACGCCGATGAGATGTTTCTGCTCGGATTGCCGTTCTATCGCCACGGCGGCTGGCTGCGCTGGGTCTTGCCGCTGGTCGCTGTTCTTCTCTTTACGATCGTCGGCGTCGCTCTGTGGCAATTGATCTACGGCATACAACAGTCCCTTACTCCGGTCGCCCAAAGAGCGCCTACCGAAGCAAGCGCTCCAGAAAAATCGAGCAAGGCGCCTGCGGCCCCAGAGGAAAAACCCGCTGCCCCAGAGCCTAAAACTGCGCCTGCGGCACAGCCAACAACGTCGCAGCCCTCCCCCTCGTCGGCTCCCAAGCCGATCCCGCCCGACGCAAAGCAGGTCCCGCAAACCAAGCCTGTGCCGACAACCCCGTCCAGTCCTCCCAGCGGAGGACAAGTGGAAGCCAAGACGGACATCCCTCCCTCGACGGGAAAGTTGGAAAAAACACCGGCAGCGTCGGCAGCCAGCCGGGAGGCACCGCCGAGCAAGGAACGGGTCGTGGTCGGTCAATATCGCATCTCGGACTACGCCCCGCCAAGCTTGCTGGTGCAGCGCAGCGACAAAGACGGCTGGATGCGGCTCAAGCCTGGTTCACCTGTGACCACCGGCGATCCGATCATGAGCTTGCCGGGCTATGCCAGCGAGGTGCAGCTAGATTGCGGCCTCCATCTGCTGCTGCGCGGCCATGTCCGCGAGTTCACGCCGTTGCTCTTGGTAAAAGATCAAACAGGCCATGAACGGAACGAAGCTGCCATCATGGACTATCTCCAGGAGAGCGCGGTTGTGTTGCACAAGCCCAAGGATACCGATGCCGACCTCACTCTTCTGCGTGGCCGGCTGTACCTCTCGAACCACAAAAAAGGCAGCGAGCCACGCGGTTTGGTGGTGCGCCTGCGCTTCGAGAATAAGGCCTGGGACATAACGCTCTATCCGGATGCAGAAGTCCTTGTTGATCTCTTTAAGACACACATTCCTGGGACAAGCGAGCCGCTGTCGGCACTGAAATGGTTTCTTCTCAAGGGCGAGGCCGGCCTCGCCCTTGAACACGAGCGCTATCCAGACTTGTCCGAACCGGGGCGGGCCCAATTCAGCTGGATCAGCCTCAATCCCTCGGCCTATGAGCGCCCGTACTTAAGCAAGCAAGATTTGGAAATCGCTAACCGAGTGTTGTTCGCCAAGAGGCCGACCGTCGATACGCCGCAAGCCCGCGAGATGGAGCTGGCCTTGAAAGCGATCCGCGACCGGATGACCGTGGACAAAGACCCGCGGACCGCCCTGCAAGAAACGTTGATGAATAATCGATTCGCCGAGCACCAGTTGGCCCTCTATTGCCTCGCTGCCCTGGATGAAGTCAAGGATTTACTCGACGTTCTCGGCAAGGCCGACGCCATCTACGCCCCCGATCGCGATACGGCCATCTTCGCCCTGTGGCGCTGGCTAGATCACGGTAAAGGCCAAAGGGAGAAGCTTTTCAATCCGGAGACCGGAGGCGGCCTCTTGCGCTCGGATTTGGGTTACACTACGGAAGAGGCCAAACGCATCGTGGACCTGTTCCGCGAGCCGACCGATGAGGAGATCTTCAGCACCAAGTTCTACACGGCGCTGGCCGCCGACCTGGCCAGCGATAAGGTGGCGCTGGCGGAGTTGGCGCGGTTCTGGCTTTCGCGGATTGCCCTGGGCATATTTCACCTGGACTTGCCGAAGTTGAAAAGCTTCAATGCGGCCCTGCCCCAAGACCGCCGCGAAGCAGCCCGGCGCGAAGTGGAGCAGGCGATTCGCGAAGGCTTGTTACCTCGCGCCACAGGGGGAATGCCGCGGACCAATCCTGGCCGTTAGCGAGCACCTGCATACTGCAAAACCCTTACGAGCCGGAAGCATAAACGACGGAACCTCCGCCGTCGCTTATGCTTCGGGCTCGCGCCCAGATCGTTTTTCTGTCAACTCTTTCGAGTGAACGGCCTTTTTCCCTGCCTACAAGGGGGAGGGCATATTGTCTGGCAGCGTTAGCGTTTCAATGCCTCACGGGTGAAAGCATCGTCTGGAAACGCCGGATTGATCTGGAGGTCGCGGAAGAAATAGGCGCCGATCAGTTTGCCTTCGTCACCCTTGAGAAGAGAGCCGACCTGAAGCCAGGTTTCTTTGTCGAAAAAGAAGGTTGACTCGGTGATGCCCTCCTCCGTCGGCACCGCGTAGCGGGTGCGCTGGAGCACCCAACAGGGCCGAGCACCTGTCTGGGGATCTTTCTTGATTCCCAAGTATTCCACATGAAGGGCATTGGCCTTCTTCGCTTGCTCCCAAGAAGCAAGGGTGCGCTGCATGCCGATCTTGATACCGAATTCGGTGAGGGGATAACGGCCCGACTGTTTGGCCTCCTCGCTGTGGGGATCGCGCGCGACGATGCCCGCCACCGACCAAATGCCGGCTGGGCGTACCAGCAGCTGATCGCGATTTTCGCCCTGGACGTACAATACCGCTGCCGCCCGCCGCGCTCCTTCCTTCCAGCGTAGCAACACGCTGAAGGGCTTTTCCCGAAAAGCTACCTCAATCACTTCCCTACGCTCCAGGCGCCCCGCGATACGCTCCTGTTTGTGCAGCGTCGCCGTGTAGCCTTGCACTTCCCGATCGTACCGGCGAAGACATTCTTGGAGGAAGGCGATAGGATCGTTCTTTGCCAATTGCTCCATCTCCGCCTCGTTCGGCAGAGGAGTGCCGTCGTCGGCCACGTCGCGGAAAGTCCCAGCCGGCAGCGCGGCTACGCTCGAAGAATCCGACGTACATAGCAAACAGAGGGGCAAGCAAAGGAGCGCACGTCTCATGGTGGTCCTCTCCGTGAAAAGAGCGCCGACTGCCTATTTTATGCAATTTGAGACAACCCGCAACAATGTTGCGGAGAAAAGCACTTATACGGAGACGATGCCACATATTCGCCCCCAGCTAGGCCGGCTTTCTTGAAAAAAGTTCCCTATCGGACCGACAATGCATCTGCACGGTCTGTCCTGGCTGGAGGGAACGGATCTGCCATGACGGAGAGAACTCGCCTGTGCTGGGTTCCGGCAGCTCTTCTCTGGTTGTCAGGCTGCGCCGCGTTGAGTCCGCGTTCTTCCTCGGCTGCACTGGATCTCGATCCTATTGTTCGCGCTTGCTACCAGCCTACCTCGGAATCCGTCTCCAGCCCCAGCCAGGGCGTAGGTTCTTGCCAGCGTTGCGGGCTGGAAAGCCCGGCGCCCGGCATCGTGTTTGTCATCGATGGGGCAGGTGGGTTCGAAGCGGCGTCGCGGACCATGCGCCAAACCATCGCCGAATTGAAGATGCCGCTAGAGGTGCGGAGTTTTCGCTGGACGCATGGTTACTGCCGTGTACTCTCCGATCAGATCCACGCAGCCCATTTGCGCCGGGCAGGCCAGAAATTGGCCGAACTGGTGTTAAACTGCCAGCAAGAAGCGCCTGCCCGCCCTATTTATCTCGTGGGGCACAGCGCGGGCTGCGGCGTGGTATTGGTGGCCGCAGAGCAACTGCCGCCCAATACACTACAGCGCATCGTGTTGTTGGCTCCGGCCGTCTCCTCCAAGCGCGACCTGCGGGGCGCGTTGCGCAGCTCTTGTCAGGGCATCGATGCCTTCATCAGCAACCGTGACTGGTGTTGCCTCGGATTAGGAACGTTACTGACTGGGACCACGGATCGTTGTTGGCTGACGGGAGCGGCCGGGAAGACCGGCTTCCAACCGATTATCGCTAGTCCCCAAGACGAAGCGCTTTACGCCAAGTTGCGACAGTATCCGTGGGAGCCAAGCCTGATATGGACCGGACACCGGGGCGGGCATTATGGCTCTTATCAGCCGGGTTTTCTCCGCGCCTTCGTGCTTCCACTGTTTCAGGAGTCGGTAGCCTGTGGCCCCTAGTCCGCAGCAAAGCCAGACACTATCACGGACTACGGGCCACGGAGGCAACGACGGAAAGTAATTCGCTCAAATCGAAAGGTTTGGAAAGGGTGGCGGAGAAACCGGCCTGGGCCATTTTCTCTTGCTCCTGGCTGCTGACGTAGCCGGTGGCGGCGATCACTGGAAGATGGCGCAACCCCTCCTCGGCGCGGACCAAGCGCAGCAGATCGTAACCATCCTGTTCCGGCATGCCGATATCGGTGATGATGACATCAAGCGGCTCGGCCCGAGCAATGTTCAGCGCCTCAGGGACACTGGCGGCTTCGCGGACCCGCAACCCTTTGGAAGTGAGCAGCCAGCTCAATACCTGGATGGTGTCCAGCGAATCATCCACCAGCAAGATGCGCAGCGGAGCGGGCACAGATGCCGTTTCCGGGGTTGCGGAAGGCGTCTGGGCCGGCACCAGGGGAAAGCGAAACGTGAAGCGGGCCCCTGACCCCTGCTCGACGTTCTCTGCCCACAATTCGCCGTCGTGCAAGAGGGCAATTTCCCGAGCGATGGCCAGGCCCAAACCTGTGCCGCCGTACTGTCGCCGCGAAGACAAGTCCGCTTGCCAGAACGGCTCAAAGATGCGCGACAGATGGGCCGGTTGGATGCCTGGACCGTTATCCACGACTTCGAGGAAAACGTGCTGGTCTGCCAGCCAGGCCGTCACGCGGATGCGCCCTTTGCGGGGCGTAAATTTGACGGCATTGTCCAGCAAGTTGGCGACCACTTGCTGTAAACGCACCGGATCGGCGAGCAGGGGAGGAAAAGCATCGCGCAGCTCCAGACGGAGTATTTGCTCCTTAGCAGCGGCGCGCGGCTCAATCATTTCCACTGCATTGCGCAAGCACTCGGCCAAATGGACAGCTCGCTTTTCCAGAGACAGCTTACCGGCGGTGATGCGGGCAATGTCGAGCAGATCGTCGATGAGACGAGTTTCCTGGGCCAGATTGCGACTCATGGCATCAAGAATGGGCTGCCATTCGCCGCCCGGTAGACGGGCGCGGAGCAGGTCGATGCCGGCCCGTAACGGCGTCAAGGGTGTGCGCAGCTCATGCGACAGGGTGGCCAGGAAGCGGTCCTTGGCGGCGTTGGCTTCCGCCAGACGCTGATTGGCTTGCATCAGCTCGCTGGTGCGTGCCAGGATGCGCGCCTCGAGGTGTTCGTTCAACTCTTGGAGCTGCCGCTCGCGTTGGACAGCCAACAGGCTCAGGCGGCGCTGCTCGATGGCCTGACGGATGGTCTGTTTGAGGTTCTCGATGACGCAGGGCTTGGTGAGGTAGTCATACGCGCCGCGGCGCAGGGCGGTCACAGCGGATTCCAGCGAAGCGCAGCTAGTCAAAATAATGCAACACGCGGTCGGCGCCCGTTGGCGGACCTCGGTCAGCAAGGCCAGACCGTCCGCCTTGGCGAGCATCAGCTCGAGCAGGACCACATCATAGTTCCGTTGCGCCAAGGCGGACAAGGCGTCGTCAACGCTCCGCGCTGCCACAACTTCATAATGTTCCTGACGAAGAATGTTGGAAACGGTACGGGTCGCATCGTCGTCGTCATCGATAAGCAACACACACGGTCGTTCTTCTGCGGAACGCGGCGTGTGGGAAGATCGGGAGGCTTTGCTGAGCATGATCGCCCTCTAGTTGGATCACGTCCGGTTCATCTGCTGGCCTGACCCAATCTCTCGGCGGCCGGGACGCTTCTCACGCGAAGCAGCTCTGGTCCGCGGCGTTTATTCGGGAAGGATACGCTTCTATTCTAAAACGTCCCGCTCTCGCCTGCCAGCCTACAGCCCGCGGATTTGATGTTGTTCTTGGCGGTACGCCGTGGGGCGTTTATGGCAAAGACGATAGAAAGCATCACTGAAATACTTTTCGCTATGGAAACCGCAGCGGTAGGCCACTTCCTTGAGAGACAGCTGCGATTCGGTCAAGAGTTGGCACGCTCGGGCAATCTGGACACGGAGCATCTCTGCTTTCGGTGTGCGGCCGAGGAAGCGGCGGAATTTGCGTTCTAGCGTACTGCTGGAGACGGCCGTTTGGGCGAGAACGTCACGGATGCGAATGCCCTCACAAGCATGGTCGCGGATGAAGCGCAGCACCCCCGCCACTTCCGGATCTGCAACGGCCAAAAGGTCGGTCGAACGCCGTGCCGTCAGACCGCACGGGGGGAGATAAATAGGCTTTTGCTGACGCCGGCCGCGCATCATCCGGTCCAGACAAGCCGCCGCGGTATAACCGATGCGTTGGGCGTCCAAATCGATGCTGCTCAAAGGCGGTGTGGCCATATCGCACAGCACCGGATCGTTGCCGACGCCCAGGACCGCCGCTTCATCCGGCACGCGCAGACCGATGCGCCGACAAGCATTGAGTACCTGATAGGCGCGTTCGTCGTAACAAGCGAAAATGCCAATCGGTTTGGGCAAAGTGCGCAGCCAGTCGGCGATTTGCGTTTCTTCGCGTTCCCAATCGGCCACCGCCCAATGCGCGCTGGGCACCGAAAACAGGGAACAGGTATGGCCGGCCTCTTCGACGCAGCGGCGGAACGCTTCGCCGCGCTGTTCGATGTAGGGCCAATAACCTGGAGTCAAACCGCAGAAAGCAAAGTGGCGAATCCCTTGTTCCCAGAAGTGCTCAAAGGCCAGGTGAGCTACACGGGTATTGTCGGTGCCGACCAGGGGAAATCCCGACGGCGTCAATGTGCCATACAGATCTACTACAGGTATCCTCAAGGGGGGCAAACGCATGGCGGCCTCGGAGGAAGGGAAACGAGCCAGGATACCGTCTCCCTCCCAATCGCGCAGCCAGGCCGGTGGCGATTCCAGTCCCCGCGGCTCGAAGTGCAATACCCAGTCGCCTTGTTCACGGCTGTAGCGGGCGATGCCGCTGATCAAATCCCGCCCATAGGCACGGGACGATTCGATGAGCACGGCGACGCGCCAGAGGCGGCGGGAGCGTTGCCTGGGCATAGTTTTTCCTCCTTCCCTTCTGATGAAAAATCAGGAAAGAAAGACGAAATTTTATACTAGCAGCCAAGGAAGAGGACGGCTAGAATAAGATCACCTACCTTCGATGCGCAAACGCGCTGCTTCCTTGAAGAGGGCGTTTGTCGCTGTCAAGCTATTGCGAAGCGGCGGCGTGCCAATTTCTCTCCGATGCACTCCAGCCGCTGCGACTAACAGGGAGATCGAAGCGATGATGTTGGGGTGGAAATGGTTGGCTGCCGTGTCTGGCTTGCTGATTCTGTCGACGACGTTTCCGGTACGGGGAGAAGCGGCCAAGGGCCCAACCGCGGCGGGGCCGGTGAGTTATTACAAAGATATCCGCCCGATCTTCCAAGCCCACTGCCAAGGCTGCCATCAGCCGGCCAAGGCCAAGGGCGAGTATATCATGACGGACTTCGCCAAGCTGTTGGCCGGCGGCGAATCTGGCAAGCCTGCCGTGGTGCCCCGGCAGCCGAACCAAAGCGCCTTGCTGGAAATGCTGGTTCCTCACCAGGGCAAGGCCAAGATGCCCAAGGGCAAAAGCCCCCTCAGCGAGACAGACATCGACCTGATCCGTCGCTGGATTGCCGAAGGCGCGGTGGATGATACGCCGACCAACGCCAAAGCCCGCTACGATCAAGACCACCTGCCTGTTTATACACGGCCGCCGGTTATCACGGCGCTCGACTTTTCTCCCGACGGCAAACTGTTGGCCGTGGCCGGATTCCACGAAGTGTTGCTTGTCGAGAGCGCCAGTGGGCGACTCGCCGCTCGACTGGTGGGACTGTCGGAGCGCATTCAGTCGGTACGCTTCTCCCCGGATGGGAAGCTTCTGGCGGCGGTAGGCGGTTTGCCGGCACGCATGGGCGAAGTGCAAATCTGGGACGTGGTGAAGCGGAAGCTGGTTTTGTCTGTGCCTCTTACCAGCGATACGCTTTATGGAGTCAGTTGGTCGCCCGACGGCAAACAAGTGGCCTTCGGTTGCGCCGATAATACCGTACGCGCCTTAGACGCCAAGACAGGCGAGCAGGTGCTGTTTATGGGTTCGCACACCGATTGGGTGCTCAATACCGTTTTCTCGGTGGATGGTTCGCACCTGGTTTCCGTCAGCCGCGATATGACCGCCAAGCTCACGGAAGTGGCGACCCAGCGCTTTGTGGACAATATCACCTCCATCACTCCGGGCGCTCTCAAGGGCGGCATCCAGGCCGTGGCCCGTCATCCGCTCCGTGATGAAATTGTGGTCGGCGGGGCCGACGGCGTGGTTAAGGTATACCGCATGCACCGTTTGACGGCCCGGGTTATCGGCGACGACGCCAACCTGATCCGCCGCATGCCGCCGATGCTCGGGCGTATTTTCAGCGTCGCCGTCAGCAGCGATGGCAAACGCATCGCCGCTGGTAGCAGTCTCGATGGCAAAGGCGAGGTTGCAGTCTATTCCTACGAATTCGACACCAGCCTGCCGGAAGCCATTAAACGCATCAACGCCAAAGTGGGACGGACGCCGGAAGAGAAGGCAGCTTTGGAGAAGTATCACACGGAAGGCGTTCGCGTTATTGCTCGTGCCTCGTTCCCCACCTCTAGCGTCTACGCCCTTGCTTTTCATCCCGATGGTCGGCGGATCGCCGCTACAGGTTCGGACGGCAAAGTCCGCCTGATTGCCGCCGACAACGGCGCCGTAGTAGGCGAATTCGCGCCGGCGCCCGTGGTCAAGACGGCAGCCCTGGGGCAAGCGACGCCCTCGGCGAAGCCGGCTGATTTCATCCGGGACGTAAATCCGATTCTTTCGCGGCTGGGTTGCAACGCTGGCACTTGCCACGGTTCGGCCCAGGGCAAGAACGGCTTCAAATTGTCGCTGCGTGGTTACGATCCTCTTTTCGACGTTCGCGCCTTGACCGATGATTTGGGTGCGCGCCGTGTTAATCTGGCTTCTCCCGATGATAGTCTGATGCTCCTCAAAGCTACCGGAGCAGTGCCGCACGTCGGCGGACAACTCATCAAGCCGGGAGAACCCTATTATCAAGTCCTGCGTTCCTGGATCGCCGGCGGCGCTCAGCTCAACCTCCAGTCGCCGCGTGTGGTCCGCATTGAACTATCTCCTCCCAATCCCGTTCTCGAAAAAATGGGCACCGCACAAGCCATGCATGTAACGGCCTTCTACAGCGACGGCAGCACCCGTGAGGTGACCCGCGAAGCCTTTATCGAAAGCGGCAACAGCGAGACGGCCTCTGCCAATCGCGAGGGGATTATCACGGCCTTGCGCCGCGGCGAAGCGCCGATCCTGGCCCGTTACGAAGGCGCCTACACGGCGACCACATTGACAGTCATGGGCGATCGTACCGGTTTTGTGTGGCACGAACCGCCCAAGTATAACAAGATCGATGACTTCACCGCTGCCAAGTGGAAACGCCTGAAGATCCAGCCCTCCGACGTTTGCAACGATGCCGAGTTCCTGCGCCGAGTTTATCTCGACCTGACGGGATTGCCGCCTACCCCCGAACAGGTCCGCGCCTTCTTGGCTGACCCCCGTGATTCACGCCTCAAGCGGGAAGCCGTGGTCGATAAACTGATCGGCAGCGAAGATTACGTCGAATACTGGACCAACAAATGGGCCGATCTGCTTCAGGTCAATCGCAAATTCCTTGGGGTGGAGGGTGCGGCCTCCTTCCGCAAATGGATTCGGGAGCAGATAGCCAACAACACGCCCTACGATGAGTTCGCGCGGAAGATCCTGACGGCCAGCGGCTCCAACCGCGAGAACCCTCCCGCTTCTTATTTTAAGATTCTGCGCGAACCAGGGCCGACCATGGAGAACACTACCCATCTGTTCCTGGCTGTGCGCTTCAACTGCAATAAGTGTCACGATCATCCCTTTGAGCGCTGGACGCAAGACCAATATTATCAGTTAGCCGCCTTCTTCGCGCGGGTTGACCTCAAAGCGGATCCTCAGTCGGGCGACCGGCGTATCGGCGGCACAGCCGTTGAAGGGGCCAAACCGCTCTACGAAATCGTCGCCGACAAGGACCAGGGCGAAGTCGAACATTTACGGACAGGCCAGGTGATGGCCCCGGCATTTCCTTATGCGGTGAAGTTCCAGGCCCCTCCCCAAGCGACACGGCGCCAGCAATTGGCCGCCTGGATCACCTCTGCGGAAAATCCATATTTTGCCCGTAGTTTCGTCAATCGTCTGTGGGGTTACCTATTCGGCGTGGGCATCATCGATCCCATCGATGACATTCGCGCCGGCAATCCGCCGACTAACCCCGAACTGCTCGACTATCTAACGCGTGAGTTCATCCAGAGTGGCTTCAATGTCCGCCACATAATGCGGCTCATCTGCACATCGCGCACCTACCAATTGTCCGTGGCTACCAACAAATGGAACGAAGACGACAAGATTAACTATTCCCATGCCCGCCCCCGCCGTTTGCCGGCAGAAGTTTTGCTCGACAGCGTTTATCGCGTTACCGGTTCAACGTCTCATTTTCCTGGAGTGCCGCCGGGCACGCGTGCAGCCGCTTTACCTGATTCCGGCGTGGAATTGCCCAGCGGTTTCCTCAGTACGTTTGGGCGGCCGCCGCGGGAAAGCGCTTGCGAATGCGAGCGCAGCAGCAATCTACAACTGGGACCTGTCATGGCCCTGGTCAACGGCCCCACCTTGGCCGAGGCCATCAATGATCCTAACAATGCCCTTGCGCGCCTGGCTGCTCAGGAAAAGGATGACGCCAAGCTGATCGATGAATTGTTCGTCCGCATCCTAAACCGTCCGGCGACAGCCGCAGAAATCGAAGCCAGCCGGAAAATCCTCCAGCAAGTGGAAGAGGACCACCAGAAATTAGTGCAAGCCCTCCACAAGCGCGAGAAAGAATGGGAGGCGTTGCGGCCCAAACTGGAAAAGGAGCGAGAAGCAGCCATTGCTCAGGCCCGCCAGGAATTGACCGCTTACGAAAAAGAGTCGGCGCCGCGACGGGCCGAACAAGAACGGCAAAAGGCGGCTCGAACCGCTCAGTTGGAAGCCGAGTTGAAAAAGTACGAAGCGACGTTGCCGGCCAAGCTAGCCGCCTGGGAGAAGACGCGTAACATCGAGGGTGATTGGGTCTTCCTGCATCCCACCACCTTGAAGGCGAGCAATGGGGCCACGCTGCAACGGCAGCCGGATTTCTCCATTCTGGCCAGCGGGAAGAACGGGAAAGGAACGTACACCATCACGGCGCGTACCCGTTTGCAGGGAATCACCGGCTTCCGCTTGGAAGTCTTGCCCGATCCGACCCTGCCCAACGGCGGCCCCGGACGTGCCGGCGATGGCAACTTCGTCCTCAACGAGTTCATCGTCCAGGCGGCGCCTGTGACCGACCCGAAGAAAGTCACCGCGATCAAGCTCCGCAATCCAGTGGCCGATTACGTGCAGCAGGGCTTCCAAGTCGCCGAGTTGATCGACGGGTTCCCCGCCCAGCGTAATGGCTGGGCCGTCGCCGGCAGTCCCGGCGTTCCTCACTGGGTCACCTTCGAGACCACACAACCGCTTGGCTACCCGGGCGGCACGCTTCTCACCTTCATCTTGCATCAGCAGTTCGACGCCCCGGACTTCATGGTGGGCCGTTTCCGTTTGTCGGTCACCACGGCGCCGGTCCCCTTGGGATTGAGTCTGGCCGAAGAGTTGAAGGCCGTTCTGACGACGCCGCCTGAGCAGCGCGACGCCAAGCAGAAAGAAAGCCTGCTGAAATATTTCCGTGCCATCGATCCCGAGCTGCGCCAACGCCAGAACGCGCTTGCCGAGAGCAAGAAACCGTTGCCGATCGATCCGCGCTTGCAGGAACTACAGCAACATCTGGAGGAAGTCAGCCGGCCCGTGCCGCTCGATGCCCAATTGGCGCAACTTCGCCAAGACGTAGCCATGAGCGAACAACAGCGCGCCAATAAACGTTTGACTGTCGCCCAGGACATCGCCTGGGCTTTGATCAACAGCCCTGCGTTTTTGTTCAACCACTAAACTCCCCCAAGAGAGCAAACCGAAATAGCCCCAAAGGAGGTTTCTTATGATCGTGATCCCTGGTCAACCTGGCAAAGACTTGTGTGATCCTCAGTTAGGGATCACGCGACGCGACCTGTTGCGCGTAGGCGGCTCGGGGCTGCTTGGCCTGAGCCTGGGCTCGATGTTTCAGCTCCAAGCCCGCGCAGCGGAGGAGAAAAAAGGCGGCGGTCCCGGTTGGGGCAAGGCCAAAAGCATCATCTTGCTCTATTTGCAAGGCGGCCCCAGCCATCTCGACTTGTGGGACCCCAAGGAAGGCGTGCCGGACAACGTCAAGAGCGTCTTCAAAACCATTGACACCAAGACGCCAGGCATCCAGCTCACCGAGATCCTGCCCAAGCTGGCCCAGGTGACAGACAAACTCACGCTCATTCGCTCCATGAGCTATACCCCCAACGGTCTCTTCAATCACACGGCGGCGATTTACCAGATGATGACGGGCTGGACGACCGACAAGGTAAGCCCGTCTGGTCAGTTGGAACCGCCCGATCCGCGTGATTTTCCCAACTTCGGCTCGCAGATCATCCGCCTCAAACCGGTCCGTGTGCCGATGTTGCCGTTTGTCATGTTGCCGCGGCCGTTGCAGGAATCCAACGTGGTCGGCAAGGGAGGCACCGCTGGTTTTCTGGGCAAGGCGTATGATCCCTATACGCTTTATCCCGAAGGCGACGACATGGACATGAACAAGATGGACCGCATCCGCGTCGATGACCTGAAGCTGCGGCCCGAGGTATTCGCGGCACGGCTGGAACGGCGCGCCCATTTGCGCGAAGTCATCGATGCCGGGATGCCGGTCATCGATAAAGCTGTGGCCGACTACAAACTCAACGCCTACTATGACCGCGCCTTAAGCCTGGTTTTGTCGGGACGCGCCCGCGAAGCGTTCGATCTGAGCAAAGAGCCAGCCAAGGTCCGCGACCGCTACGGCCGCAATACCTTTGGGCAAAGCTGTCTGCTGGCCCGTCGCTTGGTGGAAGCAGGCACGCGGGTGATCGAAGTGATTTGGCCCAAGGTAGCCAACAGCGACAATCACTCCTGGGACCATCACGTCGGATTGACCTACCGGATGAAAAATCAATCCGGCCCCATGCTGGACGCTGGCTTGTCGGCCTTGATTGCCGATCTGGATGAACGGGGCTTGCTCTCGGAAACTCTGGTGGTGGCCGTGGGCGAGTTCGGCCGCAGTCCCAAAAAAGGGGTGAGCACTTCGGGCAACGGCAATAGCGCCGACGGCCGCGACCATTGGCCTTACTGCTATACCGCTGTCATCGCCGGCGCCGGCATCCGCCGCGGCCACATCCACGGCGAATCCGACAAGACCGGCTCCAGCCCACGTAAAGATCCGGTCCACCCCGGCGAACTGCTGGCCACCATCTACCACGCCTTCGGCATCGATCCAGCCACCATCGTCTACAACCACCTCAATCAACCCCGCGAATTGGTCCAGGCCGAACCCGTAACCAAACTGTTCGCCTGATGCCGCCTTCCGCCCCGCCCGTCTCATACCCAGGACGGGCGGGGCGAGGCCGTTCATACCCCCTTCGGGGCTTGGATTACCGAACGGTGCGGAAAAAACACTCTGACAGCTGCGCATCTGGGCCCAGCCACCAGATGACACCTCGTAAAGATAGATAGGACAAGTAAATATTGGAGAAAGAGAGCAAGCCTATGCTGCGTGCTAATGCGCTTTTGCTTGTGGTGGTTTGCTGGCTAACAGGAGACGTGGCCTTGGCCGGGGGGCCACCCGTGATCTATTGGAAGTGCGATCCCGTAGGGCCGAATGAGACGCTCATGCTTTTCGGCGACAGCTTGGGGCCGCCAGCACGGGCTTTGGTCGGCCGATGGCCCGACGCCGAGCCGAGGTCGCCGGAGGCTGGTGGGAAGTTGCCTGCCGGTGAAGAACAGGAGATCAAGCCGCTCCAGGCCGAGTCGCAATGCATCAAACTGCTGATTCCGGCCGACTGGCGCTGGGGCTGTTACCGTGTGCAGCTGCAAACGCCGGCAGGTACCGCTCAGGTGCTTGTCAACCGCCCGGAGGTGTGGTGGTCTCTGGGGGACATAGGGCCTGCGGCATCGCCGGGGAGAGAATACCGCCTGTTCGGCAAGAACTTTTGGTTAGAACCAGCGAAAGGGGCCTGGCCGGGGCGTGTGGTGTTGCGCACGGCGCCGGGGCGCTTCCAGTCGTTGCCGGTACTGGCTGCCAACCGCTACACCGTGACCGTGCGTCTGCCCGCAGACCTGCCGGCGGGGCGCTATACCCTGTGGCTGCACCACGGGCACAGCGGGCAGGCGGGCTGGAGCGCCTCTTTTGAGATCACCGTGCAAGCGCCGACGCCCTGGCCAAACACCCTCTACAATGTGCGCGATTTCGGGGCCAAAGGCGACGGCCTGACGGATGATACAGCGGCCCTGCGTGTCGCCCTGGGACGCTGCCAGAAGGCCGGCGGCGGCATCGTGTTCCTGCCGCGAGGTACGTACAAGATCACCGGCACGCTGGTCATCCCTCGGCGCACGGTGCTCCGGGGGGAGCGGCGCGAATGGGTCTGGCTTTATGTGCCGCAGAAGACCCCAGAATTCAACACCGTCTTGGCTGGCAATGGCGAGTTCGGCGTCGAGGAACTGTCGCTGGTAGCGCAGACGCCCCGGCGTCTGATCACTGCCCCCGATGTGCCGACCATGTACAACATGCCGTGGGGTGCTCCCGCCGTTCACGGCCAGCCGCTGCCCCATGCCGATGATGTCCGCCTGCACCGTCTGCGCCTGCATCATCTCCGCTATGCTCACCGCGTCGGTCCCAAGGATCCGCGCCGCTGTGAACATTCCGGCCCCAGCACGGTGGCGCTGTGCGGGCACCGCCTGGAGATCAATGACTGCGAGATTGTCTCCAGCGGCATGCCCATTATTCTACATGACATCCGCTATAGCCGCATCCTCCGCAACCATCTGCACACGGGCCGCGCGGGTTGGTATGGCATCTGGGGCGCCCGCCAGACCGTCATCGAGGGGAACCTCATCGAGGGGCGCGATTTGGAAGCCAGCTATGGCGGCTTCGGCAATTACCTGGACTATATGGATGACAAAGGCGTCCTGTCCACAGACTTGGCTCAGCTTTATATTGCGGAAAACTGCCTGCAAAACGGCTTTGGCTGTGAGCGCGAGGCGCTGGCTTTTGACTCCCCGGGCAACTTTCCCTGGGTGGGGCCTGTGGCCTCGGCCGATGCGAAGTCACTGCAAGCGACTGGGGTGAAGTGGCGGCCGGAGGCTTTTCGCGGCCTGGCCTGTTTGATTGTCGCTGGACGCGGTTTGGGACAGCATCGTCATATCGTAGCCAACAGCGCGGAGCGGCTGGAAGTGGATGTGCCGTGGGACGTCCCCCCGGACCATACAAGTGTCGCCGCCATCACGGCCTATCGCCGCGATGTGGTGATTTACCACAACCAGGTGCAGGACGCCAGCGCCACCGTCGAACTCTGGGGCGGGGGGTACAACTTCCTTGTCGAAGGAAATACCTCCGTGCGCACGGGGGGGCTCTGGGGGCGGGCAGCGCAATACACGGCCCACGGCCAGCATGTGTTCCTGCCCTGCTACTTCACCCAGTGGCTGAATAACGACATCCGCGAAGGCTTTATTTACGAGCAGGGGCCGGAAGCAGACCAGAGTGCCGTTTTGGGGCTCTATAGCCAGACGCCCCCCGCGACCGCAGCCGGCTTGCCAGTGCTGGGCAATGTCATCCGGGGTAACCGCCTGGCCGATCGCTCGCGCATCGGATTGTTGCACTATGGTCCGGTACACATGGCCAACGCAGACAAAGCTTACCGGAGCAATCCGCCCCCGCCGCCTGCTGGGCGCGATACCGTTATTGAAGGCAATTCCCTCGCCGACACGCCGGTAGGAATAGAGATTGGCCCGGGATTTCACGATACGGTCGTGCGGGTCAATCGCTTTCAGCGCGCCGCCGAGGAAGTTCGCGATTGGAAAGAAGCCAAAGCCCGACGGTAGCAGGGCAAAACACAGCGGTGGGCACGCCCTCAGCCCTGGGTCCATCGGAGTTTCGACCCGCTGCGCCGCGGTTGCGCGCTTGCTGTCTTTCCCCGCTCACGAAAATATGTAAAGATATACAACATGAGTTCAGACATCGTCAAATTGGCCCCCTCGATCCTCGCCGCTGATTTCGCGCGGCTAGGCGAACAGGTGCAACAGGCTGAGCAGGCCGGCGCCGACCGCATCCACGTCGATGTCATGGACGGCCATTTCGTGCCCAACATCAGTATGGGGCCGGTAGTCGTCCAGGCGCTACGGCCTATCACGAAATTGCCGTTGGAAGTCCACTTGATGATCGAGCAGCCCATCCGTTTTCTCGATGCTTTCGCCGAGGCGGGCGCCGATTCGCTGCTGGTCCACGTCGAGAACGCAGCCAACCTGCATCGCACGGTGCAGCACATCAAGGCGCTGGGGAAGAAAGCTGGGGTCGTACTCAATCCCGCGACTTCACCGATCGCTGTTGCAGAGATTTTACCTGATGTCGATCTCATCTTAGTAATGACCGTCAACCCTGGCTTCGGCGGTCAACAGTTCATCGCCAGCATGATCGACAAGATCCGCCGTGTACGACGGATGATCGATCAGACGAAGCGCGACATTGAACTGGAAGTGGACGGCGGTATTGACGCCACAACAACGACGCGGGTGGTGGAGGCGGGCGCACGGGTACTGGTAGCCGGCTCGGCGATCTTCGGCTCCCCCGACGGCATCGCCGCCGCTATGAACCGCTTACGTACCGCCTTGCTCCCCGTCTTCCCTTCCTGATAAAAGACGGAAGAAGGCGGCTACTGGACACATCACTGCACAGACCGGCTAAACAAGTATCGGAACGGTTACTCCTTATTTTTGAATTCGATTGCCTGAACACCTTTGAGAAAATGCAGTCTCTTGAGCAAAACCAATTGCCAAAAGGCCGATTGGAGATAGGATGCCCCTAGCATTCCCTGCTCCGAGGACAACATCATGCACCGTGCTTCACTTGCCTTCTTGCTGAGCATATTCGTTCCTCTGTCGGCACGCGGTGCGGACAAGCCGCCGCTGCGGGCCGGCATCATTGGCCTGGATACATCGCATGCCGTCGCCTTCACGCAGCTTTTGAACAATCCCAAGGCTGAAGGCGTCCTAGCCCGTGTGCGTGTCGTCGCCGCCTACCCGGGAGGTAGTGCAGACATCCCGGATAGCATAAATCGCGTGGAAGGCTACACGCAAACACTCCGCCACAAGTTCGGAGTCGAGATCGTGGCCTCCATCGAGGAGTTGCTGAAAAAAGTGGATGTGGTGTTGCTGGAGAGTGTGGACGGTCGGCCGCACCTGGAACAAGTCAAGCCGGTGTTGCGGGCGAAAAAGCCGGTTTTCATCGACAAGCCGGTGGCGGGTTCGCTGGCCGATGCCGTCGAGATTTATCGCTTGGCCAAAGCGTCCGGCACGCCGTGCTTCTCCAGTTCCTCGCTACGCTTCAGTCCGGGCATCCGCAGTGTCCGCGAGGACCCCAAGTTCGGTGTAATCCTCGGCTGCGATGCCTACGGCCCATGCAGCCTGGAGCCGCACCATCCCGATCTGTTCTGGTACGGCATCCACGGCGTTGAGACGCTGTTCACTATCATGGGACCGGGCTGTGAGTCCGTGACGCGACTAGAAACAGATAAGGCAGAGTTTGTAACAGGTAAATGGAAAGACGGCCGGGTCGGTACTTTTCGCGGCATCCGCAAGGGCAAAGGAGATTACGGAGCGATGGTGTTCGGTACAAAGATGATTGGGCCGAGCGGCCGTTTTGAGGGCTATGGACCGTTGGTGGTCGAGATCTGCAAGTTTTTCGAGAGCGGCAAGCCGCCGGTGACGGCCGAGGAGACACTGGAGATTTACGCATTTATGGAAGCGGCTGACGAAAGTAAACGGCAAGGCGGCAAGCCGATAACGTTAGCGAGCGTCTTGGACCGTGCCCGCGCGAAGAGCGCGGCTCAGGCCCGTTGAGCCTACAAATTTATTTACGGGTTAGTTGGGACACTTTTTCTTTTTCCTTCTCATCCTACCCTTTCTTCCCCCCAAGCAGGGAAAGAAAAGGCCGCTGGCACATGGACCCACAGTCTTCGTGAAGGCCCCAAGTCTAGGGGCCTATTCTCTCATTTGCGTTTTTTTCATTGACAATCGGCGCCCGCCGGTTTACTCCTATCAGATAGCTGATCCCGCTCATGCCTTCGTTATGCTTGACGACTTCCGTGGACCGGGGGGACGAAAGATGGACCTTCCGCGACTGTCTGCGTTGAGTGCCTTCTTGTTAAGTTTGTTATCGCTGGCGGCGGTCCCGGCCTTGCATGCGGCTGCGCCGGCACCCCAGGAGACGGCGGCGCGGGTTGATGCCGCTTTTCCCTGCGCCTTGCCGCCTCGCGCCGAGGATGAAACATTCCTCCGTCGCGTCTTTCTCGATCTCACTGGCAAGCTGCCTGATCCCGATGAACTCCATCGCTGGACCGCCGAGCGCACGCCGGACAAGCGTGCCCGTCTGATCGACAACCTTTTGCACAGCGACGCCTACGCCGTCAACTGGTCGCGCTACTGGCGCGATGTGGTGACCTACCACACGCCGGCCAGCGGCAATTATCTGCGTTGGGAGCTATTCGATCGCTGGTGGGTCGAGCAGTTCCGCCGCAATCGGCCCTGGAACGAAATTGTCACGGCCCTGGTGACGGCCTCGGGCATCAACGACGAGATCGCGCCGGTGAACTATCTGACAGCGTTATACGGCAATCCCGTGGAGATCGCGGCCACGACCAGCCGCGTCTTTCTCGGCGTGCAGATCCAGTGCGCCCAGTGCCACGACGCCAAGACCGAGCCGTGGAAGCGCGAACAGTTCCATCAGTTAGCAGCCTTTTTTGGGCGGGCCAAGCTGATCCAACACAAAGACGTAGACGGCCGCGGTACTCCCTACGCCATCGAAAGCCGCAGCGATGGCCAATATTACATGACCGACAAAAAAGCTCCCGATCATCTTATTCCCATGCAGCCGCGCTTTCTCACCGGCGAAAGCGTCCCCCTTGATGCTTCCGACGTAGAACGACGGCAGGCGCTGGCACGCTTTCTGACCAGCCCGAAAAATCCCTGGTTCGCGCGCAGCTACATCAATCGCATCTGGACCGCGCTCTTCGGCTGGGGCTTTTATCCCACGGTCAACGACGTAGGCGGCGGCAAGCCGCGCTATCCCGAAGTGCTGGAGGTGCTTGAAAAAGACTGGATCGCCAGCGGTTACGATATGCGCTGGCTGTTCCAGACCATCACCTTGACGCGAGCCTATCAGGGACGTTTGCCAGGACCGCAAACCCAAGGCGAGACGGTGGCGGTCTGCCCAGCGCGGCTGCGGCCTGAACAGGTGTTCGAGGCGCTGCAAAAAGCGCTGGGCTTCGATGAAGACGACAAAACCATCCCGGCCCCAGCGCCCAGCTCAGCCCCGGCGGTGCAGCGGCACAAAGGGTTGCGCCACATGATCTATCAAACGTTCAAGGTCGATCCCTCGCTGCCACAGGCTGAAATTCAGGGCACCATCCCGCAGGCGCTTCTGCTGATGAACAGCGCTCTGGTGAAGGCCGCGACTTCCGCCAAGGGCAAAACGGTCCTCGCCGACCTGTTGGCCAAGGGCAAGTCCGATGAGGAGATCGTGGCCGTACTCTATGAGCGCGTGCTGGCGCGGCAGCCCACCGCCAAGGAAAAGCACCTTTGTCTCCGCTATGTCCAAAAAGTCGGAGACCGGGCGGAGGCGCTCGAAGACGTGTTGTGGGGGCTGATTAATTCCACGGAATTTTTGCACAAGAAGTAGGACGCCATGTTACCACTGCAAACTTGCGTCGATGTACGTGTCAATAGCCGGGGCGTCGTCAGCCGGCGGGCGTTTCTGCGCTGTCTGGCCGGCGGCGCAGTCACGGCCGGACTGCGCTGGAGTGATTGCCTGAGTGCGCGCGCCGACGAGATCCGCCGCCAGGGCAAGGCGTGCATTTTGCTCTGGATGGCGGGGGGGCC
>Ga0078972_1007537_pt1 | contig 24073 bp, 16 predicted proteins | sample YelNatPaOPGAMG01_FD_67568 | JGI IMG/M metagenome (GOLD analysis project Ga0078972, IMG submission 67568) | Hot spring thermophilic microbial communities from Obsidian Pool, Yellowstone National Park, USA - OP-RAMG-01 (SPADES assembly) (version 2) | ecosystem: Environmental > Aquatic > Thermal...
GCCTCCGGCGGCTTCCTCTCCAAGCGGCTTTCCAACAGCAGATACCGGATCGCCTCCGCGTCCGAACAACCCAGAGCGAGCGCCCTCTCAATCGCCTTTTCCAGGCGGTCGTAGCCGTGCTCGCGACCCAGGCCGAGCACTTCCACCATCAGCCGCGTTCCGCCCGCCAGCGCGCCCGGCTTGCGGCTCAACGGTTCCAGGTAATGCTCCAGATCCAGAATCTGCTGCCGACGGCTGTAGCACCGCTCGTGCCGCGCCACTCGCCGCCCCTCGTGCCAGACCTCGACATACGCCGGATAAACCTTCACCTCTGGTTTGATCCCCGGCCGCAGCGGCGTGGAATACCGATTGGTCCGGACCGCCACGCAACCGCCGCCGTCCACCTCCGGGAAACTTACCTCGGCCAGGTCAAATTTCTCTTTCGCCAGTGGACCCAGGTGTTCCCGCTCCCGCAACATCAGCACGGCTGCCGTCTCGGTCCTCTCGCCAATGATGGGCTTCCCATCTTCCTGGCAGCTGGCCAACAGATGCGCGTTCAGCTCTGCCAGATCTTTCACCCGCGGCACAGGAACTAAATGGTTCCGACGGAAATAGCCTCCTTCTCCTTCTACGCCGCCCTTCTCGTGGACTTCTCCCGGCGTGCAAAACTCGGCCGCGAATCCCCAATGCGACTGAAATGCGATGAACCGCTCCGTCTCCTCCCGCCGTTGCCCGCGAAGTATCTTCTTCACCGCGGACTTCAGATTGTCGTACCGCAGGCGACGGAATACGCCTCCAAACCAGGCAAACGCCAACTCATGCGCTTCTGACGCCCTCCTCCGGCGCCAGTTGGAACCGGCATTCGTATCGCCGCAGTTCCTTGTGGGCCTGATCGATGACCGACGACCAAAAGAGGTTGTCCCATCGTGAAATGAGCAGGACAGAACAACTTGGCGGACTTATTGTCGGGACGCCGCCCGTCTGCGGCGAGCCTGGCTGCCAGAGGATCATGGCGAGGAAACGAAGCCCGTGCCGGAAGCGCGTGACGGCCGAACCCTGGTGTTGGACCAATGCCAAGCGGGGTCCGCCGCGCAGTCGACCGTTCAGGAACTATCGTAAGAGGACGCCTTTGTTGCTGGCGTTTTCCGGAACCGGGTGTTCACCCTCCCCCAAAAAAACTCAAAGCAGAATCTGCTTGAAGTGAGCAGATGTCTGATGTATGATTTACTTTCGTCATGGACAGGAGCTTTGGATGCCTCAAACCTTAGCACTCATTCACACGAGCCAGGTCTTTATCACAGTCGAGACCATGATGAAGGGCCTTTTCATAGAAATTATGCCGGATGTGCGGCTTATCAACATAATGGACGATTCGCTGCTCCCGGACTGCATGGCCGTTCGCGCCATCACCCCGGAGGTGACGCGCCGCATGTGCGCCTATGTAGTGGCCGCGGAGGCTGCCGGAGCAGACGCGATCCTGTCCTTGTGTTCCTCCCTTGGCCCCACCATCGATGTAGCGCGCAAGCTTGTGCGGATTCCAGTAATTAAGATTGACGATGCCCATACGGAAAAGGCTGCCCGCGAGGCGGATCGGGTCGGTGTCATGGCCACGGTTTCGACCACGCTCGCGCCCACCGTCGCCCTAATTCGTGAGAAGGCGGTGGCGCTCAACAAGAGCGTCGAGATTTACGAGTCGCTTTCGGACGAGGCGTTCCAAATTTTGATGGCGGGCGACAAGGAGCGGCATGACGCAATCGTAATGGACGCTGCCCGTGCGTTGGCGCCAAAGGTGGATGTGATCCTGATGGCTCAAGCATCTATGACGCGGCTGGCCCCGGCGGTGCAGCAAGCGACCGGCCGGCCGGTGCTGACCAGCCCCCGGTTGGCGATCGAATACACGAAGCGGGTGCTCGATGGCCTGAAAAGACAGGGCCAGGCGGCGCTGGGAAGGGCGTGAGCGTGTCGCTGCCCACCATACGTCTGGCACAGTTGCAAACTGCGCTACCGCCAGAATGGCCAATGAATCCGGCTGATCAGATACGGAGAGAGGTTCGGGATTCCAAGCAGAAGATCGTCGTCCTGGATGACGATCCGACCGGCACGCAAACCGTCTATGATGTGCCGGTTCTGGCCGACTGGTCCATCGATGCGCTGGCGGCGGAACTGGCTAACGACCTTCCGGTGTTTTACATCCTGACGAACTCCAGGAGCGTATCGCTGGCGCAGGCCAGGGAATGGAACCTGGAGATCGCCCGAAACCTCCGGATCGCAGCGGGGCGCACAGGCCGCAGGTTTGTAGTTGTTAGCCGAAGCGATTCGACCTTGCGCGGGCATTTCCCGGGTGAGGTCGAGGCGCTCATCGAGGGGCTCGATTTCCGTCCGGATGGGATTCTGCTGATCCCGTTCTTCCCCGAGGGCGGGCGCTTCACCGTGGGCGACATCCACTACGTCGCTGACGGGGACTGCCTGATTCCGGCTGCCGAGACGGAGTTTGCTCGCGACCCTGTGTTCGGCTACCGGCATTCTAACCTGCATGGATGGGTTGAGGAAAAGACGCAGGGTAGAACACCCGCCCACTGCGTGCGGTCAATCTCGCTCGACACGATCCGGTGCGGCGGACCGGAGGCGGTGGCAGCCTGTCTCGACTCTCTCTCAGATGCCGTCGTCTGCATCGTCAATGCCTTCACGGAGCGGGACCTGGCGGTGTTCACCGCGGGCCTGCTGGCCGCTGAACACGCAGGGAAACAGTTCCTCTACCGGACGGCCGCCTCGTTCGTGGCATCACGCTGCGGTCTCGAGCCGAGACAGCCGGTCACGGCGAAGGACCTCGAACTCGGCGCCGGCGGAGGCTTGATCATCGCGGGCTCATTCGTGCCGAAGACAACCGCCCAGATCAACATGCTGCTGGCCGAAACCGACACCGCGGCCATTGAGCTGGAAGTGCAAGAGTTGCTCGAAGCCGACGGCACGGCGCACGTTGCATCCGTTGTCGATCGCGTGGCTGCCGAACTCCTGGCCGGCAGGGACGTGGTAGTCCACACAAGCCGCAATTTGGTCGCAGGCACGACGACGCAGGAGACGCTTGAGATCGGCAAACGGATTTCGGAAAGCGTCGTGGAAGTGGTCCGGTCGCTTCCGGTGCGCCCTCGTTATCTGCTGGCGAAAGGCGGCATCACTTCGAGCGACATCGCCACGGAGGCGCTCGGAGTGCGGCGCGCGATGGTCAAAGGCCAGATCCTACCGGGCGTTCCCGTATGGCAACTGGGGCCGGAAAGCCGGCACCCGAATCTGCCGTACATCGTATTTCCCGGAAATGTGGGTGATTCCCGGGCGCTGTTGACGGTTGTGCGAGCGCTGGCGAATGCCCGCGCCGCGGAGGCGGATTGATGCAGGTTTCGACGACGACGCTGTTGAACTCGGCGCGAGCGTGCGGTTACGCGATCGGGGCATTTAACGTGTACAACCTTGAGGGCGTGCTCGCCGTCATCGCCGCCGCGGAGGCCGAGGCCAGCCCGGCGATGCTACAGTTTCATCCGGCGTCGCTGCGAAGCGGCGGAGCCGCGCTGGTCGGGGCCTGCATGGCGGCGGCCATAGCTTCGAAGGTGCCTGTGGCCGTACACCTGGACCACAGTTCAGCGGAAGGCGAGATTCGCGCTGCGCTCGAGGCCGGCGCCGGTTCCGTCATGGCGGACGGCTCCGCGCTCCCGTACGAATCCAACGTACAGTTCACCCGCGCGATGTCCACGCTGGCTCATTCCAGCGGCGCCGTGATCGAGGCCGAACTCGGACGGCTCAGCGGTAGCGAAGACGGGACCAGCGTTTCCGAGCGCGAAGCGAAAATGACGGACCCGGAGCAGGCGGCTAGGTTCGTGCGCGACACCGGCGTGGACGCGCTGGCGGTGTGCATCGGCAACGTTCACGGCAAGTATCCGGGCGAGCCGCGCCTGGATTTCGCCCGCCTCGAGACATTGCGAAATCGCGTTCCGGTGCCGCTGGTTCTCCACGGCGCCTCCGGGCTGCCGGGATCCATGATCCGCCGGTCGATCGAACTCGGGGTCGCCAAATTCAACGTGAACACCGAAGTCAGGCAGGCGTACATGGCTTCGCTCCGGAGCTGTACCGCCGCCGAGCGGGCTCTGGAGCTCGCGGACTTGATGTTGGCAACGACCGCGGCCATGTCCGCCGTGGTGCGAGAGAAGCTGCGGATATTCGGATCGAGCGGAATGGCTGAGCGGTTCGCGGCGCCGGCCAGTTCGCGGGATGGCAAAGAAGGGAACCGATGATGCGTTCGAAAGTGACTACACGCGTTGTTCTGCTCGCCGTACCCGTCCTTGCGATCACCGCCATCGCGATGGCTTGGTCGCAGGGCGTGGCCAGTGAGCCTTCGCAAAATGGACTGATCCAAGTCCACGAAGACTTCAGCCGCGATCCCGGGTGGGAGGGCGTCAACAACCGAATCGAGTGCAGCGACTGCCCGACAATCACTCAGAATTTCGGCTGGAGCCCGACCAGTTATTGCGGCGCGGGAAAGGGTGAAATCGGTGGCACGATCTGGCGCTCCCGGACGCCGGCGTACTATGCGATGCCGATCGGACGGCCGCTTACCTTCAATGATGCGTTCTCGGCCGAGGGTCGGATCGTGTTCCGGCGTATCGGAGAGGGCGCCGTCGGCGAAACCGGCGCGGCATACATCGGATTCTTCAACTCGGCGCAGCAGGGCTGGCGGCCATGGTCGTCTGTGGCGCTGCGGATGTTCGGGAAGACGGATGACACGGCCGGCGTACAGGTCGACTATATGACGTCGCTCTGGGGCGGCTACGGCGACGAACTTACAACGCGTCTGGAAGGGCTCAATGTGCCGCATACCTGGCGGATGAGCTACGACCCGAACGAGCTGATGGGGAACTGGCCCGATCCCCGCCTTCAGAAATACATGTTGGCCGAGAGACAAACGGCGGAGCAAATCTACGCGCAGATCAAGAAGGCCGAGCCTGGAGTCACCCTGGATGACGTGAAGCACATGCTGCAGCAAGCACTGGATGCGGGGTTCGTCCGGTTCTTCCAGCGGCCGAACGGCGCATGGTGGACGCTAAATCTCGACTACGGAAAATTCCGAGGCGCCATCACGGTCCAGTTCGACGAGGGGCCAAAACAGCGGTTCTTCCTCCTACCCGAACACCGCACTTCGCCGATCGCGCTCGACCGTTTCGGAATTTTCAATTTCCAGGTCTACAGCAGCCCGATCGAACTTTATATCTCCGACCTCAAGGTGAACGGCGAAAAGGTCGACCTCTCGCAGGATCCGCACTGGGAGGGGAAGGGCAACCGGGTGAGCTTTGTGGAGCGGGATTTTCAGCGCGAGGATTTCGGCTATAGCCCGACCAACTGGGCGGGCGACAAACCAGGAGAGATCGGCGGGCTCTTCTACCGTACCGAAGCCGTCGACCCGCTTCATGGGTATTACGCGGACGACATCGGCAGGGTGACGCTCGACGACCCGATTGATTTCAGCGGCAGCGTGGCGTTCACGGACGGCGGCACCGACTCCGGCATGTTCCTAGGATACTTCAACGCCAAAAAGAAGATGGCGACTTTCAAGGAAAAACTCGCTGCGCAGTACCTGGACGATTCGATGGGTATTCTGGTAACAGGACCCACCAGGGTTGGATATTACTTCTCGGCCCAATGCTCGCCGAAGCGGGAGCTGGCAAAAGTGGTTACCGGCCCCGTTTTTCTCCCGAATAGAACACGACATAAATTTCACTTTCAGTACGATCCCAAGGCCAACGGCGGTGTTGGCCGCATCACGGTCACGTTGGACGAATCGTCCTTCCATATGGACCTGACGCCGCAACAGCGGGCGGCGGGGGCGAATTTCGATCATTTTGGACTGACGAACGTCCGCCGTGGAGGTAAGTATCTGAGTATCTACTTCGACGACCTTACTTACACGGCGCGGCGTCCGGCGGGATATCAACCAGTGCGCCACAAACAAAACATAGTGCTCGTGCCGTTCCCAAAGGGCGGCAGGGAGTATTGATGAATCAGGCGTCTCCAAGAGGTGCTGAGATGGCAAGAGTCACTGTATTAATCACGCTGTTAGCGATCTTCGTGTTTGGCCTGGAGCCGTGCATGGCCCAGGTCACCACGGGAACCATTTACGGAACGGTTACTGACCCCTCCGGCGCGGTTGTTCCGAACGCCACCGTCACGCTGGTGAACGAGGGCACAGGCATCATCAGTGAGCAGAAATCCGGCGGGCAGGGCGAGTTTACATTCACCTTTGTCCCGGTGGGCGCCTACACCCTGAAGATTTCTGCTGCGGGTTTCAAGACATCGGAAACCCAGCACATCAGCATGCAGGCTGGCTTGACGGTGCGGCGGGCGTTCGTGCTGGACGTCGGTGCCGCGAGCGAGTCGATCACCGTTACGGCCACGCCAACGCTCGTGAACACGGCATCCTCCGAGCAGCGCCAGGATATCACGACGCAGCAAGTGGGAGAACTGCCGCTGGCACGCCGCAACGTGATCGGCCTGGCAGGCCTGAGCACGGGTGTCAGCGTCAATAACTCCAGCAACAACAACGCGGGCACCTTGAACTTCAATGGCCTCGGCCAGGGAACGTCTAGCATCACGGTTGACGGGACCAACGCCTCGTCCAACCCGGACGGCAACCAGATGGGAATGTTCGGCGGGTTCAACAACATTTACACGATCAGCCTCGAGGCGGTGCAGGAAGTCGAGACGACGAAAGGCGTGATGTCTGCCGAGTACTCGCGTGCCCTCGGCGGCAACCTGAACCTGATCACGAAATCCGGAACGAACGAGTGGCACGGCAGCCTGTTTGAAAACTTCCAGGCCGACGATCTAAACGCGCGCAACCCGTTCCTGAGCTCAAAAACGCCGTTCACGTTCAACCAGTTCGGCGGCTCCATCGGCGGTCCGATCATCAAGGACAAGCTGTTCATATTCGGCGTGTACGAAGGCGTCCGCCAAGCCGCTTTCTCGCGCCAGGTCGGAACCGTGCCCACGCCATGGCTGCGCGACCAGATGATCGCCAGCACACCCGACTACAAGTTGGCCCTCGATGCGCTTCCCCTTCCCACGGATCCGTATAGTCCGACGGATCCGACCGGCATCTATGAGGGCGTCGCCTCCAGCCGTACCAGTGAGAACCAGTACATCATCAAGCCGGATTACTGGATTTCGCAATCCCAGAAGGTGTCTTTCACTTTTACAGCGAGCCGCCCGAATCAATCTAATCCGAGCCTGTCTCCGATGGACTACCGGAACTTCTTCGGTGAAACCAATCGTGCGACGGCCAGTTACACGTTTTACACAGCGAAATGGACCGGAGAAACGCGCTTCGGGTATAACTATAATTACGTCGACCGGCTGGACACGTATCACCTTTTGAAGAAGCCCGGCGCGACTGAAAGCATCCCTGATGGATATAGGATGGCGACCATCAAGGCGCTTGGCTTCGACATAGGAAATTCCGAGGAAATGATCAACGGAGCGCCGGTGTGGAGTCTCGAGCAGAAAATCGCCACGAACATCGGAAGACATTCGATCAAGTTCGGCGGCATCTGGTTCGACCGGCACTCCGGCGGGTCTGACATTGAAAGCCCCCGCGTACAGTATTCCACTGTCCAGGATCTCATCAATAACGTTCCGAGTCAGGTTCGGGTAACGTTCGGCCGCTATCCCTTCGACGGTTCGGACAAGAACTTCGGATTCTTCTTGCAGGACGACTGGAGGGCCACGCCGAAACTGACCATCAACATGGGGATGAGGTACGATTACTTCTCCGCGTTTACGGTAAGCAGTTCGGGGGCGAGGTCTGCCAATTTCTACAATCCGGGCGGCATCCTGGACAGCAATTTCACGCTCGGGCCATTCCGCCCCGTCGACAGCCCGTATAGCAGCGATCCGCTCAACGTGAGCCCCAGGGTGGGCTTGGCATACAACCCTGACGGTCATGGTGTAAACGTCATCCGGGCGTCGGCAGGCATTCTATTCACCCCGCTGCTGGGCCAGACATTCTCGGAAGCGATCATGAGCAGTCCCACCCAGCCCTTCCGGATTCAACTGAGCAAGAGCCAGGCCCAGGCGGCAAACGTCCATTTCCCGGTTTACAACGAGGATATGCTCCCACTCGTAGGCGCCGGGTTGGTGATGCCCAGCTATACGGTGATCAATCCGGATATCAACGCGCCTTACAGCATCAATTACTACTTCGGGTATGAACGGGCGCTGCCCTCGAACAGCTCGTTCACAACCGCCTTCGTTGCTAACCACGGTGTTAAATTCATTATGCGGCGGAATTACAACCTGCCGGATCGCGTGACCGGAATCGCTCCGAATCCGACGATCGGGAGCGGCCAGTACTACGATAACTCCGAGAGCACGCATTACATTTCCTGGCAGAGCACGTTCCGCAAGAGGCTGTCGCGCGGACTGACGGCCGACGTCAACTATACCTGGGGAAAGGTGATATCTTACGGTACGGGCGACATCATTTCGAACCCGGCCGACGTTCAGGATTTCTTCGACGTTCGGGCAGCGCGCGGGCCCGCCGATGGCGACCGTACGCACGTATTTAACGCGGATTTCGTGTACCAGCTTCCTTGGCTGAGCGATTCAAAGGGATTCGTGCGCTCGGCATTCGGCGGTTGGCAGATCTCGGGCATCTTCTCGGCAGGGACGGGAGCCCCGCTCAGTATCAATGAATCCTCGGCGCTCGATCCAAGCCGTCCGGATGTGAACGGGCTTTCACCGGTGAACTCCAATTACCGTGAGACATTGCAGTACCTTAATCTGCAGGCGTTCACAGCGGTGCCGATGGGAAAGGCGTCCGGCGGCCCGATCCGGGTGGGAAATCTCGGCCGCAACGCGGTGCGTGGTCCAGGTTACCAGAATATGGATTTCTCTTTCGGCAAGCAATTCTCACTCACCGAGCGCGTGAAATTTCAGTTGCGCGCCGACATGTTCGACGCGTTGAACCACGTCAACTTCACTAATGTCGTTGTCGATATCACGAAGAAGAACTTCGGCCAACTGACGGCAGCCAGTTCGCGGCAAATTCAGTTAAACGGACGCATTTCGTTCTAGAGTGGAGGGAATTCGATCTTATGAGAATCGATCGGCGTGAGTTCCTGAGTTCGGTAGGGCTGGCGGCCGCTGCTGGCATCGGGCACGGTTTTGCAGCAGCGCCCGCAGAGGAGCCGCCGTACAACGCGACGGGTGAACTGGTGGGGGAAATGACGCCCCACTCGGCCATCCTGCGCGCTCGGCTGACAAAGACTCCAGTCCGGAACAACGCGGGCTATAAGTTTCCCGGAGCCCGCGATGGAATGAATGTTACGGACCTGAGGAAGATGCCGGTGCCGCCGGGCATGAAGATCTCCGAACTCGAAGGAGATTGCCCCGGCGCGCCCGGCAGGGTGCGAATCTGGTACGGAACGCAGCCGTCTCTCGCCGGGGCGCGGACGACGCCGTGGTCTTCCGTCGATCCCAAGAGGGACTTTACCCGCCAGATCGCACTCGAAGGGCTGCAGCCCGACACGATTTACTATTACGCGGTTGAGATGGCCTCCGAGCGCGGAAACAAGACGCGGAAAGGGCAGACGGGGCGCTTTCTCACGGCTCCGATGCCTGGAGCGTGGCGGAAAACGCGGTTGGCGCTGATCGGCAATCAGAGCTACGCATCCCGCGACCTAGGCAGCGAGGGTTTCCGTACTTACCGCTCGCTCGCGAAGTTCTTACCGGACTTTCTGGTACAGACCGGCGACAACGTCTATTACGACACCGAAACGCCGCTCGTGAACTCGCTGGAACTGGCGCGATATCACTGGCACCGGATGTTTTCCCTGCCCACTATCCGCGAGTTCTACAGGAACACCGGAGCTTACTTCCAGAAGGACGACCACGATAGCTTCGAAGACGATTGCTGGCCGACGCGAGAGCCACATCGTGTCAATCCCCTGACTTACAGCGAGTTGACCCCGATTTACGCCGAGCAGGTTCCCGTGTCGCCTAAGCCGTTCCGGAGGTTTCGCTGGGGCAAGGGCATCGAACTATGGCTGCTCGAGGGCCGGGACTACCGATCGCCGAATCCGGCGCCCGACGGTCCGAACAAAACGCTGCTTGGCGCCGAGCAGAAGGCCTGGCTGAAGAAAACCATTCTCGAAAGCGACGCCAAGTTCCGGATTCTGAGCATGCCGGAGCCGATCGTCGGTCCGGATCAGCCGGGGCGGGACTACTTCCAGTGGCCCGGCGGGAATGGGGACAACCTGAGCAACGCTGCGTTCGCCACGGAAGGCCACGAGCTTCGCCGCTGGGTGAAGGACAACAAGCTCACCAACCTCATCGAGATCTGCGGAGACCGCCACTGGCAGTACTTCTCGGTCGATCCGGAGAGCGGCCTGCACGAGTTCGGCTGCGGTGCGGTATCGGACACCCACACGGTGGCGCATTTCCCGGAAAACCCGAAGTATCATCGTTTCTTGCGATTTAAGGGAGGGTTCGTCTCAATCTCGCTCGAGGGTACGGAGGAGAGCCCGTTACTCTATGTTCGCTTCCACAGCGTGGACGGCGAAGTAGTGTACGAGCACGTTCATAAGGGATAGTTGTGCCGGCGCGGAAGCTAGCGCTGGAAGGCAATGCAATCTATGAGACTTGACAGGCGCGAATTTCTGAGCTCGGTTGGGCTGGCTGCGGCCGGCCTGGGCCGCGGCTTCGCAACTCCTGCAGACGAGCCCCCGTACGACGCTATGGGAGAGCTGGTCGGCGAGATGACGTCTCACTCGGCGGTCCTGCGTGCACGACTTACATCTGTTCCGGTCCGGAATAACTCCGGTTACAATTTCCCTGGTGCGCACCATGGCATGAATGTTACGGAACTTAGGAAAATGCCCATGCCGCCGGGTATGAAAATCTCAGATCTGAATGGCGATTGCCCGGGTGCACCGGGCAAGGTTCGCGTCTGGTATGGGACGGACCCGTCGCTGAAAGGCGCAATGTCGACTAAGTGGTTCGTGGTCGACACGAAACGGGATTACACGAGCCAGATCCACTTGGATGGCCTTCAGCCCGGCACAGTTTACTATTACGAAGTTGAAATGGCCGCTGTCGGTGGGGCGAAAACCCGCAAAGGGGAAGTGGGCCATTTCCGCACGGCCCCCCGTCCGAACGACTGGTACAAAGTGAAATTCACCGTCGTGACAGGCCAGGATTATGCCTGCCGCGACATGATTCCAGAGGGTTATCGCGCGTATCGTTCCATGCTGAAGTATGCGCCTGATTTTCTGGTGCAGACGGGTGACAATGTCTACTACGATACCGAACCGCCGTTGGTAACCAGTCTCGACCTCGCCCGGCATCACTGGCACCGGATGTACTCGATGGTAACCCTGCAGGAGTTCTTCCGGAATACCGGGGGATACTGGATGAAAGACGATCACGACGGGTTCGAGGATGATGATTGGCCGACGCGGAAGCCGAGCCGCGTGAATCCGTTGACTTACCAGGAACTCACTCCCGTCTTCAGTGAACAGGTTCCCGTGTCACCCAAACCGTTTCGCCGATTCCGATGGGGCAAGGGCCTGGAGGTCTGGCTGATGGAGGGGAGGGATTTCCGCTCGCCGAACGCGGATCCGGACAGTCCGAAGAAGACGCTGCTCGGCGCAGAGCAGAAGGCATGGTTCAAGAAGACGGTTCTCGAGAGCGACGCGAAATTCCGCATCATGATCATGCCGGAACCGATCGTCGGCCCGGATCAGCCCGGTCGCGATTACTTCCAGCTTCCCGGCGGCAACGGGGATAACCTCGCCGACGCCTCCTTCGGCCACGAAAGCCACGAGATCCGCAATTGGGTGAAGGAACACAAGCTAAAGAACCTGATCGAGATTTGTGGCGACCGCCACTGGCAGTACTTCTCCGTCGATCCTGACAGCGGCCTGGAGGAGTTCTCTTGTGGTTCAGTGTCAGATGCTCACACGGTAACTCCTTTCCCGCCCGACCCGAGATATCACCGCTTTCTTCGATTCAAGGGAGGGTTCCTCTCGGTTGCGCTGGAAGGCACTGAGGACAACCCTCAGTTGCTGTTCCAGTTTCACGACGTGAATGGCGGTGTGGTGTACGAATACGCTCACAAAGGATAGCGGGCCGGTTCGCCGGCCCTGGTGTGAAATGAAGAGTTCCCCAATCGGCAGAAGATCGTTTCTGTCCGGGGCAGTCGCGGCCGCGGCTGCCGGACTTACGCAGGGTGGTGCATCCGGCCAGTCGCCTTCGACGAGCCGTACTGCGCAGGCGGCGCAGCTTGGCGAGCCTTACGAGCTTCTCGGAAACCGGCTTTTCTTTACGAACTGGTATCACATCCGCCCGGGAAGCTTCACATGGCGGGATGAGGCCGGCAAAGCGGTGGGATTGAAGTCGGAAGTTCCGCGCGGCGCCGCTCATCTCACTCACACCGATCAGCCCTTCGGGATCCGGCTGATCGCCCAGCCGGCACAGAAGATCGGCCCGCTCATCGAAGCCGAGCGTCCCTGGGAAGAAGGTGCGGGCGTCGCGCTCACCACGGTGATTCGCGACGGCGGCATGTTCCGTGGCTGGGGCGCGCCGTTCACCACTTCCGGAGATCCACCGGGCCAGAGGTATTTCTACTATCTCGAATCGCATGACGGGCTGAATTGGGTTCGTCCCAATCTCGGTATTGTGGATGTCAACGGCAGCCGTGCGAACAACGTCGTCAACATCTTCGATACCGATGGCGGCAGCATTTTCCTCGATCCCTCGGCGCCGGCGTCGGAGCGATTCAAGCTGATTGCAGAAGGTCCGTTCCCGCCCGATGTGATCGCGGCGTACAAACGGCAACGGCCCGGCGACTGGGACTCAAAGATCACCGAATCGGGCACCGACAGGTCGAAAGGTGTGAAAGGCGCCGTCTCCGCGGATGGTGTGCACTGGAAGATGTTCCCGGAGCCACTGGTGATGGAGATGACGGACACGCAGTTGACCGGGTATTTCGACGCGCAGTTGCGCAAGTACGTGATCTACACGCGGACGTGGGCGACGGGACCGCGTTCGCCCCGCGCGGTACAGCACGAACAACAAATGCGCAGCGACCTGCCGGTGAAGGCGTCCAACTGGTGGAACGTCGGCCGGCGCTCGATCGGCAGGTCGGAGAGCTCGGATTACCGCCAGTTCCCGATGCACGAAATGATCCTGGAGCCTGGTCCGGACCTGCTGCCCTCAGACGTCCTCTACACGAACTGCAAGACTGCGATGCCGGGAGCGCCCGATCATCATCTCCTGTTTCCCACCATCTGGCACACGGCAAACGATACCACCAGCGTCACGCTCGCGGCCAGCCACGACGGGAAGATGTGGCACTTCGTGCCCGGGGCGCCGGTGCTGGAACCGGGGCCTATGGGTGCGTTCGACGGCGGATGTCTCTTCGCGCATCCGAACCTGCTCGAGTTGGCCGACGGCCGCTTCGTCCTGCCGTATACCGGTTACAGCGTCCCACACAAGTATCCGCGGAAATTGTGGAAATACGCGCCGGGCTACGCAGTCTGGCCAAAGGGCCGCGTGATCGCGCTCGAGGCCCGGGAGTACGGAGAATTCGCCACCGTCGGGCTCGTGCCCCCAGGACGCAAGCTGCGCATTAATGCGCTGACGCCCGCCGGCGGCAGCATCCTCGTCGAGGTGGCCGGGATGGACGGCAAGCCTTTGCCGGGCCGCTCTTTTGCCCAGGCGAAGCGGATTATCGGCGACCAGCATTGGACACCCGTCGTCTGGGGCGGGCAGGAAGATCTCGGCTTCGAGGATGGCGCCGGCATCATCCTGCGATTCCGCCTGGATCATGCACAACTGTACGGCCTGGAATTCGCCTGAGCGGTCCGGCCGGGAAGGAGTTGGAGATGACGCGACTGGATCAGGCGATCGAACGCTGCGGCGGCCCACTGCTGGGCGCGGCGGTGTATCGCTACCACCCGGAATACGTCGAGATGTGCGCGCAGCTTGGTTTCCACGTGCTGTGGTTCGAGATGGAGCACGCGCCGACAACGCTGCCGGAAATCGCCGATATGTGTCGCATCGCTTCGGGTTTGGGCGTGCTGACAATGATCCGGATTCCGAATGCGAGCCGCCAGAGCGTGCTACGCGCCGCCGAATGCGGGCCGGACATTCTGGATTTGCCGATGGCGAACACCGTAGACGTCATGCGTGAACTCGTGGCGAACGCACGGTACAGCCCGGAGGGCTCGCGCGGGTTCTTTGCTGCATCCCGCGCCGTCCATTACGGGCTTTGTGCGGACATCCAGGAAGAGCAGCAGCGAATCAACCGCGAGCTCTGTCTGCTCGCACAGATCGAGACGCGCGAGGCGGTGGAAGCGGCCGAGACACTCTGCCAGGTTCCGGGTATCAACGGAATCTTCCTCGGGCCGGGCGACCTCTCCGCAAGTTACGGCGTCACCGGCAAGACCGGCCATCCGTCGGTCGTCCAGGCAATGGAGTCGGTGATCATGACTGCGCGAAAACACGGGCGCCGCATCGCGCTGTTCTCGTCCGCGCATCACGTCGGCGCGTGGGCTGCGAAAGGCGCGGATCTTGTGTTCTGCACGAGCGATATCGCGTGCGTGCGCGCCGGCGCCCAGTCCGTCGTGCGGGACTTCCAGACGAGCCTGTCCGAGGCAAGGAGCGTGCGGCCGTGAAATACCGCCATCGCCTGCTCTTTCTTCTCTTCTCCCTGTCGATGATCACTTTCCTCGATCGGGTGTGCATCTCGGTCGCGGGTCCGCAGATTCAGCACGACCTCAACATCTCGGCCGAACAGTGGGGCTGGATTCTCGGCGCGTTCTCGCTCGCATATGCCGCGTTCGAGATTCCCACGGGAATGATGGGCGACCGCGTTGGGCCGCGCCGCGTTCTGACCCGCATCGTGTTGTGGTGGTCGGCATTCACGGCCCTGACCGGCGCCGCAGTGAGCTATCCGATCATGCTGGTGACTCGCTTCTGTTTCGGGATCGGCGAGGCCGGGGCGTTTCCGAACATATCCGCCAGTATCTCCCGCTGGTTTCCGGCCGTCGAGCGTGCGCGAGCCCAGGGCTGGATCTGGACCGCAACCCGCGTCGGCTCCGCGCTATCGCCGGTTCTGGTCGTCCCCATCCAGATCTACTTCGGGTGGCGCGTCACATTTTGGATTTTCGGCGGCATGGGCGTCGTGTGGACCGTGGTCTGGCTTTGGTGGTATCGCGACGACCCGTCGGCGAAGCGCGGCGTCACGCAAAGCGAACTCGATGAGATTGGCGTGCAGAAGACCGGCACCCGTCACCAGGTGGACTGGCGCACCGCATTCCGCAGCCCCGAGGTGCGCACGATAATGTTAATGTACTTCTGCTACTGCTACGCCGCATATTTCTTCATTTCGTGGCTGCACACGTTTCTGGTGAAGGGTCGGGGCTTCTCTCCGCAGGACCTGGCCTTCTTCTCACCTCTGCCATTCGTGTTCGGGGCGTTTAGCAATCTCGGGGGAGGCTACGTCAGCGACATCCTGGTGCGGCGCCTCGGCCTGAAATGGGGCCGCCGCCTACCCGGCGTTATCGGACTCACGTTGTCCGGGGTTTCCGTTCTCGCTGGGGCGCTGCTGCCCGGCAAATATACAGCCATCGTATTCCTCACCTGCGCGTATGCCTCCTCCGATTTCATGATGCCCTCGGCCTGGGCCGTTTGTCTGGATATCGGCAAGAAGTACTCCGGAACGGTTTCCGGAGCCATGAATACCGCGGGTCAGTTCGGCTCGTTCATTTCGGCGGTTATCTTCGGATACCTGGTGCAAGCACTCCACAGCTACAGCCTGCCCCTGATTCCCATCGGCGTCATGCTGCTGATCAGCGCCAGCCAATGGCTCCGCATCGACCCAACGCGGGAACTGGTCACCAACGACATTGCTGCGGAAACAGCACTTAGCAAGTGAAGTCATGAGCTTATCGCGCCGCAAAATTCTGGGCCTCGTGCCCGCGAGCCTGGCGGTGCCGGGCATCCTCCGAGCCCAGTGCAGGGGAGACCACCTCGTCTATCCGGCCCGGACCATTCGCAACAGGGCGCCGCGAACGGTAGTCCACCCCGCTCCGGGACCGCAGTTGTTTGTGGACGATTTCCTCATCCTCGAACAGCAGGGTCTGACCCGCGTGACGCACACCCCGCGCAGACTGCCATCGCCCGTGCTTGGCAATGGATCCGGCGTGTGGCAGCCGTTCGTCACCGTCATTCGCGACCCTGAAACGCAGCTATTTCGCATGTGGTACAACGCTTGGGCGGCGCGGCCCGGCCAAGAGGCCGCTAACTATATCGCATATGCCGAATCCACGGACGGCGTCGAATGGCGGCTTCCCGAGTTGGGCATCCTGGGAAGCAACAACCTGCTGATGGCCATCCCGGGCGGCTACGGCGTCACACTGATTGACGAAGGTCCGGCCTTTGGGGATTCTGCGCGCAGGTTCAAGCTGGCATGGTGGGGGCGCAAGAAGCCGGACACGGACGACGACTCTGGCATGTATATCGCCTTTTCCGCCGACGGCCTGAGGTGGAAGCCGTACGAGAAGAACCCCGTTTTGCCGAACTACCCCGACGAGTCCGACTCCCGATTCGCTCTCGGCGCGCGCGACGTGCTCGATGTGTTCTACGATCCGATTGACGCCCGATACTCCGTGTTCGTCAAGACGTTCGCCGTGCCGGAGGACGGCCTGGCCCCGGCGCCCAGAGCGGGAAAGACCCTGCGGCGCCTCGTCAGCTTCTCGACCAGCCAGGACTTCATTCATTGGGAGACGCCTTTTCGCGTCATCGTCCCCGATGAGCGCGATTCGGGCACGCTGGAGTTTTACGCAGTCGGCGGCACCATCGCGCGTGGCGGTCTATTGATCGGATGTCCGCGGATGCTGCGCGACGACCTGCCTGCCGAACCCAGTGGCGCGCCGGACGGAATTGGCTATTCCACGCTGGTCACCAGCCGCGACGGCGAGTACTGGGAGCGGCACAGCGATGTCTTCTTCGAGCGGGATCCGCGTCCCGAATCCTGGGACCGCGCCATGAGCTGGATCGGATCGCAGGTGATCGTTGGTAACGAGTTGTACTTGTATTTTGGGGGTTACATGCACGGGCACAAAATCAATAGCCGCACCGAACGCCAGATCGGCCTCGCGAAACTTCGCCGCGATGGATACGTCTCGCGCGATGCGTTGGGACCCGAGCCAGGTGTTCTGTTGACTCCGCTGCTTGACCCTGGGCGCGCCGGCTGTCTGTCGATCAATGCCGAAGCGTCCCGTGGTGAAATCCGGGTTCAGCTTCGAGACCGCATGGGGGAAGTGCTGCGAGGGTTCAGCTTCGCCCAGTGCGCTCCCGTTCGTGGGGATGGGCTCGCCCAGCAGGTGCAATGGCCAGCCGCCGGCACGCCCGCTTTCGGCAGAGGGCCAGTGCACCTGGAGTTCAATCTCCGCGGCGCACGGATTTACGGATTCGAATTCGTGTAGGCTGGCTTATTGGCCAGGGTTAAACAGGGCGGATACGAAATCGGACGTCAGTTGATCCTGGCCAATGACGGCCAGCAGGCGGTCTGCCGCGCGGGCCAGGTGTGCGTCCATCCTCTCGGCCGCCAACTCGGGCTTATTGGCGAAGACCGCTTCGAGCACGGAGTTGTGCTCTTTCACGATCTGCGCTGTCGTCGCCCTTTGGTTAACGGCGCGGCTCATCCAGATTTCCAGCAGCACCCGCATGCCGCTGACCAGGTGCATGAGCACGGTATTGTGGCTGGCTCGGCCCAGCAGCACGTGATACTCGAGGTCGTATTTTGCGGCCTTGCTCGGGTTTGAGATCGCCTTGCCCATGGCCGTCATCACGGACTCGAGCTGCTTCCGCTCTTCGGCGGTGTGTCGTACGGCCGCCAGCCGCACCGATTCCAGTTCGAGCACGCGCCGCATCTCGACCACCTCGTTCACGCGTGCGCGCTGCACCATGAATCCCAGGCCGATCAGTTTCTCGAATGCGCCGTCTTCGCCCGTGCTGACGTAGGTGCCCGAGCCTCGGCGCGGCTGAACGGCCCCAATGAAAGTCAAAGCCCGTACGGCTTCACGCAGCGTTGAACGTCCGATCCCGAGCTGCCGGCAGAGCTCCTGCTCGGTGGGCAGACGGCTGCCGGGTTCGAGTGAAACGACAAGCTGAGCCAAACGGGCAATTGTCTCTGAGTGCAGATCCTGCTTTGCGATCGGCTCCAGGATGCTTGTTGCCGGACTGAGGGCGCTCTCGCTAGCCATTTGCTCCTGTCTCTAAAATTGTCCCGTACGTGGCGCGCAATAGTCTTACAACATACATATTACTATATAGCCCCGCGGAAACAAGCCCTCATCTTGCGATCTTCACAAGAAAATAGCTGGCCTTTCCATTGCGCGGCACCACAAATTGGTGCGGAGTGTTCGGCGGGATCGTGATGATGTCGCCGGCGGAAACCTTGTGTTCCGTCCCGCCCTCGATCGATGTCCCCTTCACTTCATTTTCGGCAACCTTCCTCGGGCCCACGAGCCGTCCGCCCACGATGATGCTCCCCGAGCCGCCCTGCATGACGTACAGGTCCGTATCGGTCTCGTGCAGTTCCGGTGTGCCGCTCTCCTCGCGGTGCGAGAACAAGGCTTGGTTATTTCCAAGCTGACCCAGCTTTTGGCTGCCGTTCGCCTGTCCGGCCATCGCAGCGTCGATATGCTTCAGTTCCGCCTGCGTCCAGATCGCGAACCCGGGAGGGTCACCTGCGAGCAGCGGAAACAGGAAAATGGCTGCAAGAAAAATGGGTTTCATAAATCGCACCTACCGAAAGCTAAGCACAACCTCGCTCAAAACAGGGAAATCGGCGCCGTCGGGCGATTCCAGAACCGCACGATACTGAATCCAGGTGCTTCCCGCCGGCGTCATCAGCCGGGAGCCCGCCTCTTCGTAATACGTGCCCTCTCCACCCGGACCGGTCCATTTTGCGGAAGCGAGGCCGTTCTTGGTCGACGCTGTCCGCACCTGGAAGCTGACCTTCGATCCGAAGGGAGTCTCGGCACGCCAATCGATCCGATCCCCGCTCCGGTCGCCGTATTCATACGCAACCGACTCGTAGTCGAAACGGAATTTCCTGTCGTAGATATTGCCCAGATCCACGCCGTTGTCGAAGTGAGCGCCCCGCGTCGGGATCTTGAGCGTGCGGTCGGTCCGGAATCCATCCTTACCTCCCCAATAAATCAGGCTGTCCGTTTCGTGCTCACTGAGCGAACCGATCTTGTTTGGATCGCCATCCGAGCGGTGGCTGATCAGCAGCAGGTCATTGTACCCATCGTGATTGTAATCGGCTACCTGGCTTCCGGTGCCGCCGTTCGTAGGCAGCAGAAGCAGCGACTTGTTCGAGATCCCGTCCGGTCCACCGAAATAGATCCGGGAGAGAGTGGCACGATTGCCCTTGTACTTGTAGACAGGGCACACGACATCCAGCCAGCCGTCCTTGTCAATATCCGCTACGGTCACGCCCTGCGTCTCCACGCTTACGAACTCCTGCCTCCTGTCCACGGAAAATGTCCCACGGGCATCGCCGTAGTAAATAAAGGAGGTCGGTTTCAGCCGGCGCGTGAGGATGAGGTCCAGGTAGCCGTCCCGGTTCAGATCGGCCACTTCCGAACCTGTGGCTCCTTCGCTTCCGGGAATTGCGGTCCGGCGGAATACGCTGTAGTTCCGCGTGCCATCGCCCCAATAGATCACGGCCGGCCGGTCGGCGCGCTTGCTGTGGACTACGAGGTCGAGATTGCCATCATAGTTCAGGTCAGCAATCGTCGGGGTGCCGTCCCCGTCGTTCGGAAGTCCGGTCCGCTCGGTTGTTACGAACCCCTCCTTGCCTCCCCAATAGATCAGCACTCCCGTCTTCGGGTTCGGGTTCTGGCAATAAAAGACGACGTCCAGATACCCGTCGCGGTCCAGGTCCGCCAGGCTTACTCCCTTGCAGGCGTCTCCGACAAGCGCCGTACGCCGAGCCTTGGAGAAGCCCTCCTTGCCGCCCCAATAAATAAAGTTCTCTGTATTATGTCGTCCGACCTCAGCCATGTTGGCGAAGATAAGGTCTACGTATCCGTCGTTGTTCAGGTCGCCCGCGGCCCAGTTATAAGGCTCCACTGCCGGGAGCTCTGTCCGGTGCTTGACGGAGAACTCGCCTTTCGCGTTTCCCCAGTAAATGTAAGACAGGCTTTCGCCTCCGCGCCCTCCGGACATCGTATTATTGAAGATGATGTCCACATGGCCATCGCCATTGAAATCCGCCACTGTGTTGCCGACGGCTCCATGGGTGAACACGGACGTCCGGAGTGAATCGGAGAACCCGTCTTTCGAGTTCCAGTAGATGTACGAAGGGACATCATACGAGTGCTCCTCCTCGTAGTTTGAGATGACGATGTCCGGAAGCCCGTCCTCGTTGAGATCCGCTATCGACAGGCCGGTGGCGCCGATAGTTTCCAGACCCTGGCGGTGGTCGTTAGAGAAACCGTGAGCGCTGCCCCAATAAATGTAGGAAAGAGTAAGTGGATTGCCGGCTGCCTGGTGATTTGTGAAAACTACCTCGGCGTACCCATCCTTGTTCAGGTCAGCAACCCCGCAGTCGCGTGCATCGCTCGTGGCAAGCTCGATCCGGTCACGTTCGCTGAACTGTCCGTTCCGGTTCAAATACGCATATGACACGCCGCCTTGGCCATTCGCAAACACGATGTCGGGATAGCCATCGTTGTCGACGTCGCCTATACAGACGGCGTTCGCCTGGTGTGTCGGTAACTCGGTGCGCCGCTGCGGCGAGAACCCCTCCTTTCCGCCCCAATACACGAACGAGGGAATGTCGAAGTTGCCCTCGTTCTCGCGATTCGCGATGACAAGGTCTGGCCAGCCGTCCTTGTTCAGGTCGGCGATCGCCACGTCGGACGCGCCGTGCGATTCGACATCGGCATAGTTTTTCGGATCGTATCCGTTTTTCGACCCCCAGTAGATGCGCGAAGGCGTGGCGAGCGGTTTGCCGCCGCGGTATTCCCAAAAGCCCGCAGATAGCGCAAACACGATGTCCGGGTATCCGTCGCGATTCAAATCGCCGACCGCAGCCTGTTGGGCTGCGCGGGTCGGCAACTGGATCTTCCGGCTGAACGGCGGAGCCGACCAGGTTCCCGGCGCTGCTTTGCCCCCATAGTAAACCGCTGAGTCCATGTCGCTCCAGGTCCCGTTCGTGTAATTCGGAATGACGGCGTCCATCACTCCGTCGCCGTTCAGGTCCGCGGCGACAGTCCATTGCGCGCCTTCATTAGGAATGGGCGAGGTCCGCGCGTCGCTGAAATCCTTGCCATTGCCCCAATAGATCACTGCATCCAGCTTTTCGGCCTGTGAATGCGTATTCGTGAAGACGAGGTCCAGAAAGCCGTCGCTGTTCAAGTCCCACTGGTTGATGGTTTGTATCTTGCCGTTGCGCGACACGTAAGTGTTCGCGCCGGCATCGCCGAACCGGCCCTTGACGAAATCCTCAAAAGTGGATTGCTTCCAGATCAGCGGATTCTGCCCCGCCAGCAGGATGGCGACTGCTCCGCAGAATGCCGCTATCACCAGCGTACCGAGCCGCTTCACTTCTGCCCCCATTCAAGCGGATTCACGCCGCCGGCCCCCGGCGAACCGGAAGCGGGCGTATACGTGCCGAGGATCCGGTATTCGCCGCCACCGAGCGTCATCCCTTTCGACGTCACGTCGCCCCACAGCGAAAGCGTGTGTGCGTCATTCGAAGCAATCACGGTCCAATGTCCGTCGACTTCGATCGCCCTGCCACTCCATGCGCCGGGCGTGAGATCGTCCTTCACCGCGAGCGTTGTCATGAACTGGCTCGGCAGGAAAGCGCGCGAAACAAACTGGCCGTTCCGTCCATCGTCGGCGAACCTGGGATCCGTGTCCGGGGCGGAATTCCTGACCACCAGCTCTTCCGCTACGGATTCCGAGGCGACTTGGGGCCCCTTGTTGTTCCAGGTGATGTTGCCGTCCGCGATCGGAGCCTTCAAGTGCTGCTTCGTGTTTCGGTATCCGATGCCGCCGCCGGTGTTGTCCACGATGGTGTTCGCGGCCAACATCATCCAGGAGTCCACGCAGGCGACGGCTGGAATCTCGGACGAATTGCCTGCGATGAGGTTGCCTTTGATGACGCCGCGGCCTTCCTTGCTCAGGCGAATCCCACCACCGCTGCTGTTGGTCACGTTGCCCGCGATGATGTTCGCCGTCACCCTGGGCTCCGAGGACTTCATGATGTATATCCCGCCGCCATCATCTTCTCCGCGATTCCCGACGATCCAGTTGTGCTCGATGGCCGGCGACGAATCGTATTCCACGTAGATGCCGCCTGCATCGCTGTTGCCGGCCACCTGGTTCGCGGTGATCACGTTGAACGTTATCTTGGGGGAGGAGAAGTGGCTGCAGGAAATGCCGCCCCCGTTGCTGCTCCGCGTCCGGTGCACATCGGTCGTACCCGTATGGTTGTCTGCAATAATGTTGTAGCTGACGATAGGCGACGAGTAATTGCTGCAGGCCAGTCCTCCTCCATCTCCGATGCCGGTCGTGTTGTCTTTGATAACGTTGTGGCTGATCTCGGGGTTCGCTCCGTTTACGCAGGCGATACCGCCTCCGTCGCTGCCCGATTGGTGCAGAAGATAGTCGCGGAAATCCGCCGGCGCGACGGCGGTGTTCCCGGTGATCACGTTATTGGTGATCACGGGAGCGGCGTGGTCGCACAGAATGCCGGCCCCGGATCCCACGACTTGCCCGCCGGTGATTACGAAGCCGTCCAGGCGGCTGTGGTCGGCGCCTTCGATGACACGTCCGGCCCGCCTGGCATCGAGGATTGTGGGATGCGCGAAGATGTCACGGCTCCAGCTTTTCTCGTCGAAGCCGCCGAACAGGTCGACGTACTCCCTCATTCGAAGCCCAACGCTAGGATATGTGCCTTCCGCGACCAGGATTGCGCTTCGCATTGATTCCGTAGCGCTCGTCGCCGCGGCCAAAGCGTGCTTCACGGTCGCCCAGGGTTTCGCGGAACTGCCGTCGCCCTGCGAGTCCGAGCCACCTTTGATGGAGACGTACTTAATCGATTGGTATTGCTTCAGATTGACCTGCTCATTCCTGGGGCCGAGGTCCAGGCGTGTCGATTCGCCGCTGGCAGCTGCGAGCATAGCAAAGAACAGGAGAAAAGACGCACAAAACGGAAAGCGCATCGCGTGAGGATTACCTTTCTGTCCGCTTATTCACGGCCTGGTCGCCGGCGGCTCGTCCGGAGAGTGTCAGGCCAAAGCAAAGAATACATCAGACATCTGATTACTTCAAGTGCCATCCTCACGCCGTCTATCCCAAGTTCGTCACCGTGCCCCCAAAATTGGCATCTTTGCGCCTCTTATGTGGGTTCTTGGGGCGGGAACCGTCCTGTGCCCGGGACGCTTACGTGAGTTGGCAGGCGAGCCGCTATTCGGTGCCGTGGCAGTACGTCGGCAAGCAGTTGTGGGTTCGCGAGCAAAACGGTGCTGTGGCGGTCGAGTACGGCGGCGAACCGATCGAGCGCATCACGCGACGATTCCGCTGAACAACGACCGCAGCAGCAACACGGTGGAGTCGCGCTCGCTGGCCGTTTACGACAGCCTGGCGACGGGAGGTGCACAATGACGCCGGTCGAGCGGCTCGAAACCGCTCTGACCAGCCTGGGGCTAAAAGCGGTGGAGGCTCGCCTGGAAAGCCTGCTCGAACGGCGGCCAAGAAGGAACCGAGCTATGGCGAGTTCCTCGACGAGGTGCTTGCCTGCGAGGTCGAGGCGCGGCGCACCCGATACCTGCGGGCGCGCCTGCAACTGGCTCATCTGCGGTTTGTGAAGACTTTCGAGCAGTTCGACTTCAGCTTCCAGCCGTCGATCGATGAGCGCCAGATCCGGGAGCTGAGGACCCTTCGCTTCGTTCACGAGGCGAGCAACGTCATCCTGCTGGGGCCGCCGGGCGTGGGCAAAACTCACTTGAGCGTGGCCTTGGCT
>Ga0078972_1007539_pt1 | contig 24071 bp, 22 predicted proteins | sample YelNatPaOPGAMG01_FD_67568 | JGI IMG/M metagenome (GOLD analysis project Ga0078972, IMG submission 67568) | Hot spring thermophilic microbial communities from Obsidian Pool, Yellowstone National Park, USA - OP-RAMG-01 (SPADES assembly) (version 2) | ecosystem: Environmental > Aquatic > Thermal...
ACGGTGTAGGGAATTTCCTTGGTCACCGTCTCGTACACCGGCTTGAGAACCGTATAGGGAATCTCCTTCGTCCAGGTCTCCCACACAGGCTTGCACACCGTGTAGGTCCGTGTCCGTGTCTCCCACACGGGTTTCATCACTGTGTAGCAGATTTCCTTCGTCCGCGTCTCCCACACAGGCTTCATCACCGTGTAGATCACCTGCCGGGTCTGAGTTTCCCAGACGGGTTTCATCACCGTGCGGGCAACCTCTCGGTACTGAATCTCGGGAACGTATTTGGTGTAAGACACCTGACGAGGTTCGACCACCCGCTCAAAGCACGTCTTATACGTGGTGATTTGCTGGGTCTCGTACACCAGCTTGCGGTGGGGTTTCAGCACCGTGTAGCATTGCTGGGGCGCACAGCCCACATCCACAGCGCAGGCCGTGGTCGCGCGGGCCAATCGCACGGCACCGCAATAACCGGCCTCGACACGTGCCGCTGACCAAGCGACCAGAAGGGCCGCCATCAGCGGTATAACGCCAAGCCTTTTCATGTCATCCCTCCTTTTGGTAGGTCCTTGCGGCGGGTGTGCTCTGGGATGGCAGACGTCCCTGTTTGGGTTTTCGGCATCGTGAGGTAACGACCGTTAGGCCATCAGAAACGCTCCAACGATCGTCACCCGCGTCCTCCTAAGCACAACCGATACAACTGGTAAATTTCCCTCGGTTACCGATTCAGCGCACTCCCATGTTGGTCATATCGGAAAACTAGAGCGAGAAGTTAATTTAACCCGGTCGGATAATCAGATTAGTCTGAAGAACGATCGTCGAAAGATGAGTTTGGGGCAGTCAGGACAAGAAAGATGTCCGGATAAGATATCCCTTACATACGATGGGCAAGCAGGAGCGACGAAATAATTAAGACCGCCCCAATTTGGCGGGAATGAGCCGCCCGCGACTGACCACAAAAGCAACCTTCAGCGGACTGCCCGCATGAAGGCATTATCCTTTTGACTGCGCCGCCCGCCGCTGACGGCGTTCCTCGCGTGCCCGCTTTTGCTCCTCGGCGGGGAGCACGTGAAAACGAATGCGGAAAACCTTGCGCTCACGGAGTTGCTCTTCCGAATAAATCCGCCGAATTTCCGCTCGAAGCCCCTCCGCCGTTGCAAAACCGTCCGGGATGGCATCCTCATCGGTCAGATCTTCCAGGGAAACCGCCTCTACCTCGTCGACTTGGATATACCCCACCCCCGGAATGTAGCTCCTCTGTCCGGCACGCATGTGGCGAAATTTCCATACCCGGATTGTCTGCGTCTTGCGACCAGCGCGGATGTCGGCAAGGAATTTTTTCTTAAAAAGGAGCATGGGCTTCCTGATCACTTGGGTGCAAGGATGATCATCGTAATGAGGCCGCCGACCACCAGAATCGCAGCCCCAACGGCCAGCCTAACCCAGAACAGCGCCGCCCGCCGCTCTGCAAGCTCGATCTCCCGCCGACGCTTTTCCTGGTACTCCTGACTTGCTTCGTACGCCAGATGAAAGACAGACTGGCAAAACGGGCACATGGCGTCAGTGCCCAGCATCTCGCAAGGCGTTTCCAACACATGCCCCTGAGGGCATACGATATGATAGACCTCCGGGACGGCTTCGGACACCGCAGGCCCCGCCTCCGCGCTTGGCGGAGAAGCCGCCTCCTGCTGCGCGGACGACCACTCAAAGCCGTCTTCCCCTGGTCCCGCGGCAGTTTCCGCCGAAGGCCCAGATGCGGAAGCAGGGAGACGCTGCCAGTCTATCGGGCCGGGGACCGAAAAGCCGTCCTGGGGAATGACCGGCGATGGCTCGCAAAGTTCCGGTTGTTCATGGACGGGGCCCAACGGGTCCCCAGGACCAACTTCGCGTAACGACTTGGGCGACGGTATGAGCATCGCCGTCCCACAAAAGGGGCACGCGGCGGCCTGGCCTGCTTGTTCGAGCTCGGCCTCCAGGATATGGCCCTGAGGACAGAAAAACCGAAAGCCCATCTCGTTCTCTTCCGCAACGCTCAACACGGACAGCCAATCGGTTGCGACAACCTGTTTGCATCTTAGCCCAAGTTCACAGGTCCGTAAACGACGGATGCGGAAAGACGCCCCTTTTGCAGAGAAGTCAGAGAAGACTCCAAACCATCCGTTGCCAACAGCGATTCCCCTTCAACCGAGTTTGCGCACCACCCCGATGACGACCCCCAACACCCGAGCATTTCTTACAATGATCGGCGACATGTTCTTGTTGGCCGGGACCAGCTTTGCCCCACGCTTGGTGGGATACCAGTATTTTAGGGTGGCTTCATTCTCGTCCGTCAGGGCAACAACAATGCTTCCTGGTTCGGCGACATCCTGGCGGCGCACAATGACATAATCTCCGTCCGCAATCTGCGCTTCAATCATTGAATCTCCCTGAACACGGAGCACGAACAGATCGCCGTTCTTATTGTTAAAAAGGCTCTCAAAGTCAAACGTTTCAGCGTTTTCAATCGCCTCATGAAGAAGACCAGCAGCAATCCGCCCTACCAGAGGCAGGCCCGAACGCTGGGAACGCTTCCCAGTTTGAGCCCCCAATCGTCCAAGTTCCGCCACGCGAATGGCACGTGACCGGTGCGGATCCCGCACGATAAATCCTTTCGCCTCCAAGGCGCGAAGATGCCCACGCACCCCGTTGGGCGAGCGGATATTGAACTCAGCGGCGATTTCGCGGACTGTCGGAGCATATCCGCGTCGTTCAATGCTGGTCTTAATAAAATTGAGAATCTCGCGTTGCCTTTGTGTTAATGTGTGTTGAGTTGACCCTGTTGGATTCATAAGTGTGCCTCGCGATTGACCCCCACCGTCGGCCCAGCCGCCCCACGGCTTGGTTAGCGATCGAAATCACCATGAACCGCGCTTCCGGCAGATCTGCAATATCGTTGGCCCGGCTCCCAGAAAAACTGTCCTGGTCAAAATTTACACTGAACCTTCTTCGTGTACAAGTGTACAATGCAGCCGGCGGGCGTCAAGTGGGGCCGAACCTGCACGGAGCCCGTCGCGATGTTCCCAGTTCGCGTAACTCGTCGAAGTTACGAAGAGACTGGAAAAAGGCATTCCTCACAAGAGCCACCGCACTTGATCAGTTTTGCCTTTTTTCTTCACGGCATTCGCATTTGTGAATAGCGTATGTTGAGTCTGCTGCGAACTCTTTAGTTGTGAAACGCCGCTCGACGCCGGTTTGGTTGTGAGTAGTGCCCTTTCCAGTTGAACAGTTTCGCGCGTTTTAGGCTGCTGCGCGGCAAGCGGATGGGGCGTTTCTTCGGAGGGACGATCGCCAAGGCTCGACGGCTATCGCGCGGCCGCCGTTGCGCCAGGCCAAATACCTCCGGATGGCTTGCTGCTGGCTACTGACTTGGTCGGACAATTGTCGTCTCATTCTATGAAGATCTTGTCGCTCGCAGCAGGTGATCAGGCGAACATCAAGCTTGTCCATTTTTCAGTCTCCACGTCATTGAGACTCTTTTTGAACAACCTGACGTGGAGACCCTTCTTGTCTAAACTCCGGGAATTCTCCAAGACCAATTCTTGCCCCTACCAAAAACGCGAAACTCCCGAATTGGAAGGGGCGCTAGTCGGGTCCGTCAGTCAAAGTTGGATCATCCATTCACTTTCACCAGGGACTGAAGTCCCGCGCTGAAAGCGGGGCTAAAGCCCCGCACTCCATGGAGTGCAGCGATTCATCGCCGCTTTTTGGGTGAAGGCTTTAGCCTTCACAACCGTGCCGTTGGCGGTGTTTTGCCGCGACCACGACAAGCGTCCACCGGAAGGGGCAATTCATGAATTGGCCCTACACCGCCAGAGGGACCTTTTCCGGAGGGACCCGCTTGTCGGGTCCGACGAACACCGATTGATTACCCATCCCTTCTCACCGGGCACGACAAGCGTGCCCCTCCGACCTTTTTCCGGAGGCACCTGCTTGTCAGGTCCATATCTCCGGAGGGACCTGCTTGTCAGGTCCGTTTGTCAACGTCCGATCATGGATTCCGTTTCAGCGGGGACTGAAGTCCCGCGCTGAAAGCGGGGCTAAAGCCCCGCACTCCATATGGAGTGCGGCGATTCATCGCCGCTTTTCGGTGAAGGCTTTAGTCTTCACCACCGTGCTGTCCGCCCGGCTGGCACGACAAAGACCGGTCGGGGGCACCCGATCATCTAATCCACACACATCTAATCCACACAACGGAGGGACCTGCTTGTCAGGTCCCGTTTTTCAGGATGAATGATCCGTTTCATTTCATCGGGCACGACAAGCGTGCCCCTCCGAAGGACGTTGCCCGCTTAGCGAACACGATAAGGGTTCACCGGTACGGGCGATTCATGAATTGCCCCTACCGGGGTTGGTAACGTCACGCGCACACGTGACACCGGGCACGACAAGCGTGCCGCGTGGCCCGTGCCCTCGTGCCCTCCGTGGTCCGTGGCCCGTGGCCGGGCTCGGAGAGGTGGGGTTGTACAACGACCGGCATGCGGGTAAACTTTATTGTGAAAGTCGCGAGAGCGGCGGTCTCCGTTTGGAGGCTTTGTTTTGTGGGGGATTAGCTCAGTTGGGAGAGCGCTTGAATGGCATTCAAGAGGTCAGGGGTTCGAATCCCCTATCCTCCATCAAGTCATGTTGTACCAATAAGTTACGACTCGCAGGGCGTTGCATAAGGTCGCAATTGAGCGGGCTTTGGGATTTAAAGTTCTCTATCTTGCAACCCCTTGCAGGAGCCTGCTGTGCCGCATTTTGTGCCACCCGTGTGCCGGATTCTGTGCCACTGTTCTTTTGAACACCAGTAATGTCCGGTTGTACACGGTTCGAGTCCACTTTGGTCTTGGGCCTCCACTGGAGGGCCGCCTGATACGCCGCATCCGTGGGATCCACATAGTGGCGTAACGCAACGGACGGGGTATTCCCCAACCACTTGGTAACCACGGCTAATGGAAAGGCCTGGGCTAGATCGGATTCACACGAAGCCCGTAAATTGTGCCAGAGTCTTGGCCATGGTTCCAATCCCGCCCGGCGGATTATCTTCTCAAAGGTGGTTCGCAGGTTGCAATTAAGCCAACCATTAGGGCCTTGGGCACGGCGGCGGTATTCCTCCGGGAACACGTATTCCGCCCCCGGTGGGGTGGCGTCCCAGGCCTCTTCCAGGTAGGGCTTCAGCAGAGGAAACATCGGTATGACGCGGTAGGGCTTCCCCTTACTGGCCGTCTTCGGTGAGGATACCACGATCCGGCCATCCGCCCAGTTGACGTCCGCCCAACGTAGAGAGAATGCTTCCGATGGGATCCGCAATCCACCGAAGCGGGCGAGGGCGATGAGAAGCCGCCACCATACGTTGGGGGCGTTCTCAATCAGCCGGAGTGTGTCCTCTACGCTCACACACACACGCCGGCCTGATGGATCGCCTGCCCGATGCGTGACCAGCGAAAAGGGATTGGTGGTAATCAACCCCTTCCGCTGGGCATAGGCAAAGAACATCCGGGCAAACTGCAGCCGCTTGTTGATCGTGGTATCAGCCAACCCCTGCCCCATCAGATACTGGCGGAAGGCCTCCGCCTTCTCTGGCGTGATGTCCGCAAGCCGACACTCCCGCCCGAAGAAATCACACAGATTCCGGATCGTATGGCCCCATACAACGCGCGTGGCCGGTGTACAGGTCCCCTGTCGTGATGCCACGTAATCCTCAAGGTACGGTCCCAGTTTTGCCACGGCCACAGTGTCGATCAGCCCCGCTTTAGCCAGCTTCTCTTTGAGGGCCTCACCGATCGTGTTCAACCAGGTTGCGGTGGCCTGCTGGACCGGTAAGCCGCTGATGCGGGAAGCCAGCAACGCCTCCACGTGGACACGGATGCTCTCCGCCGTCTTTTTGTCCACACGGCCAAGGCGAAGGGTTTTCCGTTTGCCATCGGGAGCCACAAAGAGGATTCGCCAGCCCTTGCCGTCTTTTGCTACGCTTGCCATAGAGAGCTCCTTTCCGTTCTCTGGTACGTCAGCCGTTATTTGAGCCACTGCACTGTTTCCGAGCCACCGGAATCGGACTGGACACAGGCATCCTCATGGCGTCAAATTCGCTCCGCTCAACCGCCATGCTCTTGACCCTGACCGAGTGACCGGGGGGTTTCTAGCCAGAAACGCTTGAGGGCCCTTTCTAACTGTGCGTCGGTCCAGTCGTCAAAGGGCCACCGCTTCACGGTATCTTTGGGTTCCAGATTCGCTCCGTAAAGTCCCACGCACTTGAGGACGTGCACCGCCGCTGATTGCCGTAGCCGTCGGTCGTCATCTTGGAGTAGGTCAGCTTCCAACACCTGAAGAGCTCGGCCTATCAACTGCCGTAACCGCTCCACGCAGGCCCCCCAGAGTTCCCGTCGGCGGGCATCCAGGGCCGCTTGAAACACCTTGTCTCTGTTGCGCCAAAGGTTGACGGTTTGCCGAGTGACGCCCACCGCCTCGGCCACTTCCTGGTCAGTTTTACCGGCCAAGAGAAGCTCAATCGCGTTCCTCTGTGCCAGCCGCAATTGTCGGGTTTTGTCGGATTTTGCCATATCACACCCTTTCCTGTGATGCTTAAGCCAACTCCCTCTCTTGGACATGAAGGACCGCTTCCCTCACCCACCGCTCCGCGGTCTTCGGCCAGTCCGCGGGGGCAATCTTGAGGAGCTGGCAGGCGTCCAGTAGCAGGGCAACCGCGGAGTCGTGGAAAGTGTCGTAGAGTGTAAAAAGGGCCGGGAAGTCACCCCCCTGCCGCCCGTTACCACGACCCCCTTGCCGCCCGTTACCACAACTCCTCTTGCCCCCCGTTCTACGGGGGGTTGGGGGGTTAGTGGGAATCAGGACGTATCCCGGGCCGTATTCGCTCGGTTGCAGCCGGAGAGAATACCCCGCGTCCCAGAGAGTGTGGAGTAACAGCCAGCCACCCACTTCCTCTTTGTGCTGAAGTAAGATCGCCACTTCGTCAGCCGTCAATGTCCCGGGCTTCACGCCAAGCCGAAGTTTGCCATTTTCCCATACCACCTTAACACCAGGTCGATTCAGCCAGTGAAGGAAGTACATTGGCCTTTCGGACCTGGTTTCGGGGTGATTGCTAGGGTTCAGGGTGTTCGTGTGCCTCACGTCCATTGCCGCCCTCCGCTCATGAGAAGTCCACCCAGGCATCACCGCCGGCCTCGGCCGCTTCCGCCAGTCGGCGGTTCAGTTCACCAATGTCCACCACGGGAGGTTGGGGCCTGCCAGAATTGTCAGAATCCGTCCCGCCACTTTCGGGGGCGCAGGTGTTTGGTTCTTTGGGGGCTCTAAGCTTGGGGTTATTGAGCACATTGCAAGGTTCTCTTAAGGTGTTGCAATCTTTGCAATCTTTGCAATGTTGGACCTCCGGGTGTTCTAAAATGCCGTTTTTTCCGCAAGATTGCAAAGATTGCAAAGATTCCGAGGTTGGTATTTGTGTTTGCAATGTTGGATCTTTGCAATCTTGGATTTCCGGCAATCTCCAAAACCAGGGGCCGGGGACTTTTTCCCGGAACGATTCCACCCCGATTTCCGCCTTAGCCGTGTACAGCGTCCGCTGACACCCCCCGTGGTTTACCTTCCAATCTTCCAGTAGGTCTTTGGCCAAACGTGGGCCGGCACTCAATGCCGTTAGCAGGAATGCCTTCGCCTCTTCCAGGGCGTCGGCCTCGGGGCCGGGGCGTGACGCCTGCCGCTCCGCTTCGAGGCCCTCATCGGCGCTCATGTTCACGGGTTCGCGTTCCCATTCCACACGCGTCCACGGAGAGTCACCGACAATCCGAAAAGCTAAGCCGGGCAGCTCCTCCGCGAGATTTTGTTTCCCGGGTAGGAATAGCCGCCGCTTTTTGTCGTTGGCATCCCTGGACACATGCCAAACACTTCGGGCAATTCCAGTGAAACCTCGCGAACCCATGGCCGTTTCATCAGCCCCACCCTCACCTGTAGATTTCCGGCGGTGCATGACCACCAGGACGGCCACCTTGCGCCGCCGGGCCAGCTCAGCCAGCGGAGTGAGCACTTCCCGCACTTCGTTGTCACGGTGGGAATCCACTCGCCTGCCAAGAAAATCCCCGATGGGGTCAATCACCAGAAGTCGGCAATCGGGGAGTGATTCCAGGGCCTTTTCAATCACGGGTAAATCAGCCAGCGTCAGCCCTCGTTGACGCCGGGCACCGTCTATATCGCGGTAGTTTACAGCCTTGAGAATTCGCACTCGCGTCACGTCGGCGTGCATAGCGTCTAGTCGCGGGCGGATAGTGTCCGCCGGGTCATCTTCCAGTGTGAGCATGAGAACCGAACCTTTCTGACAGGGTGAACCGTCCGGCCACGGCGTCCCGGTGGTCACACGGGCCGCAAAGTCACACGTCAGAAAACTCTTGCCTTGGCCAGGCTTGCCAACTAAGAGTGTGATCCGGCCTAACGGAATGCGTTTATCCCAGAGCCATTCCACCGGGGTCGCTACAACCTCTTCGAGGTTGATAATGACGGGTTGAAAATCAAACTCCGATTCTGTGTTGTTGGTTTTAGGCGGGAAATCGGCCGGCGTATCCACGGGCGGGGATTCCACCGGGGGATCCACCGGGTGGGCATCCCTGCCCTGTGTTTTTGCCTCGTTGACCGCCTCGAGGAGTACATTGAGTGTGTCGCCCATATCGATCCCAAATTGACGGTGGAATCGGTCCGCCAATTCACGCCAGGCCGTTCGATCCTTCACTGGAACAGAATGAGTGATAGGTTTGGGAAGAGGACCGCCTTTGAGAGTGACCACAATTTCGCCGTTTTTTGCTGTGGCCCTGAGGGTTGCTGAGTAGTGATCAGGCATTCACGAGGCTCCGTATCAAAGTGGCATACTCCTGGGCATCCAGAAACTCACTCGGTCTAACCGGGCGGAGATTTTCCGATGCGACAACCGCCCCCGGGAGCAGAAGATCGTGCATGGTCTTGGGAATCTGTTGCGTGATGAAATCTTCAGCCAGCAACTCCGCTCGCGGGTCATCGAGGAATGCGATGGGCGGAACGACAATCCGGGCGGTGACGACCTCCCGGGGTGCCCGCACCTCCAGAGTCCAAGGGCCGCCATAACGAACCGGGGGCCATGCTACAACAAGCACCGGCACCCGCTGGCCGTCCCGGGGCTTTGGCGATGCTTGGCGAATTGCAACCTGACGCTCAGCCATCGGCGGTTGTCCCTCCATGTTGTGCACCCGCCTGGCTTTCAACGGTTTCCGCTGATTGCCGGGCCATGTCGGCCACGAAGTTTTCCAGGTCTTGCGGGCGATAAAATGTCCGCCGTCCCAGTTTCACCACAGGAATGGGGCCGCGTGGGGCCGTCAAGGTCCATAGATGCCGCGGGCTGATGCCCAAACGGTAGGCGGCTTCCCGGGGGGTGAGGAGAAGGCGTTCCAGCATAGTTCTGCGCTCCTTTGTAGAAACCGGTTCTGGAATACCGCGGCTGGCACTGTGCCGCCGCTTCTACAAAGAAACGCCGGACAAATCGCGTCCGCTGGCGGACATTTCGCGTCCAAAAATTTGTCCGGACGCGAAGGCCTTGCGGTGAACGCCCGACATTTGGCGTCCGTCCCTGGACGCGTCCGCGTCACGAGATACCGGCTCCGTGCCGGACATTTCGCGTCCGAAAGTGCGTCCGAAAACCAGGGCGCTTAGAGGAGAGCCCAAGTCACTGATGTGGGCGGACGGTACACATAGGAAAATTCCTCAACGCTGATATAAGCCTCAAAGTGGTCTGCCAGCTCGTTGAAACCCGATTGTCGCAACGCGTCACAAACCCGGCTGATCGCCTTCCGGACGGCTTCCGCCATCCTCTTTGAGGTCGTAGAGAAGCTCTTCGCCTTGCCGTTGGGCTGTGTATTGGCAAGGAGATAACCTCTCAGTCGTTCAAATTCTTTGAGGAGAACATCAGCCTGCGTCCAATCCCCGCGCCGCTTCGCGTCTTCGATATCCTGCCGAAGTTGTTCCAGCTCACGCATAATATCCGGACGCGTCTCATCATCGAACGCTGGCTCGACCCTTTCCGTCGGAATCGGGGCGGAAACGCTTTCTGGTGGAATCCCTCTGGCCAGCGCGATCAGCTCCACCATCGGGACAGGTTTGCCAGCTCTTGCGATCAACAGGGCTAGGGAAGTGAAGCCCTTCTGATCTTTGAAGTGTCCCTCTTTTCCAAAGGCCCTGATGAACCATCCATCGCCATGCCGACGGAAGCAAAACTCCGGTTCCGGTTTCCCGGGAGGCTTGGCCAGGGCGTCAGTTTCTGTAGGTTGGGCCATCCCCACACCAGCAAAGCGCCGGCACAGCTCCGCTGATGCCTTTGTTGCTGATGCTATATTGAATCGTAACCGCCAAGGTGGGTTAATATTTTGATCGGCCAGAATGCTTGCTAGGAGTGGTGGCAACCATTGTAGCTTCCCATTACGGCACGATCTCAATATCTCCAGTTTCACCCGTACCCTCTTCCCTAAGGGAACCCAGACACCATTGTCTGGCTGAACAAAATATCCAGGATCGAGTAGTGCCGCCCGTACAAGCGTGGCCAACCAGGCCTCATAGTTAGGTAGTGTTGTGTCTATGCCCTCCACGTGATCTTTAGCCAAGCGACCAGCAATCTTCGCTAGGATTTCAAAATCCTCCACCAACGTGGCGGTTACCAGAACCCCGGCGGATATATTTTCTTGATGATCAAGACCGAAGAGGTGTCCTGGTAGATCTATGAGGAACGTTGCGAATCGTTCACAATGATCAACGCTCAGAGCATCCTCAGTGTGTTGGATTGTAAGCGGCGTGACGGCCACCGTCAGCTCTGGCAGTGCTCCCAATTTATTGAAATCTTCTGCCAGAGAGAACCAAGGTGATTGATCAGACACGGTCAGCCCCTCCGTGATAGAGGACAGCCCATCAAAATAACAGGGCGGGCACCGCTGGGCTGATAGCGGGTTTCGGGGCTAGCTTCCCTAGCCCGCCCTTACGGATCCACTTTTATTGTAGCGTCATGATCCACGATCGGAAGAGAGTGTGCCGGATTTTGTGCCACCAGAGTGGCCGGACCTGTCGGAAGTATTCTCTGTAGCGTCACTTACGGAATTTGGTTCGAATCTTTTTCCTCCGCTTGTTTTTTGAGCATGGTTTGGGACGCGCATCAAGCAGGAAAGACTGGAAATCCTGGTGTCCTCCGCCAGGTGATTCATTAGTGTGCACGGTGGTACGAGCATTCGCTTTGACGCTTATCTTGACGGTACCTCGTAGTGTCCACAAGTACACTTCTGTCCCGGATTGGTTGCACCTGCTCCGACAGAATTCGCTGTTTTGGCTTTAGGCTGTCCGCATCATCTCTGAGCATCGGGACGATGATGCAACGCGATGTCAAAGCAGGCGGTGGGCCGTTGATCGAAGCGAGGGCCTTGGGACCAAACACCTCGACACTCACCGGTTTGAACATGTCCCCCGCCAGTTCGAGCCGGCTAGCTCTTCCCCTTCTGTGATAGCCAGCTTGGAGCAATGCCAGTAACTCCTTGACCGCCGGGTCGGTGGTGGCCTTGAGTCTCTCGGCTTCGTCTCGGCTGACACATTCAGGCCGGCCAGGGAGGATGGGCATCCTGGGCCCCGGCCGCAGAGGATGCAACCGATAACCGCAAGCAAGATAGTGGGCCAGGAGCTGATCGATAGCATACCCCTCAACCAGGCTGACCAAACTGAGGGTTCTCACCTTCCTCCGGGGCGCTCACGGTTGCTTGACCGGACTGGCTGGCAACTCTTATTCAATTCACTTCTCGACCGTGTGACGTGGAAAGCGAAGACAACGGCCAATCCGCAGCGATGGGAGTTTTCCGAGCCGTTTGTGTTGTAAACTCTTTTAGCGAGGGAGTAACTCAAGAAATCGAAACTGGGCGAATCAGGAAGACTCACAGAATAAGGTTCAAGCTCAGACCGGGCACGACAAGCGTGCCCCTCCGGTTCACGTCCGCCTTCGGAGGGACCTGCTTGTCAGGTCCGCTTATCAACGTTCGATCATGAATTCCATTTCAGCGGGGACTGAAGTCCCGCGCTGAAAGCGGGGCTAAAGCCCCGCACTCCATGGAGTGCGGCGATTCATCGCCGCTTTTCGGTCAAGGCTTTAGCCTTCACAACCGTGCCATCGGCCCGGCTGGAACCAGGGTGACCGTTCGGGAGGCACCCGATCCTCCAATCCACACAATGGAGGGACCTGCTTGTCAGGTCCGTCTGTTGGGACTTGGACGGACAGGCTGCTCCACACAGAACTGGAGCTCTCAATGGTCACTGGTAGGGGCGATTCATGAATCGTCCCGACCGATTATCCGTCATGAATTGGTCGTACCAGATATACCTATCCAACAGTCATGAATTGCCGCCGGGCCCGCGCAAAAGAACCGCCCGCGGCCAACCCGAGTGGAGGGATTGGCCGCGGATGTTGTCAGCCGGTTTCGATTCAGCATTTTTGCAGTTCACATAAGTGCTCCCGCCGCCGCGCCAAGTGTTTCTGACATCGTCTTGCCGACGGCATTCTTGTCGGATCGCTGATAAGGCGGATCGCTTTCCGCCTCGCCAATCAATTCACCACCGATCAGCGCAAGAAGAACCAAAGCAGTTCTCATGGTTTCTCCGTCGGTTGCGGTATGGATGCAGTGGGCGATCTTCTCGAAAAACGCCTGCCGAAATAGGCTCTCACTTCGTCAAGCGTCAGTATGCCGTCACTGTTTGTGTTAACAGCGTTTGCCCGAGACACAGGGGGCGCAATCAACTTTTTCTCGAAGGTGCCATCGCTCCCCAGGATTTTCTCGAATCCACCTTCGGCCAGCCACTGCCTGGCTTTTTCGTCCCCGCGGAGATAAGCGTCCCAAAAGGCAGTCGTGGCGGCACAGATCAGGCGATGAAAGACCTCGTCTTTCTCCCGTGCCCGACGAAGAGACAGCAAACCGCCTCTTGTCGTTCCCGGCGTCCCAAAAAGGGGACGCTCGCGTCCCGAAAAGATCATATGATCACCCCCGGCAAAGATCACCAAATAGCGATCGCCAAATCAGCAGAGAGATCGAACGGGACGCGGCGGTCCTCCTCGCGGGTTTCGCCGATCGGACTGTCGTCCTCCGTGCCGGTCATGTAGAAACAGGGAATGGCGATTTTTCGGAAGGCCTTTTCACGCTGACCCGGTTGCTGGGGCACAGGGGGACTGAGGACCACGGCGGCTTTGATACGCGGATCGGCCTGGGAGATTTCCCGTCCTCCGGGCAACACGGCAACCTGACCGGCCACAATCAAGGTGGTATGGGCCCCAAAGGAGTGCCCCGACATGCCGATCCGCTCCAGATCCAATCGACCGTTCAAAGGGCCGGGTTCCCTCTGAAGTTGTTCCAGCCGATCGAGCACAAACCGCACGTCGGCTATTCGCTCCAGGGCCGCGCGGGGGTTTCGCGCCGCTTCTCGAAGGGCCTCCATCGGTTGGCCCTTGCCCCGCCAGATGGACTCGTCGCTTCCGGGATGTTGGAGATGGATCGACACATACCCGTGGCTTGCCCAGTGACGACCAAGATAGGCGGCAGCCTCGCGACTCCCGCCTAAGCCGTGGGAAAACAGGATGACGGGCATCGGTCCCGGTGCCGGTTGGCCATGCTCCGTCGGATAATACACCTTGACCGGGATGGTTCGGTTTCGCTGTTGGTCGTACCAGTCAGCCAGAAGGCTTTCCACGAGGAACGGCCCGGCGGCCAAGTACGGGGGCGTTTCGGGGTCTGTCGCGGCAGCGGCGGGGCCTATCGAGATCGCTGCCTGGAAGCCGCCGAAGCTGGCAAGGCCCACCGAGTCGGAACCGGTATCCTGTTGAGCAACGGACATCGCGACGCACAGCACGGTCATTGATGAAATGACGACGCTTATCATGTGGTGCCTCCCGCGGTTACGGACTGGGTTTGGCGGGTGATCTTCCTGATATCCTCATTCCCGGTCAGTCAGCGATGGCCGTCGCCGCCGATTTCCCGCAATTGCCTTCGCAGGCACCTCCGCACGATCTCTTCAACATCATCATACACTTATGCGGTGGTCGTGGTTGCTGATTAAAGGACACAAAGCGAGAGGATATCCCCAGTCGGACAGGACGGAACGGTGGCGAGATGAAAAAGGACCAGCGGCGGACGTTGGCAACGGCAGGCTTCGATGGCTTGGTGAATATGCCGATATGGGTGTCCGGCTACGATGATAACCAGATCCTGGTGCAGTTCGACAAGGAGCGATCAGGCGTAGTGACTAATCGGGATCGGAGCCATCGCTACCTGGGGGGACCGGATTTTGGGTATCAAATCCTGGACGACAAAACGAATTCCTCATGCGTGATGGCTCGGCAAGGAAGCGCGACAGCGTTAATTGGTCGTTTACTTCACACGCACATTTTATCTCGCTTCTCCTGGAACCCGTAACAGCTCAGGTTTATTACCTTGGAAAAAGCGACTACTACCGTGCTTCAGACGTCACATGCTTATATTTGTGATGTTTAACTGTAAATGATGCCTCTATTGTATTTCTACCTGCGATCGGCTTGCCGTTTGACATGTTCTTCCGTGTTGCTACATCTCATGCGTTCCGCAGCAACCGAGCGGCGGCGCGATCTACAGTAACACATTGCAGGAAATTAACTCGTCTCGGTCTATTTAACGATTGATGGTCGCTTTCCACATCGGCGGATTCCTTTTTAATAGAGTTGAAAGGATCACACACACCGACCGGGGTTTGCAGCATGGAATTAAAAGCCGATGGGTTCATAAGAACTGAGTACAGCAACGAATTTGCACGGTTTGTGCCACTTCATCCGTGAAGACACAACGGGGTGAGCGATGGTCTAAAATCTCCCCAGGGCCTACCACGGCGTGTTGAATAGAGACCGGGCGGGACGTCGGCGTTAGGACGGAAAGACTCGAATCGTGCCGTCACGAAGAAGTGTGATGATCCCCGCTGTTGAGTTACAATAGACGACGGCCAGTGAGCACAGTCTTGTATATCGGGAAAATTGCCCCTTCTCAAATAGGACGGACCGAAACTGTTCGCGTTGATAAGCGCGAGCTGAAGCGCATAAAAAACGCCCCCGCCACAGGCTGAGGGCGTTAACGGCACCCAGCATGCTGGGTTTACCGTACGGCGATTCCACACGGAATCACCTTACTGTGATTTGCGTGGAACCGTCGCTCGGATACACTGGATTCCATAGTAAAACGAATCGCAGTGGTTGTCAACTCCCCATTGAGCTAAAATGGGAGGAGTTTTTCAGTAATGTGAGTTGATAGAGGAAATGGGACAATCATGAAAACAAAGAACGGCCAGGTAGACTACGTCTTGGGAATTGACCTCGGGGTTGTATCCCTAGGTTGGGCAGCCATTGAAATTGATAACGATGGTGGGCAGTCGTTGCTCGGAGCAGGGGTTCGGTGTTGGGAACTCAGCAACGCGAGTTTGGAAGAGGTCGAAAAAGGAAAAGAGGAACCACCTGGTCAATCGCGGCGTCAAGCAAGGCGACTGCGCCGCCAAATGTTTCGCCGGGCTCAGCGTCTTAGACGAACATATCGGGTGCTTCAGGAAATGGGCCTCTTTCTAACCGGGCCGCGGTCGAGTACCGCTCGCAAAGCGTATCTTGAAACACTCGATCAAAAAGCCCAAGAATGGCTGCGGACGAATGTTCCGGACGCGAATGACGACGGTCTTTTGGCGCATACATTTATCTACCGTCTTCGAGCGGCGGCACTTGATCATCCATTGCCACCCGAGTTGTTGGGCCGCGTCTTTTTCCACCTTGCCCAACGTCGCGGATTTCTCAGCAACCGGCGCACACTTGAGAAGAATAAGGACGAGGAACTCGGCGTCGTGAAGCAAGGGATTTCGCAGCTTCAGGATGAGATTCAGAAATCGGGTGCGCGTACGCTGGGCGAGTTTTTCTCGCGGCTCAATCCGCACGAGCAAAGAATTCGTAATCGTTACACCTCTCGGAAAATGTTTCAGGACGAATTCGAACAGATATGGAACGCACAACGTTCCCATCATCCGAATTCTCTTACGGATAGCAAGAAAGCACGACTCTACAAGGCGATCTTTTTTCAACGACCTCTCAAATTGCAGCACGGCCTTGTGGGACGCTGCCCATTGGAAGTGCTCCCGCGGAAACGTCCCAACGGACAGGTCGAATATATCTATCCTTTCAGGCGTGCGCCAATGGCCTCTCTCGAAGCACAGAGAATTCGGTATATGCAGCGAATTAATGATCTTGAGTTCACCGATCCACAAGGTCAGCGCCGTGTGCTGTCGCCGGAAGAAAGGCAGAAACTCTATGATCTGGCGGAACGAAACGAAGACCTGAGTTTCACTCTGATTAAAAAGACTCTCGGAATTCCCACGGGCAAAAAAGGTGAAGGTTGGGAATGCAATCTGGAACGTGGTGGTGAGAAAAAGCTGCCGGGTAATAGAGCTTCTGCCCAAATTAGAAAAGTCATTGATGATGCTACGTGGGAGGATTTGGGTAGGGAAAGACAAAAAGCGTTGGTAGATACTTTGATAGCATTTCTTCGCGCTGATACCCTTGAGGAGCATCTGCATAGGGTTTGGGGGTTTAACCGCGAAGTTGCGTCTCAACTCGCTGGACTGCCGTTAGAGCAAGGCTACCACAGCTTCAGTCGCCGGGCTATTCGAAGGCTTCTGCCGTTACTGGAGCAGGGTGAGCGTCTCAATGCAGCGATACAAAAAGTTTATGGTGGGACACAACGGAAGATTAATCAACATGCTGAGCTACCGCCGGTTCGGCAGGTTCTACCGACGGTGAGAAATCCGCTGCTGATCAGAGCTCTCACCGAACTGCGCAAGGTGGTTAACGCGATTATCCGCAAGTATGGGATACCTCGATGCATTCGAGTGGAAGTGGCTCGAGAATTGAAACGTTCTCGCAAGGAGCGTGAGGAGATTTCGAAGCGGATGCGGGAGCAGCAAAAACGGCGGGAGGAGGCGGCGCAGAGGGTGCTGCAGGAACTCGGTCGGACAGCCGCGCCCAGGGATATTGAGAAATATCTGTTGGCTGAAGAATGCAATTGGATATGTCCGTACACGGGCAAGCAGATCACAACTCAAGCATTGTTGGGGGATCATCCCGAGTTTGATGTGGAGCATATCTGGCCGCTGCATCGCTCGCTTGACGATTCGTTCATGAATAAGACCCTGTGCTATCACCAAGAGAATCGTTCAGTCAAGGCGGGCCGCACTCCGTACGAGGCTTACGCCACTGATCCGGTGCGCTGGCAGGAGATAATCACCCGAGTGAGAAACTTTCGTGGCCCATTCGCGCGGCAGAAGCTTGTTCGCTTTCAAGCAGAAGAAATACCACCCGACTTCGCACTCCGACAGCTGAGTGATACCCGGTGGATCTCTAAGGCAGCCGCCGATTATTTAGGACATTTATATGGGGGAAGAATTGACCCGACCGGGCAACAGCGGGTCTTTACAGTTGCCGGTGGTTTAACCGGCCTCTTCCGACGTGCATGGAATCTCAACGCGATTTTAGGAGGGAGTCCCGAAAAGAATCGTTACGATCACCGTCATCATGCGATTGACGCGATAGTTGTGGCACTCACGGATCCCTCAATGATCCAGCGGTTCGCCCACGAAGCATCGCGCCTTTTGAAGGCCTGGCCACGAGTGGCTGTCCGGCTTGATCCCCCATGGAGTACTTTCCTGAGCGATGTGCAACGGCATGTGGAGGGGATTGTGGTTTCGTTCCGAGTCAGCCGGCGTCTTTCTGGAGCCCTCCACGACCAAACATATTACGCACCGCCCACGGAACAGGGGAAGACCAAGGTTCGCAAGCCTCTCAGGGAAATGTCCTCCCATGAAGTCGAAAGGATCGTCGATCCAACTGTTCGGGACTTAGTGAAGGAAAAATTGAAGCGGCTTGGGACATCGGATCCCAAAAAGGCGTTTGCCACTGACGCCAACCTCCCGATTATTCGCGGAAAAAATAACACCGCTTTGCCTGTTAAATCCGCTCGAATTTGGGTGAGCAGCTCCGTCATTGCGGTAGGGGATGGTCCTCGCCAACGTTACGTCGTGCCTGGAAACAATCACCACATCGAGATTTATGCTTTGCTCGATGGGCAAGGTCAAGAGGTCCGTTGGAAGGGCAAGATCGTCAGTTTGTACGAAGCATACGAGCGTAAGAAACGGGGTGAGCCGGTAGTTTGCCGCGATCACGGACCAAACACCCGATTCAAATTCTCGCTGGCCAAAAGCGAATACATCGAATGGATCAACGATGATGGCCAAAAGCAACTTCTCCGGGTGGTTGGAATTTCCGACGATAATTTGGAATTGCGCTTGCCTCACGACGCTCGTCCAATTACCTTGATAAGAGAGCAACGGGAGCGAATACGCGCTACGTATCGTCAGCTTTTCCAGCGTCGCGCACGGAAGGTGATGGTGACACCTTTGGGCGAGGTCCTTCCGGCGAATGATTAATCACGTCGTCGAACTGGCAAACAAACCGGCGAAACTGTCGGTCCGTCATCGACAACTCGTCATCAAGACGGGAGATGAGCTAGAGGTGACTCTGCCTTTGGCAGAGCTTGCAGTTCTGATTGCGGCCAACCCGTGCATCACATTGACCCAGCCGGTTCTGGCGGGCCTTGCCGAGGCTGGGGCTGTCTGCGTGATATGCGATGCGACGAGCCGGCCCGTGGGAACAATGTTCCCTCTCGTGAACCATCATGTTCAAACTGAACGACTGGCGGCCCAGGCACAGGCCTCGTTGCCCACTCGAAAAAGATTATGGCAGCAAATCGTCCGCAGCAAGATTCAATCCCAGGCTGCTGTTCTTCAAGAATTGCACGGGCGGGATTATGGCTTAGCGCGACTGGCTGCGAGAGTTCGGTCGGGCGACACCTCGAATGTGGAAGCAATGGCGTCTCGTCGATACTGGCAATACCTTTTCCAGGATCGAACGTTTCGCAGAGATCCCGATCGGAATGATCAGAATCGCTTTTTGAATTATGGTTATGCCATTTTACGGGCTGTAACTGCGCGAGCCATAACAGGAGTGGGCCTCCATCCAAGTTTGGGGATTCATCACCATAATCGGTACAATCCGTTTTGTCTGGCCGACGATTTGATGGAGCCGTTTCGCCCTCGCGTGGATCTATTGGTGGTTGCGTTATTGAGGGAGTTCCCAGCAGATGCAGAACTCACACCAGAGGTGAAATCGCGTTTACTTGGGTTTCTCGAGGAGCGATATTTCTTCGAGGGTGAAAGACGAACGCTGTTTGATGTACTCAGTCGAATTGCCGCCTCGCTTGCGGACGTGTTCTTAAAAAAACGCCGTGACTTGCTGTTGCCCGATTGGAGCTGCCATGCCTCGCGGTGATCTCCCGTCAGGTTACAAGATCATGTGGCTTTTTGTTTTGTTTGATCTGCCCATGGACGACCGGAAGGCGAGGAGGGAGTACACACGTTTCCGCAAACGTTTGCTGGAAATGGGGTTTTGTCAGTTACAGTACTCTGTGTACGCCAGGCCATTTCCAAGTGAAGAGGCAATGCATCCCTATCGGCAGGAGATCCGAGCGAACCTACCGCCGAAAGGCGCTGTTCGGCTGTTACCCGTTACTGACCGGCAATTTGGAAAAATGGAAAACTATGTGGGAAAAATTCGCCAGGAGAATGAAAAAGCACCTCGGCAGCTCATGCTTTTTTGAGCATGGGCGTGTCGCAAGTTGTGTTCTTTTAACGAAGTTGGTCGCAGGTAGTGTATCCGAGCGACGATTCCCCGCAAACCACAGCCAGCGGTGACGGAGATCGTCCGAGTGCAGAAGTGTATCCGAGCGACGATTCCCCGCAAACCACAGCATGTTGAGAGAATTCATTGCAGTTGATTTTAGTGTATCCGAGCGACGATTCCCCGCAAACCACAGCAGTTCACCGATACCGAGTACGAGGTCCTGGAGTGTATCCGAGCGACGATTCCCCGCAAACCACAGCAAAGCCATGCGAATGCAGTTGATCTATCATAGTGTATCCGAGCGACGATTCCCCGCAAACCACAGCATCGCAAGATGAACTCGTACTCCTGGGTGAGTGTATCCGAGCGACGATTCCCCGCAAACCACAGCATAACGAATTTAAACTATTTGCCGTTCGCGAGTGTATCCGAGCGACGATTCCCCGCAAACCACAGCTTGCCGATCAAGACCAACACGCGGATGATCAGTGTATCCGAGCGACGATTCCCCGCAAACCACAGCTCGAACCCGGGGGCACCACACCTGGTCGCAGTGTATCCGAGCGACGATTCCCCGCAAACCACAGCTCAACTTCACGTAGGGCAGTCCGGCTTGGAGTGTATCCGAGCGACGATTCCCCGCAAACCACAGCAACATGTCTGGCTCGTGTAAGCCGGGTCCAGTGTATCCGAGCGACGATTCCCCGCAAACCACAGCAGATAGGCCTCCTGGGCCGCGGGGGTCAGAGTGTATCCGAGCGACGATTCCCCGCAAACCACAGCACAGTGGCCATCATCTCTAGGTGCCAGGGTAGTGTATCCGAGCGACGATTCCCCGCAAACCACAGCCAAGTCGTAGAGTATGATTCTAGCCAGACAAGTGTATCCGAGCGACGATTCCCCGCAAACCACAGCAAAATTGCTGATCATGGCCCACGATTGGGTAGTGTATCCGAGCGACGATTCCCCGCAAACCACAGCATACGGCCCCTAAGGTATCATCGAGAATGCAGTGTATCCGAGCGACGATTCCCCGCAAACCACAGCGGGGCACGCACAGTCGGGACAGCAGTCGGAAGTGTATCCGAGCGACGATTCCCCGCAAACCACAGCTTGCGGTTGACGATGACGCATACCTGAAAAGTGTATCCGAGCGACGATTCCCCGCAAACCACAGCAAGAGCTGGTGGAGACCGAAACACTGGCCGAGTGTATCCGAGCGACGATTCCCCGCAAACCACAGCAACCATGCTGATGGTTGGCTGGTCCAGGTAGTGTATCCGAGCGACGATTCCCCGCAAACCACAGCTCTATCGCGTCCTGGATTGCTTCCGCATCAGTGTATCCGAGCGACGATTCCCCGCAAACCACAGCAGGAATTCGAGAAGGGATACCGGGACGGATAGTGTATCCGAGCGACGATTCCCCGCAAACCACAGCGCTTCTGTTGCGGGGGCGTCGCGTGAATCTAGTGTATCCGAGCGACGATTCCCCGCAAACCACAGCTTCCGGCCACGCATCCTCTTGTGACGGGCGAGTGTATCCGAGCGACGATTCCCCGCAAACCACAGCCAGAACTGTAAGCGGAGCTGATGACACTTCAGTGTATCCGAGCGACGATTCCCCGCAAACCACAGCGGAAAAGCTCGCCTGCGCGGCGGTGCCAACAGTGTATCCGAGCGACGATTCCCCGCAAACCACAGCTTGATCAATATCTGCTACTGCGTCGCAACAAGTGTATCCGAGCGACGATTCCCCGCAAACCACAGCTCAGTTGGAGGCCTGCTTCCCACTGTCTTTAGTGTATCCGAGCGACGATTCCCCGCAAACCACAGCGTCCAGCGGCGTTCCACGTCGCCCCAGCGGAGTGTATCCGAGCGACGATTCCCCGCAAACCACAGCAGGTTGAGCATGCCCGCCGCCACCTCGGCGAGTGTATCCGAGCGACGATTCCCCGCAAACCACAGCCGCTTATCTCGTCCCGTTCTGGAACAAGAAAGTGTATCCGAGCGACGATTCCCCGCAAACCACAGCGTACACCAGTGAAGGTTTGCCTGTAAAAGGAGTGTATCCGAGCGACGATTCCCCGCAAACCACAGCCCCTGGTCGTGCCCTATTCGCCAGTGACGTAGTGTATCCGAGCGACGATTCCCCGCAAACCACAGCCCAAGGACGGGAAAAACTACGTCGTGAACGAGTGTATCCGAGCGACGATTCCCCGCAAACCACAGCCGGCGGGGTTCGGCGGGTTTAACTACCAGCAGTGTATCCGAGCGACGATTCCCCGCAAACCACAGCGCGTACCGTTCAGAGTCTCCGCGCAGCGGAGTGTATCCGAGCGACGATTCCCCGCAAACCACAGCTCGCTTGTAACGTTCAACTTGACGCTCTCAAGTGTATCCGAGCGACGATTCCCCGCAAACCACAGCGTAGAATGCGTTCTCGTAATGACGCGCGCGAGTGTATCGAGCAATTGTTCACTATCCAGTTGTTTATCGAGAGTAATGGTCGCCATGCTTTTCCACCTATAGTTGTGCGATTACACGACTAATACCAGAAACAGGCAGACCGGAGTCAATAGCTCGATCAGGGGGTGTGCTTTTAGCCTCCAATGCCCGCCCGTGGGGGGCAGGGAGGGGGCGCCAGGCTCATGGGGCGAAAAAAGAACCGCCTGTGTACGATGTCACAGGCGGCCTTCGTGGAGGAGAACACGAAAAGAGAAGATCAGTTTCGGCTTACTGGCTCACTCATACGAAAAGCACCGCGTCCCCACCTTCTTTCTCTTCACGTTCTTCTTCAGCAACCTCGGCCTCGGCCTCCTCTTCTGTCAAACCTTCCGAGAGCATCTTGTCAATGACATCTATTCGGCGCTCGAGCGAGTCCGCTTTCGCGAGGATACGTTCCACTTCCTTATCTTCTTCGGGAGTTAGTAGGTACTCGTAAATGAACGTATGCCTTAGCGCGGCTTTCATCGCCTTGAGTTTAGGTTCGTCGTCATCTTTGATTTCCCAGAACCAAGGATTATCCTCAAAGAAACGCATAGATTTGTGAATATCGTACATTGGATTCTTTTCTGGGTGAGGATTTCTTACAATTGGCTTATTTCCGACCGAATCAAGAATGGACTGTACATATCGTTCAGCTTCTTCGTCGATAGCAAAAATCTTTTGCCACAATAGGTCGCGTTCCTGTTTAAGAGCTTTTATCTGTTCAGGGGTGAGCATGTTTGGTTTGCGTTTTCTGTTACTCATCGATTAACTCCTCGGTTTTGTGGCCGTCATCTGTGCTAATTGCGTGAACACTTCTTCGGGCACATTATGGGAGACCAACTTTAAATAGTATTTCGCCTTATCTCCCGCTATTGCTACGATGTTTTTGATGTACGTTTTCGCCGCCTGGTCTCTATCGTCCTCTCCTAAATAGTGCAATTTGCCACCATATTTCTTGAGTTTGCTACCTCTGAAATTCTCTTGAATATCCTTTTTTGCCACATCTAGTTGATCTTTGTCGGCACACAAAACAATCTCAAAGAAACCCTCATAGGGCACCACCGTCCAGCCATAAATCCCCGTTTTCTCTTGAACTTGCCGCATGACCTTATCAATCTCCTCCAGCGGCTGTGCAATGCGGGCCGTCAGCATCCCGTATTTCCTTAGCCTGGGAATCCGCTCAAACATGGCCACGCCGAGCTGCGGCTTTTCCGATACCAATCCCATCGTACATGCCGCCAGTGTCAGTTTGTCCTTTTCAAACTTCCCAAAAGTGGCCATGAATGAGTGCTCGGGTTCACCGAATTGGCCCACGGCGTCATGCACCGTCGTGGGATGCAAATCGGCCATCCCCAGGATGCGGTGATACTTCTGAACGGCCTTCTGGTGCGTTTCCGACTTGATGCCCTCCAACGCCTCCTGGGCTGTCTTTTTCCCCTCCACCACCGGCGAGACGAACAGCCGATGCTGCATCGCCTCTTGCAGGGATTGCCAGCGGAAAACTTCAGGATTCTTCTTGCTGGGCGCCCAAATATACGACCCTTCCTTCAAATGGACAACCTGCATGGGATGGGGGTTCGGTGGGAGTCCCGGAGGGAGTGCGTACTCCACCGCGGTGGCCCCTTCGCGTTCATACTGAAAGGGCGGCGCCCCCTGTTCTGCCCCTGCCTGCCCCGGCAGCTGGAGTACTTCATCATCCGGCCCCGGCGCGGTAGCTCCCACTAACGCCCGCACCTCGTCGGCCTTAATCGCCAGCACCATGCCACGATTGTCTTGTGCAGCGAGCCGGAAGAGGTGAC
>Ga0078972_1007540_pt1 | contig 24069 bp, 20 predicted proteins | sample YelNatPaOPGAMG01_FD_67568 | JGI IMG/M metagenome (GOLD analysis project Ga0078972, IMG submission 67568) | Hot spring thermophilic microbial communities from Obsidian Pool, Yellowstone National Park, USA - OP-RAMG-01 (SPADES assembly) (version 2) | ecosystem: Environmental > Aquatic > Thermal...
GACCGCAACCCGCGCCTGGGCGACCCACGCTTCGTGGACGTGCCGGTTGATGAGATGATCTCGGCGGAGCGCGCGGCCGAATGGCGCGCCCACATCGAGGCGGGCCGGCCGATCGCCGTCAGCTTCACGCCGGCGGGGTCGCCGAGCACCACGCACGTCAGCGTCGTGGATGGAGCGGGCAACTGCGTCGCCCTTACCCATTCGCTCGGCTCCTCCTCCGGCGTGATCACGCCTGGGCTGGGCTTCATGTATAACGACTCCATGGTCAACTTCCACCCTTACCCCGGGCACCCGAACTCGATCGCCCCCGGCAAGGGCCGCACCACCGGCATGTCCCCGACCGTGGTGTACCGCGACGGCAAGCCCGTGCTCGTCATCGGTGCGCCCGGCGCCACGCGCATCATCACCTCAGTGGCGCAGGTGATCGTTAACGTGCTCGACTTTGGCATGAGCATCAGCGACGCCGTCCTGGCGCCGCGCTTCGACTGTCAGGGCGATATGATCCGCTGCCAGGCGCGCATTCCCGAGTATGTGCTGGCGGAGGTACGCCGCCGCCACGGGGTGGAGCGGCTGCCCCAGAGCCACGGCGGCCTTGGGCTGGTGCACGCCATCGCCATTGATGCCGCCGGCATCCCCAGCGGCGCCGCCGATACGGGCGCCGGCGGCATGGCGTTGGGCGTGTAGGGACACAGATTCACAGGGAAAGGCCCATCGTCCTCACTTGCCCATCCCGAGCAGGCGCAGGAGCCAGTGGAGAATGGCGCGGCTGCGCGCCAGTGCCTCGATGGGCGCCGCGGTGGGCGTCGCGCCCACAGGCTGGCTCTGATAGACCTGGCCGCCCAGGGAGACCATGACGCTGTCGCCGAGAGCGAAGTACTTGGCGGCCTGAGGATAGCGCGCGATCAGGTCGTAGAACGCGGGCGACCCAATCACCACCACCTGCGGCCTGGCCGTGGATGGGTCCACGGTCGTGTCGGTCCAGACGCCAGCGCGCAGCAGGAAAGCCTTATCACCAACAACAGCCACACTGGCTGCGGCGCCGCCTGAGCCGGACGCGACGCTAGTGCTGCCGGCGGCAGGGGCGGGTGCAGCCACCTGAGCGCCCTCCAGCCCGGCCTGGGCCTGAGCCTTGCTGACGGCGGCAGAGCCGGCTGCCTGGCTGGGCGCTGCAGCCAAAGCCTGCGCCTCGCCGGCGGCGATCTGCTCGCGGCCGCGGTCGCTGAGGGCCAGTTCCGGCTCCTCCACCAGGAAGCTGGTGTAGGGCGTGATGATGCCGTAGCGAATGCTCAGTTTCACGACCTGGTCCACAAGTTCGCGGCTCTCGCCGTGCAGGCGGATGTCGTTGAGCAGCCGGCCCACTTTGCGTGTCGCCCAGAGGCGGGGGATGAAGTCCTCACCGCCCGACCTGGCCAGGGCGAGGTCGCTGTAACGGAAGCGGCGCTTCTCGCCATTGACCGTGCCCGTGAGTTCCAGGCTGACGGTGCCGCCAGCCGTATACCGGCCGACGACAACTAGTTGGCTGCCGGCGAACAGGTCAGGCAGCGGCTGGGGATAGATGTCGCTGATGCTCGTGCCGCTCAGGGATAGCGCCACGTCGGCCAGGATGGGGGTGCTCACCTTGGCGTAGAAAGCGCTCACCTGCTCGTCCACCCGTTCGCCTGGGCGAACGTAAGCACTGGCGCCGCGCAGGTCGCGGGCGAGGTTATCCAGCAACAGGGTGTCCACATCGTCGCCCACGCCGAAGGGGAAGAGGCGCACACTCTTGGGGGCTGCCTGGCGCACGTCGTCCAGGATCTGCTGAGGGTCGGTCACGCCCTCGGTAGGCAAGCCGTCGGTGAGGAAGATGACGATGGTCGGGCGCTCGCGGTCGGCGCCGTTCATCGCCTCGAGCAAGGCGCGGTCAATGTCCGTATCGCCGACGGCGCTGATCCCGGCCAGGAAGGCCCTGGCATCGGCTCGCCGGCCCAGTGGTTGCGGCGCGCGGGCGAAGGCATTGATCGCTGTCGAGAAGCTGATGATGTTGAAACGGTCATTGTCATTGAGGTGGTCGAGGATGTAGGTAGCCGCTGCGCGGGCCTGCGCCAGCTTCTCGCCCTCCATGCTGCCCGAACTGTCGAGCACCAGGATGACGTCCTTGGCGACAACTTGCTGCGCTTTGGCGGCCACGTCCGGCGCGACCAGCAGCAGGAAGAAGCCGTCCTCGCCTTCGGGCTTGTAGCTGAGCAGGTTGGCGCCCAGCGCCTGTTGGGAGACGGTGTAGTAGAGGGCGAAGTCGGTGGTGGGCGTGACGTCGGCAGCCTCCCACCCGGCACGAACGTGATAGGCGCCATCGCGCTCGACGGCCACTTCATGGCTGGGGGAGTAGACGCTCTTGATGCTCTCCTTGCTGCGGATATCCACACTCACGGACACCTGCTGCAAGGGGCGGGAGGAGAAGCGCTCAGTAGACAGTGGGTAGACGTAGCGCACCAGGCCGCTCTCAGCCGTCAGTACCTGGCTGTACTCGATCTCGACGCGGCGCTCGCCCCCAGGCGGGATGGGGAAAATGCTGGCCCGGAAGAGGTCGCGGCCGATGTACTCCAGCAGGGCCGGGTCGCGGCGCTGGCGCACGATCTCGTCGTAGATGGCGCGTGCCTCTTCCTGCGTGTAGAGCTTGCCCGGGAGCGGCTTGCCATCCACCCACATCGTGAACTTGCTGATGGCAGCGCTTTCGGGCAGGGGAAAGATGTAGGTGCCCTCGATCGTCTCGCCCCAGTCGTTGACGAACACCTGGTCAATGCGGGTGGTGGCGACCTGGTCCGCGATTGTGACGTTGACGCGATGATACTTCACCGCCAGGTATGGCAGTTCCTCCGGCGGCACGGGAGTGCAGGCCTCGCAGGGAGGCGGAACAGGGATGATGAAGCCGTCCGCATGTACCGGCACGGCCTGCCACAGCCAGTAGATCGCCGCCAGGGCAATGCCGAGAAGGACTCGCCTGAGCATCGCGCCCTCCAACTCGCTCGTTCTATGTTGAGGACGCATTCCAGGCGGGCATTGTTCCGCCTGGCGCGGGATCGGATCGTCTGAGTGGCCAAGAGCGGTTGCCGTGTCTATGCATCAGGGTGTATACCCTGCCTCATGCTGAGAGCGGGCGCAGGTCGCTCCGGATGCGGCGCCGGCCTCGCTGAGCGTCGTCGGTATCTGGCGGCTTGGGGCCGGTAGCGGTCAGGCCTCGGCTGGGATTCGTGTGGGAGCGTGACGTATGGCGGAGAATGAGAGGCCAGATGCGGGCAAGCATCGTTTCGACCCGAGCCACAAGGGGCGGCTAGTGAGCGCCGAGCGCGAGCGGCGCTGGCAGCCTGCCCTCTTTCTGCAGCGTCTACCGCTGCAGCCGGGGCAGACGGTGCTTGACCTCGGCAGCGGCCCAGGCTTCTGGACGTTACCTCTGGCCGAGATCGTCGGCCCGGAGGGACGGGTCTGGGCCATGGACGCGAGCCAGGAGATGCTGGCGACGCTGGCGGAGCGCAATCCGCCGCCTCAGGTGCGGACGGTGCTCGGCGAGGCGCCGCACATCCCCCTGCCCGATGCCTCAGTTGATCTGGCCTGGGCCGCCTTCTTTCTGCATGAGGTCGCGCTGCCGGCCGCGCTGCTCGCCGAGGTGGCGAGGGTGCTCCGCCCGGGCGGGCAGGTGGCTATCCTGGAATGGCTGCCCGGGGCGGCAGGCCGACATGGCCCAGGGCGGGCGGACCGGATCGCGCCCGAGCGTCTGCTCGCCATGCTGGCCGAGGCCGGATTCGTCCGGAGCAGCATCACCTGGCAGGACGGCGAGGCCTACCTGGCGCAGGCGCAGAAGCAGGCGGGCTAGGTTCGGCTGCCCAGAAGGCTGCTTTTACTTCTCCTCGGGGTTCGGCGCCAGGAAGCGGATCTCGACGTCGGCAGGCAGGGCCAGGCCAGCGGCGGCCTCCACGGCCTTGATCAGCCCTGCCGGCACGACACAGGCGGGATGGGGCAGCAGGCGCCGTGCCTCGGCAGTGATCTGCGGCCCCTCGCCGCGGTAGCTGAACTCCCGCATCGGGTCAACTTCGCGCACCGCTTCCGCCAGGCGGCGCATGGAAGGGCAATCGCTCTCGATGGTGAGGGTCACGGTGTAGTTCGGCGTGCTCTCACTGTGCACGCGCGTGCTGTAGCCGCAAATGCCAGCTTTGATCACAAGGTCGGCCAACGACTTCCTCCTTTCATTTCATTGAGTGCTTCACCCGGAAGTGCTCCCCAGCGATGGCGAGAACGCCGATGAACGCCGCTTCGCACTGGCAGAGAGATAAACCTGTCGCTCCGGTCGGCTTTCTCTTGCCGGCAACCACGGCAGGAGCAGGCAGGGAACACAGGTGGACGCCGATGGACGCCGACCGGTGCTGCCGGACAGGACATGTGTTGTTCAGTGTTCATCGGCGCTTACCCCGGTCCACATGTGCTCCCTTGTTTCCGCCGGTATGACGGCGGCTGCCGGAGGCCTGCCCCTGCCGGCGATGTAGATGCCGCAGAGGATGACGGCGCCCCCGAGCACAGCCGTGGCCGGCGGCGGCTCGCCAAGCACGAAATAGGCGAGGAGGCTGGCGCCGACGGGCTCGGAAAGAGTAACCACCGCCACATAAGTGGCGGACAGGTGCTTGAGAGCCCAGTTCAGGCTGCTGTGGCCGACCAGCTGCGGCAGGATGGCCAGGCCCAGCAGCAGCGCATAGGCTGGCAGAGGGTAGGCGACCAGGCTGGCGCTGGCACGGTGCGCCAACAGGGCCTGCGCGCTCACTACGGCGCAGAGCACTAAGGCTGCGGCGCTGTAGACGGGCGTGATGTACGCTGTCAGCGACAGGTGCCGCCTGGCCCTGCCGCCGATCATGAGGTAGCCGGCCACGCCCACGGCGCCAGCAAGGGCGAGGGCGTCTCCCAGAAGGTGCGACCGACCGCCGCCGAAATCCCCCCAGGCGATGAGCACGGTGCCGGCAAGGGCCAGAAGCAGCCCCAGGACCAGGCTGCGGCCTGGCCGTTCGTGCAGGAAGGCCCAGGAGCCGATGCCGACGAACAGCGGCCCCATTGACACGAGCACGACCGAACTGGCTACCGATGTGAGGGCGAGCGAGGCGATCCAGGTGCCGAAGTGGAGGGCGAGGAAAGCGCCGGAGAGCAGTAAGAGAGCCCAGTCGCGCCGGCCGAGCAGGCGCCATTCCTGCCGTTGCCTGGCCCAGGCATAGGGCTGCAAGAGCAACGAGGCGAGCAGCATGCGCCAGGCGGCAATCTCCAGAGACGGCACGCCCTGCGCTTGCGTCAGGCGCACCAGGACGGAACCGCAAGAGACGGCAGCCATGCCGAAGCTGAGCCCGGCGATCAGGCGCCAGCGGGAGAGGCCATCTGGCGGCGCGGCAGTTGCGGATACCATGTCGCAGAGGCTAACCCCAGCCGTGCTTCCAGGCAAAGTCCGGCCGCAGCGCCGCGGCTGCCAGCGGGGATGGGGTGCGCCCTGGCCGCCCGCGCCCTGGCTCCAGGCCGATGATGTCGGCGGCGGGGAAGGCGTGTAGAATGGCGCCCGCCAGGAAGGCCAACTCAGGCGCGGTAACGGAATGGGAGGCCGCAGCCGCTCATGCGGACGATAGCGACAACGGAGCCGAGGATTGCCAATGGCAGGGGGGACAGGCGGGCCGAACGCCTGCTGATCGCCATCAGCGGTATGAGCGCCCCCATGGGCGCCGTGTTCAGCAACGTGATGCCGCTCTTCGCCCTGCGCATCGGTGCCAGCGTCAGCACCATCGGCGTCCTCTACGCCTTGCTCTGGATCACGGACATAATGCAGTTTCTGGCTGCGCCCAGGCTGCGTCGCGCTTCCAAGAGAGGCTGGATGATCGCCTGGTACGCGCTGTCCTCCGTTTCCTTCGGCGCCATCTTCCTCATCCCCTTCCTGCCAGCGCGTGCCGGCCTGGCAACCTGGGTGATGCTGAGCGTGGTCGGCCTGTACAATCTGCTGCTTTCCATCGGACTGTCGGCCTACTCCCCCTACGTCCGGCAGATGGTCCCGCTCGAACGGACTGGAGCCTTCCTGGGGCGCACGGCTGCTGTCATCAGCGGTGGGACGCTGGTCTCGTCGCTCTTGATGGCTGCTGCTCTGGGCCGCGAGCCGGGCATGTGGCGCTTCTACGCCATCTTTGCGGTCGCCAACCTGGCAGTTGACGCCCGCGTACTGCTGGCAACGCGCCTGCCCCCGGACCGCATCGAGCCCGGTGAGGAGGCGCCAAGGCAGGCGGCGCTGCTGGCGCCACTGCGGGATGGCGAGAGCCGCCGTTATGCCTGGGTGGTAATGCTGGCCACGGCTGTGCAGGCGCTGCCGGCACCTCTCTTCGCCCCGTATCTGAGCCAGGCTCTCGCCTTGCCGGATTCGCTCGTCGTGCTTGTGCGCACGAGCACGATGGTTGCATCCTGGCTGCTCGGCGCCGCCATCGGCAGAGCGGTGGACCGACTGGGGTTCCGCCTGCCCCTGGCCGCCGGCCTCGCCGTCTCCGGGCTGAGCCTGTTGCTGCTGCCCCTGCTGCGCAGCAGCACGCCTACGGGCATCGTCGTTGTGGCAGGGGTGCTATCGCTGGCGGCCTCGGGCGCTGGCGTGACCACGATCAACACGGCGCTCGGGCGCGAGCGCTTCGTGCGCGCGCCAGCATCCTTCGCGGCCGAGTTCTTGGGGCTCACCAATGCGGCAACGGGCATCGGGGTTGCCGCCGGCAGTGTGATGGGAGGATTGCTGCCTTCGCTGTGGCCGGCCCTGGGCCTGGCGCCGGCGGGCATTACGCCCGCCAGCTATCATCTGTCGTTCTTCGCCCTGGCGGCGGTATCGCTCCTGGCGGCTCTGCTGGCCGCCCGGCAGGGGAAAGGCAGGAGGACCAGTGCACCTGTGCAGGCCTGACGGCTTGCCGGCGCTGTTACTCGGCCTGAGCCCGTTCCCGGCAGCGGCGACATAGGCCGGTGATGGTGATCTGGCCGGTGGCCGGGGCGAAACCGTGGTGTTGGAGCAGGTAATTGGTGAGCTCGGCCACCTCGGGCTCGCTCAGCGTGCTGATCTCACCGCAGGCACGGCAGAGAAGGTGTGGCTGCGGTGCCTTATCGCCCCTGAACTCCCACAGCCGCTCCTTGTGCCCCGTGTCTATGCAGGCGACGAAGTCTATGGCGGCCAGGAGTTCCAGGGTGCGGTAGACGGTGGCCAGGTCCATGCTGTTCGCCGCCGGGCCGCCCTCGGCGCGGACGCGTTGGTAGAGTTCCTCAGCGGTGAGGCAGCCCTCGGCATGGTGCAGCACCTCGAGGATTGCCTCGCGCTGCGGCGTGAGGCGCAAGCCGCGTCGCTTCAGTTCGGCACGGAACTTTTTCTCACAAGACACGTTCTCCCCCAGGGTACGAGGCGGCAGGCGGAAGGCCCGACCGGTCAGATGGATCGCTCAGGCTCGGGCCCGCCGCGCCGCCTCTTCACTACTGGCCCAGGAGGCGCAGGGCCTCTTGCAGGTGCCGGCTGGACTCTTCCATGGCAGCGGCCGCTTCGGCCATGGCGTCGGCGGCCGCTGCGGCGGTCTGCAGGCTGGCAGCGAGGCCGCGAACGCGGCTGGACCAGTCGCGGAATTCCTCGGCGTGCTCGGTGTTGTGCTCGATCCAATGCGGCAAAAGCTTGCGCGCCCGGTCCAGGTCCGTTGGCATTCTATGCCTCCCGTTGTATAGGTTCGAGGGTGACGACGTGCTTGAGGAAATCAACGGCTACCAGCCGTGCCGGCAGCGTCTTTGGGTCCTCGAAGAAAGTGGCGAAGCGCACGCCGTCCGCCGTTTCTTCGAGAGCGATCACGTCCTCGGCCACCATCTCTCGCTTGCCGTCTTGCACCAGGTACAGCTTCGCCTGACACATACTCTACTTGCTCTCCAGTTGCTCCACGCGCTTCAGCACCTCGTCCAGTTGCCGGCGCAGCTCCTCGGCCTGCTGGCGCAGCGCCTGAACCTCGCTCTCGACGCCAGTGGGCGCGCCTGCTCCCGTTGCGGCCTCAGCCCCGGCCGGCTCGGCGCCAGCTTGGGACCGGCCTTCAGGCCCAGGGCGCCGCCAATCGCCCCACATTTCGCGCTTGCGCTGGGCCCGCTCCCACATGCGCTCGGCATGGGGATGGTGCGGCCGGCGACCCTGCCAGGGCCCCTCGGGCCAGCAGGCAGCAAAGGCCTCGCCAAACGCCTCGCCCACGGCGGCGCCGAAGCCGGCGAACCCGGGAATGAAAGCACGCTCCAGTTTGCCAGCCTTCGCCGCCTCTACTGCCTGGCGGACCGTGCCGGCGAACTCGTAGGCGGCAATTCCCTGAGCATAGAGCATGCCGATAAGTGGCGGCCGCACGCGGCCACTGACAAAGCCATCAACGCCGCGCCTTGCCGCCAGGCGGGCCACGATAAGGAAGGACGGGCCAGCGAAGTCCTCCACTTCGTCGGTCAGGTCCTCGACCGCGAGGGTGTCGCTGTCCACCAGCAATACGTGGCGGGCACGACTGAGGCTGCGGCTCACCGCCGCTTCCAGGTTCGCAGCATCAGCGGTCACAATCAGTTTCATTATACACCTCCGTGTGTAACTCATGCCTCATCGGCTGTCGTCGTCTTCCAGTTCCTCAAGCCAGGCCTTCAGGTAGCCCATCTGTGCCTGGATCGTGGCCAATTGCTGCGCCAGAAGGGCGCTGGCCTGCTCTGTCCTGATGCGCAGGGGCTTGCCGAGTACCAATGCCTCGGCCACCTTGTGCCTGGCTGTGCGCAGCATGCGCTGGATGGTGCTTTGAGACACGCCCATCTCATCGGCGCAATCGGTCTGATCGAGCCCGTCGAAGTCGGCCAGTCGCAGCACTTCCAGTTCGTCTAGCTCGAGAAGGACGGGCTCGGCAGTGCCGGGGCCATTCCTGGCGGCGTCATCGGCCCGGGGCTCGAAGCCGAGCGCTGCTGGCCAGTGCCTCAGGTAGCGCCTCTTGCGCGGACGGACCATGCACAGACTCCAGTATGAGTATATATGCATAATAGCACGCATTGGCCGCGGGGCAAGTCCTGCTGACGCTGCACACGGCTAGGAGCGTCTCCGGTCGCGAGGGGAGGGCGGCGTCCCGTGGGGCTCAGCGGCCGTTCGGCAGCATGACACGGGCGCGCCGCTGCCGCTATAATCCGGCCATGAATGAGCATTCGCTCCTCTCCCTGCTGTTCGCGCCGTTGGTGCGCCGCTACCGCGAGCTGCAGCGGCTGCGCGGCATCGCCCAGATACTGATACGCAACGGGCTCGAGTTCCTGCTGCTCGAGATCCGGTTCTTCCGGATTGTCCCCCGCTGGCTGATCTTCCGCGGCATGCGGCCCCGTCCCGGGGTGGAGCGCATGACCGTGCCCGCCCGCCTGCGGCTCACGTTGGAGGAGCTGGGGCCCACCTATATTAAGCTCGGGCAACTGCTGTCCGGCCGGGCCGACATCCTGCCCCCCGCCTACCTGGAGGAACTCTCCAAGTTGCTCGACCAGGCGCTGCCTGAGCCGACGGACGTCATCAGCGCGATCGTCGAGGCCGAACTGGGCCGGCCCATCGCCCAGGTGTTCAGCCAGTTCGAGCCGGTGCCCGTGGCTGCTGCCTCGCTCGCTCAGGTGCACCGCGCCCGCCTGCTGGATGGCACGCTAGTCGCGGTGAAAGTGCAGCGGCCCGGCATCGGTGAGATCGTCCAGGCCGACCTGGACATCCTGCGCCGTCAGGCACGCTTGCTGGAACGGGCCTCCACTCTGGCGCGCGAGCATCAGCTCGCGGCGGTGATGGACGAACTGGCCTACAGCCTCTCCTGCGAGCTCGATTTCGGCCTGGAGGCGCGCAACGCCGAGCGGCTGCGCGCCAACCTGAGCAACCTGTCCTTCGCGGTTGTGCCACGCGTCTATACGCAATACTCCACCAGCCGGGTGATGGTGTCCGAGTTCATCGAGGGTACATCCATCAATGAGGTCGAGCGGCTGCGCGAGCTTGGTTACGACCTGGCGGCGGTGGCCCGCCTCGGGACGCAGATGTATGTGCAGATGATCTTCCGCGACGGCTTCTTCCACGCCGACCCGCACCCGGGCAACGTCCTCATCAGCGGCGAGAAGATCGCCCTCGTGGATTTCGGCCAGGTTGGCTTTCTCTCCTCCGACCTGCGCGAGCACCTGGCGGATGTCATGATCGCCTTTCTGAAGCAGAACCCGCGGCGGCTCATCGCCGCCCTGGAGGACATGGGCGCCGTGAGCCCGCGGGAGACGAGCGAGGCCTTGGAGCTGGGCCTGCGCCGGATCATGGCCCGCTACTATGGCGTGGCGCTGCGGGATATGCCGCTGGGCGAGGTGCTCGCCGACGTCTTTTCCACGGCACAGCACAACCATGTGCGCATCCCGTCCAGCCTCGCTCTCCTCGTCAAGACGCTGATTCTGCTCGACGGCGTCGCCCGCCGCCTCGAGCCCGAGTTCAATGTCGTTCTTGTGATCCAGCCGTACGCCGAGAAGTTGGTGCGCGAGCGTTACAGCCCCGGGCAACTCGCCGGCGAGGCCATGGACGTGGCCGATCAGGCGCGCCACCTCCTGCGCACCTTGCCCCACCGGACAGAGGTGCTACTGGACATGGCCGAGCGGGGCGAGCTGCGCTTTGGGATGGACATTCAGCGCTTCGGCGACTTGGGCCGGCGCCTGAGCGAGGCCGCCAACCGGCTGGCTTTCGCCCTCGTCGTCTCGGCCTTACTCGTGAGTTCGTCGGTCATTCTGTCCGTCGGCAGCGGCGGCGGGCATTGGCGGGTGCCCCTGCTCAACTGGAACCTGCCGCTCGGCTCCATGGTCTTCTTCGCCGCCGGCTTCTTCGGTTTCTGGCTGCTGATCTCGATTCTGCGCTCGAGGAAGTAGCGATCCCATGGCGTGTTTGTGCTCGCGCCTTGCCGGTGGCATGCTACGGCGGTCGCGGGGCCAGTGTTTCACGTGAAACATGCCGCTCCCGGAGAGAGCACCGATGAACAGGGATGGGCAGGGATGCGCGCACATCATTAGCAGGTGTTCTCTCCTGTGTCAGCGTAGGCCTGCGTTCAGCAGCGTTGATCCGCGTTCCCTTATCTTCACCGGAGAGCCTGTTCAGGTCAGAGACGATGCCCGATTTCTGCAATTACGAAGGCAGCGACTATAAGGAACGCTTCTGGACCGAGGAGCGCCGCTATGAGGACCTGGTGGAGCGCCAGGCCCTTGCCCGCCTCCTTCCCCCAGCCGGCGCCGCCATCGCCGACCTGGGCGCCGCCTACGGCCGCCTGGCCGATCTCTACCGTGGCTATGCCCAGGTCTACCTGGTTGACTATTCGCGCAGCTTGCTCGAGCAGGCCCGCCAAACCTGGGGCAGCGATCCCCGTTTCACCTTCGTCGCCGCCGACATCCGCCGCCTGCCACTGGCCTCAGCCAGCCTTGATACCGTGGTCACGGTGCGCGTCCTCCATCACCTGCCGGACATCGCCCCCGCTGTCGCCGAGGCGGCCCGGGTGCTCGCCCCGGGTGGCCACTATGTGATCGAGTATGCGAACAAGCGCAACCTGAAGGCGATCCTGCGCTACCTGGTGCGGCGCCAGAACTGGAGCCCCTTCGCCGCCGAACCGGTCGAATTCGCCGAGCTCAACTTCGACTTTCACCCCGCTCACATCAGCCGGACTTTGGCTGCCGTCGGCCTGCGCGTGCAGGAGCGACGAGCCGTCTCCTTGTTCCGTCTGGCGCTCCTGAAGCGCACCCTGGGGGCACCGCTACTCGCCCGCCTCGATCGCCTGCTCCAGCCCGTGGCCTCGCTCTACCCGCTCTCGCCGAGCGTGATGCTCCGCGCCGCCAGGCCCGTGGCCGGGCAGCAGCCGGAAGCGGTCAGCGGCAGCCGCCTCGCCTGCCCGCACTGTCACGCTGCCCTCGAGTTGCAGCCGGAAGGCGCTTCCTGCCAGCAGTGCGGGCGCAGCTGGCCACTCAGTGGCGGCATCTACGATTTTCGCGAGCAGTAGAGCCGATGTGATCCCTTCTAGCGCAGGCAAGGCGCGCCGCCTATGTATCGCCCTGGCTGTGCGCGCCATGCATCGACACACATTCCGGAGGCAAGCATGAACGAACCAGTGAGGATTATCGCTTTCGGCGCCCACCCCGACGATTGTGACATCTGTATCGGCGGCCTGGCCGTCAAGTGGGCCAGAGCTGGCGCCAGGGTGAAGTTCGTCTCCCTCACGAACGGGGACACCGGCCACTTCGCTATGGGTGGCGGCCCGCTCGCCCGGCGTCGCTATGCCGAGGCCAAGGCATCCGCTGCCATCGCTGGCATCGAGTACGAGGTGCTCGACATCCACAACGGCCAGCTGCTGCCCACCCTGGAGAACCGCTGGACGGTGGTACGCTTGATCCGCGAGTTCTGCCCTGACCTGGTGATCACCAACCGCCCCAACGACTACCATCCCGACCACCGCTACGCCTCACAACTCGTCGCCGACGCCGCCTACACCGTGACAATCCCCAATGTCCAGGCGCTGACGCCGCACCTGCTCGTGAACCCGTCGGTCGCTTATTGGCGGGATGACTTCAAGCGCCCCTATCCCTTCACACCGGATGTGGCCGTCGCCATTGACGACGTGATCGAGACCAAGCTGGACATGATCGCCTGCCACGAGTCCCAGGTGTACGAGTGGCTGCCCTATAACCAGAACAAGATAGACCAGGTGCCGGCCGACGCCGAGGCAAGGCGCATCTGGATGGCCGGCCAGTACCTGCCGGGCATGCGCGAGGAGGGCGAGCGTTACCGCGAACTGTTGGTCAAGCTCTATGGACCGGAGCGCGCTGCCAGCATCCAGTACGCTGAGGCGCTCGAATTCTGCGAATACGGCAGCCCGGTGACGCCGGAGAAATTCGCCCGCCTCTTCCCATTCTTCAGCTGATGCGATGATTGGCGGGACACAGGTGCGCGCCGGCGGACAGAGGCAGGGCGGGTTCTGGAGCCTCGTCCATCCGTGTCTGTCCGCGCTCATCTGTGTCCTGGAGGAGGGGCTAGAATGAGCGCACCGCGATTCGCACGCACCGTCATCGGTGAATTGGTCAATGACAGCGGCCCAGGAGCGATGAATACCTTCCTCCTGGTGGCAGACCTCGACAACGACGGCTATCAGGACGTGGTCCTTTCCGGGCGCAACGGCAAGATGGCCTGGTTCAAGAACCCGGGAAGGGAGGGCGGCGCCTGGCAGGCCTATCACATGGCCGAAGTCAGCGATATGGAATGCGGTGGCGTCGCCTTCGACCTCGATGGCGACGGCTACAAGGACGTCATCCTGGGCGGGGACTATCGCAGCGACGAACTCCGTTGGTGGCACAACCCCGGCCGCCCCGGCGCGCCCTGGGCCTGCCACGTCATCGCCAAGACGGGCCATCGCCAGATGCACGACGCGATCATCGGCGAGGTCACTGGCGATGGCCGTCCTTCCCTGGTTTTCTGGAACCAGCATAGCGGCGAAACGGATGGGGCCACGCTCTACCGTTTGCCCCTGCCAGACGACCCCACGATCTCGCCCTGGCCCGGTCTGCAGGTGATCGCGCGCGAGAAGGGCGAGGATGGGCAACCAGAGGAGGGCCTGGCCATCGGCGACGTTGACGGTGATGGCCAGGATGAACTCGTCGCTGGCACCTGGTGGTACAAGTATCGCGCTGGCCGCTGGGAGGAGTACAAGTTCGCCGTGCCCGAGAGCGGCCGAGGCTACCTCACCACCCGTCTGGCCATCGGCGATGTCAACGGCGACGGTCGCAACGAGATCGTCGTCTCGGAGGGCGATCCCTGCATCTACGGGCGGCCCTGGGGCGGGCGCCTCGCCTGGTTCGAGCCCGGCGAGGATGTGCACGGCCCGTGGCGCGAGCACCGGCTCGCAGAGGGCCTGCTGGACGCCCACACCTGCCGCCTGGGCGACGTCTGCGGCAACGGCCACCTGGACATCTTTACCGCCGAGATCGGCACCGCCGATAGCTATCGCGAACGGCCGCCGAGGCTTCTCGTCTTCGAGAACGATGGCCGCGGCAGCTTCACCCGCCACGTCATAGACGAGGGCGAGGGCGTGCACGAAGCGGTGCTGGTGGACCTGAGGCGGCGCGGTGTGCTCGACATCGTCGGGCGGCCGCTGCAGGGGCCGAACAAGTGGAAGCTCTACGCCTGGTACAACGAAGGTTAGCCGCCGGTGCCAAACAGCTGTTGTGGAGATGGTTCGCCCTCGAGTACGGCGTCGTATGGCCCCTTGTGGGCGTCGTCAGGCCGGAGAAGGACGACGACGGGGATAAACCCCTATACTACGATGTGTGGCGTGGGGAGCGCGGGCGGCGATGGTGGGGGTTCCACGGGGTGGCTGGCGCATGGAGCCGCGCTGCCTGACACTCGGCCGGTACTCCGGAATACGGCGTCGTATGGCCCCTTGTGGGCGTCGTCAGGCCGGAGAAGGACGACGACGGGGATAAACCCCTACACTACGATGTGTGGCGTGTTGTGGCGAGCGCGGGGCGGCGATGGTGGGGGCTCACTTGCGGCGCAGCATCCCGGGCTCGTAGTCCAGTTCGTGCGATAGCTTGTCCACCAACGTGCGTAGGACCTTGACCCGCGCCCACCATTTGTCGTTGCCCTCGACCACGGTCCAGGGCGCGGTGATCGTGCTTGTGCGCAGGAGCATCTGCTCCACCAGGCCCTCGTACACGTCCCACTTTTCGCGGTTGCGCCAGTCCTCCTCGGTCAGCTTCCAGGCCTTGTAAGGCGTGTTCGCCCGCTCCTGGAAGCGGCGTAGCTGCTCGTCCTTACTTATGTGAATCCAGAACTTGAAGATGATGCTGCCGAAATCCACCAGTTGGCGCTCGAACTGGTTGATCTCGCGGTAGGCGCGCTTGCCCTCGGCCTCGGAGCAGAAGTGCTCCACGCACTCCACCAGCACCCGCCCGTACCAGGAACGGTCGAAGATGGCGATCTCGCCCCTGGCGGGAAGGCGCCGCCAGAAGCGCCACAGGTAGTGGTGCGTCTTGTCCTCGCCGGCAGGCGCGGCGATCGGGTGAACGACGTAGCCGCGTGGGTCCAACCGCTCCGTGACGCGCTTGATCGTGCCGCCCTTGCCGCAGGCGTCCCAGCCCTCAAAGACGATGAGCACTGGCCGCTTCTGCACATACACCTGGTAGCCCAGCTCGCTGAGGGCGACCTGGTAGCGCACCAATTGCTCGACGTACTGCTCCTTACTCAGAGCCAGGCTCAGGTCCACTTGAGAGAGCACGGACATGAATGCGCCTCCTCTTGCCTCACCCAGGGCTGGCTGTGCCAGCATGGGGTGAGGTCGCCGCCATTGCCTCGCGGCTGAGAGCGTCGGGATCCACGCCACGCTGGCGCAAGGCCTGGCCGAGGCTGGTGACCAGCGTGTCCAGCACCTTCCAGGCGGTGTAGCGGCGATCGGTGGCCTCCACGATTGTCCAAGGGGCCCACTCGCTCTCGGTCTGCTCGAGCATGTCCTCGTAAGCGCGCAGATACTGCTCGTACTTGCGGTGATGCTCCCAGTCCTCCTTCTGCACTCGCCAGGCGGTGAGCGGGTCGGCCTCCAGTTTCTCGAAGCGGCGCTTCTGCTCCTTCTTGCTTATGTGCAGCAGGAACTTGACCAGCAGATAGCCGTCGTCGGCGATGGTGCGTTCGAAGTCGCTGATGTCGCGGTAGGCCTTGCGCCACTCCGCCTCTGGCGTGAATTTCTCGACCCGTTCGACCAGGACCCTGCCGTACCAGGAGCGGTCGAAGATGGCGATCTGGCCGCGGTTGGGCAACTTCAGCCAGAAGCGCCAGAGCCAGGGGTGATCCTTCTCGTAGGTGCGGGCGGCGCGAATGGGCCAGACCTTGAAGCCTCGCGGGTCCAGGCGTTGGGTGAGGAGGTTAATGCTCGTGCCTTTGCCGGCCGCGTCCCAGCCCTCGAACAGGACCACGGTCGGGATGCCGGCGTCGAAGGCGGCGCGTTCGTAGTCGTAGAGGCGCTGCTGGAGGGCCGGCCTTAGCGCCTTCCACTCGCTACTCTTGAGGCTCTTGCTCAGGTCCACGCTTTCGAGCATGACCACCTCCATGGTGCGCAAGCGCACAGGCAATGCGGCGGAACGGCGGCCGGCAGGACGTCAATGTGCCAGGAACATGTACACACAGGATTGGCTTGCTGTCAAGCCTACTCTTGACTACCCCCGCCGGCGACCGTAGCATTCGGAGCAATACCGGACGGTGGCAACGGCCGCCGCCGGTCCGAAGGTGAGGTCATTGCCATGGATGCCACGGAAGAACTGTTGCGTGAACTGAGCGAGGTGCCAGGGGTCTCCGGCTACGAAGTGGAGGTCGGCCGGTTTGTGCGCCAGCGCCTGGAACCTCTGGGCACAATCGAGATGGACCGGCTCGGCTCGGTGGCCTGCCGCCAGGGCGACAGCGGCCCGGTCGTGATGCTCGCCGCTCATATGGACGAGATCGGCTTCATGATCAGCCACATCACCGACGAGGGCGTGCTCAAGTTCAACCAACTCGGCGGCTGGTGGGACCAGGTGCTGCTCGGGCAGGTTGTGAGTGTGCACACAGCTAAGGGCGAACTGTACGGTGTCTTGGGCGCCAAGCCGCCGCACCTGCTATCCCAAGAGGAGCGCAACAAGGTCGTCGAAAAGAAAGACATGTACATTGACATCGGCGCAACCTCCAAGCAGCAGGCGTTGGATGCCGGCGTTCGGCCCGGGGACGTAGCGGTGCCCGTGGCGGCGTTCCACGCCCTCATGGGCGGCAAAGTCTACATGGGCAAAGCCTTCGACGACCGTGCTGGCGTCGCCCTCATCATCGAGACGCTGCAGCACTTCGCCGCCAACCCGCATCCCAACACGATCTTCGGCGCCGCCACGGTGCAGGAGGAGGTCGGCCTGCGCGGCGCCAAGACGGTGGTCGAGTTGGCACACCCGGACGTGGCCATCATCCTCGAGGTGGCCCTCTGTGGTGACATCCCCGGCATCAAGCCTGAGGAGTCCTCGGTGAAGCTGGGCAAAGGGCCGACCATCTACCTCCTGGACGCGCAGATGATCCCCAGCCAGAGCCTGCGGCGTTTGGTGATGGACACGGCCGAGGAGTTGGGCATCCCCCTGCAGTTCAGCAGCCTCACTGGCGGCGCCACCGATGGCGGGGCGATCCATCTGCATCGCGAGGGCGTGCCCACAATCGTGATCGGCGTGCCGACGCGCCACATCCATAGCCACAACGGCCTGATGCACCGCGATGATTATGACAACACCCTACGGCTGCTGACAGCCCTGATCGCCAAGCTGGATGCGACCACGGTCGCCGGCCTGTAGGCGCGCGGGCTGGGGAGCGCAGCGAGCGATGTGGGATCTGGTCCAGGCTGACGGCGCAAGCCAGATCCCGTCCGCGGCCAGGTGCGCGGCGGCCCCTGCCAGAGCCGCTGCTCAGGCGGCGGCTCGCGCCCGAGGCTCGGGCAAGCCGGCCGTCGTGTCGTATGGCCAGAGACGATGAAGCCAGTGGCAAAGTCGCGCTCTCTCCCTCATCTTGCCGGCCTGGACGGGCTGAGGGCCATCGCCGTCCTGGCGGTGATCGCTTACCATGCCCGCTTGCCCTGGGCGCGGGGCGGCTTCCTCGGCGTGGAGGTGTTCTTCGTCATCAGCGGCTACCTGATAACCTCGCTGCTGCTCGTGGAGTGGCAGGGCAGCGGCCACATTGACCTTTGGGCTTTCTGGCTGCGGCGCGCCCGTCGGCTGCTTCCCGCTCTCTGGCTCCTGCTGCTGGCCACGCTTGTCTATGCCGTGCTCTTCCTGCCAGGCGAGGTCGCCAGCCTGCGTGGCGACGCCCTGGCTGCCCTCGCCTACGCGAGCAATTGGCGCCTCATCTTCGGGCACAAGTCCTATTTCGAGACGGTTGGCCGGCCCTCGCTGCTGCAGCACCTGTGGTCGCTGGCGGTGGAGGGCCAGTTCTACCTGATCTGGCCGCTGTTGCTCGCTGCCGCCCTGCCGCTATGCCGCGGTCGCTCACGGCGGCTCCTGCTGCCAATGGTGGCCGCCGGCCTGGGCTCAAGCCTGCTGATGGCCGGCCTCTACCGCCAGGGGGCTGACCCTTCCCGCGTCTATTACGGCAGCGACACGCGCGCCGCCGCCCTCATGGCCGGCGCCGCCCTGGCCGCGATCCTGCCGCCCTCCGGCGTCGCCAGGGAGCGGCGCAGTCTCCTCGAGCGCGCCAGGGCCTGGCTTGCCTCCTGGCTTCTGGATGGGCTGGGTCTGCTCGGGCTGCTGGCTCTGGCGGGTTGCTGCATCTGGCTGAGCGAATATCAGCCGTTGCTCTACCGGGGCGGCTTCGCCCTCGTCTCCCTGGCGGCCACTGCTGTCATCGCCGCCATAGCCTGGCCCGGGGCGCGCCTGCTGCCGGCGATGCTTGCCTGGCGGCCGCTGCGCTGGCTGGGTGAGCGTTCCTACGGAATCTACCTCTGGCACTGGCCGATCTTCGCGCTCACGCGGCCGGGGCTGGACGTGCCCCTATCCGGCTGGCCGCTTTTCGCCCTGCGCCTCTCGGCGACGCTCATTGTCGCCGGCCTCTCCTACCGCTACATCGAGAAGCCCATCCGCAGCGGCGCCCTGGCCCGCGCCTTCCGAGCGCCGCCCAGGCAGGCAGCGGGCAGCGGCCCCTGGTGGCTGCTGCGTTGGGGCGCAGTGACGGCGGCCGTGGTCGGGCCACTGCTGCTGATCGTGCCGTCGGTCGTGAGTGCGCAGCCGCCCACGCCCCCGCCTTATCTGGCCGTCGCCGCGATAGACACCTTCTCGGACCGCCAGGCGCCTGCCTCGCTGCCCACCCTGGCCGTGCCGGCCACTTTCCTGGTGACAGCGACGCCGGCCCCAGTGGTCTTAGCGGCTGTGCCGGCCGAGGCGGAATGGTCAATGGCGCACGTCTCGGCGACCCAGGTGGCTGGCCGCCGTGCCACCCTGGTCGCGCCGCCGCCTGCTGCGGCTACCAGTGGGGCAGCGGCCCTGCCCACTTCGCTGCCGACGCCGGACGCGGCCCCGCCGCGGCACCTGCCGACCCCGGAGCCGCCGATGCTCAGCGCTGTCGGCGACTCGGTCCTCGTCGGGGCGGCGGAGCAACTGCAGGCTACGCTGCAGGAGGCGGGGATCAGCGTCGCCATTGACGCCGCTTGCGGCCGCCAGGTGGCCGCCGGCATCGAGGTGCTGCGTGAGCGCGAGGCGGCCAATCAGCTTGGCCAGGCCGTGCTCATCGAACTGGGCAACAACGGCCCCTTCAACAGCACCCAGTTCGACGAGGTGATGAAGGCGCTGGGCAAGGAGCGCCGCGTCATTTTCGTGAGCGTCAAAGTGCCGCGCGACTGGGAAGAGGACACGAACAAGGCCATCACCGAGGGCGTGAAGGGCCATGCCAACGCTCGCCTGCTGGACTGGCACGCGGCAAGCGCCGATCACCCGGAGTACTTCTGGGAGGATGGCATTCACCTCTGCCCTGAGGGGGCGAAGGCGTTCGCGCAGATGGTGCTGGACGCGCTCAACGCACCCTGAGCGAGAATGCTAGTGGGGGTAAGGGAACACGGAAGGACACGGAAGAACGCAGATGAACGCGGATCAGGGACGGATATTGTCTCCATGTATCGGCGCGTATCGGCGTTCATCGGTGTTCCCCCGTGTGAGCGGGGCGGCGCTGCAGCTGGGGCAGCGGGCTAGAGCCAGCGCTCCAGCCAGGGCCAGGCCTGGGCGCCGTGCCAGCTGTGCTCGTACGGGTGCTCGTCATAAGTGAGGCGCTCGGCGCAACCGGCTGCCTCGTAGATGGCCTGGAGCCGCTGCACCGCCGGGCGCACATCCTCTATGATGAAGCAGCTGTCCTTCTGCCCGGCCTGCGCCAGCAGTGGCTTGGGCGCGATCAGGCCTGCCAGGTCCGGGATGTCGCCGTAGCGCAGCAACCCGGGCAGGTGCTGAGAGCCGCAGAAATTGGCGGCGCCGCGCATCGTTATCGCATCGCCGCGCACGGTGCTGATGTAGCCACTGATCACGGCCACCTTCAGGCGCGGGTCGTTGATGGCCAGGTGCATGGCCATCGTGCCACCATAGGATAGGCCGATGACGCCGATGCGGCTGGGGTCAACCTCGGGCCGAGCCGCCAGGATGTCCACCGCCCTCATCCCGTCCCAGATGTTCTGAGCCAGGAGCGTATAGCCCAGGTACTGCCAGGCCATGCCCACCACGTTGCACGGGTCCCGCCCTTCACGCACCCATTCGGCGGGGGCGCGGCGCTCGCCGAAGGGCAGCCAATCGGGCACGATGACGACGTAGCCGAGTTCGACCGCCTGTTTGGCGTAGTCCAGGTTCTGGCTGCGGATAGAGGCGGCGCGGTCCGGGTCATCGAGGCCCAGGCCGACCAGGTCGTCCTTGCCATCGTTGTAGATGCCGTCCCCGTGCCCATGGCAAGCGATGAGCGCCGGCCGCCGTTCCCCCGCCGCCAGGCTCTTGGGCAGAAGGAGATAGGCGGGGACGGTCACGCCGGGGGAAGAGTTGTAGTAAAGCCTGAGGCGCCGGTGGCTGCCGCAATCCGTCTCCTCGGCCAGTTCCGGCTGGAGCGGCACACTCTCCGGCCAGGGGCCAAGCGACGCCAGGTAGGCGGGCAGCAGGTGCGAGCGCCAGGCGCAATAGTCGGCCTGGGTGCTGCCGCTGAACTGGAGCCTGGCCGGCATAGCGGCAAGCATTGCTTGAACTGCGTCGTAGGCGTTCACGTTGGCGCGTGTTGTGGGCACGGCTCTCTCCTTGAGTGTTCGCGCTCCCTTCCCTGGCCGGCAACGCCGGCTCACTTTTGGTCTAGCAATTCGCGCACCTTGCGCGCCAGTGCGGCCTTAGTGAAGGGCTTGCCGAGGAAGGCGGAGCGCCCGCTGACCGACACGTCCGGCGCGATCTCGCTGTAGCCGCTGACGTAGAGAACCTTCAGCTCCGGCTGCTTGGCGCGCAGTATCGCCGCCAACTCCCGCCCGCCGACCTTGGGCATCACTATATCCGTCAATAGCAGATCCACGGGTCGCTCGAGGCTACTGGCCAGGCGCAGAGCCTCAACAGCGTTGGCTGCCTCGTGCACCTGGTAGCCCACCCCGCGCAAGATGCGCGCTGCCAGAGCTCGCACCAGGGGCTCATCTTCCACGAGCAGGACGCTCTCGCTGCCGCCAGGCAGGCTCTCACTCTGCCGAGGCGTCGCCGTCTCCGGCTGTGCCACCTGCCAGGCCGGCAGGAACACGCTGAAGCAGGTGCCGGCGTTAAGCTCGCTCCTGAAGCTGATGCCACCGCTGTGCTGCTTGACGATGCCGTACACGGTGGCCAACCCCATGCCGCTGCCCTGGCCTACGCCCTTAGTGGTGAAGAAGGGCTCGAAGATGTGGTGCTTCACCTCTTCGCTCATGCCAACGCCGTTATCGCAGACCGAGAGCGACACATATTCGCCTGGAGAGACGCCAAGCTCCGCCGCGGCCTCGCCTTCGAGCCTGGCCCGGCCCGTCTCGATGGTCAGCCGGCCGCCGGAGGGCATGGCGTCGCGGGAGTTGACGGCCAGGTTGATGAGCACCTGCTCGATCTGGGCCGGGTCGGCCCGCACCTGGGGCAGGTTGTCGGCGGGAATGACGACCAGCTCGATGTTCTCGCCGATCAGCCGGCGCAACATGCGGTCCATCTCCAGGACCAGCTCGTTCAAATCCAGGAGCCTGGGCTGGATTATCTGCTTGCGCGAGAAGGCGAGGAGTTGGCGAGTGAGGTTGGCGGCGCGGCCGGCGGCGTCTATAGCCTGCTGCAGGTCCTCGCGCAGCACGTCCGGCTGGCCCAACTCCTGCATTGCGAAGGCGAGGTTGCCGGAGATGGCCGTCAGCAGGTTGTTGAAGTCGTGGGCGATGCCGCCAGCCAGCCGGCCGACGGTCTCCATCTTCTGCACTTGCAGGAACTGCTGCTCCAGCTGCTTGCGGCCAGTCACGTCCAGGATGAAGCCCTCGATATGCTGCACCGGGCCGTCGCCGTTCTTGACGCCACGGCCGCGCTCCCAGGCCCATTTCAGCTGGCCATCCTTGCTCCTGATTCTGTACTCGAGCTCGAACGGCGTGCCTGCTTCGAGGGCGGGAGCCACCTGGCGGCGCACCAACTCGCGATCCTCCGGCAGGATAATGTCCTCGTAGGAGATGACACGATTCTGCACGATCTCGTCTGGCCGGTAGCCGGTGAGCGTCAGGGCACCGTCGCTGACGAACTCCATCGTCCAGAACTGGTCGTTGAGGCAGCGGTAGGCCATGCCGGGCAAGTTGGCCATGAGGGTGGACAGGAAGCGCTCGCGCTCGCGCAACGTGGCCTCAGCGCGAAGGCGGGCGATGGCCGAACCGGCCTGGGCAGCGACGCCAAGCAGGCCGGCGCGAGTGGCCTGGTCGAACTCAACTTGCTGCCTGGCGCCGATGGCCAGGCAACCGATGACGTCCCCCTCGTGCAGCAGAGGGAGGATTGCAGCGCAGTTGACCCCCGCCGCCTGTGCCCGCGGGTCGCTGGCAGTGTAGGGTACACTGCTGAAGCGGGGCTCGCCGGCGAGGATGCGCCGCGCCAACTGGTCCTGGGCCGGAATCAGGGCGAATAAGGGCAATGCCGCGGGCGGCAGGCCGATCTGGCAGCAGAGCGACAAATCCTCGCGGTCGTTCAGCAGGTACACCGCGCCACAGTCCAGCCCTGCCGCCTCCATGGCCGCCTCCAGGCTGAGGTTCATGGCCTCGCCCAGGTCGTGCGTCCGTTGCAGGGAAGTGCTGAGGCGCTGCAGAGCCTGGCTCACCAGTTCCGCCTGCTTGCGTTCACTTACATCGCGCACCAGAGACTGGAATTCCAGCAGCCGGCCGGCGCCATCGAATAGCGCGTGATCGGTCCACTGCAGCCAGCGGATCCGGCCCCCGGGCAGGATGACGCGATGTTCGCTGACATGCACCGGTCGGTCGGGGGTGAAGATGCTATAGTCGGGGAAAGCCTGCTTGAAGTCCTCGGGCGGCACTTCAGGCGCGTACTGCCGGCCGAGCAGTTCATCCCGCTTCTTGCCGAAGTAGCGACAAAAGGCATCGTTCACATAGGTGATTATGCCGTCAGTGCGGTAGCGCACGATCATGTCAGTGTAGGCCTCGACGACGGCGCGGTAACGTGCTTCGCTTTCCTCGAGCGCCTGGCGCGCCTGCTGGCGGTCGCTCAGGTCAACGATGACGCCGCGCAGGCCGGCCGGTTTGCCATGCTTGACGAGGGGGACGGAGTGGATGCTGATGGGGAAGGTGTCGCCCTGCTTCCGGAGCCCCAGGTACTCGTTTGGCGAGTTGGGAAGTTGACCACGCAGGCGACGCTGAATGTTAACCGTCACTCGCTCGCGGTCGGCCGGGGCAAACATGTCCCAGACGCTGAGGCCGCGCGCGAGGTCGGCCTGGTCGTAGCCAAAGAGCGTGAACGCCGTCCGGTTGGCGAAGATGACGCGGCCCTCGAGATCAACCTCGAATACCGCTACAGGGAGCGAGTCCAAGAGCTCTCGGTAGCGGGTTTCGATGGCCTCGAGGGCGGCAGAGGCAGGTTGGCGCCGGCGGGTGGCTGTCGGCCGGCGGCGCTGCCCGTGCCGCCGGTTGCGAATGCTTCCCTGGCCCCGCCGGAGGGTCGGTCGAACTGGCTGCGCTGCCACCTCACACCTCCTCACGCGCGGCGCGCTTAAGCTAGTTGGGCGATAGTTTACTGCCGTGCCTGGGGCGGCGCTAGGTTGAAGGAGCGTGGAGCGCACGACAGGTCCCCCTGGCGTGACTCGAACACGCGACACGCGGTTTAGGAAACCGCTGCTCTGTCCATACTGAGCTACAGGGGGATCAGGGCCAATATAGGCTGCGAGGTCGCCAAAGTCAAAGTTCAGGCAGCGCCGCTCCATGCGCTGGCCAGCCCGTGGAGCCGCGACCAGCGCCGCCGCGCGGCCCCCACGCCACGCTACCCAGCCCGTTCAACCCCGACCATCACGGCACCGCGGGGTCCCCACGC
>Ga0078972_1007541_pt1 | contig 24064 bp, 16 predicted proteins | sample YelNatPaOPGAMG01_FD_67568 | JGI IMG/M metagenome (GOLD analysis project Ga0078972, IMG submission 67568) | Hot spring thermophilic microbial communities from Obsidian Pool, Yellowstone National Park, USA - OP-RAMG-01 (SPADES assembly) (version 2) | ecosystem: Environmental > Aquatic > Thermal...
GCCGCCGCGCCAAGACCGTGATCGCGCTACTTGAGCGCGCCGACGTTTACCGTGTACTTGTCGCGCCAGGTCGCCGGGTCGTTCCTGAGCATATTCTCCGCCTCCGCCTCGAGCTTGCCGGCTTCCTTCTTCCGGCCGGTGCTCCGCAGCAGGCGCGCGTAGTTCTTCAGGCAAACGGCCACCTTGCCGATTTCGCGATCCGGGTGCCTGGCCCAGATCTCGATCGCGCGGCGGAAATCGGCCTCGGCCGTGCCCATGATGCCCTGGCGAAAGGCCATCACCGCCAGGTTGTTCATGACGTGCGCAATCTCGATATAGTCCGGACCCAGCGCCTTTTCCCAAATTGCCGCCGCCCGCGCATAGAGTTCCCGCGCTTCGCCGTACCGCTTGCCCGCTTGCGCCAGGACGCCCAGGTTGTTCAGGTCGTGCGCCAGGTCCGGATGCTCCGGCCCGAGCTTTTTCAGGCGGATGGCGAGCGCGCGACGATACAGGGCGTCCGCCTCGCCGGCCTTGTCCTCGGACTGACAGATTTCGGCGAGGTTGCTGAATGCCGCCGCCAGTTTCAGGTCGTCCGCGGCCAGCCCGGCTTCGCGCAAGGCAAGCGCACGGCGGCCAAGTTCGTGCGCTTTAGCGAGATTGTGCTCCCGCGCATACACATGCGAAAGATTGATCAGAATCCCGCTCGATTCCAGGTTATCCGGCCCGAACATCCGGTCGCGGGCCGCCAGCGCCGACTCGAACAACGGCTTCGCGGCCTCTTCCCTGCCCATCGCGAAATAGACCGCTCCGAGGTTGTTGCGAAACGTCGCCAGACTTTCTTCGTCCGGGCCGTCGGACGCCTGCACCGCTGCGATCAGCCGCTTATAGATTTGCTCGGCCTCGCCGTACCGCCCCTCGATGCGGTAAAGATCCGCGAGATTGGCCACCAGCGCGGCATTGGGCCCTTCGCCCTCGCATGCAGCCTCCCCTGCTGCAAGAAGATACGTGTTTTCGGCCTCCGGATAGCGGCCCTCCGCGGCATAGGTGAGCGCCAGATTGTTCAGCACCGACGGCACGACGCCTTGCGGCAGGTCCGTACCGGCGCTTTCGTAAATCGCAAGCGCTTCTTTGTACAATCGCTCCGCCTCATCATAGCGGGCGCTCTGGTATAGCGACTTGGCTTGAAAGCTCAATGCGCCGGCCTGCTCGACGTCCATACTCCCGGAAGCGGCAGTAGCGCAAATGAACAAAGCGCAGCTTGTTCCCAGTCCCAGAGACAACATGGTGATTGGATGGCGGCCCGCGCGAAAAGACTCTCCGTTCGGGAACGCGATCCTTACGCCGGTCCCCGACGCCCCCGGCGGACGCCGCGCCTCAAAACGCGCGCCACAGGATTATTTCTTCGCGGCCACCTCAATCACCGCGCGCCAGAGGAACTCGGCCATCTTCACCAGCGATGTTTCCGCAAGGCGCTCATCGTCGGCGTGCGCGCCGTGCCGGCCCTCGTCGGCCTCATCGACAATCGCCCCGAAGCCGTAGGCCTGGACGCCGCGGGCGCGCAATTGGGCCATATCGGTGGCGCCGGTGAGCATCGAGGGAATCGTTACCGCGCCCGGGAACATGCTCTGCTGCGCGCGCTCAAGAGCGCGGAACATCTCCGAATCGATCCGCGAAGGCGGCGAGTTCGCGCGCCCGCTGCGCGGCGGCATCACATCCACCTTCGGGTCGTCGATGATGTCGCGCAGCTCCGCGCAGATCTTGTCCATGTCCTCGCCGGGCAGCGCGCGGATGTCCAGGTACGCTTCCGCTTCCGACGGGATCACGTTCGAGCGGAAGCCGGCCTTGATCATCGTGGGCGTGATCGAGGTGCGCAGGATGGAGAACAGCCCGGGCTCGTGGGCCGCGAAATAGCGATCGATTTCGGGCGCTTTCGCCGGGTCGAGGATGCCGCGGTAGCGAGCGGCCTCCTCGGGCGGGCTGATCGTGGCCAGCCGCTCGAAGTACGCCCTTGTGGTCTCGTTCAGGCGCAGCGGAGGCTGCCATGCGCCCACGCGCGCGACCGCCCTGGCCAGGCGCACCACCGCGTTGTCTTCAAGCGGCCGCGAGGCGTGGCCCGCGGTGCCGTGCGCAACCAGGCTCAATCCGCGTGGCGTCTTCTCCGTGGTCGAGATCTCGACGTAGGTCACGCGGCCGTCGCGCGAGTGCGTCGAGCCGCCCTCGGCCAGCGCGTATTCGGCGTCGATCTCGTCCCAATGCTTCGAGACCATGTAGTCGATGCCGACGGTCGACGTGCCCTCCTCGCCGGACTCGGCCAGGAAGATCACGTCCCGGTCGAGCGGCACATTCAAGCGCTTCAGCATCAGCATGAGCATGAGGCCGGTGGCGACATGGCTCTTGTCGTCCTGGGCGCCGCGGCCGTAAATGAATCCGTCCTTGCGGACGGCGGCGAACGGATCCACGGTCCACTTCTCGCGCTGCACGCCCACTACATCCGTGTGCCCCATGATGAGGATCGGACGCTTCGCGCCGCTGCCCTTCAGCCGCGCGACCACGTTGGCCCGCGCCGGATCCTGCGCGTAGATCCGCGCCGGAATCCCTTCCCGCTCGAGTACGGATTTCACGTACTCGGCCGCCCGGGTTTCATTTCCCGGCGGGTCGCTGGTGTCGATCTTCACCAATGCCGTCAGGTATTCGAGGAGCTCGGGCGACGTCTTGCTCCAATCGACCGCGTACTGATCCGCGGCGAGGGCGAGGGGCACGGCAGCCAGGAAGGCGATAACGAATCGATGGGCGCGCATGTAGCCTCCGGTCAAATTCCTACAGCATACATGAGTTCGCGCCGAATGGCGGGGACAAAAGCGAACGACGGGGGAACCGGCCGGCACCTGCCCGCTGCACGGTGGCGGGCGTCCTGGCCAGCCGGTTCCGGTCCCGTCTTCCACGGACAGTTCTCAGCCGCCGGGGACCCGCCGCCGGCCGAGCAGCCCGCGGAACACTCAGCTCAACAGGCGCAACACCGGCAGCCGGAGCCAGTCGTAGCGCGATTTTCTGCCGCTCGCGGCGTGCTCATCGGAGTCGAGAGTTGGCCTGAGGCCGGTTTTCCGGTAATAGTGCTCGAGAAGGTCCGCTTCCTCGTAGTCGATGGCGCGCGCGTACTGCCGGATATAACTCGTGTTATAAATGCCTCCCGGCAGAATCCCGTAGTCGCCGCGCTCGATGGCACGGAGGTATCGCAGGCCGATCTTGGTGGCCTGCGCGATATCCTCAAGCGATACAGCCTTCCTCTGCCGGAACCTTTCCAGGTCCGGAAGAGCACCGTCGTTAAATTGCATTGGTCATCACCTAAGCAGTTTTTCGACCAAAAGCCAACTCTTTGTTAATAAAAGGGTCCTCAATTCCCGGACCCAAGTACTAAGTACTTTCTACCCGGTAGAACTTACCATCACACCCCGCTGATTCTTAGTACTTTTTAGCGGGCAATTTTCTCCAATTCATCTGCGGCGGAATTCACTAAGTCCGCTTCCGTCCGCAGGATGCGGCCGGCGCGGGCGATTTCGGCCTTCGCCTGGTCCCATTTTTTCTGCTCAATCGCCTCGCGGACGCCCGGCAAAGTCTTCACGCCATAGCCGGTATAAAAACCCGGAGCGTAGATCTGGTGCTTGAACCAGGGGCGGCCGGGCAGACCTTGAGGGTCGGTCAGCCGGCGCTCGCTCTCGATCAGTTGGGCATTAATTCTTTGTAATGCCGACTGATTAAGCGCTCCGGCACTCCCCGCGGATACCTTATCCAGCGCACGGTCGTACCGCGCCGCGCTGCGCCCCAGGGCCGCCACGGCGTCGTCGAGCGCGGAAAAATCCAGCACCGGAGGCAGCGGTTCGGCCTGCGGCGGCGCGATGGGCGCTCTCGGGTCCGTGGTGGCTGCGAACACGCCTTCCTCGATCTCCCGGTTGGTTTCCGCGGCGGCAGAGCGCATGGCCGCCGCGAGCTTCTCGACTTCGGAGGCGTAGCGCTGGACGGTGGCGGCGAGATTGGTGAAATGGAGCGGCAGCAGATCGGCGTCGGCGAGGCGCATGACGGCGGTGCCGGCAGTCTGGGCCAGCGCGCGGCCGTACGAAAAATCGTTGTCGCCGAAGCGGGAATACGAGTACAGATCGTCGTAAATGGAGTGGTAAATGCCGCCGCCGCCCTCGCCGCCGAAGCCGAGGCTGAGCGACGCGATGCCCAGGTGGTCGATGAAGACCGTGTAGTCGGAGCCGGAACCCAGGGCGTCGATGGGCAGGTCGGCGCCCGAGCGCGCCTGCTCGCGCTCGGCGGGCACGGCGATGCGCGCCAGCCGCGTGCGTTCTCCTACGCTCAGCTTCGTTTCGGGGTCCTCGATGTCGCGGGCGACGCCGTCGATGAAATTCTCGAGCGTGTGCGAGCCGGAGGCTTCGAGAAATCCGCGGCCGTTGCTGTCGGAGTTAATGTAAACGGCGGCGTGCCGGGCGAGGTCCGCGGCATGCGTCTCGCCCCACTCGGTGGAGCCGAGCAGGCCCTCCTCCTCGCCGTCCCACAGGCAGTAAATCAGGGTGCGTTTCGGCTTCCAGCCCTGCTTCATCAGCTCGCTGAACCCGCGCAGCTCTTCCATCAGCGCGTTGGCCCCTGCGATGGGGTCCTCGGCGCCGTACACCCAGCCGTCGTAATGGTTGCCGCGGATGATCCACTCGTCGGGGTATTCCGAGCCGGCGATCTTCGCGACAACGTCGTTGACCGGCTTCATATCCCAGTTCGAGGCCACTTTGAGATGAACCTTCGCCGGGCCGGGGCCGAGGTGGTAGGTCATGGGCAGCGCGCCGCGCCAGTTCTGCGGGGCCACGGGCCCGCCGAGGGCTCGAAGCAGCGGCTCGGCGTCGCCGTAGGAGATCGGCAGCACGGGGATCTTCGTGATGGTTTCGGCCTCTTTGAGCGAAAGGCGTTTGGCACTGGCCGTGGCGCCAACGCCGGGCGTCAGCGGATCGCCGGGATAAAGCGGCATATCCATGACGCTGCCGCGCTGCACGCCCTGGGATGGCCGCCACGGCCCGGCCGGAAACACATCGCCCTGGAAATAGCCGTCGTCGCGCGGGTCGGAGTAAATGATGCAACCGACCGCGCCGTGCTCGGCGGCGACCTTGGGCTTGATGCCGCGCCAGGAGCCGCCATAGCGGGCGATGACGATGGCGCCTTTGACGGAAATGCCGAGCCGCGCCAGCCTTTCGTAATCGTCGGGCACTCCGTAGTTCACGTACACGAGGGGCGCCGTGACGTCGCCGTCGGCCGAGTACGCGTTATACGTGGGCAACTGCTCGGCGTGCTGGCCGGAGGTGGGATCTTCGGCCACCGTGGGCTCTTCGAGTTTCGCCGTGTATCTGGTGGGCTCGACCAGCTCGACGACCCGCTCTTTCGGCGTCGGCATCAGCACCTGGAAGGTCTCGATCTGCGCCTCGATGCCCCACTCGCGGAACTTCGAGAGGATCCACTCGGCGTTCTCGCGGTCGTAGGCCGAACCGACGTGGTGCGGGCGGGCCGCCAGCCGCTGCATGTATGCCTTGAGGTTGGCCTGGGAGGGGATCGCGCGGAATTTCGCCTCCCAGTCGCGCTCGACGCGGGCCGCGTCGGCCGAATAGCCCTTCAGGGGCGCCGGAGCGTCGGCCGCGGACGCGGAAACGATGAACGCAAATACACCGAGAACGCTTTCGACACGTCGCATATAGCCTCCGAAAAGCCCTATGCTAACACCGGATCTGGATTGAGAACTGGGATAGCTGAAAGATCGGCGCGGCAGGCGGGCGCGTCACATTTTGCGGGCGGGCGCAGGTTCGGGCGGCGTCACGGGGCCGGAACGCGCGCGGCGGATGCGCACTACCAGGAGGCGCAGAGCGGCGAGGACCGGAACCGACAGGAAGATACCGGCGATCCCGCCCAACTCTTCGCCCGCCAGCACGCCGAAGATCACCAGGACCGGGTGCAGTTCCATTCCCGCGCTCATCAGTTGCGGGCTCAGGATATAGTCCTGAAAGACGCGGTAACCGCCCAGGAACGCCAGAATCAGGATGACGTGGCCGAAACCGGTGATCACGGCCACGGCAACGATCGCAATAGCCGCCGCCAGCGGGCCGAAAAGGGGAATGAACTCGAGCGCTCCGGCAATCACCGCGAGCAACAGCGCATACTGAATGCCGATCGCGGAAAGGAACAGCCCGTAGGCTGTGAAGGTCGCGACGGAAAGCAGCACGAGCGCGCGCATGTACTGGCCCAGCAACTGGTGCATGTCCGAGGCGAGATCCTCCCACATCAGTTTCGTGCGCGGGCTGGCCAGAGTGAGCGCCCCTTCGAGCAGTTTCTTGCCGTCCTTCAGGAAAAAGAATCCCAGGATCGGAATCAGCACAATGAAGATCAGGCTGCTCAGGACCGAGGTCAAGTGCGTGCTCATGGTCTTGAGCACCGGCAGGACGGCCGTGCCGAGACTTGCGCCACGGGCCTGGATTTCGCTCAGGATATAGCGCTTGACCGGCGCCAGCCAGGCGGGGCCCGGCTCAGAGAGGCTCTGCTCGATGTTGGCGACCAATTTGGGAAACTGCGTCTCCAGCAGCGAGGCCTCCTTCGCCGCGCGGTTTCCGATCATTACGCCCGCCAGCACCAGCAGGCCGATAAAGACGACATAGACGATGGCCAGTGAGATGCCGCGCGACCGCTTCCAGGGAAGAAAGCGGTCCACCAGGTTGACCAGCGGGGAGAGCAGGTATGCGAACAGGATCGCGAGCACGAACACGAACAGCGCTTCGCGGACGAAATACAGCACCAGGAGCAACAGCGCAACGAGAAAGACGGTCCAGGCTGCCTTCGCCGCCCTCGCATCCAGGCCTAACATGTCTTGTATCCTAGCAGTATCCTAAGTAGTAGAATCACTGTTGCCAGCCGGTGCAAACACGCCTTCTGGGAGGGGCGGCCGGCTTGCGCTAAAAAGGGTGGATGATGAAACCTGTCCCGAGTGGCCCGGCCCAGATCGCACAGAACGTCTCGCATATGAGACGTTTGCTGGAGCGGTTGGATAACATCGAACAGCGAGTGCGCGCGGGCGGCGGCCCCAAGAAGATCGAGAAGCAGCACCGCGAGGGCAAGCTCACCGCGCGCGAGCGCATTTCGCAGCTCATCGACCCCGGCTCCACATTCCTCGAAGTCGGCCTGCTGGTCGCCTACGACCAGTACGACGGCAACGCCCCTGCCGCGGGCGTCGTGACCGGCGTGGGCAGGATCGAAGGCCGGCCGGGGGTGATCGTAGCCAACGACGCGACGGTGAAAGCGGGCGCGTGGTGGCCGGAAACCATCACCAAGATCCTGCGGGCGCAGGAGATCGCGATGCGGAACCGCGTCCCGATCGTGTACCTGGTGGATTCGGCCGGCGTGAACCTGCCGCTGCAGGACGGCATCTTCCCCGGCCAGTACGGCGCGGCGCGCATTTTCTACTACAACTCGCTGATGCGCCGCCGCCTGAAGGTGCCGCAGATCGCGGCCGTCATGGGCCCCTGCATCGCCGGAGGCGCGTACCTGCCGGCGCTGAGCGACTCGATCATCATGGTCGAGAAGACCAGCTTCATGGGCCTGGGCGGGCCGAACCTGGTGCGCGGCGCAACCGGCGAGAACATCGACGCCGAGACGCTGGGCGGCGCGGCCATGCACACCTCGCGGAGCGGCGTGGCGCATTACATGGCCAAGGACGACATGGCGTGCCTGGCGCTGATCCGGCAAAAGTTCCGCGAACTGCCGCCCGCGCCCGAAGCCCCGAAAGGCGCGGCGCCCGCCAAGCCCCCCGAAGGGCTTTACGAGATCCTGCCCGCGAACCATCGCCTCCCGTACGAAATCGAGGAGATCATCTCGCGCATTTTCGACGCCGGGGATTTCCTGGAGTTTCAACCCGAGTTTGCGCCGGAGATGCTGTGCGCGGAAACGCGGCTGGCCGGGCGGCCCGTCGCGCTGATCGCGAACCGCCGCGGGTTCCTGAGGACGCCGGAAGGCCCGCGCGTCGGCGGCATCATCTATACCGAATCGGCGCGCAAGGTGGCGTACTTCGTCGAGAACGCCGAGCGGCAGGGCCTGCCGATCATTTACCTGCAGGACGTCTCCGGCTTCATGGTCGGCGTGGACGCGGAATCGGCCGGCATCATCCGGGCGGGAGCCGAGATGGTGGAAACCATGTCCTGCGCGACGGTGCCGAAGATCGTGCTCACGTTGAACCACGCCAGCGGCGCGGGCTATTACGCCATGGCGGGGCAGGGCTTCGATCCGAATTTCACGTTTAGCTGGCCGACGGCGCGCATCGGCGTGATGGAGGGCGATTCGGCCGTGCAGGCGCTGCTCGGGCAGGAACTGGAGAAATACAGGGCCGCCGGGCAGCCGGTGCCGGAAGAACTCGACCAGGCCGTCGAGAAGACGCGCGCCGATTACGAGCGCTGGCTGGACGCCGTCTACGGCGCCGCCCGCGGCCACTGCGACGCGGTGATCGATCCCAAGGACTCGCGCGCGGTGCTGGAGTTCGCGCTCGAGATCGCGGCCTACGGCCGGCATCGCGAAAACCTCGTTCTGGAGACACTGTGATCCGAATCGCGAATGGGCAGGGCTTTTGGGGCGACTGGCTGGAGGCGCCGGTGCGCCTGGTCGAGCAGGGCCCCATCGATTACCTCACGCTCGACTACCTGGCCGAAGTCACCATGTCGATCCTCGAGAAACAGCGGCAGCGGGACCCGGCGCTCGGCTACGCGCGCGACTTCCCTCCCCTCGTCAAGCGGCTGGCGAAGCAGTTGCGCGAGCGCGGCGTGCGCGTGGTGGCGAACGCCGGCGGCGTGAATCCGGTGGCGTGCGCGCGCGAGGTGCGGCGGCTGGCGCCGGAGCTGAAGGTGGCGGTGGTGCTCGGCGACGATATTTTCCCGCGCATCGACGAGTTCCTCGCCAAGGGCTTCGAGATGCGCAACATGGATACCGGCGAGCCGCTCTCGACGGTGCGCGACCGGCTGCTGAGCGCGAATCTGTACCTGGGCGCGTTCCCGCTGGCGAAGGCGCTGGCGACGGGCGCCGATGTGGTCATCTCGGGCCGCTGCGCCGACGCCGCGCTGGCCCTGGCCCCCATGATCCAGCGCTTCGGCTGGAACGAGACGGATTGGAACCTGCTGGCAGCGGGCGTCGCCGCCGGGCACGTCATCGAGTGCGGCCCGCAATCGACCGGCGGCAACTCGCAGGGCGACTGGATGAGCATCCCCGATTTCGCCAACATCGGCTATCCGATCGTCGAGGCCGAGCCCGACGGCGTCTGCACCATAACCAAGCACCCGGGCACGGGAGGACGCGTCACGGCCGGCACCGTGAAGGAACAGCTCGTCTATGAAATCGGCGACCCGTGCAGCTACATGACGCCGGACGTGATCGCGGACTTCACGTCGCTCCAGGTGACGGACCTCGGCGGCGACCGCGTCCGCATCTCCGGCGCGCGGGGGCGCGAACGGCCGGAGATGCTCAAGGCGTCCATGAACTACTCGGCGGGCTGGAAGGCGACGGGCACGCTGGTCTATAGCTGGCCGCAGGCGCTCGAGAAGGCGCGGACCGCCGACCGGATCGTTCGCGAGCGGCTGCGGCAATTGCATCTGGAGTTCGACGCGATCGAGACCGAGTTCCTCGGCGTGAACGCCTGCCACGGGCCGGCGGCGCGGACCGTCGAGGATCCGGCCGAGGTGCAGGTGCGCATCGGCGTGCGCGGCCGGGACCAGAAGGCGGTGGACCGCTTTACGCGCGAGCTGATTCCGCTGGTGCTGAGCGGGCCGCCGGGCGCCACCGGCTACGGCGAGGGCCGCCCGCCGGTGCGCGAGGTGGTGGCCTACTGGCCCACGTTGATTCCGCGCGAGGGCATCGAGGCGCGGGTGGAGGTGGTCGAATGAAGATCCCGCTCGCACGCATTGCGCATTGCCGGTCCGGCGACAAGGGCGACATCGCCAATATCGGCGTGATCGCCTACGACGAACGCCACTTCCCGATTCTGCTGCGCGAGGTTACGGCCGAGCGCGTGAAACAATTCTTCGGCGAGCGCGTCAAGGGGCGCGTGGAGCGCTTCGTGCTGCCCAACCTCGGCGCGCTGAACTTCGTGCTGTACGAGGCGCTGGGCGGCGGCGGGACCGTCTCCCTGCGCATCGATGCGCAAGGCAAGACCTACGGCGCGGCGCTGCTCGGGATGGAGATCGAGGTCCATGACCGCGAACTTACGTAATTCGGGGACAGGCTACGCTTTCACCAATTCCAGCGCGCGGCCGGAATTTGGGGATTGCGTAGCCTGTCCCCGAATTAGGGGAGGGCGATGAGCGAGAACCTGGAGGTTGGCCGCGACGGGCGCGTGCTGCGCGTCACCCTGAGCCGGGCCGAGAAACGGAACGCGTTGACGCTGGAGATGTGCCGCGAGCTGGCCGGAACGCTCCGGAAGGCGGAGGACGACCTGGGCGTCGGCGCGGTGCTGCTGGCGGCGAAAGGCAACGTGTTCTGCGCGGGCATGGATCTCGACGAAGCGCTGGCGGGCAGCGCCGGCGAGCACGCCGCAGTCCACGAAGAGCTGTTTACGATCGGAGCGCGGCTGCGCGTGCCGATTGTCGCGGCGGTCAACGGCCCGGCGCTCGGCGGCGGGCTGGGGGTGGTGGCCAACTGCCACGTGGTGGTGGCGGCGCAAGGCGCCACGTTCGGCCTTACGGAGATCCGGATCGGCATGTGGCCGTTCGTGGTCTATCGAGCGGTGGCGCTGGCCATCGGCGAGCGGCGCGCGCTCGAACTGGGGCTCACCGGCCGCATCTTCGGCGCGCAGGACGCCCTCTCCTGGGGTCTGGCGCACCATGTCGCGCCGGCCGTCGAGGTGGAAGACCGCGCCCGCGAATTCGCCTCCCTCATCGCCGGCTGGAGCCCGGACACCGTGCGCCGCGGCATGGCTTTCGTCCACGAAGCGCGCGGCCTGGGTTGGGAAGCTGCCGGAGAAGCCGCTGCGCGCGCCCGCAAGCCGGTGTTCGAAGGCGCCGATTTCCGCGAGGGCGTCCAGGCCTTCCGCGAAAAGCGTGCCCCGCGCTGGCCCTCGCTGAAACCCTAAGCCGCGGAGCAGCTATAGTTTACGGCGATTCGCGGGCTGTGGCGGTCCGGTCCTACTAAACATCCAAAGATCCTACAATTTTCCCATCCGGAAGGTATAGACTGGTTGTGTTTTGCTTCTAGGGAGGTCCAAAAGATAACGGACTAGCTGTGTTTTGGTTCAAGGGAGGTATGAGGTGCGTTTAACAATCAAGTTACTGCTGTGCACGCTCGTGTTATTTTCCGTGACTGCAGTTGCTCAGGAGATTACCGGCAGCATTGCCGGTACGGTCACCGATCCCGCAGGGGCTCTGGTGCCGGGAGCAACGGTCACAATCACACTCACAGAACGTAATCAGGTCGTTCGGACGCTGACCACCGACGCAACGGGCAGCTACGTGGCGCCCGGCTTGCCGATCGGGCAGTACTCGGTCACGGTGGAAGCGAAAGGTTTCAAGAAGGCGATCCACACCGGCATCGTCCTGAACGTGAACGACAAGCTGACGATCAATATCCCGCTCGAAGTTGGGGCGGTCAACGAGCAGGTCGAAGTGCAGGCCACGACGTCGAACGTCGAGCTTCAGACGGCGACCGCGGGCACCCTGGTCTCCGGGACGCAGATCCGCGAGCTTTCGCTGAACAACCGCAACTACGAGCAGTTGGTGGCGCTGGTGCCGGGCGTCAGCTCGAGCGCTTCCGACCAGATTTATATCGGCACGACGAACCCGTTGGGCGGGACCAACACGGTCACTTTCTCGATCAACGGCGCCCGGACGTCCTCGAATAGCTGGATGATCGACGGCGCCGACAACATCGACCGCGGGTCGATGCTGACCTTGCTCAATTATCCCAGCGTCGATGCGCTGGACGAGTTCAAGGTGTTGCGCGGCCAGTACTCGGCCGAGTTCGGGCGCGCCGCGGGCGGCCAGATCAACGTGGTCACCAAGTCCGGCAAGAGCCAGTTCCACGGCGACGCGTACGAGTTCTTCCGCAACGATGCGATTGCCGCGAACAACTGGATCAACAACGCCAAGAGCGTGAACGTGGTCAACGGGAAAGCGCAGGTGCCGCCGCTCCGCTATAACGACTTCGGCTACACGCTGGGCGGGCCGGTCTACATCCCCGGCGTGTACAACAAGGACAAGAACAAGACCTTCTTCTTCTTCTCGCAGGAATTCCGGCGTGTGATCACCTATGCTTCGAGCGTGGCGACGCTGCCCACGGCGGCGGAGTTGCAGGGCACCTTCCCGGTGCCGGTGTACAACTGCCCGGTCGGGGTTTCGTGCAACACGACGACCACGCAGATCACCAACATCAACCCGGTCGCCCAGGCTTATATCAAGGATATTTTCTCGAAGATCCCGACGGGCAGCCCGGTGGACAACACGCTTTATGTGCCGCTGCGCAGCACTTACAATCACCGCCAGGAGCTGTACCGGATCGATCATGTGTTCAACGAGAAGCTGGCGGTTTTCGGGCGCTACCTGACGGACCACATCCCGACCGTGGAGCCCGGCGGCCTGTTCACCGGTTCGGCTCTGCCCAACGTGGCCACGACGGAGACCAACTCGCCCGGGCATAGCTGGGTATTCCGCGCCACGCAGACGCTCTCGCCCACGCTGCTGAACGAGACCGGCTATGCGTATTCCTATGGCGCGATTCTCAGCGTGCCGACGGGACTCGACGCCTCGGTGAACTCGCCCGACATCAACGTGAAACTGCCTTATCCGGTCACGCTGGGGCGCATTCCGAGCATCGCGTTCGGAGTCACGGGTTTCGGGCCGTATAACGACTACAACCGCAACCACCAGATCTACGACAACCTGTCGAAGGTGAAGGGGCGGCACACGATGAAGTTCGGGCTTTCCATCAACCATTACCAGAAGACGGAAAACGCCGCCGGGAACAACGTCGGATCCTTCAGCTTCGCCACCTCGCCGAAGCCGGCCGGGGTGACGAACTTCCAGCAGCAGTGGGCGAACTTCCTGCTGGGCAACGTATCCACTTTTACGCAGGCGTCGCTCGACCTGACGCCCGATATGCGCACCTGGCAGTGGGAAGCGTACGCGCAGGACGATTTTCGCGTCACCCCGCGGTTGATGCTCAGCTACGGCCTGCGGTATTCGGCCTTTCGCCAGCCGTGGGACGCCAACGGCATGCTGACGAATTTCGACCCGTCCCGGTTCGACATCAGCAAAGCGCCGCTGATTGACACGGCTACCGGCAACATCATCCCGAATTCGAACCCCAATTACGACCCGCTGAACGGCATCATCGTGAACGGCAGCGGTTCGCCGTACGGCAAGAAGGTCGCCAACGAAGCGAACAAGAACTTTGCGCCCCGGCTGGGCCTGGCCTGGGATCCGACCGGCAGCGGGAAGACGTCCATCCGCACCGGCTACGGCATCTTCTACGACACCTCCCTGGTCGGCATTTACGAGCAGAACATCTTCAATAACCCGCCGTACGTACAGACGGTGACGATCTCCAATACGCGGCTGGAAGATCCGACCGCGGGGACGCCGGTTGTTTCGCTGGCGCCGAAAACGATCCGCGGAGTGCCGTACGATTACAAGACGCCGTACGTTCAGCAGTGGAGCTTCGACGTGCAGCGCCAGTTGACGAACAGCACGACGCTCGATGTCGGCTACTACGGTTCGAAGGGCACGCACCTGCTGGGCATTGTCGACCTGAACGAGGTGCCGGTGGGCGCCGGCCTGGCCGCCGGACTGCACAAGGGCAGCGGCACGGCGTTCACCTCGACCGACACGCCGGCGCTGAACGCGCTGCGGCCCTATCGCGGCTACGGCGCCATCAACGAAGTCGAGACCTGGTTCAACTCCAATTACCACTCGCTGCAGGTCAGCCTGGAGAAGCATTTCTCGGGCAGCAGCATGTTCAGCCTGGCCTACACCTGGGCGCATAACATGAGCGACAACGGCAGCGACCGCTCGAACGCGCCGCAGAACATTTACAACTGGCATGCGAGCGAGTATGCCCGCGCCGCGATGGACCGGCGGCAGATGCTGACGTTCAACTACGTCTACGACCTGCCGTTCTACAAGTCGCAGCAGGGCCTTGTGGGCCACGTGCTGGGCGGCTGGGAAATCTCCGGCATCACGCAGTTCGGCTCCGGCCTGCCCGCTTCGGCGGCCACCTCGGGCGTCGATCCCGCGGGGCTCGGCTTCCTCGGAACCAGCGCCGCCGGCGGCCGGCCGGATTGGGCCTGCAACCCGAACGACGGCGCTCCGCACACGGTGGCGCAGTGGTTCAACACCTCGTGCTTTGTGACGGTGCCGGCGGGCCAGGTGCGTCCCGGCAATTCCGGCCGCTACATTATCAACGGTCCGGGATTCCAGCGCTGGGATCTTTCACTCTTCAAGAACATCGCGATTCGCGAGAACGTGAAGTTCCAACTGCGCGGCGAGGCGTTCAACGTGTTCAACCATCCGAACCCGCTCGGCTTCGGCGCCACGCTGGGCAGCTCGACTTATGGGCAGGTGACCAGCTTCCACGATCCGCGGATTATGCAGCTCGCGGCGAAGCTCTACTTCTAGCCGGCCGCGGCTCGTTCAATTCGAGAACAGGCCACGCTTTCGGCGTGGCCTGTTCTTCCCTCCCCGCCGATTTCCCGCGACGAGCGCCGGCTGCGCCCTGCAATTTCACGGCTCGCCCGGCGAGGCCTCGTGCGGCCCGCCACAGGCCGGCCTTCGTCGAATCGCGACCCGGCGCCGGCTGGTAATTCCGCAGCCCCTCTGGGCGGAAGAAACGGGCTGGTAGAGGCCGGAGGAAAATCGGCCGAAGGTCGCGTCGATCCATTTTTCTCCATTTTTCGGGCTCGCTTGACAAGGCTGCCTGAAATCGATTATTGTAAGCGCTTACAATCTAATCTCATGGCCTTGCGAGACAAATTCGTTATCGGCATTGATTACGGCACCGAATCCGGGCGCGCGGTCGTCGTCCGCGTGCGCAACGGCGAGGAGTGCGGCGCGGCCGTTGTGCCTTACGGCGACGGCGTGATCGACGAAAAACTGCCCGGGGGGCCCAAGCTCGCGCCCGATTGGGCACTGCAGAATCCGCGCGATTACCTGCGCGTGGTCGAACTCGCGGTGCCGCGCGCGCTCAAGGCCGCCAAGGTCAAGGGCGAGGACGTCATCGGCCTGGGCACGGACTTCACCGCCAGCAGCCCGATGCCCACCAAAGCCGACGGCACGCCGCTCTGCTTCCTCAAGCAGTACGCGAAGAATCCGCACGCCTGGGTGAAGCTGTGGAAGCACCACGCGGCGCAGGCGCAGGCCAACCGCATCAACGAAATCGGCCGCGAGCGCAACGAGGAGTTCATCCGCGTCTACGGCGGCCGCTACTCCTCGGAGTGGTTTTTCTCGAAGCTGTTGCAGGTGGTGGATGAGGCGCCGCCGGTCTACGACGCCATGGACCGCTTCATCGAAGCCGCCGACTGGATCGTCTGGCAGCTCACCGGCGCCGAGAAGCGCAACGAGTGCACGGCCGGCTACAAGGCGATGTGGTTCAAGGGCACGGGCTTCCCGTCGCGCGATTTCTTCCGCGCGCTGAACCCGCGGATGGAGAACGTGATCGCCGAGAAGGTCGGCGAGACGTTTTATCCGCTCGGGCAATGCGCGGGCGGGCTGACGGCGTATTGGGCGAAGAAGACCGGCCTGAAGGAAGGCACGCCGGTATCGATCGGCAACGTGGACGCGCACGGCGCGGTGCCTGCGACGACGGTGACCGGGGCGGGCTCGCTGGTGATGATCATGGGCACGTCGATCTGCCATATGCTGAACGGCACGGAAAAGCAGATGGTCGAGGGCATGTGCGGCGTGGTCGAGGACGGCATCGTGCCGGGGCTGTGGGGGTACGAGGCCGGGCAATCGGCGGTCGGCGATATCTTCGCCTGGTTCTTCGAGCACGGCGTGCCGCAGTACGTGCACCAGGCGGCGCGCAGGAACAAGACCACCATACAGGCCGAGCTCGAGAAGGCGGCGGCGGCCCTGAAGCCGGCGCAGTCGGGGCTGGTCGCGCTGGACTGGTGGAACGGCAATCGCTCGATCCTGGTGGACGTGGACCTGACGGGCACGCTCGTCGGCATGACGCTGCTGACGACGGCGCCCGAGATCTACCGCGCGCTGGTCGAAGCGACGGCGTTCGGCACGCGCACGATCATCGAGGCGTTCGAGAAGAAGGGCGTTCCGGTGAAAAACCTGGTGGCCTGCGGCGGGCTGCCGGAGCGCAACAAGCTGCTGATGCAGATCTACGCCGACGTGACGGGCCGCGAGATCCTGGTGGCGGCGAATCCGCTGACCTGCTCGGCGCGCGGCGCGGCGCTGCACGGCGCGGTGGCGGCGGGCAAGGCGGGCGGCGGATACGATACGATTTTCGAGGCGGCCGGACACATGGCGCGCCTGCAAAAGCAAACGTACAAGCCCGACGCCGCCCGGCATCAGATTTATAACTGCCTGTTCAACGAATACCGGCAGTTGCACGATTATTTCGGCCGCGGCGCGAACGATGTGATGAAGCGGCTGAAGGCGCTGAAGAAGCAGGTCGGATGAAATGTCACGCACGAATGGTTCGTTGAAGCAGCTTCGCCAGGAAGTCTGGGAAGCGAATCTCGGCATCTTCCGGGCCGGGCTGGTGACGATGCACAGCGGCAACGCGAGCGGCATCGACCGCGGGAACGGGCTGGTCGTCATCAAGCCGAGCGGCATGGACTATGACAGCATGAGGCCCTCGGACCTGGTGGTGACGGATCTCGAAGGGCGGATCGTCGAGGGCAAGTGGAAGCCTTCGGTGGACCTGCCGCATCATCTTTATCTCTACAGGAACCGGCCTGAGATCGGCGGCGTGATTCACACGCATTCGAACTACGCGACCAGCTTCGCCCTGCTCGGCCGCTCGATTCCGGTGTACCTGACGGCGATCGCCGACGAGTTCGGCTGCGAGATTCCGTGCGCGCCTTACGTCGATAACCAGGGCGATCACATCGGCCAGGCGATTCTCCAGCACATGGGAAGTTCGCCGGCCGTGCTCCTGGGACATCATGGCGTGTTCACGTTCGGCAAGAATCCCCGCGCGGCGCTGAAAGCGGCCGTGATGCTGGAAGACGTGGCGCGCACGTGTCATCTGGCGCTTCTGGCCGGCGAGCCCGAGCCGCTGCCGGCCGGCGAGGTCAGGAAGTGGTACGAGCGATACCACACCAGCTACGGACAAACCGCCGCGGCCGCGGCCGGTTCGGGCTCCGCGGAACGCGCGCGCGGCGCATCCCGGGCGAAGTGAGCACGATCGCGAGTTCCGTATGAATTCCGTTCTAACAACCCCGATTTTTGCGGCTGCTGTTGCGGCGAACCGTCTCATCTCGCTCAGCGCCGTAGATATGGCGATCATCGCCATCTACTTTTTGGCCGTGCTCGGCATCGGATTCTATCTGAAGAATTTCGCCAAGAGCGGCGAGGACTTCTTCCTGGCGGGCCGGGAAATGACGGCGTGGGTGGCCGGGCTGAGCTTCCTTTCGGCGAACCTCGGCTCGCTCGAACTGCTGGGCTGGGCCGGTTCGGCGTATCAATACGGGATCCTGGCGGCGCACTGGTACTGGATCGGAGCGATTCCCGCGATGGTGTTCCTCGGCATCGTGATGATGCCGTTCTACTACATCTCGAAGACGCACTCCGTGCCGGGGTATCTGCAACTGCGCTACGGAGAAGGCGCCAGCGGCGTCAGCGCGATCACGTTCGCGGTGATGACCGTGCTCATGTCCGGCGTCAACATGTACGCGATGGCCGTGGTGATGAAGGTGGTGCTCGGCTGGAATATCCACTTCAGCATCTGGGTGTCGTCGCTGACGGTGGGCATTTACGTCGCCATGGGCGGCCTGTTCTCGGCAATCTTCAACGAGGTGCTGCAGTTCTTCCTGATCTGGTTCGGCGCGCTGCTGATTCCGATCATCGGCCTGATGGAGACCGGCGGCTGGGCGGGCATGGTGGCGCGGATCCGGCAGAATTTTCCCGCGCAGGATTACACGCACCTGTGGAGCACGCTCGGCGACTTTTCGTCGAACCCCATGGGGATCCATTGGACGGGCGTCGTCTTCGGCCTGGGCGCGGTGATCTCGATGGGCTACTGGACGACGGACTTCCTGGTTGTGCAGCGCGTGTTGTCGGCCAAGGACCTGCGCTCGGCGAAACTGGCGCCGATCATCGGCTCATTCTTCAAGATGGCCGTGCCGTTCATCGTGATTCTGCCGGGCCTGCTGGGGCTGGCATTGCTGCCGTTCCACCTGGTCCCGGAAAGCGCGATGCAGGCGGGGCAGCACAGTTATAACGAGGTGCTGCCGCTGATGATGGCGCGCTATCTGGGCCCCGGGCTGCTCGGCCTGGGCATCACGGCGCTGGTGGCGGGCTTCATGGCCGGCATGGCGGGCAACGTGAGCGCGTTCGCCACGGTGTGGACCTATGACATCTACCGCGCCTTCCTGCGCAAGACGGCGCCCGACGCCCATTACGTGAAGATGGGCCGCTGGTGCACTATCGTCGGCCTCATCATCAGCATCGGCACGGCATACCTGGTGATGGGATTCGCCAGCATCATGGACTACGTGCAGGCGCTGTTCAGCTTCTTTATCGCGCCGCTGTTCGGCACGGTGCTCATCGGCATGCTGTGGAAGCGCGCGACGAAGGCCGCCGGTTTCTGGGGCCTGCTGCTCGGCGTGCTCTCGTCGCTCGGAATGTTCCTGGCGCAGAAGCTCGACCCGGCGGCGCTCTCCATCATCGCGCTCTCCGAGCAGGCCAAGCCGATGGCGGAAAACATGTACCGCGCTCTGTGGTCGTGCCTGGTCTGCGTCGTCGTCACCGTCCTGGTGAGCCTGGTGACGAAGCCGAAACCGGACGCCGATCTGAACGGCCTGGTCTACGGCGCGACCGTGCTGCCGAAGGAAGAGCACGCCACGCTGTTCCACAAGCCGATTTTCTGGGCGGGCGCGGCGATGGCCGTGTGGGCGCTTTTGCAATGGATTTTCTGGTAACAGGCAATGGGCGATAAACAGCGCATCATACCGGTTTGGTTTTTCGTGGGGCTGTTGGTGCTGACCTACGGCATTCTTATCCTGGCAAGCGGCATCAGGGAGTGGAACGATCCGCCGAATGTCGTGCTGGCGGATTTGCACGCCTCGGTGTGGTGGGGCGGGTTTTTGACCGCGGTCGGCGCTGTGTACGTCATCGCGTTCCGTCCCGGACGATCGCGAAGAGAGGACTAATATGAACGTTGCAGAGACTGTTGCAGCCGGCGCCGGCGCGCCGGAGAGCGGTAAATTCAGCGCCGGAACGACGTTCGGTCTTATAGTGGGGAACCGGGGATTTTTTCCGGCCGAACTGGCGCGCCAGGGCCGCGAAGAGATGCTTCGCGTACTGGGCTCGCTGGGGTATAACGCGATCTGCCTGACACCGGAGGAGTCCAGGCACGGGGCCTGCGAGTCGCTGGCCGAGGCGCACCGCTGCGCGGACCTGTTCAAGGCGCACCGCGACGAGATCGACGGTATTATCGTCACGCTGCCGAACTTCGGCGACGAGCGCGCCATCGCGAACGCGCTGCGCTACGCGGGCCTCGACGTGCCCGTGCTGGTGCAAGCCACGCCGGACGAGCCCACCAGGATGCTGGTGGCGCACCGCCGCGACAGCTTCTGCGGGAAGATGTCGGCCTGCAACAACCTCTGGCAGTTCGGCATCCGGTATTCGCTGACCAGAAGCCACACCGTAGCGCCGGATTCACCCGAATTCGCGGCCGACCTGGCGCAGTTTGCCGCCACCTGCCGCGTCGTGAAAGGATTTCGCAACACGCGCATCGGCGTGCTCGGAGCGCGCCCGGCGCCGTTCACGACCGTGCGGTTTAGCGAGAAGCTGATCGAGCGCACAGGCATTTCGGTCGAAGTGCTCGATCTTTCCGAAGCCCTGGGCCGTGCCGGACGGCTGAAGGAAGCCGACCCGCGAGTAAAGGCGAAGATCGAGAGCATCGGCGCGTACGTGCCCGTGAACGGCACCCCCTCAAGCGCGTTGCTCAAGATGGCGAAGTTCGGCGTGGTGCTCGACGAATGGATGCGCGACAACGAGCTGGTCGGCACATCGATTCAGTGCTGGACCGCGATGGAGGAGTTCTTCGGCGTGGTGCCTTGCACGATCATGAGCATGCTCTCGAACAACCTGCTGCCGAGCGCCTGCGAATCGGACATGACCGGCCTGCTCGGCATGTACGCGCTGCAGCTTGCCTCGGGCACGCCGAGCGCGATCGTGGACTGGAACAACAACTACGGCGACGATCCCGACAAGGCGATCGTCTTTCACTGCTCGAACCTGCCCAAGCACTTCCTCGAAGCGCCGAAGATGGATTTCCAGGCCATCATCGCCGGCTCGGTGGGCAAAGAGAACGCGTGCGGAACGGTGGTGGGCCGGATGAAAGCCGGGCCGCTGACTTTCTGCCGGATCTCGACGGACGATTACAGCGGCCGCATGCGCGCCTATGTGGGCGAGGGCGAAGTGATCAACGACCCGCTCGACACGTTCGGCGGCTACGGCGTGGTGCGGATTCCGGAACTGCAGCGGCTGCTCCACTTCATCTGCCGCAACGGCTACGAGCATCACGTCGCCGTCAGTTTGAGCTTGCAAGCGGCGGCGATCGCGGACGCGCTCGGCAATTACAAGGGCTGGGACGTGTACCGGCACGCCTGACGGCGATTCCGTCCCGAGGGCCGCGGCGGCGCCCGCCGCGGCCGGGGCGGCTCACATCCGCGGCTTCACGCCCAATCCATCTTCGGGTGCATCGTGTGCCACTGGGTCGCCTGCTGGAAAGCGTGCGCCAGGCGCAGGGCCTTTCCTTCCTCGAAAAGGCGCGCCGTGAAGAGCAGGCCGGCGGGATTGTCGCGGACGCCGTTTTCGGCCGGCGCCTGCTGCTGGCCCTGCTCGCGGCGCTGGAAGCCCGCGGTGAAGCCGCAGGGGACCACCACCTGCGGATGGCCGGTCAGATTCGTGATCGTCAGAATCTGGCCCGAGGTCGAGACGATCACGTCGTACTTCGACATCAGCTCGTGCATCTGCCGCATCAGGATGCCGCGGGCGCGCTGGGTCTGGATGTACTCGACGGCCGGAATGAGGCGCGAGGTGCGGAAGGTGTTCGGCCAATCGCTGGGAGCCTGGCCGCGAAGCTGGTTCACGCCGCCCGATCGCGTCAGCTCGTCGAACTGCGCCGCGCCTTCCGCGCCGATGATCATCCACGCCGGCACGTTCAGCATCTCGGAAACCGAGACCGGCTCCATCTTGACGCCGAGCTTCGCAAACACCGCGAGCGCGGCATCATAAACTTCCTTGCGCTGGCCCTGCATGCGGTCGAAGTCGGCCTTGATATAGCCGACCTTCAGCTTCGCCAGCGGCGAATCGGGCAGCCAGTCGAAGGGCGCCGGAATTACGGTCTTGTCCTTGCCGTCCGGCCCGGCGATGGCGCGCAGCACGAGCGCGCAATCCTCCGCCGAGCGGCAGATGGGGCCGACCTTATCCATGGTCCAGGAGAGGGCCATCGCGCCGTACCGGCTGACGCGGCCGAAGGTGGGCCTTAAGCCGGTGACGCCGCAGGCGGTCGAGGGCGAGACGATCGAGCCGAGCGTCTCGGTGCCGAGCGCGAAGCCGACCAGGCCGGCGGCGGTCGCCGAAGCCGAGCCCGCCGAGGAGCCGCTCGAGGTCCGCTCGATATTCCAGGGCGTCTTCGTCATGCCGTTGAACCACAGCCCGCCCTGCGCCAGCGCGCCCATCGAGAGCTTGGCCAGCAGCACGGCGCCGGCTTTGTCCAGCTTCTCCACCACCGTGGCGTCGAAGTCGAAGACCTGGTCGCGGTAGGGCTCGGCGCCCCAGGTGGTGGGCACGCCCTTGGTGGCGAACAGGTCCTTCACACCGCAGGGAATGCCGTGCAGCGGCCCGCGGTAACGGCCGGCTTTGATCTCGGCGTCGGCGCGCCTGGCCTGCGCCAGCGCCTGCTCCTCCATCATGGTGATGACGCAGAGCAGCTTGGGCGAGTATTTCTTCAGGCGCTCGAGATACATCTTCGTCAGGTCGGTGGAGGAGACCTGTCGCGTGCGCACCAGCGGCGCCAGTTCGGTCACGGTAAGAAACGCCAGATCCTCGACCGTTTTGGAGCCGCGCGTTTTCGGCGCGAGCGCTTTCCTGCTGAGGAAGAACCGCGACGGCCCGGGAACGGGATACTTTTCGCCGGGCAGCCTGGGGTCGAACCGGAACATGGGCTCGGTATTGAGCGGGATGGTCATCTTACGGACCGCTTCATAGCTGGCCAGGTTGCGGTTCACCGACGGGAGCATCATCTTCTCCTGCTCCGGCGGGAACTCGAGCCCGATCAACTGGAGCGCCTGGTGCAGCATCTCGGCAGTGACGCGCTGCGGCGGTTCCGGCGGGCGCTGCGGCCGCGCAGGTTCCTGGGCGGCTTCCATCTCCACTTCCAGCGAGCGCAGGAAGCCCACCGCGCCGGCCAGCCTCATCCAGGTTCTTCGGTCGAGTTCGATCATGTCGAACAATTCTACACGTTCCATGGCGGCCTGGAGAGGGCCTGGGCGATGTGGTTGACCCCCCTCGGTAAATGTGAGACAAATGAACCGGATACGCCGCCGAATTGCCGGCGCAGAGGAGCAGGTGCAGTGGCCAGACGAGCACCCAGGCAGAGACCAGACATCCATCAACAACAGGTATGGGGCGAGCAATTTCCGATCGTGGGGATCGGAGCGTCCGCGGGAGGTCTGGAGGCGATCAAGGCTTTTCTGGAACGGCTGCCCGCCGATACGGGAATGGCGTTCGTGGTGGTGCAGCATCTGCATCCGCAGCATGCCAGTGCGCTCGCGAATCTGCTCGGCAAGTCGAGCCGGATGCCGGTCGTCGAAGCGGTGGACGGCACGGCGGTCGAACCGGACCGCGTCTACATCATTCCTCCCGGCGCTGCGCTCACGATCTCGGGCCGCGTGCTGCGGCTGAGCGCGCGGGAAGCCGGGCCGGCGCGGCACATGACCATCGACGCGTTCTTCCGCTCGCTGGCGGCGGACGCGAAAAACCGGGCGGTCGGCGTGGTGCTTTCGGGGTCGTCGAGCGACGGCGCGCTCGGCATTCGCGAGATCAAGGCGGAGGGCGGCATCACGTTCGCGCAGGACGAGGAAAGCGCCGGCTACGGCGCGATGCCGCGGGCGGCGGCGGCCACCGGCGCGGTGGATTTCGTCCTGCCGCCCAAGGCGATCGCCGAAGAGTTGGCGCGCATCGCGCGGCAGCCCTACATCCGGCTGCCCGAGGCCGAAGCCGCCGCCCCCGCGCGGGAGCGGCGCGCGGAAGACGGAGCCGCGCTGGGGCGGATCTTCGCGCTGCTCGAACGCAAAGCCGGCGTGGATTTCAGCGTCTATAACCGTTCCCTGGTCATGCGCCGGATTTTCCGGCGGAAGGCGCTTCACCACATAGAAAAACTCGACGATTACGCCCGATTTCTGCTGGACCACTCAGGCGAAGCCGAGGCGCTTCAGGACGAGCTTCTGGTCAAATCCATGGGATTTTTCAGCGAGCCGGAGACGTTCGAGTACCTCAAGGCGGTTGTGTTCCCGCGGATCACGGCCGTTGCCGGGCCCGGCGCGCCGGTCCGCATCTGGATCCCGTCCTGCGCTACGGGCGAAGAGGCTTACTCGGTGGCGATCGAGTTTCTGGAATTCCTGCGCGAACAGAAGCTCGATATCTCTCTCCAGCTCTTCGCGACGGATGTGAGCCAGCGGGCCATCGAGAAGGCGCGGGCGGGCGTCTATCTGGAAAACATCGCGGCCCAAGTCTCCCCGCAGAGGCTGGGCCGGTATTTCCACGAGACAGAGCGCGGCGGCTACCAGGTGAACACGGCGCTGCGGGATTTCTGCATCTTCGCCCAGCACAACATCGCCAAGGACCCGCCGCTC
>Ga0078972_1007542_pt1 | contig 24062 bp, 24 predicted proteins | sample YelNatPaOPGAMG01_FD_67568 | JGI IMG/M metagenome (GOLD analysis project Ga0078972, IMG submission 67568) | Hot spring thermophilic microbial communities from Obsidian Pool, Yellowstone National Park, USA - OP-RAMG-01 (SPADES assembly) (version 2) | ecosystem: Environmental > Aquatic > Thermal...
CGCGAATGCGAAAAGCGTGAGCCCCAATTCTATGTATGCAGATCCCGCTTCCCACACGGTGATGGGCGCGGCTGCAAAAGTCAGTGCAGCGAGGGCTGCGGCGTTCTGGCCGAAATATCGCCGGCCGGTCCTCCAGATGAATAGCACGCAAAGCACGCCCGCGGCAAAATGCATGAGGTTCGCCAGCGCATATCCCTGTAGGAGCAGACCTACCGTGAACAGCATCTCCATTGTGAACGGAAAGTTGCTGTGGTGGTCTGTAGGGAGATACACGATGCGGTGTTGGCGGATGTACACTTTGGGAGCTGCCAGATGATACGAAAGCGCATCCCATTCGTGGGCCGCCGGTGGAACGAAGCAATTCACGAATGCAATGGCGGCGAAGGCCAATATCGCCACGAGCGCTGCCGCGGTAACAACACGGGACCGGGTCCATTTGGACGGCGCCGGATCTGCATCGTCCAATGGGTGCGGGAGCCGTGCCGTGTGCTGAATAGGATCTGCGTGGTTTGTGTCATCGGCGGCGGGCGGGGGCGAACCGATCTCTGAATGTGAGGTGGGCGGCTTAGAGGGCGCGTTGTTTACTGAGGAGTTGCCCGGCGGCTCTTTACGCCGGGCGAGTACCAGGGCAGCAGCACCACAAAGAATTACCACCATGATGATAAAAGGGCCGATGCTCAACCATCCCAAAAGGCCGATGGCGAGGACTCCATAGGCCAGAATGCCGAGCCCTAGCGCCGTGGCGTACGCCGTGCGCTCCCAAAATGCCGTGCGGGTGATGCCGATCAGCCGGAGCGCTGCAAGCCCGATGAGCCGGGCGGTGACAAGTATGCAGAAGGCCTCAGCGATTGCCGTCATAGCGGTTCAAGGGATGCATGGGCGCTTGGAACGTTCTCTTTCCATTCCACGGTTACGACGCCTAGGAACCGCCCATAACTCCCCGCATGAACGATAAGGGTGCTGTCTAAGAGTTCGCCATGTTCCAAGGTCGTATGGGTGTGCCCACCGATAATGAGATTTATGCCCGGGACGCGGGCGGCCAGCTCGCGATCCATCCGCAATCCGAGGTGGCTGATGCAGATAAGATAATCGCACCGACTTCGGAGGGAGGGAACGATCTGGCGGGCCGTCTCCAGAGGATCCTCGAAGACATAAGCTGAGGCATGGCTCACCTTCATGCGCCGGGTGATCATAGGTACGGTGAGCCCGAAGGCGAGAACCGTTTTGTCGGCCCGGGACCACTCCACCCAAGGCACCACGGGCAACTCTGTGCCAGGGGCACGGGGGCGTACGTTCGCGCACAACACCGGAAAGCCGGCACGACTCAACTTAGCACGGAAGCCGGACACCGTAAAGTGGAATTCTCTGTTGCCCACAGCCATGGCATCGTAGCCGGTGTGGGTCATGAGGTCCAGGATGGGCTCGCCGCCCGGGTGAAAAGTAAGGTTGCCGGCAGATATCGCATCGCCGGCATCCAAAAGCAGATGTGCGTTGAGAGCGGCGCGGCGCTCATGGATGCATTGGGCCTTTTGCGGGGTGAGTCGGTTGTGGAGGTCATTGGTATGGAGGATTATGAGGCTGCTCACGATTGCATCCTCATGAGGTCCGATAAATAGGCCGTAACGGCTTCCGTCCAAACGTTCTTGGCTTTGAGGATCACGTCGCACACTTCGCGAACGGCACCGCTTCCGCCCGGTCGCTCGGTAACGAAGTCGGCCAGGGTTTTAATCTCCATTACGGCATTGGCCGGGGCGAACTTCACACCGGCGATGGAATATGCCGGAATATCGTTAAGATCGTCCCCCATGTATGCGATATTGGATTGTGCCAGGGCATAAGAGGCCATGAGGTCGGCCAGCACCACCGATTTATTGCGTGCTCCCTGGTAGAGGCGTGTCACTCCGAGCTCACGTGCACGGCGTTCTACGCAAGCGCTTTCGCGGCCCGAAATAAACGCCACAAGGATACCCGCGTGCAGGAGGAGGCGTATGCCCAAACCATCGGACGCATCAAAGCGCTTGATCTCTTCGCCACCAACTAAGAGGATGGAACCATCCGTGAGCACGCCATCTACGTCCAGCGCCAGAAGCCGCACTGCTTCCAGCTTATAGACCGGCGACGCTTCTTGGGCTTGAGGTGGGTTATGTTCGTTCGACATGGATGCTCCGCTCTGCATGGGGAAGCGAGGATGCATTCCCTTCCCTGTGCGACCCAGGAGTGCTGGGGACCGGTAGTGCACGGCAGCTTGGGCCGGTGCAGTTTCAGATTGGCAGTTTGGCGTACCGCTTGATGGTCTAAACGATGCCGGCTCGCACAAGATCCTTGAGCATTATGATGCCGACCGGCCGGCCATCGGCATCCAATACGGGCGCTTCCCCGATCTTCACAGGATGCTCTTCAAACAGCGCCAGAGCTTCTGCCGCCAGGGGGTTGCCCTCGATTACGAACGGTTGAGTTTTCATCACTTCGCGCACAGGCCGAACGAGACTCTTTTCGTCTTTGAGGATGGACCGCCGGATATCGCCATCGGTGATGATGCCGCAAAGGCGGCCGGTTTCGTCTATCACGAGGGCGGCTCCTGCTCCCGCATCCGAGATCGCGAACATGGCGTCTCGCAGGGGGCGATCTGGAGTTACGGTGGCCATCTGACTGCCTGTGCGCATGACATCGCTCACGCGCAAAGTGAGCTTCCTTCCAAGGGCACCCGCCGGGTGTGTACGGGCAAAATCCTCACGAGTGAACCCCCGTGCTTCCATAACGGCAAGGGCTAACGCATCTCCCAAGGAGAGCATCACGGCCGTGCTCGTTGTGGGCGCGAGACCTAGAGGGCACGCCTCGGAGGGAACGGACACATCCAGGACAAGGTGCGCGGCCCTGCCGAGTGAGGAGCTGCGGTTCCCGGTAAATGCAATGAGGCGGGCGCATATGCGCCGCAAGGACGGCAGCAATCGCAGGACTTCATCGCTCTCGCCGCTATACGAAAACGCGATGACCACGTCGTCGGGGGTCACGACACCCAGGTCTCCGTGGACACCCTCTGAAGGATGGAGAAACAGGGCCGGAGTTCCTGTGGATGAAAGCGTAGCGGCAAGCTTGCGGGCAATCGCGCCTGCCTTGCCCACCCCGGTAGTAATCACCCTTCCCCGGCAATTGAGGAGAATGTCTGCCGCGCGAACGAAATCGTCGTCCAGTCGGTCGGCTAGTGCCGCGATGGCACGGGCCTCCTCCTGCAGAACCGTCTTGCCGCGTTCCAACACCGACATGGCCATGATGGTCCTATTATAGCAGATGGGCTCCACTTGGTTCTTAGGAGGCGGGCAGTCTATATGGACATGGCGATGGGACCCTGGTATAGTGTAACGGTTGGCCATCTATGGTATTCATTGCCGCCGGAGCGTGGCGACTATGCCCGTGGCAAGCGGAGGGTGAGGGATGAATGAGCGTGTTTCCGATGGTATTGGGCTGTGGATTGTGGCGATCATTGCCGGTGCAGTGACACTGGCGTTCCTAAGCTGGCTGCCTGTGCTTGGCCCCATCATTGCAGGTTTTGTTGCCGGGCTCATTATTCGAGGAACCGAGCGAGGAATGGCGGCCGGGTGCCTGAGCACCGTGCTTAGTGTGCTCTTGTTAGGGGTATTGCTTGCAATTTTCGGCGGCGCCATCGGGAGCGTTCTAGGTGGCGCGGCCGGATCGCTGGCGGGGCTACTGGCAGGTTCCGGTGTGGGATTGGTGCTCTTGCTGTGCAGTTTAGGAGCGGGCATCCTGGGCCTAGCCGGCGGGGCTCTTGGTGGTTACCTCAGGCGCTGGTGACATTGGGGAACCCGCCGGCCCCTCTCGAAGCAGGCCCGCACGTATGCGCATAGCCAGCGGATCCGCATCCGGAACGAGGACGATCCCGCCGCTAGTTCGTTTGGATCCCACGGGCAGTGTAATGTATGCGGGCGTTCCCGCTCGTGCGATGCTTATAACGACGCTCTCTCCGGGCTGCAAGTGCGCCACGATATTGCGGATGTTGCCGGCGGTCACAGGCACTCCGTCCACTGCCGTGACGACGTCGCCGGGCATGAGCCCCGCATTGGCGGCTGCCGAACCTGGATCTACCGCCTCCACTACGGCAGGGGAAGCGGCATCCAGGGGGCAAATAATCCCGAGATATGGTTCGGTGCGGTTGGGCTCGCCCAGAGCCAGGCCTGCATGACCTAGGATCTCGTTCCAGGGGATCCGGGCGGGAGCTCGGATTGTGCGCTGGTACAGATCAGAGAGATCTCGCCCGGCCACTTGGTTGATGGCTTCGAGGATCGCGCTTTCCGGATATGCGCGGTTGGCAGCACCATACTTGCGATCCAGCACGCGCAGCACGTCATCGAGGCTGTGGCTGCCGGCCGTAGCGGAACGTATCTCAATATCCAACATGAAGCCGAGGACGCTCCCGGCAATGTAATAATCGAGGCCGGCGTACCCCATGCTGCCTCCCTCCCAGGCGCGGCGGCTGGCCTCTTCTGCCGAGATGCGTAAATGGGCGGGATTATTCTCGAAGGCGGCGATGCGTCGCGCCATTTCGGCCAGGAATTCCTCGGCACCGGTGATGCCCGCCATTCGGAGCAGGACTTGGCTGTAATAATCCGTAACGCCTTCAACGAACCATAGAGAGGTCGTTCGCACTTTTGTGGTGAGATCGAAGGGGCCCAGTCCGGCAGGGCGAATGCGCTTGACGTTCCAGGCGTGGAAATACTCATGGGCGATAAGGCTTGCCCAGGGATACACGGAGTCCGAGGGAGACGCGGGCACATTGAGCACTGCGGAGGCTCGGTGTTCTAGCCCGCCGCTAAAGCTTCCGACTGCGAAATGGATGAGGAACATATACCGTGGGAAGGGCACGGAACCGAAGAGCTGCATCCCTGCTGAAGCAATGCGTGCCACTGTGTCCTTAAGAGCATCTCGGGAAACCGACGATTGGCCTACCAGCACGATGGAGAACGGGACCGTGTGCACGCGAAAATCCAGTTGTTCCAGCTCGCCCATCTGGATGGGAGCGTCAATTAGGTCCTCGTAATCGTGCGCCCGGAAGTCCTGCTCTACGCCGGTGGTAGTAGATTGCGGCGTGTTCAGTGGCTCAAGAGGAACCGCGATGCGCCATCCGGAGGGTGCGCGAATCCGGAGGGAGCAGGGGCGATCCTTGGCTTTGGGCAGATAGAGGAAGGCCGCAGCCCCGTTTATGTACGCGGTGTGGGCATCGGCGTGGCATCGAAAGAAGCCGAAGCCGGCCTCGGTCGCTTGCACATCGTAATCCACAAGGAATGGGCCGGACGCGGCAACGCGCCATGTTAAGCTGTCGAGCGGTTTCATTGGGAGCGTGTGCCCGTCCATATCTGTGGCATGGAGATCATGGATATCCCGCCGGAAGTCTAGGATTTGGTAATACCCGGGGCTCCAGGCGGGGATCGCTAGGTCCGTTGTAGGAGTTGGCTCGGCGGGTACGTGGACGGTCACATGGATGGTGTGCCCGCTTGCGCGGGTGGCATCCACGTCGTAACGCAACAATTCAGGCGAGTTCTCTTGAGGGCTGGCCAGCGTTTGCTGGAAAGGGATAAGGGCTAGGAGAACGGCAAAGAATCTGACCGTGGCATGGATAAAGCGCTTAGGTGGCATCGAGGGAGTCTCCTACGCAGGGAGGTATTCCGAGAGTATAATGGCATATACGGATCCGATGCGGCATCACGAGCCCAGCGCACCGAAGGCAGATGTGGAATAGTCCTGCGCCTTCCTTTTGCGACGGGTACCACACCGGATGGCCGGCGGCTAGGCATATATAGGGAAAACAGTATATGGCAACGCTGGTAGATACAGATCGCACCGAGGCACGGAGTTCCAGCGCCTTTACCGCGTTGCGGAACCCAGACTTCCGGCTCTTCTGGATTGGGGCGTGCCTCTCTTTCATTGGGAGTTGGGTGCAGATCGTTGCCATGGGATGGCTGGTGTACCGCATCACCGGGTCCAAAGAAGCCTTGGGCATCATCGGGCTTGCCGGGGGCATCCCAACCACCGTACTGATGCTTTTCGGGGGTGTGATTGCGGATCGCGCGAACAAGCGCGCCCTCGTCATGACAACGCAAACGATCTTCGGGCTCACTGCCTTTGCCTTAGCCGCTCTTACCTGGACCGGCCGCATTGCTTTGTGGCATATCGCCGTCCTTTCATTTATCAACGGGGTCGTCTTTGCCGCAGACGGGCCCGCCCGCCAGGCGATGATCGTGTCTATCGTAGGTCGTGAGGATCTGGCAGGTGGTGTGGCACTTCAATCGGCGGCGTTCAATTTGGCAAGGGTTATCGGGCCGGCAATCGGAGGGCTGCTGTATGCCGCTGTGGGGCCGGCCTGGTGCTTTTTCATCAACGGGGTGAGTTTCGGCGCAATCATCATCGCTGTGGCATTGGTGCGTACGAACCTTTCTGCCCGAGCGGAGCCCCAGAATTCCGTTTGGATCGGGCTCATGGAGGGGTTACGGTACCTCCGTTCCAATCGGCTCATGAAGTCCGTAGTGTCCCTTACGGCAATCACCAGTGTCTTTGCCTTTTCGGCCTACAGTACCCTCATGCCGGCCATTGGCAAGGACACGCTGCACTTATCCGAGGATCGGTACGGTTGGCTCTTCTCGGCGGTGGGGCTAGGGTCTCTCGTGGGGGTCTATTTGGTAGGGCAGCACGCCGCGGCGGGACGGCGGGGAAGATTGATGTTCACGGGTGCATTGGTTTTTGCGGTTGCCCTCTTTGGGCTCACGCTCACCCGGAACTTTGCAGCCGCACTTGTGCTACTGTTCGTTGTAGGGCTTGCGGCCATCTCGCAGCTCACTACGGCGAATACGCTTACACAATCGCTTGCCCCGGATCGCCTGCAGGGGCGGGCCGTTTCCGTTCACATGTTCGCTATGGCCGGGCTCCAGCCCATTGGAGCCTATCTTGCAGGATCGGTGGCCCAACGGTGGGGAGTTGGGGCTACCCTTCGGATAGATGCTGCCATCTTAGCCCTGTATGCCCTTCTACTGTTGGCCACGCGCCCGGAGGTAGCGCGGCTAGAGTAACGGTGGGCGTAGCGATCTGGGCACGAAGGGTTCTTAGTAAAAGTTTGGATGGGAGGTTGTGCGATGTCTAAACAAGCTGCACGTTTCACATGGCTTGGTCATGCCACATTCCTTGTGGAAACACCCGGAGGCAAAAAGCTCCTGATTGACCCATGGGTGGAGCATAACCCCGCTTGTCCTGAGTCCCATAAGAAGATCTCCCAGTGCCATCTGATGCTCCTTACCCATGCTCATTTCGACCACATTGGTGACGCGATACCCATCGCGCGGGACACGGGTGCCCAGGTGATTGGGATTGTGGAGTTGCTTTCTTGGCTGGAGCGCAAAGGTCTAAAGAACCTTAAGCCCATGAACAAGGGAGGAACCCAGCACATTGACGGCATCGCCATAACGATGGTACACGCCGATCATTCCTGTGGCATTTCCGATGGCGGGCAGATCCTGTACGGGGGCGAGGCCGTAGGCTATGTGGTTCGGTTGGAAAACGGTTTCACCTTCTACCATGCCGGGGACACCGCCATATTTGGGGATATGGCGTTGATCGGTGAACTCTACAAACCCGAAATGGTAATGCTGCCCATCGGTGATCACTATACAATGTCTCCGCTAGAAGCTGCAAAAGCGGTGCGCCTGCTTGGAGCTAAGCACGTGATCCCGATGCACTTCGGCACGTTCCCTGTATTGCAAGGGACACCTGCGGACCTCAGGGAGCGGACGCGGGATATCCAAGGACTAGTGATCCACGACCTGAAGCCTGGAGACAGCGTGGAGTTCTAGCCAACCGGCTGCCATCGAACATTCGCGTTCCCCGGCGCTCTTACCCACTTGTGGGCATTCAGCGCCGCGGAATCACGTTCGGGTTCACCGGGTGCGGCAGAGGACGACCGCTTAGGCCGGCCAAGAGGTTGTCTACTGCTAGCCGGGCCATCTTCAAGCGTGTAGCGATGGAGGCCGAGCCAATGTGCGGTAAGAGTACGACGTTCTCAAACGTTGTAAGCTCGTCCTCCGGTGAGAGGGGTTCCTCTTCATAAACATCCAGGCCGGCTGCCCGGATCATGCCGTTGCGAAGCGCCTCAACCAGTGCTTTTTGATCCACCACAGGGCCGCGCGATGTGTTGATGAGGATGGCCGTCGGCTTCATCAGGGCTAGCTCCCGTGAACCGATGAGGTGGTATGTCTCTGGGGTGAGGGGGGTGTGCAGAGTTACAAAGTCCGCCGCTCGAAGAAGCTCGTCTAGCTCTACCCGCTTTACGCCAAATTCCTGCTCTGCTTGCGGATTAGCTTGGGCATCTGCGTAAAGGACCTCCATCTGGAATCCTCGGGCCCGCCGGGCCATCTCGGCTCCAATGCGCCCCATCCCTACGATGCCCAGCACCGCATGGTGCACATCTGGTCCCGTTAAGAACATGGGGGACCACGTCTTCCAGGCTCCGCTTCGAGTTACGCGGTCTGCTTCCACCAGGCGGCGGGCCGTGGCCAGGAGCAACCCGAAGGCCAAGTCTGCAGTGGTCTCGGTAAGAACGCCCGGCGTATTCCCTACCGGAATGCCGCGTGCAGTGCATGCTTCCACGTCTATATTATCGAAGCCGACTGCCATTTGGCTTACGACCTTCAACCTGGGTGCATGGTCTAGGAGCTCAGCATCTATGCGGTCGGTGAGCAAACAGAGGAGTCCATCCACATCGGCGGTGCGCTCCAGCATTACCTCGCGGGGTGGTGGAAGTTCGCCCGGCCAAACGTCTACCGTCGCCACTTCCCTTACGGGCTGCAGCACTTCGTCGGGCAGCTCCCGGGTAATGAATACGCGCATTCCATCCTCCTGTAATCGTCCTCAGCGGAACTGAAGCACAGTTTCATTCTACGTACACAACTTCAACGCCGTCCGTCCCGAAAGTCTTTTCCAACTGGGTACACAGTCGTCGAAGGCCGGGCATCACAGATGCAGCGTACCCAATATCTATGAGAACGGTGGTGCTGTTGTCGGCCAGCATCATGTCTTGCAGGGAGGCCCCTCCGGTAATGAAGGCACCGGCCCCGGCACGAGCAGCCAACCAAAATAGCTTCTGATTTACACCTGCAGCCACCGCCAGGGATGATATGAGGAAATCAGGCTTGTGTGAGCAGCGTATGGCCGGCGAGCCGAGCACGTCCTGGATCTGGGCAAGGACCGTGTCCAGAGCGACCTTCAGCGGTAGTTCGCCAAGGCGCCCGCGGCCGTAGAAAGCGCCCGGGTTCTTCACGACGTACACATCGTACGCGACCTCTTCATAGGGATGGGCGTCAATGATCGCAGCGATCACGCCTTGGAGCTCCCGCTGGGGCACGATCATCTCGATGCGCAACTCTTCCACGCGTTCCAGGCGACCCACGGACCCGATCGTGGGCCGTGCTCCGTGCTGGGGAAGAAAGGTGCCGGTTCCGCGGGTTTGGAAGGAGCAATGCGTGTACGCTCCTATGCGCCCGGCTCCTGCCTCGGCGGCGGCGGCGAAAACGCGCTGGGCGTGGTCTTCTGGAACGTAGAAGGCAATCTTGTACTGAGGTTCGAACGCAGTGGGCTGAAGGGGTGTTGTGGCGGCCAGCCCTAACTGTTCCGCGAGCGCGTCATCAAACCCACCGGGTGCGGCGGCGTAGGTATTCGGCAGAGCATAGAGCGTGATGGAGTGCTTCACCAAATACGCTACTTTGGCGGCAATAGGGTCATCCAGACAAAGGGCAGTGAATGGGGTTGTAATGAGGGGCGCAGCCGTAACGAGGAGCGCGTGTTTGCGGGCTGCTGCGGCCGAGAGTGCGTTGAAGGAGGCCACCGGCGCCACAACGATGGCCCGAACCTCGGATGAGGAGGTCCCCACCTGCACTCCGTAGGGCTCCTCGGGAACGGCGAGGCACGGCGGTGCAAGGTACTCCAAGAATTCGATGACAGCCGCTGCGTTCGGTGCGCGCTTCCGGCGCCGACGGATGCGGTCCAACGGCTCTGACGGTTTAGGCATTGGGCTGGAGGCTCCTGGATCCCACCGGAGGGTTGGGCCGGCCGAATTCCTACGCACTATAACGCACAAGCATCGGCCGTGTCAATATCACTTGGGAGAGCACGGAGTGATGGAAATCAGTTCACACCTGTCGCGCGGCAGAGACGGTCGTCGCGTGCGGTTCTCGGCGGGTTGAGATCCGTCGGATCGGAACGCCGGATAGGCATTCGGGAAGCCACACGGTGTGGCCGGATCTTGGGGTTACGCCGGCCTGGGCCGATCCCATGGATTGTGCGATGCGGAGAATTGCGTGTGCAAAAAGGGCGAAACATCCGCTCGGCCTTTTCGTCTAACAGATTGAGGGATGTGCTTTATCCCCTCGGTTTTGCCGGGCGAATCGGTTTGTGTTCTTGGTCGTGCACGCATCTTAGGAGGAGGTGACTCGCATGACAACTGATGGTGTCCAGACGCAGGTGGAGCCTTCGGCAGCCGTGCGGCGCTGGGATTACCATGTATGCAATGTTCACGCCCGCCATATTGAGGTGCTGGAGGAACACCTCAAGGAGCTAGGCCGCGATGGATGGGAACTGGTCTACATGTACTCCCCCATTGCAACGGAGTACCAATGTGTGTTGCGGCGACCGCTCGACTGAACTCTGAGCAAACGCCGGTATAGTGCCTAGTACGGGAGGGGCCGAATGAGCGGACCCTCCCAATTCTTGTTAGCCGAGTTGCACTAAAGGCAAAATTCGGCATCATGTGCACCAGCCAAGAGTCCCGCCGAGCTAGGCCCTTCCCAACAAGCAGCGGAACGTTTCGCCCCGCGTGTGCCGTGGACTCGGCCGAGGCCAAAGGGGAAAATCCCTCGGCCTTCCTTCACCGTATGAGCAACCGAGGCGGAGGCCATCGCCGCGGTACCCACGGAGTTCCCAGTGCGTCCTCGTACCCGGGTTCCGTTGATTTACGACCTACCGGCGGCGCTAAGGCGCATACTCTTGTGGCGCAAAGACTGCTGAATTGCCGGTCGGTAGTCTGCCGGGACGCGCTTAAGGGCGGCTTTAAGGGCGCGCGTGGCTGCGGGGTCCGGGATGCGCTCGAGCGCCATTCGGGCATCCTCGCGGATATCGGCATCCTCCAATAGGGCGGCGATGGGTGCCACTGCGGAGCTACCGCCACAAAAACCCAGCAGCATCAGCGCATCGGAACGAACTGCGCGGGGATGATCTGGCCCGATCACCTTCACCAATTCTGCGGCAACCGCCTCGTGGGTGCCGTTCGACATAGAGGCGTAGGCCAGCCTGCGCAATCCTTCTTGGGCTGCACGGCCCGCGCCAAGGTCGTCGCCTCCCATCACTTGTGCCAGCGGCACCACGGATGTGGCCGGGAGTTTTGGCGCATCTGCCAGTGCTTCCTCTCGACCTGCTTCATCTGCGGTCTTGATACGCTGGATCCAGGTGTCTACATCCAGATTCTGTATGCTCATTGCTACCTATCCTTGCACTTTGCCAAGCGTGCATCATCGTGAAACGAGGGCCGTACGGGTTGCGGTAAACCTCTGCCGGCCGAGGCCGGGCACCGTGGACTGCCGGCTAGAGCTTCCATGGGGCTCGGTATGGCGTGCTTAGAAGGCGGTCCGCCTCCGGATCGTTGACGAAGCGGTCCTCTGCGATATTGAAGGTCACCTTCCTACCCAACTTATACGCGGCCACCGCCACAATGCACAAGAGGATCGCCTTGCGAGCGATTCCGATATCGGCCACAGGGAGTTTGCGGGTTCGGATGCAATCGTACCAGTTCTGGTGGTGGCGCGCCAGGGCGTCGTCCCCCTGAATGGGATGAAGATATAGGTGCTTACCACCTGGCGGCACCTGGAACTGGAGAGCCTTGGGCTCCACCGAGCATCCGCCGTCGCCACCAAGAACTACCAGATCGCCGTTGGTTCCCGTATAGGTGGCTCCCCATTCCCCAGGGAAGCGCGGGTTCTTAACGCCGGGCTGGCTCCAGGTGATGGTGAGATCTCTGCCCGGGAGGTACCACCGCACGTCCATTGCATACGGGGCATCCCGGCGACTATCGCATTGCACCTTTCCCGTAGCCTCGCATTCCACTAATCCGTCGTAATCGTCGTTGCCGATGATCCAGTTCATCGTGCTTAGGGCGTGGTTGCCACGATCTCGGATAAAGCCCTCGCCGTAATCCATGTACCACCGGAAGTTAAAGGGGTGGATATCCGGTGTATAGGGTGCCCAGCGCGCGGGACCCAGCCACATATCCCAATCGAGGGTGGGCGGCGGAGCAGAGATGGGCGCGAAGGAGCCCTTGAAGTTTTCGGGATGCCAAATGTCCACACGCTTTACCGTGCCGATGCCGCCATTCTGCACAAATTCCGCGGCCTTGAATGCCTGGGAATTGGACCTGCCTTGGGTGCCGATTTGGACGATGCGTTTGTGATAGCGGGCGGCGTTCAGCATGGCCCGAGCCTCTTCCACCGTTTTGCACACCGGCTTCTCCGAGTACACATCCTTGCCTGCCTGGCAGGCCATTACCGTCATGATGGCGTGCCAATGGTCCGGCGTACCGATGGTGACCGCATCAATGTCTTTGCGGTCCAACACGCGTCTAAAATCTCGGGTAACAAGGGGATCGCCTTTGATGCGAGGGCGGATGCGGGCGAGAACGTTGTCGTCCACATCGCAAATGGCGGCACAGGCATCCGGCACGATATGTGCGCTTCCCATGCCATTCAGGCCGATGTGGCCGAAGATGATGCGGTCGTTTGCTCCTGGGCGTCCCTTGCGTCCAATGACACCCTCGGGAATAATCGTCGGGATGGCTAGGCTTGCTGCGGCCGTGATGATTTCGCGCCGCGTAAAGCCGGAGTTTTGATCCATCGTATGGTTCCTCCTATTCCGGAAGGCCGCAGTCCTGTTTACGGACCCTCCCTTGGGGGAAGGGTACCGGTGGCTGGGCGCTGCGCCTGTGTAGCCATGATTGCGTGATCTACCGGTTAACCTTTGTCCGCCTCAAGATACGCGATGCCGCGCCCAGCCTCCTCCACGGGCACTTCCAAAATGCAAGGGAGTTGCGCGAAGGTGGGATGGTGTATAAGGCGCAGCAAACCCTCGCCGATGGTGCCTTCTCCAGGTACAGCGTGGCGATCGCGCTTACTTCCACATGGGAACTGGGCATCGTTCAGATGGAGGGCTACGAGGCGTTCGGTGAGTTCTTGGGTCTCCAAATCGGCTGCTAGGATCTCCGGAGCATCGGGTCGCGTTAAGTCAAAACCCGCCACGTGGAGGTGGCACGTATCCAGCACAATCCCGAGCTTTTGGGATGGCGCGCCTACCGAACGCACGACGTATCCCATCTCGGCTACGGTCTGACCCAATTCTGTACCCTCGGCACCGTTCTCCAGCAGGACTCTGGCTCCGGGCGGCAGTCGGGTAATCACATCGGCAAGCTTGGATGCCACGGCATCTAGCGCAGCTTGTCCCGATACGTGTCCCTTAGCATATCCTACGTGAAAACAAACACCGGCCATACCCAATTGGGCAGCGAGACCGGCGTCGCTTACCAAAGCCCCGGCGGACCCGTTGCGGATGCGCGGGTCGGGAGATGCCAGGTTGGTCAAAAGGGAGGCGTGGACGATGCCCCAGTAACCCCGGCCCGACGCCATCATGGATGCCAGCGCCTGTTGATCCTGGGCATCCGGGATGCCCTCTTTGGATAGCCGTACAGGGTTGCGCAACGTGGTCTGAAAGACGGTGCAACCCATCCCCTCAAGGATCGGTGGGATCATGGCAAGGGGTGGGTCTATATGGGGGCCGTAGCGATGCATCCCGTATCCTTTGTGGACCGGCCTGTTCGGTCTGCAGGCCGTAATGGCACTTGCACCAAAGATGTTTCGATCCGAGGGAAGCGATCTCCTGCGCGCCGCCATGCGATTGCAGCATCAGCTCTCGCTGCGGGTGTAATGGACGATGGCCGTGCTGCGCAATCGCTCGGCTGCTTGTTCCGCCGTAATATCCCGTTGGGGCTCCGCCAGCATCTCGAAGCCTACCATGAATTTGCGCACCGTGGCGGATCTGAGCAGCGGCGGGTAGAAGTGGGCGTGAAGCTGCCAATGCTCCCAATCGCCGGATGTGCAAGGCGCTCCGTGCCAGCCCATGGAATAGGGGAAGCTCGTTCGGAAGAGGTTGTCATAGCGGATGAGACCGGTGCGGAGGATCTGCGCCAGGGCGATGCGCTCGCCGTCGGTGAGATCGGGCATTCTAAGCACATGCCGCCGCGGAACCAGCAGATACTCATAGGGCCACACAGCCCAAAACGGAACCAGCAGTACCCAGTGTTCGTTCTCGTCCACGACGCGCTCGCGTCGGACCAATTCTTCCTCCACGTACTCCAGCAAAAGCGGCTTCCCGCTCTTGTGCAACCATTCGCGTTGGTGCTGATCTTCCCGTTCGGCTATCAGGGGAAGCCAATCCGTGGCCCAGATCTGACCATGGGGATGCGGGTTGGAGGCCCCCATGGCCTCCCCGCGGTTCTCGAAGATCTGAACCCACGTCCAGCGTTCACCCAGCTCGGCTGTTTGTTGTGCCCAAAGATCTACAACGGCGCAAATTTCGGGAACCTCCATAAGCGCTAAGGTGAGGTCGTGACGCGGCGAAAAGCATAGCACTCTGCACGTGCCACGCGCAGGAGTGGAGGAGAAGAGCGGGTGGCGATCATTCCCGGTGGCCGCAGCATCGGGCAGGAGGGCAGCGAAGTCGTTGGTGAATACAAAGGTGCTCGTATAAAGAGGATTCCGCACACCCCCTGCTCGCTCGTTTCCCGGGCAAAGATAGCATTTAGGATCATAAGTTGGGCGAGCTGCCTGCGACGGTGCCTCCTGCTGACCTTGCCACGGGCGCTGAGTGCGGTGGGGTGATACCACCAACCACTCGCCGGTGAGCGGATTGAAGCGACGATGTGGGGTATCCGTTGCGAGTGTCTCCAAGAGAGTGGGCTCCTTTGGCATCGGGAAGGTCGGCCGGTGCAAGATCATGCGGCTCTGCTACAGGTATCCTCCTGCGGAGCCGAGATTATTCCGCGCCGTGGTTTCGGTGCAATCCTCGGTACGTATATTCGCCTCAACATTCCGATTTAGGGTGTTTTCCTCGATGATGGTGTGGCGACAGCGGAGCAGGGAGATCCCGATGCGGTTGTCCTGGATGTTGTTGCGCCGAATCTCATGATAATACGGGCGGGTATCCTCCTCGTTTTCGGAGGGAGGTGCAGGCCGGATCCCGTGGTCCTGGTCCGCGGCGATACGGATGCCCGTTCCATTGCTCAGAAACGTATTGCCCTCGATGAGCCATTCAAAGCTGGTAAGTGCGTCGGGAAATTGGGCAAGAAACTCTTTTGCAGCTCGCGACCATAATAGGACGCCGTAGCCGTTCCCTTGGAATGCGTTGCTCAGCACCCGGATTGCGTGTGCGTTCTCGGCGGCTACTCCGGCTTGGCGATTGAGAAGCACTTGGTTCTCTTCTAGGATCGTATCCCAGGAATAGCCGAGCCAGAACCCGTAATTGGAACGGTTCGCGTTGTTCTTGCGAAAGATGTTGCCGCTGCAGAACGTAGCCTCGAAGGCGATGTTGGGGCTGAGGGAGGCGTCGTTCTCTTCGAAAAGGTTATCGTTGCAACCGGCCGCAGTGCCATCTGGGGCCAAGCCGGCGAGGAAAAAGCCATCGCCCCCCATCCTGGCCGTATTGCGCAGAAAGCGATTACGGCACGATCCTCGAACGGCTACGAAGCCGGCCGCGTCCGCCCCCATGTGCCCGTAGTGTAGGCCGCCTGGGCGCGGCTCAAATCGGCAGCAGTAATCGGCGGAGTTATCTTCGAACACACTCTCGCACGTGGAGGAAAGGTAAAAGCCGCAGCCGCTATTGTAGTTGGCTTCATTCCTCCGCACCTCTAGATTGCTGCAACGGTACGCTAGGAGGCCGCATTGCTGGTGCTGGAGGTCATTCTCTTCCACGATGCATTGGTGCACATCCACCAAGAGGATGGCGGCTCCATAGGCGTTGCGCTCATCCAGCCAAATGTCCAGAAAGACTGTGTTCGGCGCCAGTTCGGCAGTGTCCGTGATGCGATTGCCCCGGAGGGTTAGGCCGCTGCACTCTTCGGCGTAAATGCCCCAGCGATAGTCCAAAAGCGTTAGATGGCGCAGTGTCACGCCATCGGTACCCTGCAGAGTTACGGCTGCGCCTTGGCGGTTCGACCCCACCAGGACGGCGCCGCGGCCGTCCACGGTGATGCCCGGCGAAGCGATGCGGATGCCGTTCGGGAGGAAATAGGTACCCGGTTCAAAAACGGTATGCGAACGGATGACCATCCCGTCGGATGGCCGGATGGTTTTCTCCATGTGCTGCCTGTTGCCTGCCTGTGCGTTCCGAGCGTCTACATTACTATATCCCATGCACGGCGATCGTGGAATGCCCGGACGCTCGGCGGGCAAAGTGATGGAGCATCCATTCTAAGGATAATCGGGGGGATGATGATGGAAACGTTTGATTTGGCACGAAAGGCGATCCGGCTGCACCCGGCGGATGACGTAGCCGTTCTGCGGGAGAGTCTGCCGGCGCACACCGTGCTTACATGGGATGGTGGCGCGCTGGAACTCGCCCGGGCGATTCCGGCCGGACACAAGGTGGCCCTCACCCGAATTCCGGAGGGATCACCCGTGCACAAGTACGGCCAGGTGATCGGCTTTGCCTCGTGCGAGATCAATCCTGGGGATTGGGTGCACACGCACAACCTTATTCTCAAGGAAGTTGAGCGCCGGCCTCCGTCGGCAATCACCGGTGCGGGTGGCGGCGTGTCGCGACCGCAAGATGTGGGCACCTTCGAGGGGTACCTGCGTTCCGATGGCAGGGTAGGAACGCGCAACTATCTGGCCCTCATCTCTACCGTAAGTTGTTCGGCCGAGACTACCCAAAGAATCGCACAGCGATTATCCCGTGAGGTGCTCAGGGAATTCCCCTTTGTAGATGGGGTGGTGCCGATCACTCATGGCAGCGGCTGCGGTATGGGATCGGGCAGCGAGGGGTACCGTATGCTTCAGCGGACGCTCGCCGGGATGGCGGATCACCCCAATGTGGGTGCGGCCGTAATCATCGGGCTCGGATGCGAAACCAATCAGGCGGTAGCGCTGGTGCGCGAGATCACCGGCGCCACAGGCGGCTCGAGATTTGGGCGGCGGCGGTCCCTTCCGATCCTTGGGATCCAGCAGATAGGAGGCGTTCGACGCACGGTGGAGGTGGGCGTAGAGATCTGCGTGCGGCTGCTGGAGGAAGCGAATCGAGCTCGGCGATCCACTCAGCCTCTCTCACGCCTGGTCATCGGTACGAATTGCGGGGGCTCCGATGCGTATTCGGGTATCACCGCGAATCCCGCGCTGGGATTGGCCGGGGACGAGATGGTGCGCCGAGGAGCCACCTGGGTCCTGGCCGAAACGCCTGAAGTGTGCGGTGCCGAGCACCTTTTGGCCGCACGGGCCCGCGATCCGCAGATCGCTGCAAAGTTGCTGGAGCGCATCCGGTGGTGGTACAGGTACGCCGCGTTCTTTGGGGAGCAGATCAACCACAATCCGAGCTACGGCAATAAGGAGGGCGGTTTGAGCACCATTTGGGAGAAGGCGCTCGGGGCGGTAATGAAAGGCGGCAACTCCACACTTGAGGCCGTCTACGAATATGGCGAACGGATTAGTGGTCCTGGGCTGTGCTTTATGGACACGCCGGGCCATGACCAGACCTCCGTGACGGGACTTGTTGCGGGCGGGTGCACGTTGATCGCGTTTACCACAGGCCGCGGATCATGCCTGGGATTTAAGCCTGCTCCCGTGCTAAAGATCGCAACAAACACGCCTCTATTTGAGCGTATGAACGAGGACATGGATCTTGACGCCGGGCCAATCCTTGATGGAATGACGCTGCAGGAGATGAGCGCGCGGATCTTCGAGGAGCTTGTGGCGGTGGCGTCTGGGCGACAGACCAAGAGTGAGGCCCAGGGATTGGGGGATTATGAGTTTACGCCGTGGGTGGTTGGGCCTGTGCTTTGAAGAAAAAGGCCTGCAGACGGGGCGAGAATCTGCGGGGTTCTGCGTGTTTCGGTGGCGTGCGCCGAGTGAATCGGCGATTTGCACCGTGCATTTTTAAGCCGGCGTCTGCCGCGTTCCGTGGATTGGATCGGATAAAGGAAGGCGCAATTCTGCATGGGCGGGGATGGCCGGCCCTGCAATCGTTTTCCGGTCCCGATAAGGAAGTGCTCACGGTATGTTCTGCGCGTTCTTGTGAACGAATGGCGCATCTGGCATGATCAAAAACCTGCGCGGACATTGTCAAAAAACCGTTTGACACCGTTCAGCCGTTGTGATATGATCAGTGCGTACGGGTTGTGTTGCGCTTTCGGAATGGGTTCAGCCCATTTTAGATAGCGGGGAAGGCATCACACACGGCGGGTTTGCGTGCCTGCAGAAAGGACATGCACAATGGCTCGCAAGAAACGGCAACACACACCAATCGTCCCCCCCGTAGCGGGTGAGGTGGAGGAGCTTCTCTTCGGGGCCGATGGGGAAGGCGATAGTGCATCAGCGCGACTGCCAATTTCGGTGCCAGGAGGCGGATGACCAAGCGTTGCGGGTAGTCATCCCATGCTCGGTTCGGGCGTAGCGAGGTCGTTAGGACTGTGGCTGACTGCGCGCATCGAGTTGTGCAGGTGTTCGGTTCCGTTGCAGGAGAACAACAATGAGATTCGTGAAAACCCTGGCAGTCCTGGGATTGAGCGTGCTCATCAATTTCCTGGTGAGCAAGGCTTTCGAGTACTCGATGGATCTGCAGATCGAACGGCAAATGGTCGAATTCAATGCACGCGCTGAGCGGCTGGCGCGGGCAGGGCAGGTTCCATTTCTCGCACCCCCTGACCTCCATATAGAGTTTGCCATGCTCATTGCGTCGGCGGCCGGGGCAATCCCGTTGGGGATCTACTTTACGCTAGTGCAGGACGCTCGCTCTGCAGGCAAGGTGGTCGGTGTGTACCTGCTGTTCCAGGCTGTTGCTATGGCCCCGGCGGTTTTGGTGTCACCGACGGTGGCGGAGGTATTAAGGGCCGTCGCGAGTGTGGGCATAGGTGCCTTGGCAGGCTACAGCGCCGGGGGCTTTTTGGGTCGCCGAGCGCAGCCGCTTTTTTGGGAGCGTGTCCGGGTGATGGGTTGAATTCGCCAGCAGTGTCCGTGGAGCAGCGACGGATGGCTTCAGCTCCTGTCCCTGCACCGCTGCCTCCTGTGCCGGGGATTTGGTGGAGCAGCAGAGTGATCTCTCGGGCGGCAACTGGGTTGTGAGTGCCACGTACCTTAAGGGCGTGGGGTTAGTTCGGCGCAACAGTGAGTTCCACCATTTTGATGTGCTGGGGACGGCGGGTGTCATCACAGATGCATCCGGTGCGGTGCTCAGCACCAACGTGTACGATGCGTTTGGCGTAGCGCGCTATGTGAGCGGCAATGCGCAGACGCAGTGGAGAGCATCTGCTGGATACACGGAGGTAGAGGGGCTGCTGGCGAACTGCTACATCGTGGCCGAGCTTGCGTTGGGGTTGGCGCTGGGGTGCATGCCTGATGGAGGGAAGCCGGCGCGACATCCGTGCGACAAGCTGTGTCCCAAGGGTACCCGGTTCGTTAAAACGTGCAGTGGGCCAGCCACGGCGAAATTCACCCTGTCCGGGTGCAAGTCCGTTGGGCAGGACCCCGCTCGGGTTTGCACGGGTGTTTGCAGCAAATTGAACGTTACCAACACCATAACGGATCCCGGTGATTGCGATGCGTGCAAGAAGAGCGGCATGCGGGTTGTAGGTTGCATGGGTGGCACGCAGAATATCGGGCCGACGCAGCAAACAATCCAGGTCTGGGTATGCACGTGTTCATGTACCATGACCGCCACTCTGACCCACAGTGTGTGCTGCTGTTGCCAGTGACGTGACTGGAGGTGCTCAATGTCAAGCCGATTGGTGAGAGTGCTGATTGCGGGGTTGTTAGTCGGCCTGCTCATGTGGAGTTCGTTCGCGTGGGTGGTCGTGATAGCGAGCATTAACCTGAAAGGCCAATTCACGCTTGCCAACCTTGTTAACCTTCTGGCGGCGGGCGGCCCTGTTCTGATCGCTCTCCGTTGCGCGACGGCTCTCCTTGCTGCCCTCTTAGGCTGGCTGTGGGCCCGATCGCGGAACGGGGGGAATAGTCTAGGACTTTCTGCGGTTGTAGCCGGCGTTGCCGCAGTAGTCGGATTCGTGTTGGGGTTCGGGCTTGTTGAGTCGATCGGGTTTGCGTGGCTAATTGGGGACGGTGCTGCGCTTGCCATCGCAGCGGCGGGGCTGCTGAGCGTGGGGGCTTCCGCTCTGTTTCTGGTGGCCGTTGGGGCCGTGAAGGAGTGCCAGGGGCAGGGTTCGTAGCGGCGGCAACGACCTGGGCATACCTCCTGATTATCACGGGGCTCATGTTGGCGTACGGAGGTTCCATCGCAGAGGTGGTTATGTCGGTCGCCAGTGTGGGCATAGGTGCCTTGGCAGGTTACAGCGCCGGGGCCTTTTTGGGTCGCCAAGCGCGCAGGCTGTCGTAGCAGGTGTAGCATGGGAGGTGTATCAATGGGCGTATGGCGGGTTTGGTGCTGGGTAGTCCTGCTGCTGACGGCGTGTGGATGGCCGGCCGGGGCTGGTGCAGCGCCCGGCGCACGGCAACACGATCCTGGGCGCGCAAAGCCTAGACAGGTGTCGGTTGATCCTACCGGCCGATGGGCGCTCGTTGACGATCCGCGGGGAGGACCCCTGGTGTTGTGGGATCTGTGGGGGCACGGCCGGCGTCGCTTGCCGTCGAAGTGGCAATGGTTCCCGTGGGTGAAGACGCCGTGGGTCAAGAACCCCTCCATGAGAGATGGCCGCTATTTCTTTGTCGTGGAAGCGAGCGACCGAAGTGACGAATTCGTAGTCGTGGACCCCAAAAATCTGCGGAAGAGGCGCGTCCGATTAGGCGGTTGGGCTATCGGGGCTAGCGCCGTGGCATCGCCGGATAACCGGTGGATCGCGTTTGGCTCCAGTTCGGCCTCCATGTCGGCACCAGCCGTTGATACCGCGTCGCTTTTGGAGGTAGAGCCTTTGTGGCACCAAGTAGTTCCCGGGTATGGGCCTCTGCAAGGCCTTCGGGTGCCGTTCCGGCACGGCGTGGAGGAGGTAGCCTGGGTGGATCGTAATGCGTTGGTAGTCCTGACGGTGGGATTGGACCTTCCAGAAGCCGAGGCTTCGGAATATCAGCGCAAACAATTTTATAAAGAAATGGGTCAGATAGACCGGAGGATGTGGCGCAAAGGGCAAGATGAGCTGTATCTGGTGGATACCCTTACTTGGCGCAGCCGTCCCTTACCATCGCCGAGTACCGGCGCCGTATACGACGTTGCGCCCTATGTGGACTCAGGCGGAGGTTTGGTTGCGCTGGTTCGAGAATCCGATGCGTTCGCCGTATGGCGGCTAGGCTTGGTTCCGGGCACCTGGAAGGACACGGGTTGGAAGGATGTAGGCCCACTGCCGTTGGCTCACCGGTGGTTTATAGCGTGGGCAAACCCCGATCGGATTTACTTTTGGCGGTATCTCGGTGTGGGGGCCGGGCGTAATCGTTTGGCTGTGGAGGTTGCGGTATACCGGCCATCGCGCAATTCGCTCGAGCGTGTGGCATTGCCGCCGGATGTTTCGGGGCCGATCTGCACCGATCGGGTTGGGCGGATATATTGGTGGGATGGCACGCGCGTGAGAAGCCGCCCACCCGTTGATTGACGACGGCTTCGGCCGTTGGCATGGCGCAGCCGCACCGCGAGGGATAAACCTTACCGCGAAGGAAGGAGGCGTATTGGGATGCGCATCGGATCGTATGGCTGGTTCATTTTGGTAATCGTGGCGGGGGTATTGGCCGCCCATAGACTAGGCAGAATTGGCGGTCCGTTATATTGGCGATGTGTGGCATGGTATGCGCGCTGCGATTTCCGCCATTCGTGCGTGGGCACAATTGATAACTTGGCGTTTGTGGCGGCTCTGGTGGTGGTATGGGGAGCTGCGCTGCTGGTCGTGCGTGCCGCCGAAAGGCTCGGGTTCGGAGCGGCGACTCCTGCAGATTGGCGATGGTGGGCGGCTAGTGCACTATACTGTCTCGTGGTCTGCCTCAGTTTTGCCCTGGAAAACGGTCTCACCGCTGCGGCTGAGGGTGTTGGATGGTATGCGCCGGCGGACATTCGTGGCGCGATAGCCTGGGTTCAGAATCATCCGTCCAATGAGCGTGACCTGCTTCGGTTGCTAGGTCCGGACAAAGTGCTACCCGAGCACAAATGAACGTTCATGGCCATGGCGCTGATGGCCATGCACCGCTGCCTCGTGCGCCGGGGATTTGGTGGAGCAGCAGAGTGATCTCTCGGGCGGCAACTGGGTTGTGAGCGCCACGTACCTTAAGGGCGTGGGGTTAGTTCGGCGCAACAACGAGTTCCACCACTTTGATGTGCTGGGGACGGCGGGTGTCATCACGGATGCATCCGGTGCGGTGCTCAGCACCAACGTGTACGATGCGTTTGGCGTAGCGCGCTATGTAAGCGGCAATGCCCAGACGCAGTGGAGGTGGCTGCAGGCAGAAGAAGAGGGGCTGGTGCATGGTGGAGGCCGGGACTTCCTGCCTCAATGGGGCGTGGTGCTGCAGCAAAAGGGCCGCGGGATTGATGCCGATCTGTGCCAGAAGGAGTACGATATTTGTATGAAACTGGCGGATTCTTGGTGGAATGCGGTGCAGATCGTTCTTGGGATGGTATGCACGGGCGGCGGTGTGATCAACGTAGCCTGGAAGTGCTTCGGTCTGTGCAGCAGATTCGTCACCCCTCCTACCATCGCGGGCTGCCAGCTAGCTTGCATGGTGATAATCGGAGTCGGATGCTGGCTAGCGTGGACGATTTTGCACAACCAATACGGCGCTCGTATGGAGAAATGCAAGGACGATTACGCGAAGTGCATGAGTCGGATTAAGAACAAGAATTAGCTGCATGCGCCGCGCGCATTCCGGGCGCCCCTGTTCGAGTGGGGCGAAACGCCCGTGGACCGTGATCGTGGTCTGGCTGCGCCGTCCCGGCGGCGCAGCCGCCTTACCAGAGGTGAACGCTGTTGGAAGGGGGCAATGGGCATATGTCAACGCGTTCTCTGCCGAGCTCGTGGTGGGTGCCAGTAATGTTATCAGTGCTGGTGGGCCTGTATATCCATATCGCCCTAGGAGGCGTGGGCGGACCGCTATATTGCCGGTGTATTGGGTTGTACGCGCTCTGCGGTTTCCGCCAATCATGTGTGGCGAGGTGCGTGATTGTCGTACCCGGCGCGGCGATTTTCCTAGCGGGTTTGATCGCGGGATGGCTGGCGAGCCAGGCTGCCAGGTTTGGGCCGGTTACCGTTGGCAACTGGCGATGGTGGCTGGTCAGTGTGCTCGTAGGCCTACTATTCGGGGTTGCCTTCGCCGTGGCGAACGCCTTCTCGACTGCTGGCGCCCACCTCCTGCAGTTCTACGGCCCTGAGGACGTGCCTCGCGTCATGGATTGGGTGGAACATCATGGGTCGAGCGGGTGTGCAGTGCCGCCGCCCTGGAGACTTGACGCGCACAAATGAACATTCATGGCCATGGCGCTGATGGCCGTGCACCGCTGCCTCCTGTGCCGGGGATTTGGTGGAGCAGCAGAGTGATCTCTCGGGCGGCAACTGGGTTGTGAGCGCCACGTACCTTAAGGGCGTGGGTTTGGTTCGGCGCAACAATGAGTTCCACCACTTTGATGTGCTGGGGACGGCGGGTGTCATCACAGATGCATCCGGTGCGGTGCTCAGCGCCAACGTATACGATGCATTTGGCGTAGCGCGCTATGTAAGCGGCAATGCCCAGACGCAGTGGAGGGCATCTGCTGGATACACGGATGTAGAGGGGCTACTGGCG
>Ga0078972_1007544_pt1 | contig 24058 bp, 28 predicted proteins | sample YelNatPaOPGAMG01_FD_67568 | JGI IMG/M metagenome (GOLD analysis project Ga0078972, IMG submission 67568) | Hot spring thermophilic microbial communities from Obsidian Pool, Yellowstone National Park, USA - OP-RAMG-01 (SPADES assembly) (version 2) | ecosystem: Environmental > Aquatic > Thermal...
GTAGTTTATCAGAAATAAGATTGTGTTTGTATGCTATTTGGACAATGTGGTTGTGAAGTTTAGCAAATTTTTCTTCACCTAATCGTTCTCTGAATTTCACCAATGTAGTAGCGTCAGGGACAGGTTCGTTTACATCTAAACCTAAAAAATATCTGAAATCAATGCGATATCTACAAGCTTCTTCTATCTCAACATCAGATACATCATAAAGAAATTGTAACAATAACATTTTAAAAATTATTTGAGGTTCCCAACAAGGTCTACCATTGTCGTGACTATAAAGATCTTTGAGTTCTTTGTTGACAAAACTAAAATCAATGGTTTCTTTGAGTTTACGCAAAAAGTGATCCTTGGGAATTAATTCATTGTATATCAGTTCGCCGTAAAATGTCATTTGTTTATCTTTTTCTCTGTACATTTGTGTGTTCCTTAATTTAAAAATGTAGTTTTTGTTTTATATACAAAATTTTTTCTAAAAAGTAAACATTTATTACCGACGATATTGTCGTCGGTAAATTTTTGGAGACTTTTTCAGCAGTCTCCAATTTGCGGGATTTTTGACAATATCTTACAAATTACCAACCACGAATTATAAACTTTAACTATCACCACATAATATATAAACGAAAAAAATAACTCAAGACTTCGAAAATCATTAACTCTTTAATTTTATCTTTTTGAGTTTCAAATTTACTATAGAATCACTAAAAATTAACACCTAAATTTTAGTGAAAGTAGTGTGATATTTATACTTACTAAATAATTATTTTCTCTCAACTCAGTAATTGTTCAACTAATTTATCAGGTTTTATATAAGATTCTTCTCTTCCAAAATCTTTTATAATTTCTATCTCTATCTTGCTTCCCTTTATGTGTTCTCTTATATCAAATATTGCGTTTCTTGCTTGTTTTATTGGTCGAACTTCTTTTATTACCGAATAAATTAAGAAGGCAAAACCAGACATAAATGTTTTAACTAAATCTTCTAATCTTAATCTTCCACCGGTTATTACTTCACACACCAATTCCGTAATACCGCGAATTAAATAGGGCATTGGATTTATGGTAAGAGATATCCTTTTAGGCTTAATCCAAATGCCATGACCTATTTTTTGATTCTTATCTCTCAAGGAGATCAATACATTTCTTGAATTGCCAAGAGTTAAGTAATCAAATACCTTTGGGAATTCAGATACCTTTATAAGAGAAAAATTAGGAAGTTTTAGATATTTCTCTAAAATTTGTATCGCATGTGTTTTATACTGTTCGGCTATTCTAACATCTTTCTCTTTTAGAGCATTATATGTTTCCTTAAATTTTTCAGAGGTTCTTCTTATTTCAAAATAATATGCCCTTCTCTTACTTTGTTGAAAGTTATAAACAGTATCAAAATATTTTTCTCTTACAGGATTTTTGTCTACTTGCATACCAGGTACAGGCAAAATTTTAGTGAAGTATTGATTACCATAGTGTTCTTCAGGTATTATAATTCCACTAGTTGTAGAGAAGGTATAATGGATAGGTGGTTTCCATCGAAACTTTTGACTATAATATTTTATGCCAGCGAAATAAAAATCTACTGAAGTCGGCAAAAATTCAACAGAAGCTATTTTTTCCAAAAGGTCAGTTGAAATTCTCAAATTTAATAAATTTAATATTCCCTCATTAACTCTTTCTAACAGACCCCTTTTAAATCTCTCAACAAATTCGTTAACAAAATTAATATTTTCATTAACTATTCTTTCAATTTGCTCTTCATTCATCTCAGGATGTTTAATCTTTTGAACATTTGTAACATGCTTCCTCAAACGAACCACATCTATATCAGAAATATATCTAAATAACGGTGCAACCAATGTTGGACTTGTGAAAAAAGTTATTTTTCCTTCTTTTGCATACCATGAGATAATACCTAAACAATCCATAGCTTTTAAAAATAACAAATCTTGAATACTAGGTTGGATTTCTATTGAAAATTTTTCTTTTAAAATTTCTTCTACATCTGATTTAAGAGCTGATATTTTTCTATAGCTTTCATCAGATAAAACGCCTTCCGATTGTAAATAAAAAATAACAGTATCTAATATAGAAAAATAACATTTGTAATATTCTTCCCATTCAGATTGTTTCAGATTATTTACTTTTTCCTGAAGTCTTTCAAAGTAATCCGCAATTGTTGAAATTTCTAAAATTTTAAAAATGGAAATTATTGGTTCAAAATTAATATATTGTTCCATCTCTTTACCTCATTTTGTCCCACAAGTTTTGATATAGTAGAAAAGATTTTATTCTCGTTTAGTAAATCCCACAAATTCATAATAAAAAATAAGAAAAACCATAAATATTACATTTGCTGTACTAATTAATGTTAGTTGGGATTTACACAGTTTTGCTGTAATAGTGTTTTATCTTCCCACTAATATGAATGCTGACCAGTAAAATGGATGTTCATAACCACTTTTGCGAATTTCAGACCTGGCAAGCCGTAATGCACTTTTTGTGCTTTTGCCTTCTTTTAAGTTCTTGAAAAACTTATTTGCTAAGTTCACTGTCGCGGTTTCCTCAACTGACCATAAACTCATTAAAACATTCCCACAACCAGCATACTGAAATGCCCTGCCCATTCCCATTACACCTTCACCACTTACATTTTTCCCCACCCCTGTCTGACAGGCAGTTAATGCAACAACCTCGGCTGACATCTTTAACCCCATAACCTCGCTCATCGTAAGAAAACCATCGTATCCTTCACCGTTTCCTACCTGTGACAGCACCAGCGCTGGCTCCTGAATGTATGGCACTGTCTTGTCAAGTATACCATGTGTGGCAAATGTAATATATCTATATTTCTCAAGAGGAAGTTTTACAACTTCTTCCTCTTTCGCATCCGGTCCTATTAAAACTGTGGAGTTGCCAGTAAATAAAGTTTTTATACTTTCAGCTATTTCACGGGTTTTCTCAAGCCTTGGGAAAATTGTATCTACATCTTCTTCAGTTTCTACGGTCTCACCTTTTTTCTTTACCCCACCAACTCCCATCTTTTTCCAGTTTATGATTGCTCCCATCATTTTTGGTTGTTTGTCTGTTTCTGTTTTTGCTAATTCTTTTGCCCTTTTATCTTTAACTGAAAACACTGGGTCACACACTGCAAGCACCATTTGCTCAGTTGACTTCCCTTTCTTTAATGACCTCAACATCGTCAAAGAAGTGGCTGATTGTGCATAGGTAATATCAAATTTATCACCTAAATATTGAACACCAACAGGAAATGGACCATATTTACCTTCAACTATCTTCTCTTTCTCCGGCAAAAAGGTAACTAATGACTCAAATGGAAGTATCCCAAGTATTTCATCTGGAACAATAATTAAGGATGTGCCTTGAGGTAAATTATCTAATGATTTCCCAAATAATAACTGGTAAAGTTTATTCCCTATTTTAGCATCGTATTTGGCAAGGTCACTATATTTTTCTATATTCTCAAAATAATTCCGATATTCTAAAACAAGTTTCTCTAAATCTGCGCGGGATATCGGAACCGCCTTTATAGTAAGTGTTTTGTCTTTACCATTCAAAAGAAATAAATATGTCTTTCCTTCCGTCACCTCAAATTCACATAGAACCTCGTCTGGCAACAAACTGACATTTTGCGGACCGATTGGCTGGGGATAGTTGATTGATGCATATTCTGGATATAAATTGCGAAGTTTATTTATAAACTTTGCCTGCTCTGCCTTCACTGAGTTTAATTCCTTCTCTTTCTCAGCATAGATATCCATCGCTTTGTTTTTATAAAGAACTTCCATCTCTTTTTTAAGTCCACGAATCTTTATAATGTAATTCTGCTCTTCTTCTGCTAAATCCGCTGGTAATGTTTTAGCAATAGAAGAATGACTTCTGGCTATTGATTCTGCAAGGACACGCGCCTTTAAGTTTTCAGAATAATAAAACGCTGATTTCTTCCCATCAAGGTTAATAAGTGCTCTGACTATTCCTTCATATGGCTCGGTTCTGTAAAACCCCATAACATTAGCAGAAAAGAATTTGGATTTTTCACCTTCGCCAAGTTCTTCCCTCTGCTCTTCTGCCATTGTTATTGCCTTTTCATAATATTCTTTTGCTTTTTGATAATCTTTTAATCCTAAATATGAATGACCAAGACCTACATAAGAAGCAAAAAGAAGTTCAGCATCTCTTGATTCAAGGTCCTCTTTAAGAGATTTGTCAAAATATTCAATTGCTTTATTATAGTCCTTCTTAAATAAATTTAATCTTCCTAATCTTAATGGGTCATTATATATTGAATATATCTTTTCTGCTTCATCAATTTTTCCTGTTTCAAGATAAACATCGGCAATATTTAGTCTTACCACTCCTGTTGGGACACCTATTTCTTTTCTAATTTCCAGTGCATCTTCATAATATTTTATTGCCTTTGAATAATCACCAAGATTATAATAGACAACACCAAGGTTTGTAAGGTCATCACTAATTCCTTTTTTGTCATCCAGTTGTTTATGAATTTCCATCGCATCTTCATGATATTTTATTGCTTTTGAATAGTCACCAAGATAAGAATAGATATTACCAAGGTTTGTAAGGTTATTACTAATTACTTTTTTGTCATCCAGTTCTTTAGCAATTTCCATTGCCTCTTCATAATATTTTATTGCCTTTGAATAGTCACCAAGATTTTTATAGATAACACCAAGGTTTGTAAGATTATAACTAATTCCTTGTTTGTCATCCAGTTCTTTATGAATTTTCAGTGCATCTTCATGATATTTTATTGCTTTTGGATAATCACCAAGATCATCATAGACATTACCAAGGTTTGTAAGGTCATCACTAATTCCTTTTTTGTCATCCAGTTGTTTATGAATTTCCATCGCATCTTCATGATATTTTATTGCTTTTGAATAGTTACCAAGATCATAATAGACTTTACCAAGGTTTCCAAGGTTAGCACTAACTCCTTCTTTGTCATCTAGTTGTTTAGCAATTTCCATTGCCTCTTCATAATATTTTATTGCCTTTGAATAGTCACCAAGCTCACTATAGACAACACCAAGGTTTCCAAGATCAGCTCTAATTCCTTGTTTGTCATCCAGTTCTTTATGAATTTTCAGCGCATCTTCATAATATTTTATTGCTTTTTGATAATCACAAAGTTTATCATAGACAACACCAAGGTTTGTAAGTGTGTGAGCAATTAATTTATATGTAAGTTTCTCAAGTTCTTCATTGCCGGTATTAATTGCTATTTCCTTCATCTGTTCTAAAATCTTAAGTGCCTCTTCCCATTTTTCTTTTGCTCCTTTAAAATCAGAACGACTATAAAGTTCTCGTGCTTCCTCATCAAGCTGTAGTAGTTGAATTAAAGGTCCTTTACTATCATTCTGGGCATAAACTATCCCGCAAAAAAATAAACTTATTAAACCAAAAATAATTATTTTTCTCATAACCTCTTCCATCGTTCTAAGTTTGTATAGTAATGCCATCAGCGTTATTTATGATAAAACATCATCTCGTACCAGAAATCACTTTGTGCCTGTAATTTATTTTTTAATTCTGCAACTCCTCTTTTTTCTGTTTCAACAATAGTGTTTGCAACTTTTCTTTTAACACCTGCAGGACCCATCCTTTTTATTTCTGCTATCTGTTTTATTTTGCTTAGCGGGAGATTTATCGCATTTTCTCCTTCTAATTCTGTTATTTTATCTCTTGACGCCATTATATAAAATGTTTCCCTGCCGGTTGTTTCATCAAGATAAAAAACCTCATTTTCATTAGGAATCCATGTTTGTTTGCCAGACATAACAGGATTATTTGAAGTATGGTAATCCTTATTTGGGAAAAGCCGAAAAGAATTTCCTGATTCATCAACCTGAAAAACATAAATATAACAAGTATCGCTTGGGTTTACATAAAGCGTATAACCAGTACCAGATTTCAAAACATCGCCTTCATAAAATGGTTTTAACTTGCCCTCTTCTTCATAATAAAAACCAATGTCAACCGAAAGTTTTATATCTCTCTCATTTTGTATTCTTTCATATTCAGACCTCGGCACCCTGATTAAAATTGAAGCAATATATTTTCCTTTTTTAGTTTCAATATAAAAATCTTGTTTCTCAACATTTTTGACAAATGCTCTAGCAAAAACTTGTTTACTGCTTTCTATTTCGGCAATCTCTTCACTCTGTTTACCTTTTTGGGAATATGCTTCATAAATACGATCTAACACACTTACATCTGTCTTACAAAATTTAACAAATGAATTTAGAGCATCTGCATATGCTTCATCTTTTGCTGATTTTTCATTATCCTGAGGTGATGACTTCCCTACACTATATACATAATCGCCCTCAAAATAAACTGTTTTGTCTATCCATGTTGGGATTCTCTGTGGAGCATGTCTGGGTACACTTGCACAACCAAACAAAAAAAATATAGTAAGCAATACAATAAACACTTCCAAAATGAAATTTTTTGACATTTTATTTCTACCCGTTTTAAAAATTTATAGTAATGCAGAAAATGTACAATTTACATAAATTACAGAGATATTTTATGAACTTAACACGAAGTTTTTATCTCTCTCGTTTTTGTTGTTCAATCTCTAATTTTTCAAATGCTTTTTCAGCGTTTTGCTTGATATATTCTTTCATTTGCTGACTTAACTCTTTGATATTATCAGTCATCGCTTTTAAGTCATCTATGCTTAAGGCAGCTAATGAATAAGCGGTTTTGCCATCATCCCACCTATCAATTATCTTTACTCCAGAAATAATATTGGAAGCAAATGTCTTAACTGTTTGTTCCACATATTGTTCACCAGATGACCTTTCTTGCTCGGTAGCATTAGCTGAGGACATATAATCACGCATTAAAAATGTGGACATAACTGAAAGTTGTCTGGATATTTCAGCAATCGCTCTGTTATCAGCAGTGGACCTTCTTAAAGCCTCTGATTTTATCCCCTCAGCAACTCCAACTCCATAAATGGTCTTTTTATTTCCCTTAAAGGCAGCACTTCCTTTCATTACCCAATCGGGTTTACGAGATACAGTAGCACAACCAATAAAAAAAACAACCATTGTAACTGCTACGCACAAGCATTTAAAACTTTTCATACCATTACCCTCCTATATACAATAAAGTTCTTTGAAAAAACTCTCACCCCCTTTCTCTAAAAGTATAATATTTGAAAAGTATTGTGAGCAGAAATATTTGATAGACAAAAATGGTGGGAATAAGGAAACTCCTATAATTGTTTGTAATTTTTTAATTGCGGAATGAAATTCTAACTTTTTAAATTTGAGTAAGAAAATATCTTCATTTTGCTGGAGTATAAAATTAAGTTTTACTACAAGAAAGAATAAAGATAAATCCATTTGATGCATATGTTATTGAAGTACAAAATTTATTTTTTATGTGTCAAGAGTTTACAAAAATTTTTAATTTAAAAAATTATAAAAAACCACTCAACAAACAACTTTTTGAATTTTTCCAAGAACCTTATGAAATTTCTTTGTGGAAGATAGTAAGGAATTTTTTATTTTGTAGTTTCCAAACTCATCTCTGCGGTTTTGATTAACTTTTTGTATTTTGAGACAAAGTTGACAAAGTTTTCTTGTCTAAAGATGGTAGGAGAAAAGCCAAGTGCCGAGGCGATTTGGCTTACTTCTTTTCTTGTAGGGATTATCTCTCCTCTCTCAATCTTGACACAACGCCAATATGGTATGTTGGAACGAACTGATAATGCTTTTAGTGGCATCAGTTTTATTTGTCTTAATATCAAAATTCTCTGTCCAATCGGAGATTTATCACAAACCCCGTCTTCTGCTCTACGAAGTGGTGGACTGTAGTTTAAAATCAAACAACATTTTTTAACAATCTCTGCTGGTGGACGACATAAACCGCGTTCGTATCTATTGTAAGAAGATTTAGAAACTTTTAACATCTTAGCAAATTTCCTTTGAGATAAATTCTTTTTTAACCTTGCTTCTTTTAGTAAATTACAACATTTCATAAGTTGTATTCTAAAAAAACTTGTGGTTTTAAAGAAAATTCATAGACAAAGTTTCTAAAACCAAAAAAGACATTCTTAATCTTCAAACCCAAACCATATGAATACATCTCTTTTGATTTAGCAAGGTATAATTGGAAAAATGATGGGTAGTTAAAAATCAAAAAAGAAGAATAAGACGCTGAATTCACCTCAACTCCTAAGGTCAAAAAACGCCAAGTATAACTGAAACCACAACCTGTTTCTGGTTGTAACAAACTTTCCGATAAAACACCTAAATTAGGGCGGTTGATATTGGTACTGTAAAAGAAACAAACTATTGGAGAATATTTAACCAACACACCAGCATCAACAGTAACTTTTGATAGACCTTTAGCAAATGCCGGATCCCCTATTTCTGCTAACTTTCCATAACTTCTGACTATCAAGCGTGGGATTAACATACCATACAAACTAAACTTTTCTGCTTCATACAACTTAAAGGAATTGTTTAAAGACACAATTGTTTCTGAATAATAATCTTCAGATTTAAGGTTTGAAACATAGGGATAAAGTTTATACCGTCCAAAAGAAGAATAAACTCCTGCGGACCAGCTGGATATGTCGTAATCCAAAAGCCAGTCCGCAGAAGAAACTATTTTTGTCTCATCCTCAGAAAAAATAAGGTTTTTTACACCAAAATAATCGGATAAAAGAAGGTCAAAATTAAACAAAGGAGAAACAAAAAGAAAAATTAAAAGTAAAATCATTTCTTGCTCCTTATTATTTTGATAATCTCATCCGTAATATCTAAAACCTCACTTGAATAAATCACTCCTGATTGAGTGTTTATCACAAGGTCAATTTTGTTTTCTTTACAATATTTAGTAACAGCATCTTTTATCGTACTTATTGTTAAATTCACATATTTGGATGTCTCCTGTTGAACAATTAAGGATGATTTTTGAACTTCTTCTGCTATACGCTTTTTTGCTTGTTCTTCAAACGCTTGTTTTTCTTGTTGTGGTTTAGCATCAAGTTGTTCCTGTAGTTGTTTTGCTAAATCTACTATCCTTGCCTCTTCCTTCTTCCAAAGTTCATCTACTATCTTGTCTCCTTCTTGTGCGTAAGGAGATTCTCCTACTACACGAGACCAATCTATTACTGCTATTACTGTGTCAGACATATTTTTACCTTTAGCAAATACTAAACTACTACATACTAACACCATAACAAACATCTTCAACAACGAAGTCAAGTGTTGTTTCATCCACATATTAGTTGCGCTAAGGGCTTTCTTCTGTTGTTGCTGAACGCTTCTCCCTTTTTGTTGTTTCTTTCGTTTTTTCACTTCCTTTTTCATTTTGTTCTTCCACCTCCTTTGCTGAAATTGAAACTATAGAATAAACAGAGACAGCACAATGGCTATCTCTGCGGATAAACGTCTCGGCCGCGCCTGACCTATATATCTCAGCATTTTCAATCGCTATAAAACCTGTCCTATCCCTATCGGCAAGTTTCACAAATTCACCTATGCGAAGATGATCGTAAGCCGATCCAATAACTACAATACCACGAATATGAAGATTAGTTGTTGTATAAATGTCTACGATAAACTTTTTAAGATACGTCTTTGTTGTTCTCATTATCCTCCCCCTGTTTTTCTATCCATTCTTCAAATTCAAAAATTGTGTTAAAATAATGAAACACTACATCTTGTGGAAACAAACCTGTCTCTAACAACACACGCTCACTCTGCGCCGGTAGAAAGAATTCGTTAAACCTGTAATCTATAGCACGATGTATCCGCATCAAAATGTCAACTGGCGAAGATAATGTTCCATCTGGCTCAACTCCACCTATGACACAAATGTTTGAAGGGATAATATAATTACTCTTCAAAGATAAAACCGCTGCTATAACTGGAAATTGTAAATAAACATCAGTAGACTCTATTTTCGTCTTCAAAGTAAACGGAAATTTATAGTGTTTTAATAAATGAACAAAGTGCTTTTGCGGTTTGTAATTTATAAAATTCATACCCTTATCTTCTTTCGGATTGTTATAACACACAACCTCTTGATAATTATACCCCCCAGCAACAAGTCCACCACTTGCTGGCAAATTGATAATTGAATACACGCAACCTGGTTTACCATTTTGCGCAAAGTGCGTATATTTCATTGTTTGAAAGCCAGAATATGTCATAATCAAGTTAGCAATATAAGTTGTTGTAGAATATCTGTTTTTGTATGCTACTAACAATCTTTCAGGTGAAAGTTTATCCCTTGTCCTGTCAAGAACAAATACAGCGTCTACTTGATATGCTATCATACCAGGTCCTGAAACACGCCCTGATTTTGATAAATGAGAAATCAATAAACAAAACAATTGATTCTTACGGACAACCTCTGTGAATTTGTAAACAATTGAAAGCAGTTGGTTTTTTTCACCAACTCTACCTTCTTCAGTCAAATCTTTAAGTGCTTGGATACTGTCAACAACAATAAAATCTACATCTTTTTCTGACAAAACATGAAATATTTCTTGTATTGTTTGTAATGACACAAACGTAAGGTTGGGATGTATACAATTCATACGTTCAGCACGGTCAAGAAGTTTGTTTAACGGTTCCTCTGTAGAAAAATAAATACACCGAACACCACGGCAGGCAAGCCAGTAAGCAATCTGTGTCGCTAAAGTTGTTTTCCCGTTACCTTCCTGACCTGCTAAAATTGATATCGTATGATATGAAAACACATTGTTCATCACACGGTCTATTTCTAAAACACCTGTTGTAAATACTTCACCAATTTTGACTTCCTGCTGTGTCCCTGCAAATGATAATCTATCTCGCTCTATCGGAACAATACGGTTAACTGAACCGCAAACTGGACATACAAGATGTTGCTGTGGGAACCTGTTGTTGCAAATTTTACAACGATAAAAATCTGTTTGTATAGGCATTATTCTTTCCCCTCCCAAATGTCTAAGTAAAAATTGCCAGAACCATCGGGAATAAGTTTAAGACGATATTCTTTATTAGGAGAAAGAATAATCCCCATAACACGGACAACTGGTTTCATAGAGTTTGAGGGTTTATTGTGTTTGTTAGACTTTAAACTCTGAACTAATGACTCTGAACTCAACGGTGTCCTGATTTCTGCTTCATAATCTACTGAAGATGTGCTAACAACTACCTGTTGTGTCTGAGACGGTACAGGCAAAACTTGTTGTAAAACATCATAAACAACAGAATAACTACTATCACAAGCAAGGACAAATTGTTGTTTTAATATCTCGGGTCTTCTTGATTTTTCCCTTAATCCATCATAATTTTTATAAGAGGACTTTGCTAGTTCTACTGCGTAAGTATAGATGTTAAAAACCTTTTCTTTTTTGGGTTGATACTTAAACATATAATCTTCCGCTTCTTTTTCTATCTGCTGATGGACTTCATTTGTTTCCCAACTTTCTTGTGCTGTATGAAGCGGAATACATACATCGCTTATATAATGCACCAAACCACCAAGCAGAAATGAGGCTTGCTTGTTCTTCTTTAACTTAAATAAAGACAAAGTTTGTTTATAAAGTTCTTCACAACCTGTGGGTAGATTGCCCCAAGATGTCCCCGGGTGGTAAACATGGTACCAAGGGAAAATATTTTTATACTCTTTCTTATCTGGTGCTACACAACCTGTAAGAAACTCTTCTTTGTCTATTATTCTCTGATATTCAGGAGGTAACGAAGAATATATAATTTCTCCAATATAAGAGTGTGTTTTATTAGTCCAAGAAAACAAGGAGTTGACAAACAACAAAATAAAAATAATTTTAACAAAATTCTTCACTTTTTCGTTACCCCCTTCTCATAATTTGCGAAATTCTTGACAAATCATTTTACTTTTGTTATAATTATTTTAGAGGTGATATTTATGACACGAACAAAAATAAAAGAAAAAAATAATTTGATAAAAGAAATAATTGAATCAGAGGTTAAAGATAGAGAACTAATTATTAAAGCAAGTAGGACAATTGATAATTTGAGAAACAGATATGGTAAATCTGTGAAAGAATTTAACTCAACAGAGATTCTTCGTAAAATCCGTGAAGGACAAATTAAATGATTTATATTCTTGATGCTTCTGGTTATCATAACTCGCTATTCCCCCTTACTACTATCTACTGCCTTTCTTTACCACCAACCACGCTGACGAGCGTAGTTGTCTAATTCTATCCACGCTATGATTGTCAAAGCTACATCACGCAACCTTGCAAAAACATTGCCGATGTTTTCCAAATTTATCCAACCGCTGCTTTTTTCTGCGTAAATTATTGAACCTGGTTCAATATACATATTTAGTTTTTCAGGTTGTGTTTTTAAAATATGATAAAAGTCTAACTTTTCTATCTTACCTCGGCTATAAATCCGAAGTTTGCCCGATGCCGTCTGATTTAATCCCATAGCGTTTCCAACACAAAAACCCAAACTTCCAGGCGGTGCAACACCTGGGCGAACAAAATCTCCAATCAAACTCACATATTGTGGCATAATTGTAGGCAGCAGAGAACTTAATTTAGGAGAAGTACCAATTTCTACAGAAACTTTTTCGTTTGTTGCTGAATAAAACATCTCTTCAATTTGTAAGGGAGTAAGACCTGCAACTTTGCGAACGCCAAAAGGAAACTCTGCATAACCATCTTTGTCAACACCTATAACATAACTTACTTTTGCTGTCCGCACAATTAAAATGTCAGATGGCAAAATCATTTCTCTTTTAGGGATTTCTTTAACTTCAATTTGCTCGCTTATAGAAGGGCTAGTCGCAGGAGGTTGTATAACAACAGAAGGTTCAGTTGGATACTGCTGAGTAGATTGTCTCTGTTGTTCACTCTGCATACCTTGCAGTTGCAACAACTTACGGGTTTCCTCCAATAAACCCTGAGAAAATGCTAAACTGACAAAAATAAAAAAACTTGATAATATAAACTTTGTTTTCATATTAATCTGTTCCTCCCCATTTTCCTAAATATTTGCGAACTTCCTGTTTTTCTTTTTGACGATTATAAACTTTTTTATTAGGTACCACACGAGTAACAGGATTTATTATCCACAAACGACGAGTTTTGATTTTGTTAGGATTGAATTTAAAGGTTATCTTTTTCATAAGTACATTTCCCTCCGTATTAAACAATTTTTTCAATATTTTCTCCATTTTCTTTCATCCGTAGGTGTCTTGAACTTACCCCAAGCCCATTTTACAATTTGTTGTTTTATCCTTTCCAACTTCTTCTTAGCAGATTTTGATGTTGCAACAACTAAAAACCCGCCTGGAAATTCTAAACTATCCCACACTATTATGTTCCACGCAAAATTTTTCTTTAAAGCGTGAAGTAAAACTTCATTCTCATACAAACCACCAGTTGAGAAAACCCACAAGCCAGGACGAGTTTCTTTTGCCCTATCCGCTCTCCAAAGACTAACTAACATTTTCATTAAACCTTCAATGTCTCTATAAGACCAATTTTTTATCATTTCATATGCTTCTTCTACTGGTATTTTGTCCTCTGTTAATATTTTTTCTTCTTCCATAAGAGGCGCCTCCTTTTAATCCCGCAATTTGCGGGATAAAGACAGCCCGTCAAAAATAACGGGCGAAAGTTATTCTTCAATTTCATCCTCTTTTGGATCATACTCAACTAAACGAATGTCATATTTCACAATAAGATTAGTTCCACAACTACATTTAAAACCAAGCATTGCATCTTCTAAGAAATACGGTTCACCATACATACCAAACTCGCCAATTTCGTGTACCTTTTTACATTTTGGACACTCTAATTCTATTACTCCGTAAGACATAGTTTTTATCCTCCTTTTGTTTCAGTTTATTCATAAAAACTATTTCTCTTTTTCTTTCAAAGCACTATAACATTTAGCACAATAATAGTTTTCTCCATCAGAAAAATATGTCTTTTGGTGACAAAAAACACAAAAACCATAACTTGTATCATCTATCAAAGTTACTTCATCAACTTTTTGAAAATCACTATCTAAAACATCACAATGGAGGACAAAGTTGAAATATGCACGGTCGTAATTGTGTTTATCACAAAGTTTATCAATAAGATTATCAACTTCTTCTTTAACTTTGTTTAAAAACTTTTGTTCATCTTTATCTATTTTGTTCATCTCACTTCCTCCCCAAAGTGTAATATACTCCGTAAACTATTGCTATATCACGCAAAACTCTTACTACGGGTTCAAAAGTTTCTATGACCTTCCAAAATACACGTTTTTTAAAGTAAACCCTATCTGCTGGATAAACCTTAGGGTCTTCTCTTGACAACATCAAGGTTATAAAGTTATACCTGTGTATCTGTCCATTCCTATAAACCAAAATTTTGTTAGAAAATTTTGAATTGTCAACTTCGGCTAAACTTATAAGTTCAAGCAAGGTTGAGGCAGGATAAGCACCACTTTTGACAACACCTTTTTCACCTACAACATATACCCAACCTGTGGTTTTACGCAAAACTATATCTAGTTCTTTACCTGTCAACCTGTAGTATTTCTCTTTTACCTGCTCTAATGTGTAACCTGCTACATCCATTGTGATGTCATACAAAACACATCTGCCGTCTGGTAAAACATCTGTTTCTTTGTCAAAAATAAACAATTTATCCCCTGGGCGAATTTTGTAATCCCGTGGTGTGACAACATAAAGATACTTCTCAAACATATTGTAAAATCCTTCAGCTGAAGGAATGTTTTTCAACTCTTCCAATGTTTCAAACCTTTTGTTTTGTCTGTAAGCAATTACATCCTTCACAACAGAGGAAGGGAAACCTAAAAGCAACAAATCGTCTTCTGAAACAGAGTTAAGGTCGTACTTGACTACACAAAAACACAACTGACAAAAAAGTAAAAAAGTTAAAATGTGAAAAACTTTATTTAACATTGATTTTTACCTTCTTTATTTTAGGGTCATAGGGCAAAACAAATTTTACCTTGCGGTTTTCATTAAACACCACTGGTTGGTTGTGAACAGCTATCTGCTCTCCTGATTGAGAAACAAATATTGCTTCAACATCAAATGTCCTTTGAGGTATATACAAATCTGTCTCACAAACAAGCAAACCGCCATCTTGGTAAAACTGAACATTGCTAACTATTGGTTTATCCCGTTGGGTTAAAACAATCTCTGAAGAAGTAGTTTTTACCTCTGTATCTGCCATTTTTTGGTTTCTTTTAGTTGACAAATTGACAACTAACAAATAAATGCCAAGCAAAACCAATAACAAGATTGAGGTTCTTACAAAATTAAAAAAGTGAACAAAATTGTTGAACCATTCTTTATAATTCTCAAAAAAGATAAACCACCAATGTGGGACAAACTTACGGCTTTCTTTTTTTAAACGGTTGAGAAATTCTATTATTTCCTTCTCTTTGTCTTCATACAAGTTGTAATTTTTATCCTCGCTCATATTACCACTCCTTTAGATACAATCTTAACTTTTCTATAACTCCGCGGGCTTGCTCATATGCACCTTGTTCTATCAAGCTGCGGATGTCTTCTATCATCTTTTGTCCTAAAACAAAACCTTGAATTTTGTAAACTTCTTTTTCTAAAGAACGGAATTCTTTAATCAACATCTCCACTTCAGGAGGATGTTTCAACTTGAAAACTTTGAGTTTAAAATCTCCGTTTATGCCAAGATAATCATGAGAACTAACATTTGAATCTACCATCAAATCTGCATTATGGACAAAGTTTTTAAATCCTAAGGTTATTCCCAAAAATGTTGATAGATGACCATATCTTGTGAACCTTTCTTCTAATCTTATTCCCAAATCAGAAAAGCGCCTAAACTCTCTCAATGAAAAACCTACAAAAGCAGTACCTGACCAATTAGGTTGGTTGTCAACATAATTAGAACTAAGTTTTAAACCGCAGAATACATCCACAGGAAGATTAAACCTCTGTGTAACCAAAACAAAGAACCTCTCCAACCCGTTTATATCCTCAACTCCTATGCTTATTACAGGAGAACTGAGTATTGAAAAATCAAAATCGTAAAAAAACAACTTCTCTTTCTCATAATACCTACAACTGCCCGCAACTGCTAAAAATGGTCTATCAATGTCCCAAAATTGGTAACGATAACCTAAGTTGTAGTAATAGTCAACAAAGATTTCATTTTTAACTTTTGCTGAGGTAAAATCATAAAGTGTACAACTAAAATCTTCGCGGACAAAAGAGAAAGAAAACAAATGTTCCCTCCTAAGAGTTAATTTGCCAAAGATTGAGTAAAAAGAATTGTCAGAGACACCACGAGTATAAAAACCTATTTCGTTCACATTGTCAACCGCCGATAGAGGCAAAAAGTCGGGTCCAATTGTTTCACTACACAACTTAACAGATAAAAACAAAAGCAATACAAACAAAATATTCTTTTCCCTCATTTTGTAATCCTCAAACTTTTCCTAATTTTTGTATATCCCAAGTTGCCTACTAAATAATAGTTGCCTAAAGGATAAATCATCTTTAAAGCAAACTCTGATTGTCCTTCTGGAACTTCTGTATCAAGCAATGTTGAAACATAACTACCACTGCTATCAAGAAGATGAATAATCAACTTTTGTCTCTTTGATGACTTTGCTACTAAACGCAACATCTCTCCACTTTTTATAGGTATTGGAAAAATAGACACATCGTCTACACTCAAAATAACAGGATAAAGTGAAAAGTAATAATTATACACCTTGTTGTGTTCTATCCAGATTTTTCTTTCTGTTGTCAAATATCCTTCAGTTCTGACTGTTAAAATACAATATTCATCAAGTGTTAAGGTTGTGATATAAACATCAAACTCGCCGTTGTCATCTGTCTGCCAAGATGTAATCTCTGAACCATCTTCTTCCCACCTTAAGGTCAACTTTGCAAAACTAAGTGGCTCTCCCTTAGAAGAAACAACTCTTCCTTTCAACCTACAAAATGTAGCAAATTTGCCATCAGAAACATCAAAAAATTTGTTCGTCCCTAAGACCTCGTATTCTGCTGAACTATCTCTATCAACATTGCGTCTCAGCAAGCGATAAACCACTTGTGTATGTGGAATCCAAAGAACATCTGGTTTGTTATCCAAATCAGTGTCAATTAAAAGTTCAAAAACACCATCCTCATCCCAATCAACCCTGCGGTACAACTGAGAGTTTAAGTTTGGGTCTCTGTATGTTTCATAACCATTTGAAATGTTGCTATCTAAATTATACGCCTCTTCTTGGACACCGTCGTTATCTATATCTTGATAAACAACCTCTTGAGCAACGATTACTGAAGTAAGCAAAACCAAAAGTGTAAAAATACTAATTGCTCGTGTCATAATTCGTAGCTTCTTTTTTTATCCTCCCATTGGTTTAATTTCTACTACTTCTATATCTCCGCGGATGATCTGCGGAGTATAATTTAAAAGTTGTGATAACATCTTTTTGTTAGCATATGACAACTCCACCTTATTCCCTGAAGAACCAAACAAAACTTTGTGTTCATAAGTAATCTTCATTGTTGATGGTGTTTTTAGTGTTATCTCACTTAAAGGTGAGTAAAGATAAATCTCGCCTAAAACATACGCATCATCCGGAATATTGTTTAAAAACTCGTCTAAAGAACAAATCCTGCTAATCTTTAGTTCTGTAACTTTGTATTCTATCTTAGGTCCTGGAGATTCTCGGACAATTTTGTAAACATTTATATCTGACTTTGTGTTGTAAACAATACCATCAGAACTTTCAACAAACAACTCGTTGCCTGTTGAACGAACTATCTTCATTTTTTCTGTTATGTATTTTGAATTAACCAAATTAAATCCTTCAATCACAGCATACTGCAAATAGACATCTTTTTGAGTAATCTTTTTTATTGCTGTGAAAGGATCTTTTGTAATTTTTTCATAAATCCCAGAAGGAGTTATTAAAGTCACAGGAAACAAAATTAGGCAGATAATTGTAAAAGCAATAGCGGCAGAGCCTTCTCTTAAACTGCCCACCGGAATTTGTTTGCTAAATGAATATGGTGTAACCCAGCGGTGTAATGCTGGATAAAAAATAGGTACGCCCATTGGTGATAATGCGTCTACAAACAAGTGTGAAACCAATGCTATAACTATTGAAACCCAAAGCCAGCTTGAAACAAAGTATAACGGGAACAAAACTAAAGATACAACAAAGACAAAAAGTAAAGAATGAAACGCTCCTCTGTGACCAAACATTATGTTTATCTCATCTATGATGTCGCCAAAAAACAACCTAAAAAACCTTGCTGTATATGAACTTTGGATATCTATATCGCTTAAGAACACAAAAGGGATACCTAAAAGCATTGTTAAGTCAAACTTTTTGTCAGTGATGAGCAAAACAACAAAAAGCAACAATAAATAACCACTGATGTGTAAAAGTATTGACATCAAAGATGCGTATTTTGAATACCATTCAGGAGAATAATCTGGCAACGCCACAAATTCGTCTTCCTCCTCTTTCATCAACTTCCTTGCAAATAATCTATAAAACCATACGCCCATAACTGATAATCCTGCATAGATAGCGTAACGATAACTCTCAGGTCCACGAAGGAATAAAAAGCGCATAAAAAACAAAACAAATACAAAAACAAACAATCCCAAGGTTAAATCACGATACTTTAATCCCCATCGGTGAAGTTTTAGATAACGACCAATATCAACTGAGGTTATAACATCTTCTCCTGCACTCTCTTTTAACTTTTCAACTGCTTTTTTTATCGCACCTGGGTAAAAATACATAAGTTTTAACCGATTGTAGAGTTTTCTGTAAGCCAAAAGTGTTAAGTTTAGTTTGCCAATAACCAAAGAATCATAAAAATACTTCTTTTGTTTCTCATCAGTAATAGGCATAATAACAACTTTTTCAAAATCAGCAAACCAATCTGCAAATTTTGAAGGGAACCTTCTTTCATTGGACGCCAATACTAAAACACATCCCGCATTATTAAACTGCATAAGTTTGGCAATATCACTTTCTGTCATAAACTCAAAATTGTCAACTACAATGTAAAATCCTACAGATTGTGAAGCAAACTGCTTAATTAACTGCCTAAATCCCCAACAAATTTTTTCAACAACATCATCTACGGTGTAGTTTTTAAAATTCTCAACTTCAAATCCCGCAGATTGCGGGACAGGTCCAAATTGTGGAAAAAACGAGTTGTAAAAAATCTCAAGTTCTTCACGACCAATGTTGTTCATACTTAAAACAGCAAACAAACGACGATTATCACCAAAAACCGAATCTGACAACTTCTCAAGGTAAACTTTAACAACATTTTCTACAAGATATGTTTTCCCTGAACCCGATGGACCTAAGATTATAAAACTCTGTTTTTTGTCCAAAAGATTAATAATTTGTTTTGTTTCTTCCCTATGATGGTTTTTTTCTTCTACTTTATGTTTTGGTGGATAAATTCTTCTCATATTTTTGCTGGTATATTGTAATGGATTATCCTTGAAACTCCTTTTTTCTCAACACGGCATAAAACCGTGTAAAAATCTTTCCTTGATGCTGTTTTTAACAAAAACACAGCACGTTTTGTGTTAAACTTGGTTGTCTGACCACTGCAGATAAAGTCAGAGATAATGTGGACATATTTTATCTTCACATCCTTAGTGTTTTTTTCTCCAACTGTTTCAGTATTTTCTTCTTCAACTGCTTGGGTTATAGTTGGAAGTATTGTATAAGTCAAAGGTTGTTTTGAGGTTAAAATCAAAATATAAGTGTTGTCATCATACCAGTAGGACTGCGAGTTGTCAACTTCATCATCAAGTGTTAAAATGTTTACGCCACTTGTTTCACGCTTAAAATTCTGTTTTTGGGTAATATATCTATCTTCATCTAAATAAGTGTAGCTCACCACAAACTCGCCAAAAGGAGCAGGGATGCTGTCACCTGGTTGTAATACTGAATAAAACTGTTTTGTAGATGAAGTTTTTACTTCAAGGTTGTACAAAGTTGTTTCTGATATGTTATATACACGGTCGTCTACAAGTTGTAGCATCTGTGTGTACACCTGTGTAAGTGGTAACAAAATCAAAATATAAACTAACCTTCTCATATCCCTTTTATTTCCTTCCTTACCTTCTTTATTAGGTCTTTTAACAATCTATAACTGTTCCACCTTGTAGCAAAAGAAGAAGATAATATTCCATCCCTTGCTAAAAGATAGATGTTGACTAAGTAAGCAGTAATTTGTTTACTTAACTGCCAATCTGCTATTTTTTGTTTGAACTCCTCCAAAATAGAAGAATAAAAAGAGTAAATCTTAAGTTGTGCCTTTATATCATCGGAAGCTGCCCTCACAGAAAAACCAGGACAAATCTTTTCTTCCTTTTCAGAGTTCTGCTCTTTTTGAGGTTCAATTTCTGTCTCAGATGCTTTAGGTGATGAAAGTGATGCTGTTTTAGTAGTTTCCTGATTAGGTTCTTTTGACATTTGGCTTATTTTCTCCTCCTCAAGTGGTTGGATTTTTATCGGTAGTGGTTTTGAGCTACCTAACTTCTTTAATCCTTTAACATAAAAAGTATGGTTTAATGGAGAAAGCTGTATCACTTGACCTTCCTTTGTTGAATATTTTGTAATCACACCCTTTAGGTCTAAACTTTTTAACACTTTAAACACAACCGCTCTGTCCAAACCAACATTTGAGGCTATAAACGACACAGAGCAGGTGATAATTTCGGCACACTGTTCAGCAGAAAGTTTCCTTAAAAAATTCAGTACCTTAAACTCTGTTTTCGTCAGTTTTATAGGAGACAATCTTATTTTTTTATCATCATTCATATTTTTATCTCCTGTTGAAAATTTTTTAATTTTCACCACTATTTTTATAACCACACACAGAAACGCACCTTTCAAAATTATAAAATTCGTTCTTTAACCTGTCATAGAAAAAACTATACCACAACATCTTATGAAACTCTAAAACACCCAAAAAATACACATCTTTCCGCCAGTCATTCTGGCTACCAAGGCGGAAGATTATGTATTGGCTGCCATTGTAAACAAAACAAACAGCGTCAAAAATGTGTTTGATTTTTTTGTAAACTAAAAAAGTATAAACAGTAGAAGGTATCCAGTAGTCACAAATGTTTATCACCTGCTCGTCTTTACATTCATAAATTGCTATTATGTTGATCTTTTTGCTTATAAACTTTATCCTCTTTATCCATCTATCTTTCATAAGCATCTTCTATCTCCTGTAAAACCCTTTCTTTAATTTCTTCATACATCCTTTCTTTTTGTTCTTCTGCTACAACTGATTTACGCGGTCTTTTGATATAATTTTTGCCTCTCTGAGGATAATAAAACAAAACACCATCAAACATAAAAACATTCTCATCTTTAGAACCCGGATTCACAACTCCTGTATCAGCTTTTTCAGAAGACGGAGAGATTATAACACATGGATCTTCATAACAGAAAACAACCCGAAGATAGTTCTTCACAGGTTCAACAAAGGCAAAAAAGCTGTAAGATTGCAAACAGTCTATCTCTATATCTTTGTTAACATAAACAATATTTTTTGCAACAGATTTAGAGACGGGTTTGTAACCTTTTGGTAGATAGAGGTTCCTTATTTTTCCTCTTTCTAACAAAGAAAAGTCTATGTTTGATTTTGTAACCACAACCCAATCTATTATTGGACGAGATAAAAATTTAGGTTTTAAATGTTCACGCAGAAAATCAATATCAGTATACAACACACTACGGGTTAAAACTATGAACACACCGCCATCGTAAAGTTTAAAAACATATATCACACCTAAGTCGTCTTTTTTGTAATAACAAACTGTAGGATTAATTAAGTCCCGGTAAGTATCAGCTAAACCTTTACCCCAATTTTCTACAGAAACAGCATAAATCTTTGCATTCTTGGTCAAATACTCAACATAATCCTCACTCACAGGTAAACTCATCTCCCAACAGGCGTTGTATATCTCTGAAACAGTTTTAAAATCACCATACTTCTGACGATATACCAAAATAGCATTGGCTACCTGCGGAGTAATACCAGGAACCGAAAGCAACTCTTTCTCAGTAGCAGTGTTCAAGTTCACATAGTGTGTTGCAAAAAGTACCGAAGAACATAAGATTAACAAAAATGTTAACTTTATGTTCTTTAACAACTCTTTTGCCTTCTTGTGAGACAAATTCAACGCTGTAACAAGTCCTTCATAAATAAGCAACTCTATCAACTCTTTCCATTGTTTTGCTGACTGTGGAATATACAAACCTTGCTCGTGGTATAGTTGTTTTATTTTCTCTAAAATCTCTTTGTTTATTACCACCTTCATAGGCTTTATCCCTCCTGAGATTTTAATAGGCGATTTATTTCATTCACAAGCGGCGTCAAGAATCTGTCAGTCTTACGAACTGCTACACTTGTAACTTCACCACTTGCTAACTCGCGTGCTATACGTATTATCGGTGCTACAATATTGTGTGCTATAACCCACGTCGCTACTAAGCAAAATACTATCAACAAAAACACTATACCCGCAGAAATCAGCGAATATAACATAACCAGATCTTGAACACGACCTGATTGTTCAGCAAAACGACCTAAATCAACATTGTTCAACGCAAAAAAGAACCCTAACATCATTAAACCTACACACAATATCACAGTGACGAACAACCACGGCAACGTCTTACCCAACAACGCTACTAACGCTTCTGCTTCTCCTTCTACTAGTCTTACTCCTCGTCTGTCCATTTTTTTGTACCTCCATTATTTAAAATTCACACCCCGAGACTGGGGAGGCTCAGCCTCGGGGTGTGTGGTATACTAAATATTCTCCCCTAACCTTTTCTCAACTTCTACCTCAAGCTCAGATACCAACCGGGAAAAATCTTCTTCACTTAAATCCGCAACTTTTTGTTTTAAACCCAACTTTTTCTTCACATTAACCACAAGAGTTTGTTGCTCAATTGTGTCAGAAGAATATTTTTCAACAATGGACAATATCTTTGCTAACCGCTGGGAAGCACTCACGGGTTTTTCAACTTTCTTTTCTTCTTTTTTCGCCTCTTTTGTTTCTTTAGGTTTTTCTTCTTTTTTCATTTCAGCAGTTTCTTGTTTCTTTTTCTCAGTCGTTTCTTTCTTCTCTTCAGCAACAGAAACTTCTTCTTTTTTCTCAACAACTTCAGGTTCAAAAACTATTACTTCTTCACCAGATTGTTCTGCTACCGAAACTTCCCTCTCAACAACCCCCGTAGATTCTGTTGTCTCCTCTGCTTCCGTGTTCAACTCTATCGGCAACTCGGGGACTTCCTCACCACCTAACTCTTCAACCGTATACAACCCTCCTACAACATCAGGAAATACTTTACGTGCACAACCTGAAATCGCACGCGCTACTAACAACTCTTTTGTATATTTCTGCCAAGATTCTTTGCTCAAAAGTCCAGCACGTTTCGCATCTTCTATTGTGAAAGTGTACTTAAAAGATATCACAGCATCTTTTCTTTCCATCTCACACCACGCGGATGTGCTATCTCCCCCAAATTGTATCTTTTTTGCAAGACCACTGCGTAAAATCAATGCTAACATACCAGAACTATCTATCGCAACTTTTTGGTTGACAACATACAAGTGCGATATTGCTTCCAACGGCGGCATGTTCAATTCTTTAGCCTTCATTATCAACACAGCAATCTTTTCTTTTGTGTTCAACTCTTTTGGCAACATACCACTTTTGAGCAGTATTTCCGCCTTTCTCAACACAACATCAAGCGACCTCCCTTCATCCTCTTGAACAAGAACAGGTTGTGATTGTTGGTTAGTTTGATTATTGTTTTTCTCTGTCATATTTTTGCCCCCCTTTTTTAAAATAGTTCTTTGAAAAATAGATAAAAGATATATAAGGAATTCAGGGGAAAATGAAGCAAAAATCTTTTCCCCCTGAAAAATGTTGCCTTTGCACCCCCAAATGGAGTAAAAATATAACTATTTT
>Ga0078972_1007545_pt1 | contig 24056 bp, 20 predicted proteins | sample YelNatPaOPGAMG01_FD_67568 | JGI IMG/M metagenome (GOLD analysis project Ga0078972, IMG submission 67568) | Hot spring thermophilic microbial communities from Obsidian Pool, Yellowstone National Park, USA - OP-RAMG-01 (SPADES assembly) (version 2) | ecosystem: Environmental > Aquatic > Thermal...
AAGCGCCTCAAGCACCCTGCAAACGGTTGGGCTTGCCCCGTCAATGTAAAACTGGAAGGCGCCGTGCGTGCCCTCAATCCAACCCGCGTTGAGTATTGTGAGAGCCGGATGGAAGATGGCACCCATGTTGTCCAGGCTCGTCTTCAACACATTACCGCCGTCAACGAATTGGGGGTAAGCCCTTCGCAACTTCTGCAAGACGCGCGGCGTGCGGCTGGCCGGCAGCGCCGCAAGAGGCACAGCCTCCTTCACTCGGAAGATGCGCGCCTGCGCCGGGCCGTCGCTCCGGCTAGCGTAGATCAGTGTTCCCGTTTCGGCCACGGTCACATCTGCCTTGCAGCCTTTGTCTCGCAACACTTTGGCGAATTCGATGGCGCCACAGGTGCGGCCAGGGTTCAAAACCACGATCTGGCCATCGCGCAGGTGAGGCACGCACTGCGCCGCCACGTCGGCGTGGGCGGTCGAGGGGGTCACGACCATAATGACCTCGGCCTCAGCCATGGCCTCAGCGTAATCGGAGGTAACGGCCGCCAGCCGCCCGAACCCACCAGGGCCACCATCGTTGCGCGCCAGGTCAATCCCGCCGCGCTGACGTACGGCTTCGACCCGCTCCGGCGTGCGGTTGAACAGCACGACCGGAAAGCCCATGAGAGCCAGATGGCTGGCCATGGCCTTGCCGCCATGGCCAGCACCGATTACCGTAAAGTGCGTGTTGTCACTGTCCGTCATTTTGCCTGCTCCCACGTGATCAGACATGCTCTTCTGCTGCTGCCTGAGCAAGGACAGCCTCAATCCGTTCCGCCTCGCCGAGCGGCCTACCGTTCTTGTCAACGGCGATGCAGGCACCCCGGCTATCAACTCTGGTCATGATCTGGCCCAGAGCGAACCGGTTGGCCTTCAGATGCGGAGCATCGAGTATGCCCAGGCGCACTGCTTGGGCCAAAGTGCCGGCGTCGGCGAACGGGTCGGTGACACCGGGTAGGGCTATGGCCTGTATGGCCGTCAGGGTGTGCTGCGCCTCAGATATAAGTTCGAGCTTTCGTTCCTGTACTCGAGGATCGAGGCGCATATCGGGGATGCCACGCAGAGCATTCTCGATTGCTCGCCGAGCGATCCTACAGGCAGCGATCACATCCTGAGCGCTAGCCGCGTGATGCGCTTCCGTGTGGCCCACGATGTGCACGATGTGAGGCTCGAGCGCCATCTGGAGGTATGTCGCGGCGCCCAGGTGCCCGCGGGCTGCCTCTGCATCTAGCGGGTGGCTGAGTAGGCCGATGCGGGTCTGGCGCCAGATGCGAAAGTCCTTCGATTCGAGCGGGGCAATCATCTCGAGACAGGCGAGCATTTTCGCAAGATCCATGCGGTCTGAGGTGCTGGCTGGGCTGTTGAACATAAACTGAGCCACGTAGTCACGAACCCCGAGGCGCCTGGCATTGTACGCGGAGAGGTAGGCGGAGACGACGAAGATCACATCGGGCGCGTCGCGCATTCCCCAGTGGTGCGGCTCGTTCAGTTCGACGGGGATGGACCGCTCAGCATACCAGGCGATAAGACGCTGGTGTTCGGCAATGGAGGTCTCAAGGTCGTGCGGCCCACGGCCGTCCATAGCGTTGAACCAGAATAGAGGTACTGCCGCCCAGGCTATCTTGATGGTCTCGACGTACAGCTCAGCCAGGCGGATGAGATCATCTGTACCCGAGTAAGTGCGCAGCAATGGGTAGTTGCCACGCCGCGAGGCGCTGTAGAGAGCGCGGAAGTCGGCGGCGCTACGCACAGGTACGCCGCCAGCTCCCGCGCGCCCAGGGTCCTGGCGTTCCGGGTGAAAAAAGTTCTCCTGCGCGTCCTGGTCGGTGCCCAAAGAGATGACATCGAGGAGGCGGGCCTCTGCGATCTCCTCGATCCCGAGCCGCGTCGCCTCCACTGAGGGCAGGCCGAAGTGATGACGGAGCACAGGATATGGCGCTTTCCATCGGATGCGTCCTATCAGGCTCTGCGGGTAGTCAGCTTCTCGGCTGAGGCGTGGCTGTCCCCGCAGGTAGGCAATCACGTCCTCAGTCGTCTCTGAGCCGTCAAAGATTGCCTCGAAGAACCCACCAAGAGTTCGTGCGCGCTCAGCCACAGGTGGTGTACCCCCGAAAGCAAAGCGAACTCCGGCCGCGCGGAGACCCTGTGCAAGGGCGGCGAACTCGCGCAGGCGACGTTCACCAGTGTCAGCTGTTAGGCGATACGATACGCCGACCAGGTCCGCATTCTGTTCCCTGGCCACCTGTACCAGCCGTTCAGGTGTGACCGCTGGGCCCAGAAAGGCGGTTTGCCAGCCTGCCTCTTCAGCCAGGCGGAGGAAATTGATCACTCCTGCAACATGAACGCATTCGCCTAGGGCTGCTGCCACTACGACTTTCCGCTGTTGGGTGGTGCCTTTGGGATTCATCTGTTTACCTCCCTGCTTAACTTCACTAGGACCGGCTCCTCGACAGAACGGCATGCCGACTGCGCGGCATCGCGGGCCAGAGAGTGGCTCGCGAACGCCTACGTCAAGCAGCGCCTGCAGAATGCACGGAAAGCTGCAGCAGCGCCGCGCTCATCGCGCTTCTGCGGCACGGTTATCGGCTCAGTGGTAAGGGGAGACAGACATTGTAACGCCACGCCAGTTGTGGGAACTGTGGGCGCCGCCTCTCCTTCCGCCTGCCTACGAGGTTAGCTGACGGGTTCGGGCTGGAAGTCCTGCCCTACACGCCATGGCCTTCGCGGCCACAACGTGATTCACCCCAACTACTCGGATCCCCCGCCTCCCCATCTGGGGAGCTCGGCACGAGATGGCTGGTCAAGGGTCCAGCGATCTATTGGTTCATCCCATGTGCAACTCCTTTCGCCCTCCTGCTCGCCCCAGCGGCTGCAGCCCATAAGTGGCCGGCCTCTCTTGCATGATCCGCAAACACCCGGCAGACCGTTAGGGAGAAACCAACCATGGTTACCATACACAACCGAAGTCGGCTTGTCAAACGATATTCTTGCCGCGGGCCAGCAAGGTCACGAACGAGGGCAACATGTTGACAAGTGGCCGGCTTGGGAGTATACGTAGAGTGATTAACCATTAGAGGGCGTAACGATGGCAACACCGCCTGATGCCTGTGCCCGGGAACTCCTGGAGGTTGTGCCTCTCGTGATGCGCACCATACGCGCTGAGATGCGCCGCCAGCGCGCCCCCGGCCTCACCGTGCCCCAATTCAGGCTACTTGTCTATCTGGAGCGACGCCAGGGAGCTTCGCTCTCAGAGGCTGCTGCCTATCTCGGCCTTACGGCTCCCTCCACCTCAGTGATGGTGGAAGCGCTTCGCAAACGGGGGCTCGTCGACCGCCGGACCAACGCTAGTGACCGGCGCCGTGTCACTTTGGCGCTGACGCCTGACGGCCAGGCAGCCATGGAAACGGCACGCGAGGTTACCAGGGCGCGTCTTGCCGAGCGTCTGGCCGCGCTCACGGAGCAAGAACGTGCAGTTGTGTCGCAGGCTATGAATACACTGCGCCCGTTGTTCACTGGGGAGCGCCAGGCCTAGCCATCCATTCTGGTCGAGGTGTGCTGTGCCCATTATTGACATGAAATCCCTGACACGCCGGTTCGGCGCTCTGACAGCCGTTGACAGCCTTACCATTGCGGTTGAGGCGGGCGAGGTTTTCGGCTTGTTGGGGCCCAACGGTGCCGGCAAGACAACTACGATCAAAATGCTGACGACACTGTTGCCGCCGACATCGGGCAGTGCCAGTGTTGCCGGCTTCGATATCGTCCGCCAGGCAACCAGTGTCCGGCGAGCCATCGGCTATGTGCCTCAGATGCTATCCGCAGACGGCGCGCTCACCGGTTATGAGAACCTGCTCATCTTCGCCAAACTCTATGACCTGCCCCGCTCAGAACGGGTGGCCAGGGTCCAAGAAGCGCTGGCGTTCATGGGCCTGAGCGACGCCGGCAACACACTTGTACGGCAGTACTCCGGCGGCATGATCCGCCGCCTCGAGATCGCAGCGTCTATGTTGCACCGTCCCGCCGTGCTCTTCCTCGACGAACCGACGATAGGCCTGGACCCCCTGGCTCGCATGGCGGTCTGGCAGCACATCGAGCAGCTACGGCACGACTACGGCACCACCATATTGCTGACCACGCACTTCATGGAAGAGGCCGACAGCCTCTGCGGCAGGGTGGCAATCATGCACCTGGGCAAGGTGGCGGCCATCGGGTCACCGGCTGAACTCAAGGCCACGCTAGGTGGCAACGGTGTGACCCTCGACGATGTTTTCGTGCATTACGCTGGCAGCACATTGGATTCGGGAGGCAGTTACCGTGACACTTCAAGAACAAGGCGCACAGCGCAGCGGCTGGGCTGAAGCGATCCTTCCGCCCGCAGCGAACCCTTTGGTAGCCGTTGCACGCTTCATAGATAAGACGTTGGTCGTTGCCGAACTCGAGGCGCGCAAGCTACGCCACGACCCGACAGAGTTGATAACACGCGCTGTGCAGCCGGCACTCTGGATGCTCGTATTCGGGCAGGTGTTCACCCGCGTGCGCGCCATCCCCACCGGCAACCTGCGCTACATTGATTTCATGGCGCCAGGCATCCTGGCCCAGAGTGTGCTATTCATCGCCATCTTCTACGGCATCGCTATCATCTGGGAACGCGACCTGGGCATAGTGCACAAGATGCTCGTAAGCCCAACGCCTCGCGCCGCCCTCGTCCTCGGCAAGGCCCTATCGGCCAGCGTGCGCGCCATCTCTCAGGCGACCATCATCTACGTGCTGGCTCTGCTGCTTGGCGTCCGAGCCAACTGGCACCCTCTGGCGTTGGTGGGCGTGCTCGCCGCTGTGATCCTGGGTGCCTGCTTCTTTTCGACCCTGTCGCTCATCATCGCCTGCATCGTCAAAACGCGCGAACGCTTCATGGGCATTGGCCAGGTTCTGACCATGCCCCTCTTCTTCGCCAGCAACGCCATCTATCCGATCTCGATCATGCCCGGCTGGCTACAGGCGATTTCGCGTATCAACCCGCTGACCTACGAAGTTGACGCCCTGCGCTCGCTGATGTTGGCCGGAGGGACGAACACTTACGGCCTGGGGTGGGATTTCGGCATTTTGCTGGCGGCCACGGCGATCCTGGTGGTCATCGGCGGCATCGTCTACCCAAACGTGGCACGCTGAGTTACCACGGGGCGCATCGGCGCGCTGCAACCCGCCGTCATGATCAAGAAGGTTGCTGGCTGCCTGCCCAAACCCTATTGGGCCGGCAAAGGCAGCGCCACCCGTTTGCCCGTCTGGGCCGATAGGTAGGCTGCCAGGCACATCTCTACGGATATGCGCCCTTCCTCGGCGGTGCACATCGGGGTGCCTGCCCGGAAGGCATCTATGAATGCGCGCGCCACAGCGGCGATGCGCTCGCCTTGGCCACTGGCCACAGGCATGCCCAGGTCTTGCCACCCTAGTTCGGCGCGGTCTTTCTGGTACAACTTGAGCGCGATCGGGCTTGGCGGCTTCACGGCGCACGATGGGCCATCACCGTGGTTCTGGATGATCACGCCGCGGTCACCATAGATCTCGGTGGTGCCCTCAGCCGCGAGGAAGACGCTGGAATTGTAAACCTCAGCGAACATGCCATCTTCATAGCGGAAGATGGCCATGCCGTTGTCATCCGGGGCAACCTGGGTGAGCGTATTGCCGATCTCAGCCACTACCGAGACGGGCCTCTTGCCCAGGGTCCACCAGAGCCAGTCCAGGACATGGATCGCATCGTCGAAGAACATGCCCTTGTTTGCCTCGGCGCTCAGGTGCCAGCGGGTGGGGCCCTCTACGAAATCCTTATTGAAAAGGAGCCCGATGCCATGGCGTCGTCTGACCGTGCCCACCCGCCCTACCGCGCCTTCCTGGAGCAACTGCCTCATCTTTATGTTGACCGGGTCGCAGCGCATCTGAAACGCCAGGCTGAACCAGAGACCGCTGTGCTGCACCGCCTCGATGATGCGGTCGCATTCAGCAAGCGTGAGTGCCATTGGTTTCTGGAGAAGCACGCTCTTGCCGGCGCTTAGTGCCGCTAAGCAGAGATCCGTGTGCTTGTTGGTCTCGCTGCCGACGATGACGCAGTCAACCTCGGGGTTGTGCAAGACATCTTCCAGGTGAGGCGAGTAAGACATGGCGAATTGCCGGGCGTTGCGCAGGCCACGCTCCTGGTCATCATCCCAGCAGGCGACCAACTGGGCATCGGGGAAGCCAGCGATCTGCTGGGCGTAGGTGACCACATGCCCGTGAGCGAAGGATAGAACCCCAATCCCGATTCTGCCGATGGACATTGCACCTCCCCTTGTCAGTCCCGGCCGTAGATGCGGGAAATCCAGTGAATTCTGGTAGGCCCCAGCGAGCATACCGCTCCCGGCACGTCATATCAAGAGCGACACGCCAGAGCGGGTGGACACGCGGACATGCCCTCGGATATACTCCGGCCTGCACACGTTGGCATAGACGAGCCCAGACCGCCCGTTCTTCGGGTAGGGCAGGCTCTTTCGGAAAGGGAGGCAGCGCGTGGACTATAGCGAGATGACCGCCATCGCTCAGGAGCACTTCTGGCCCAACTTCGGTGCCCGTCAGGACATGCAGGAGATCCCGCTGCGTTTCCTCGTCTCTGGCGAGGGCGCCATGGTCACTGACGAGAGCGGCAGACAGTACATAGACTGTTTCGCCGCCATCCAAACCACAATGATCGGCCACGGCCGGCGCGAGATTGCCGATGCCGTCTACGCGCAGATGCAGAAACTGGCCTTCTACCCGGCCGTTCTCACCTACTTCACCGAGCCCATCCTGGCGCTGGCGAAGAAGCTGAGCACGATCGTGCCTGGCGGCCTATCACGTTTCTATTTCTGCAACGATGGCTCAGAGGCAGTGGAAGCAGCGCTCAAGATCGCGCGCCGCACCCAGCAGGAACGCGGCCATCGTGGTCGCTACAAGATGATCTCGCGTCGCCTCGCTTACCACGGCGTAACCATGGGCGCGCTTTCGGTCAACGGTCTCTCCGCCATCCGCCATGGCTTCGACCCCGGCGTTCCTGGTGTTTCCTTCGCCGAGCCGCCCTACTGCTACCGCTGCCCCTATGGCCCAGACTGCAGTCAGTGCACCATGCAGTGCTACGCTGACATCGAGCGCATCGTCGCCTTCGAGGGCGCCGACACCATTGCAGCGGTCATCATGGAGCCGGTGATGGGCGCAGCCACGGGCTTTTCTACTCCGCCACCCGGCTACCTGCAGAAAGTGCGCGATCTGTGTGACCAGACGGGCATCCTGCTCATCTTTGACGAGGTGTCCGCCGGCTTCGGGCGAACGGGCAAGTGGTTCTCCTGCGAGAACTACAGCGTTTTCCCCGACATCATGACCATGGCCAAGGGCCTCACTAGTGGCTACCTGCCCCTGGGCGCCACCGCCGTCAGGCCGGAGATAGGTAACCTCTTCTATGGGCCACACGCGAAGGCCGATTTCGTGCACGGTCACTCCATGGGTGGTCACACTGCTTCCTGTACCGCTGCACTAGCAAACATCGCCATTATGGAGCGCGAGCAGCTGGTCCAGCGCTCCGCTGAGATGGGTGCCTACATGCTCGCACAACTCAAGACGCTGGAAAGCCATCCCATTGTCGGCCAGGTGCATGGCATTGGTATGGGCTTCGGCATCGAGATCGTAAGGGACAAGCAGACGCGCCAGGACTGGCCTGCTGAGTTAGGGATCACACGCAGCATCCGCCTCCGCTCCTGGGAATTGGGCCTGATCTGCCGGAACGAGACCAACCTCGTAGTACTCTGCCCGCCACTTGTGTTGACCAAGGACCAGGCTGACAAGACCGTGGCCATCCTTGATCAGGCGATCGCCGAGGAAGAGAGGAAACTGGGAGTATGACAGAGTCGCTCGCGTCTCCTGTGTCGCATTGGGGTATGGAGGTCTAGTGCCTACGACGATTGGCGCCGCTGTCATCGGTTCCGGCCTCTATGGCCGTGTCCATGCCCGGGCCTATAGCCAGGCGCCCGGCTGCCAATTGCGCTGGGTCTGGAGCCGCGACCTGGCGCACGCCGATGCCATCGCCGCTCAATACGGCGCTCGGCCGACAAACGATTGGGGCCAGATCGCGGCCGATCCGTCTGTAGATGTGGTTAGCATAGCCACGCCTGACTTCGCGCACACAGAACCCGCTCTGGCGATGCTTAAGGCAGGCAAGCACGTGCTATGCGAAAAGCCGATGGCACTCACCACCGACGAATGCCGGCAGATGATCGCTGCCGCTGAGCGTTCCGGCGTGCAGCTCATGGTGAACTTCCACAACCGCTGGTACCCAGCCCTTGCCGAAGCCTGGCGTCGCGTCCATCAACCGGGTGATGGCTTGTCCCTGGGCGCTCCCCTCATGGCCTATCTGCGTTTGAGCGACCGCATCGAGGTAGCCACCCGCTGGTTGCCCTGGGCCGGGCAGAGCGGGCCCGTGTGGTTCCTGATGCCGCACATCGCTGACCTGGCGAACTGGATGCTTGGCCAAACACCCAAGCGCGTCTTCGCCAGCGGCAGGAAGGGCGTGCTCGCCGGGCTGGGCATTGATTGCTATGACGTGGTTCAGGCGCAGGTTGTGTACGATGGCTCCTTTGCTACCTTGGAGAGCTCCTGGATCCTGCCCGAATGCTGGCCCAACATCAATGAGTTCAGCCTTGACCTCCATTGCGAGCACGGTAAGTTGGCCGTGACGGGCGACCAGGAGAACCTCGTCGTCGCGGGCCAGCGCTACGAGCATCCTTTCACCTTGCTCTGGCTCACAGAGGATGTACCAATCCAGGCGTTCGTCCGCTGTCTGCAGGCCGGCAAGCCCGCGCCAGTCTCAGGCAACGACGGCCTGCGAGCAACGGCTGTACTCCAGGCTCTGGATCGCTCCCTGGCCAGCGGGCAGGTGGAGGGCGTAGAGCTATAGGTGCGCAGCTTCTACAGCCCCTGGATGCCGGTGATACACGAAATGATGCGCTCCTTGGCTGGCGCCTGGCAGGACTATGAGCCCGGAACGACACTTGCGGTGTGGCACCATGGCGCCGAGGGACGAAACGCCGCCTGGCAGGGCCCAAGATCAGTTTGCAGGTGAAGGAGAGATAGCGTGAAAGCTGCTGTCCTGGTGAAACCGTACCAGCTTGAGATTCGCGATGTTCCGAAGCCCGTGCCAGCCCCTGGCGAGGTGCTTATCAAGGTGGATGTCTGCGGCGTCTGTGGCACGGACGTCAACCTGTACACGGGTAAGTACACCGGCCGCTGGCCAGTCATCATCGGGCATGAGTTCGCCGGCACGGTAGCAGAGGTCGGCGAGGGCGTCAGCATCCCTTTGGGCACCCGCGTCACTGCCGACCCAAACGAGAGTTGCGGCGCCTGCTACTGGTGTCACTCTGGCAAGAGCACTTTCTGTGAGAACATGGCCGCCTACGGGGTGCTTCGCGATGGCGGTTTCGCTGAGTATGTGCTCGTGAGCCAGCGTGGCGTCTACCCCACTCCGGCGAACCTCGACCCTGAACTAGCTTCTTTCGCGGAACCGGTTTCCTGCGCCGTGCATGGCGCCGACCAGGCCGGCTACAGGCCGGGAGACACCATCCTGATAACCGGCGATGGGCCGATGGGCCTCTTGCAGACGCAGCTTGCCGCACAGTCCGCTCCTGCGCGCCTCATCGTGGTCGGGCATCATGAGGGAAAACTGAGCATGGCCCGGCAGTTCGGAGCCACCGACGTGCTGCTTTCAGGTCGCGACGACGTACCAGTGGCAGTGAAAGAGGCTACCAACGGCCTCGGCGTGGATGTGGCAGTTGTTGCCGTGGGCAAGTCAGAGGCGATCGAGCAAGCACTTGGCCTGGTGAGAAAGGGCGGCAAGTTGGTCATCTTCGGCTTTCCGCCGGAGACAGATCAGGCTCGCTTTTCGCCGTTCCAGGTGCTCTCGCGCGAGATCACGATCGTAGCTAGCTGGGTGAACCCCTACACGTTCCCCCGCGCCATTGACCTGCTGGCCGCCGGCAAGGTGCAGGTGGCGCCCTTCATCACCCACCGCCTGCCGCTTGAGGGCCTGCCCGAGGCGATTGCTATGATGCAGAGGAAGCCGGCCGGTTTCATCAAGGCACTTATCGCGCTCCAGTAGTTCATCGGGGATGTCAGAGCGCTCAGGGGACGTGGCTCGGCCGTGGAGCCCTGGCTGCGAGCCGGGTCACGCCCCAAGCGTAGAGCAGCGACAGCACTGTCAACCCAGCAGCCACGTAACCGAAGCCGGCCTTGTACCCAAACCCAGCAACGAGCAATCCGCCGACCATCGGCCCGCCGGATTGCCCGATGTCCATGATCGAGGACAATGTGCCCATCGCGGCACCGTGAGTGCTGCGTTTGGAGAGATCAGCGACGAAGGCTGAAGTGCTGGCCGTGACCATTGCCAGGCCCAGGCCGAAGGCGGCTACCAGCGCGAACAAGGCCAGGTAGGAATGCGCGCGAGGCATCAAGGCCATGCTCGCAGCGTCAACAAGAAGACCAAGGGTGATGAAGGGCACACGCCCCATCCTGTCCGACAGGCGCCCATTGAGAGGCTTGCTGAAGGTGGCGACCAGCACCTCGGCCGTGAGCAGGGTCCCGATCTTCCAGGCTGGGAGACCGACGACCTCGTGCATGTAGATGGGTAGGAACACCTCAACGAACCCATAGGCGAAGTACTGGGCCGCCTCCGCCAGGCTGGTGGCGAGCAGGGCGCCATTCGCGAAAAGCGCCGCCAGATCCGAACGCATCGCTCGCCAACTCTGGCCCATCTCGGTTGATCCGCTAGCACGCACCTGATCCTGGCTGAGGCGCGGCAATTGCAGCGCCATGGCCAGCGCCAGCAGACCGGCGACACCGTCAACCAGGTAGACCCAGCGGAAGTCATTACCCAGAATGAGCAGACCTCCGACTGAGGGGGCCAGGAAGCGCCCTATCATCGTGGCGGAGGAGTACCAGGCCATTCGCTCACCACGGCGGGCGTCGAAGATGTCGGCCACCGCTGCCATCGCGACCGGACCAAGGATGGCCGTAGCCAGGCCGTGGTAGACGCGCACCAATACCAATTGCCACGGGGCATGCACGAGCAGGTAGAGGAAGGGGGCGGTCGCGAAGACGAACATGCTGGCAAGGATGACGCGCCGCCTCCCAATCATGTCCGAAAGGATGCCCGCCGGCAGGCTGACGAGAATGCCCACGACCGTGGACGCAGCCGCGATGAAACCAACCGTACCCTCAGCCACACCCAGGCTGCGGATGAACAGCGGCAAAGCCGGGCTCTTGGCCATTGTGGAACTGAGAATGGCCAGGCCGCCCATCAAGCAGAGCACGAGGAACGGGGACAGCCCCAGCAGACCACGACGATCAGAGGAAGGTTGCGCTCTACTCAAGATGACACCCCAGAAAGTGAAGCATGAGGCTCGCACCTGAAGCACCGATGGCGCCGATTGTGCCGGCTGGGACGCTCATAGATGCTTGCGGGCCGGCCCCGTCGGTGCAGGAGGCTGAAGTGGCGGGACGCTTCACGGCACACCGAGACACGACGACCATCATCGCGCTGGCGGGCGCCAGCGCGGCGATCCTGCCTCAGGCTGACAGCGTCCTACGGCGTGAGCGTCGCCCGTTGCCTGGCAAGTTGGCGCCTGTAGTCCTCCATGAGCCTGGCCGAACAATCCGGGCAGAGACCATGGCTTACGCCGCTCACACCTTGCCCGGGCCGGACGCCCATGTCTCGTCCGCACCAAGCACAGCGAACGACAATGGTCTGACTATCCTCACTATCGGTCAAGGACCGTGCTAAAACCAGCACGTCGGAATCGGTGAAAGCATGTCCGCGATGCCTGCGGCACTCGGGGCTGAGCTTGGCCCTGCATTCGGCCACGCGTTCACCAAGAGTCGCGGGCAGGACTCCCAACAACTCGCTGACTTGCTCAAGGGTGTACAAATGTGCGCCTCCGCCCGGCTCGGCTCTTGGCACCGCCACGATGGGACATGCTCATGCCGGCGCCGGCAAACCGGTACGCTCGTCTGCCGGAACGTAGCTGCAATCTTCATGCCGAACGACGGATTGCGCAAACCTCGGACCGGAACTCACGCGGCTTCCCCGGCTGGCCTGCGAGGCGGGCCGGTGCTAGATTGGCTCCTTGTCGGTGGACGGGGTTGCACAGGGCGCGCTCCGAAACGCGGCGGGATCTCGTTCCGATCGGAGGTGAACTCGATGGACACGGGCTACCTGGCATCTCTATACGGGCTGGAGAACAGGGTCGCTGCCGTGACCGGCGGTGCCGGCGTGCTCTGCAGTGCCATGTGTCAGGCGCTGGCCCGCGCCGGCGCGCGGGTGGCGGTGCTTGATATCGCGCCACAAGCGGCGGAGCAGGTCGCTGCCTCCATCAAGGCTGCTGGTGGCCAGGCGATGGCTGTCAGTTGCAACGTCCTCGAGAGAAGCACCGTTGAGGCAGCGGCGGAGGCAGTTACAGCCGCCTGGGGCCAGATAGATATCCTTATCAATGGTGCGGGCGGCAACCGTGCCCAGGCGACTACCAGCGCCAGCCAGCCCTTCTTCGACCTGCCTCCGGATGCCGTTCAGTGGGTGTTCAATCTCAACTTCCTCGGGACCCTGCTTGCTAGCCAGGTATTCGGCAAGCTAATGGTCAAGAGAGGCGAGGGGGCGATCCTCAATATCTCGAGTATGAACGCGTTTCGACCACTAACCCGCATCCCGGCATACTCCGCTGCCAAGGCTGCTGTCAGCAATTTCACGCAATGGCTAGCCGTGCATATGGCCCAGGAATACTCGCCGCGCATCCGCGTGAACGCCATCGCGCCCGGCTTCTTCCTGACTGAGCAGAACCGCTTTCTTATGACTACGGAGAGCGGCAATCTCACCGAGCGGGGCCGGGCGGTCATCGCTCATACGCCAGCCGGCCGTTTTGGCGCACCAGACGACTTGCTCGGGGTCATGCTCTGGCTCCTCTCTCCCAGCGCATCGTTTGTCACCGGCATCGTCGTTCCCGTTGACGGCGGGTTCAGTGCTTTCAGCGGCGTCTGACAAGTCGTGGGAAGGGACGGCTGCGCTTCAGACTGTAGCGCTCACGCTAGACTTTACCTTCATTCGCCGCACTGTCTGACAGGAGAAGCTACATGGGCCGGGTGCGCCTGCGAGGTCTGGGCATAACCATTGGCGAGTTGCCTACAGGGAGAAACAACGCCATTACTGACGTGCCAGGTGTTTGCGTGGGCTTCAGCACGCTCGTCTACGACGAGCCTGGAGCGGACGCGAGTCAGGCGGGATCAGAGCCCTATTCAGTGCGCACGGGCGTCACCGCCATCCTGCCACGCGGCCATAGTCACGCAGATGATTTCCCTACCGCTGGCTATCACAGTCTGAACGGTTGTGGTGAGATAACCGGTGTGGCCTGGGTACAGGAATCAGGCGTTCTCATGTCACCCGTGATGCTGACCAATACGGCTCAGGTAGGCCTGGTGCGCGACGCCACCTCCAGCTATGGCGCAATGCACCTCGAGCATGGCGGTTACTGGCTGCCCGTCGTGGCAGAGACATATGACGGCCGGCTGAACGATCTTCGCGTGCGGCCTATTCAGCCGGAACATGTCTACCAGGCGATTGATAGCGCCAGGGACGGACCCGTGGCCGAGGGCAATGTCGGCGGTGGAACAGGCATGATCTGCCACGGCTTCAAGGGCGGCACAGGCACCGCTTCCCGCCTGGTCGAGACCACGGTTGGTCGCTTCACGGTCGGAGCACTGGTGCAGGCCAACTACGGCGAAAAGCGATCTTTGCGCGTTGACGGCGTGCCCGTGGGACGGGAGTTGGTGGAGCGCGGAAGCCAGGTCTTGGGAGACAAGGACTCCCTTGACGTGGCCGGCAGTTCGATTGTGGCCGTGTTGGCCACTGATGCGCCTTTGCTACCCAACCAGTGCCGCGCTCTGGCGCAGCGAGCCACCATTGGCGTAGCTCGCTGTGGGGGCATAGGCGATATCTACAGTGGCGACCTCTTCCTGGCCTTTTCGACCGGTAACCACTTCTCGCGCCAGGCGGCCCAGACCATTGTCTTGGAAGCAATGCCGCTGGACACCCTGGGCAGCCTTTATGCTGCCGCTGCTGAAGCGGTGGAAGAGGCAATCCTCAACGCCCTCACCCAGGCTGAGACCATGACCGGCGCCCATGGCCACACGGTGGAGGCTCTGCCCCTGGCGGCGCTCGTAGAAGCCATGCGCCGCTACCGACGCCTGTGATCATACGACCACGCCGGCTGTCTGTCGTGCCGTAAGTAAGGATCTGGCCGGCGCCCCTCACAGGCGCCGACCAGTACGCGACAACTCAATTGCTGCTCGGTGCGACTGTCAGTCCTCGGAGACCCGCGTCGGAGCGATGGCTTCGAGCGCCTTTGCCACCACATCGCGGTGCGCTTGAGGCACGCTAGCGATAAGCAAAACGCTTTCGTGCTTCATGCGCTGGCTGTAGTAATCGGCTTCCGCCGCAGGCACACCGCGTTGGCGCAGGTGGTTGCGCATGCTCTCGTGGAATTCCAAGGGCGCGCCGACCTCCTGGCGCGTTCCTCCGCTGCTGCCGCCGCTCGTTCCCGGATAAGTTGCCGGCATGAGCCGGCTTTCGACCTCGCCCGGGTTGACGAGTTCCCAACTGAGGCCTTTGATGTCGAGCTTACCGAGTTGCTCGACCGCTGCACTGGCCGCAGCATCGTCCTCCAACAACGCCATAACCTTCGCCATTTCGCCAACTCCTAACACGAGACTTGACGGACCGGCCGGATTACCCCCCAGCCGAGCCCGCTTGGGATCACATTAGCAGACTGCAGCATTCCTGTAAAGCGAACCTGCCAGTGCCTGGGGTCCCAAGTTCGCCGCTCTGGTCTACAAACATGACCGGTAACCTCCCGACGAGAACAGGTATTCGAGACCATGACTGCGCCTCGTCGCCTCGGCCACGTCCTGCCCTGAGTGAACCGCGGGTTGACCCCGGCTAATGACGTGTCTCTGGCTACAGGCATTATCCTGGTCGGGGTGGTCCCCTGCGCAGGTATGGCGGCGGTATGGACGGCACTGCTCAAGGGCGACGTACCCCTGGGAATGGCGATCAATGCTCTCACCATGCTGCTCGCTCCTTTCCTGATCCCGATACTGATGGTCTGGCTAGCCAATTCGGGGGTGCACATAAACGCCTGGAGCATGTTCCAGAACCTCGCGATCATCCTGCTCATCCCACTCGCTGTCGGAGTGACTGTGCGCTGGCTGGCTGATCGTCTCTGGAACGTAATGCCCTACCTGGTGCTGCTCCCCGCTTTTTCAGCACTGACTGCGGTCCTACTGATGTTCGCGGTATGCAACGTCAACGTCCCTCTCATAGTCGCTCGCTGGGGCATGGTGCCGTCTCTGCTTGGTGCCGTCGTGCTCATTTTCCCTCCGGGGTTCATCGTGCACCATCATACCCGTCGCCGGCATGCCGGCTTTCTCGGTGTTTCTTGCCGGCTGGAGGCGGGCCAAACAGGCGGCTGGATCGTGAAAGCACCCGCAAGTGCAATACGCCGAAGTGAGGGAAGACAATGAAGACTTCAGACTCTACCACGCCCACCGTCGGGCTGTTCGGCTGTTTCAGCGCTGCCTCAAACACTGGTTCGTTGACGGCAATGGCTTGCCTCCAGGTGACCAAACGCCTGGGCAGCGACGTGGTTGGCATCTGCTCCCTGCCCGCCTTGCTGAACCACGTGCCCCGGCAGTCCTCTCTGGTTAAGCGGCTCCCGCACGTCCTCGTCGTTGACGGCTGCAACCGTAGTTGCGCCCGAGAATTGCTCGCCGGGGTACACGTCACCGCGGACGCCTATCTGAACCTGGAGGCCGACCTAGGAATACACAAACTGGGGCCGTTCACGTCTCATGAGTTCGATGACGAACAACTCGAAGCCGTAACAAGAGCTATCGCCGCTGCTGTGGAGGCGCTGGCCGCAGTTGGCTAGCCAAGCAACCTCCTTGGCTAGCCATGCCCAGCCTACCGACGCTCTGCCAGGCTGCGCTGTCGCCCTGGCGAGCGCTGGCGTTGCCCACACTCCACCAGGCATGCAGGCGGCGCTTTTCAAGACACTGAGCCCATTCAGTCGTGAAGGGCAGCCCCACTCGATGACCAGGACCAGCAAGCCGGCTGGGATAGGCACGGCCTAATGGTGCATGCCGATCAGCCAGGTAAGCAGGACGCAGACGTAGGCATAGGCGAAGAGAACCAAGAGCGTGGCCGTAGTCCAGAACAGGCTCAGCCGCCGTCGCGGACCCGCTTCCTCCGGCCCTGGTACCGCCGGCATGGGCGGGCCGACGCGCCGACGCAACCGCCGCCGGACGCGCGCAACCTTCCAGGTGTCGTCAGCTTTGCCGCTCAAGGCTCACCCTGGCAGTTCTCATCCCCGAGCCGACACTTCGCTCAGGACGGCATCATCGCGGTGAACTCGCCATAGCCGCCGATGGGCTTCGCCGCAGCCAGGTATCAACCTGGGCTGCACCAACTTCGGGGACCCACACCGGCACGTGCCAGCTCTGGCACGGCGCCCCCGTCGCCCAGGATTCTAGGGCAGCGCAATCGCCTTGACAAGGCGCCTCTCTTCACAAAGATCATGCCATTGGACGTTCGGATCGCCGGACGAAAGGCTGCTTTGAAGAGCTACCGCGCGACGCCAGGATTGGCGACGACAGGCAAGAGCATGGATGAACTCAGTGTAGACCGATACCGCGGCGCCCTCCTGGGCCTGGCGGTGGGCGATGCCCTTGGTGCCGCGCTGGAATTCCGTGCCCCTGGGACTTTCACCCCAATTGAGGACATGGTTGGCGGCGGCACGCTCCGCCTGGAGCCAGGTGAGTGGACGGACGACACCGCTATGGCCCTCTGCCTGGCCGAGAGCCTCGTCGAAAGGCGAGGATTCGACCCGGTGGACCAACTCCAGCGCTACCTGAGGTGGTACGAGGAGGGCCATCTCGCCTGCAAGGGCTACTGCAATGACATCGGCAATACCACACGAGAGGCACTTGAGCGCTTCAGGCGCACGGGGAAGCCGTATTGTGGCTCGAAAGACCCGATGACAGCCGGCAACGGTTCGCTCATGCGACTGGCGCCGGTGCCTCTCCTCTACGCCAGGCGGCCGGCCGAGGCCATCGAACGCTCAGGTGAGAGCTCGCGCACAACGCACCAGGCCCCTGTGGCCATTGACGCCTGCCGCTATTTCGGCGGCCTCATAGTGGCTGCCGTCCTTGGGGTAAGCAAAGACGAGATGCTTCAGCCGCTTTACAGTCCGGTGCCGGATTACTGGGACCAGCATCCGCTCGCGCCTGAGGTAAAGCAGGTGGCGTGTGGTTCCTTCAAGGAGCGCCAGCCACCGGCAATCAAGGGCAGCGGCTACGTTGTCCGCTCCATGGAGGCAGCCCTCTGGGCCTTTTATCACCATGACGACTTCCGAAGCGGCTGTCTGGCTGCAGCCAACCTGGGCGACGACGCAGACACAACTGCCGCCATATTCGGCCAGTTGGCTGGCGCCTACCACGGGGAGAGCGGCATCCCTCGGGAGTGGCTGGCGCGCCTGGCGCACAAGGACTGGATTGTGCCCCTGGCGGAGAAGCTGCTTGAGTTGGCGCGGGTCGTCTAGCTGTCAGGCGCTCCCGCGCTTGTCCCCGCCGGGATACGCGTGGTTTGACGCGCGCCGGTCACCCCATTAGGGTTGTCAGGAATCGAATCAGGGCTAAGCGCATTTGCGCTCCAGGAGGCAGCCATGGCGAACCCCATTGGTGTATCCACCTATTCATATTGGCATTTCCTGCCGGAAAAGGTGCCCATCGAATATGTCATGCAGCAAGCGCGGAGTCTCGACCTTTCAGCAGTTGAGATACTCCATGTGCAGATGCAGTCGGAGGATAACTACTACCTGCAGCAGTTGAAGCGCACCGCCTACAGCCTGGGGCTGGACATCTCCTGCCTGGCCATTCACCAGGGCTTCGTCTCCCCGGATCCTCAGGTACGGCGCCAGAATGTGGAGCACACGCAGCACTGCATCGAGCTTGCCTACCAACTCGGTGCGCCCTCCATCCGGCTTAATTCGGGCCGCTGGGGAACCACCGGCAGCTTCGACGAATTGATGGCCCTCAGAGGCGAAGAGCCAGCTCTGCCCGGCTACAGCGAAGACGACGCCCTTGCCTGGGTCGTGGATGCCATTAGAGAATGCCTGCCCCTTGCTGAGGAGCGCGGCGTCGTCCTCGCCCTCGAGAACCACTGGGGGCTCACAGCCACCCCTGGGCAAGTGATCAAGATTCTCAAGGCCGTGGATTCGCCCTGGCTGCGCGTGACCCTGGACTGTGGCAATTTCCTCGAGGAGCCCTACGCCAAACTCGAGCAACTCGCCCCCTATGCCATCCAGGTGCACGCCAAGACGTACTACGGCGGCGGAGTCTGGTACAGCCTCGATCTCGACTACGCTCGCATCGCCTCGATCCTGCGGGCAGCCGGCTTCCAGGGTTATGTCACGCTGGAGTACGAGGGCAAAGAGGACCCGCTCCTGGGCGTGCCGAAGAGCGTCCAGCTGCTGCGCCAACACTTCAGCTAGACGGATAGGGGGCCGGGCGCAGGAACCCGGTCCCCGTCTGGCGCCCGTCGTCTGGCGATGTGCGCCAGAAACCCGCCATTTGCCGTCCTGCCCTGCCGAGAGGCCCTGCCGGTAAGCGGGTCAGGAGGCCGTGCCCCGGCTCAGGCGGGCCTGGTCTGGCGCTGCTTCGTGGCGTCGAGCACCTGGCGTACCTTCACGGCCAGCGCCAGGGCCGTGAACGGCTTCTGCATGAAGGCCGCCCCCTCCTCGAGGAAACCGTCGTCGGCCACGGTCTCATCGCTGTACCCCGAGAGATACAGTACCGTCGCCCCCGGCTGCAGCCGCGATAGCTGCTGCGCCAGTTCCTTGCCGCTCATTCCCGGCATGACCATATCAGTGAGCAAGAGATGGATGGGGGTTGCGTGCTCCCTGGCTTTCTGCAGGGCTTCCGAGCCATTGCGCGCCTCAATGACCTCATATCCCAATGGTGTCAGTATCCGGGTGATCACCTGCCTAACTGCCGGTTCGTCTTCCACCACCAGTATGGTCTCATCCCCACCCGGGAGGTTGGCTGGCCGTCGCCGCTCAGGCGCTGCCTGCACACTCTCGGTGGCGCGCGGGAAGTAGAGCCGGACGACGGTGCCCTTACCCGGCTCGCTATAGACGTAGATGTTGCCCCCGTGCTGCTTGACGATGCCGTATACGCTCGCGAGCCCCAGGCCCGTGCCCTTGTCCACTTCTTTGGTGGTGAAGAAGGGCTCAAACAGGTGCTCTTGCACTTCTGGCGTCATGCCGATGCCGGTGTCGCTCACAGCCAGCATCACGTAGTCGCCTGGACTGACGCCATGATGCTCTCGGGCATACTCTTCGTCCAGCGCCACGTTAGCCGTCTCGACAACAAGCTTGCCCCCGGAGGGCATGGCATCGCGGGCGTTGGCGGCCAGGTTGAACAGCGCTTGCTCGACCTGGTTGACATCTACGTATACCGGCCAAAGGGAATCCGCCAGCCGGAGCGAAAGCTCAATATCCTCGCCGATGATGCGACGTAGCAGCTTGTCCAGCTCCAGGACCAGCCGGTTCATGTCGGCAAGTTGCGGCGCCAGGATCTGACGCCGAGAGAAGGCCAAGAGTTGGCGCGTAAGCCGAGCAGCTTTGTCGGCTGCGCCCAGGATGCCCTGAATGTCTTGGCGCGCCGGGTGGTTAGCCGGCAGCGCATCGAGCGCGAACGTGGCATAGCCGCTGATCCCGGTGAGCAGGTTGTTGAAGTCGTGCGCCACCCCTCCGGCCAGCCGACCGATCACCTCCATCTTCTGGGACTGGCGCAGCTGTTCCTCCAGCGAGCGCCGCTCAGTGACATCGCTGAGGAAATGCATGACGGCGGGCCTACCCTGCCACGGGATCATGGTAGCGCTGACCTCAACCCATCTCACTTTTCCGGCGCTATTTACGATACGGACAGGCGCCGCCAACCGCTTGCCTAACACGGCTTCGCCCTCCGGCATGAGCGTCTGTTGCTCCTCTTGCAGCAGGAACTCCCTCATAGGACGGCCCAGGAGTTCATCGGGCGAGAAAACGCCGAGCAACTCGGCTGCCTTAGGGTTGGCGAAACGCAGGGCGCCATCCTGGCCGACCAGTATCGCCTCGTTGGCGTTCTCCACCAGCGTTCGGTAACGTTGCTCCGCTTGCCACCGCTCCTCCTGGGCGCGCACACGAGCCAGGACAAGGCCTACCTGTTCCGCAACGAACTCCAAGAGGGCCTGGTCTTCGGGGCCAAGCCGCTCGCCAGGTTCATATGTCTCCAGTGCGATAATGCCATAGGCGCTCCCGTCCTCTTCCTTTAGGGGCACACCGAGGTAGTACAGAGGTTCGGGCACCCGTGCGGCGATCTTGCCCTCCTCTCGGAGCCTGGCCAGGGCGGCGCTGTCGAGCAGAACCGGCCTGCCCATCTGCAACACTAGCTCTGCCAGGCCCTTGCCGTCGGAACGTGGGTCCGGGCGCGGGCGCCGGTCCTCAGCGAAGTACGGGAAGGAGACAGTATTCCTCTCGCGGTCGTACAAGGCGATGTACAGGCTCTCGGCCGGCACCAGTTCCTGCAGCGCCCGATGTACCGCCGGGCAGAGTTCGGCCAGGCCGCCAGCGCCGGCTGCCGCCTGAGCGATGGCTCTCACGGCGTCGTTAGCCTGCTCCAAGCGCCTTTGCCAGGTGATATCCTCACCGATGCTGGCCGTGCCAACGATGTTGCCCTCTGGGTCTCGCAAGAAAGAGTTGTGCCAGCGGATCAGGCGCCTTTCCCCTGAGCGGGTGAGGATGTGGTTCTCGTACTGCGGCGGGAAACGCTCAGCTTTGGCGGCTCCGTTAAAGGCCTCTGCCCGAACCTCCTGCCGCTCCCTGGCAGGGACAAAGGTCTCGAACCAGTTACGCCCCACGAGTTCTGCCAACTGCCAGCCCGTTAGCTGCAGCAAGAAGGGATTGGCGTAGGTGATGTTGCCCTCACGGTCAAGCATTACTGCGACCAGGCGCAGCCCGTTCAGCACGTCTCGAAAGCGTCGCTCCGAGGCCTCCAAAGCAGCGGCGCGGCGGACGAGTTCCTCCTGCGTCTGCCTATACTCAGTGACATCAGCGGCGTAGTGCATGTAAACGTCATGGCCCAGCGGCACCCACCACGTGTCCCAGTATCGCCCTTCCAGGAGCACTTCCGTCCGGCGCGCCTGGCCCTCTTCCAGCGCTTCCTCGGCCTGGCAGAACCAGCAGCGGGTGCCCGGCAGGGGAACGCCTGTGGCTTGATATGCACTCCGCATATCGGGGCTTATCGTTGTCAGCTTGTGGATGCCCTCCCAGCAATACTCACCTACATCTGCCCACTCACGCCCCGCGCGGTTGCAGGCCAAGATCCGGCGTTGCCGATCGATGATCCAGGCCGGGTGAGGTAACCCTTCCAGCAGTAGCCGCAGCAGTTCATCATCTCGATGTTTCTCCGCATCGTCTTCCCCGCGGTCGGCGACGGCGAAGATGGCGCCAACGAAGACTTCGGGCTGCCCGCCTGCACCAGCTACGGTCGTGCCGATCTCCTCCAGCCGAACCTGGCGCCCATCTCTGGTCAGGCACCTGTACTCGAGCCGCAGGGAGCCGCCCTGGCGGTGCCACTCGTCTATCGCTGCCGCGACTCTTGCACGATCATCGGGGTGTACATGAGCGACTCGCAGGCCCGGGTCGCCGGTCCATTCTTCGATAGTGAAGCTGAGCAACGTTTCGATGGCAGAATTGAGAAAGGTGTACTGCAAACCGCCATCGGCAGTGAGGCGATAAGCGTAAACTACGGCGGTCAGCCTGTCCGCGATGGACGCCCAGTCCTGTTCATCGTACCGTTGCGGCGGCTCTTGGAGCATCGGTGCTTGCCTCCACACACCAAGGTTACAGGCTGCCAAACCCCATTTCCAAGTGAATGGAAACTTGTCCGGCCAGCCACCTGGGAACCACTGCTTGACAATTATGCCGTAGCAGGTCGAATTCCGGCAAGAGGACCAAGCTGTGGCCCAGGGGGCAGGTGGCCGTGGCTGCCAGTGAGCCTCCGACAGCGTGATCGTTCGGCGCCACGAGCTGAAATGCGGGCTCCAGGACGTGGCCATGATCGGCCGGAAAGCACGCAGGTCGAAACCCACAAGAAAAGGAAAACCTATTGACACGTCTCGAGTTACGCCGCTATAATTGCCTGTTCGTGGATGAGGTCGGCCAGCGAATTGGTCACTGACAAGACCCTCATGTGGGCTCCCCGCCCAGCCATGCCAAAGGAGGTGCAGCCGATCAGAAGGGCGATATCCGCTTCGGACCCTGAAACGCAACGATCGTGGAACTGAGTTCAGCAACGCATTCCTGCGCAGAGCGATTTGGAGGAGACTGAAATGCCGAAGAACCTTTCGCGACGCGGTGTACTCCGAGCTTTCGCCGGCGGCAGCATTGGGTTGGCTGTGGCCAGCCTCAGTGCCTGCGGTGCCACTCCTAAGCCTGCGGCCACAACGGCAGCACAGGCAGGGGCGACCAGCGGCGGCAAGGCTTTTCTCAACTACTGGACCGGTTGGAGCGGCTTTGAGTTCGATGCCCTCCAGAAGATTGTGGATAAGTTCAACGCCGCTAACCCCGATGTTTTCGTCAACATGACTACAGTGTTCGGGCAGTACGACAAGGTGCTCACGGCAATTGCCGGTGGCAACCCGCCCGATGTGGTGTCAGCAGTATGGCTGCAGCAACTAGTATCCATGGCAGCACGTGACGGCCTGATCCCTCTCGAGGCCTATGCCGACAAGGACAAGATTGACGGCAGCGCCTATTTCAAGAACTGCTGGGACGCCTGGCATTACGACGGTCATCTCTGGGGGCTGGCGATCACGGTTAACGCCAACGTCCTCGCCTATCGCCGCGACATTTTCAAGGAAGTTGGGCTTAACCCCGACACCCCGCCCAAGACCATCACCGACCTGGACGCTGAGACGAAGGCGCTCGACAAGATAGACGCTAACGGCAATATTCAGCGCTACGGGCTCATGCCTGGCGGCTTGTTCTGGTGGGGGCTGGTGTTCGGCGGCAACTTCTACGACGAGAACAACAAGAAGGTCACCGCGAACGACCCGAAGATTGTCGAGGCCCTGAAGTGGATGCTTACCTACGCAAAGAAACTCGACATCACCAAGGTGGAGGCCTTCCAGGCTGGCTTTGGGGATTACATGAGCCCACAGAACGCCTTCTTTGTCGGCAAGGAAGTAATCAGCCAGGTCGGCGAGTGGTTCATCTCCTTCGTGAACAAGTATGCGCCCGGGCTTGACTACGATTTCATGAGCGCTCCTGCGCCTGACGGCGGCCGGCCCGATTGCACGACCTTCGGCGGCAGCGTGTTCACGATCCCCAAGGGCGCCAAGAATCCCGACGCCTCGTGGAGATTCATCAAGTTCGTCAGTGAAGACGAGAACATGGGCGAGTTCGCCTTTACGATCCACAACATCCCGCCCAAGACGAAGGTGGCCAACGAGAGCCGGTTCATAGACGATCCGAAGTTCAAGAAGTGCGTGGATCTCTACACCGGCAAGAACGTCTTCGGCCCGCCCAAGACTCCGGTCACTGACTTCTATTTCACCAAGATGGACGAGGCCGAGAGCGCCGTGAAGCACGGCACCAAAGAGCCTCAGGCCGCCCTGGACGAGTTGACCAAGCTGGTACAGGACGAACTGGACAAAGCTCTGAAGCACTGAGGCAGCAACTGGTTAAGCCTGCCGCTAGTTTCACTCCCTGCCACAGCGCCAGAGGGCTACGCCGAAAGCGGCGTGCCCTCTGGCAAAGCGCCATACCTGCGCCTCTGAGAGGTCACTTCGATGAGTAGTGTCTCGCTGCAAAGTCGCCGATCAACTGCTAGATCTCGTGCGATCGAAA
>Ga0078972_1007546_pt1 | contig 24055 bp, 20 predicted proteins | sample YelNatPaOPGAMG01_FD_67568 | JGI IMG/M metagenome (GOLD analysis project Ga0078972, IMG submission 67568) | Hot spring thermophilic microbial communities from Obsidian Pool, Yellowstone National Park, USA - OP-RAMG-01 (SPADES assembly) (version 2) | ecosystem: Environmental > Aquatic > Thermal...
AACATATTGCAAAGGTCTTCTTCTGTGGGAATCTGGGTTCCTACCTGCCATTCGCCACTTTCAATTTTCTTCTTCAGTATCTCGTATAACTGAAGATATAATTTCTGATGGTCTTCTCTGTCTATTAGTTCCATTTAGTTAATTATAATGTAATAACCTTATAACAAAAAATTGTAATAACAAATTGAATTTGTTATATTATCTATTTAGACATGGTTTAAATGCAATCAGTCAAGATATGTATTTTTGTAGATGAAATGCTGTATATTAGTTTATGAATTTATAATGAAGACTGGTGTTAAAGTGTTTTGGTGCAAGTCTTTATTTAAGTTCAAACAGGCCGGATTTGATAGCGTATCTGACCATATCAGCAGTTGTGTGAACCCCGAGTTTCTGAAGTATTCTATTTCTATGGGTTTCAACTGTTTTCATGCTTATGAAAAGTTTATCTGCAATTTGTCTGTTTGTAAGACCTGAGGCAATAAGACTTAAAATTTGTTTTTCCCTTTCAGTTAATACAATCTGAAGACTTTCAGCAGGTGCTCCTATATTAATCAATTTATTAGAAACTGAAGGACTTATAAATTTACCCCCTGCTCTAACTGATTTAATGGCATACAAAAGGTCTTCGAATGCATTATCTTTAATCACATAACCATCACCGAAAGACTGGATTGCCTTCTTGGCGGTTATTGAATCATTATGCATTGTTAGAAATATAACTCTGGTTGATACTCCCTTTTTTTGAATGGCGGCGGCGATTTCAAACCCATTCAAATCTGGCAATGATATGTCAAGTATAGCAATATCAGGTTTTGTTTTAATTATAATTTCAAGTGCCTGAGTACCGTTGCCGGTTTCACCTATAATGTTAAAATCTGATACATCTTTGAGCATCTTAACCAATCCCTGTCTGAATATTTGGTGATCATCAGCTATAACCAGGTTTATCATTTTGCAGGCACCCTTATATTTAAAGCAGTTCCTACATTTCTGTTACTTTTTATAGTGATTATTCCTTCCATAAGTTCAACCCTTTCTCTTATTGTATCAAGTCCCAGCCCTTTGTTTCTATCTTTATAATGTGGAGATTCAAAGCCTTTTCCATTGTCTTTAATTTCCATAGAAATAAATTTTCCGTCACGTTTTAAGATAATATCAACAATTGTAGCTCTTGCATGTTTTATTACATTGGTAATTGCTTCCTGATATATCCTGTACAATGCTTCTTTTATATCATTGTTTATATTTGCAATATCTTCAATATTTAGATTGATTATAATTCCAGATCTTTCTTGAAGTTTTCTTGCATGCCATAATATGGCATTTTTAATATCAATATTTTCAAGAAAAGAAGGCCTTAAATCCATTGCTATAGCGCGCATATCTTCAATTGAGTGTGTTATTTCCTGAACGAGTTCATTGACGGTTTCCTCTTCAGGAAATATCCCTTCTTTTGTCTTTTTTGCGATCATCTGGATTTGTAATTTTATAGCAGTCAATGATGGTCCTATTCTATCGTGAATTTCTCTTGCCAGTCTCTTTCTTTCTTCCTCATGAGCTTTAAAGATACGGATAGAAGTTGTCTGTAGTTCTTTAATTCTCGTAAAACGTGCGGCTAATGCATACATAACGCACGTCATGAAAAAAACTGTTGAATAATCCCAGAGAAAAAACCCTGTTGATTGTAGAAAATCCACTCCAGCTATAGATTCAAGAATAAAGCCAGTAATCAATCCTGCTATGCCTAACATTGTGGAACCTGATTCGTAGTAATGACGCTTAAATGCTTTTAATGCGAAATAAAGCAGAATAACCGCTATTATCGCAAAGCATAATTTCCAGATTGCATATACGATTTGCCTTATTTCATAATATGGAAAGAAAAATATTGTTAATGATAGAAGCACAAATATTAATAATAATGATTTAATGAATTTTGTTAATTTTTCTTTGAAAACATTTTTCAGAACCATTAATAAAATTGCTGGAAGCAGAATTGATATTGAGCTGATTATTTGTTGAACCAGATTATTCTTTAAACCGGTATTATAAAAAGAGACACTGTTAAGTGTAAAAATAATTCCATATAAAGTGACAAACAACCAGAAAAACAGATATTCCCTTTCTCTAAGACCTTTTAAATAAAAGAAAAGACAACCAATAAAAAACATTAGAAAAAATGTAAAAAGACTATATTCTATAGCAAGGGTAAATTTTTCCCTTTTCATTTTCTCTATTAGCAAAATTTTATAGTCACCAAAGGCAATATTTTCATCGAATAAACCACCATTAAGATAAGTATTCATTACACGTATGCAGATTATATTTTCTGAGTTATATTTGATTAAATTCTCGGGGATTTTATAAAGTCGCTGTATTTTGGAAGCTTCGACATAACGATTGCCGATAATCCCAAGGCCTCCAATCTTTTTTCCGTTGAAATAAACTTCATCTATATCTCCGATTCTTCCGAGTAAAATTGCAGGCTCAATATTTTTAAATCGGTCGGTAATATTCAAATGTATTCTGTACCATCCCATGCCCTTATCAGATTTTACTTTTTGTGACTGCCAACTTTCCGGAACTTTTATTTTCCCCCATTTTGAATCATCAAATTCAGTTTTTGCCCATTCAATTTTATCACCAGCAGAAAATTTATGGAGACCATCAAGAATTATAGCTTCGCTTTGTAATTGGCAGAAAACTATTTCAGGAAGCGTAAATAATAAGAATAATAAAAAAACAATTTTAAACAGGTTGAAAAAAATATTCATTTCTTTCTAATTTTACTCCAATATATATAATCAATATTATACATGCAGCAAACAATTTCTTAACCCCAAAAGTGCGGATGGTAAAAATAAATATTTTCTCAACATCTGCATTATTTCAGATGTGCCTTTTTTGGTTAACTATTTACATTGTGAATCTTGTTACTGCTGCCCTTATTTATTGTTGCATGAATTTTGGTTTACTATTCGCTTTCTGCTATTAGTTAATTATCAGACCAGATAGCTTTTTTACTTTTTTACATTTCTTTAAAGTCTATGCTATTCTTTAAAGATAATAAATTCTGTTGAATTTCTGAATACTGAAAGGTGCTTTAATAATGGATGAAATCAATGAACTTATAGAACAAAGAATCAAGAAGCTTGAGGAACTTCGTCAGAATGGAATTGAACCTTTTGGCGGAGCTTTTTATGCCGAAAACCATGCGAACGATTTGCATAATGAGTATTCATCTATGACAAAAGAATCGCTTGAGGAAAACAAGATAACCTGCTCCCTCGCGGGAAGAATTATTGCTTTAAGAGATTTTGGGAAAGCTGCTTTTGCACATATTCAGGATACTACAGGAAAGATTCAATTATATTTTCGTAAAGATTTGCTCGGAGAAAAATATTCATTTGTTAAAAAACTACTTGATATCGGGGATATAATCGGACTCACAGGAAGGCTTTTCAGAACAAAAACCAATGAGCTTACTGTAGAAGTGAATGATTTTGTTTTTCTCACGAAATCTTTAAGACCTTTGCCAGAAAAATGGCACGGCCTGAAGGATATTGAAACACGCTACCGCCAAAGATATGTTGATCTTATTGTGAATCCTGAAGTAAAACAGGCTTTTATAAAAAGAAGCATGATTATAAAAGCTATAAGGGACTTCCTTGAATCAAAAGGTTTTATAGAAGTGGAAACACCCATGATGCAGCCTATTCCTGGCGGAGCGACTGCAAAACCATTCAAGACACATCATAATGCTCTAAATATTGACCTGTATTTAAGAATAGCTCCTGAACTGTATCTAAAAAGGTTACTTGTAGGCGGATATGAAAGAGTATATGAACTTAATAGAAATTTCAGAAATGAAGGAATTTCAACCAAGCACAATCCTGAATTTTCAATGCTTGAATTTTATATAGCTTACAGGGATTACAATTTTCTTATGTCATTTACAGAAGAATTAATACCTTATGTTGCTGAAAAGACTCTTGGAACTCTGAAGATTCAATATGGAGATGATATTATAGATTTAACGCCTCCATGGCAAAGATTACCAATGCTTGACGCGCTCGAGAGCAAAGGAGTTCCTTCAGAGATTTTTAATGATTATGAAAAAGCAAGGGCATGGGCAATAGAACATAGAATAGAGATTAACAAAAACATGTCTCATGGCAAGGTGCTTGATGAAATTTTCAAGGAAATGGTCGAGCCATTTCTCATACAGCCAACATTTATTATTGATCATCCTGTTGAACTTTCACCTCTGGCAAAGCGTAAATCCGATAATCCTTCACTTGTTGAGAGATTTGAACTTTTTATATCTGCAAGAGAAATAGCCAATGCATTTTCTGAGCTTAATGATCCAATGGATCAAAGGCAGAGATTTCAAAAACAGGTGGAAGCAAAAGCTCAGGGGGATGAAGAGGCTCATTGGATGGATGAGGATTTTGTAAGAGCTCTGGAATACGGAATGCCTCCAGCAGCAGGTGAAGGAATAGGTATTGACAGGCTTGTTATGTTATTGACCAATTCACAATCTATAAGAGATGTGATATTGTTCCCGCAATTAAAACCAGAGCAATAAAATTAAAAGTAAAAAATATGATGATGATTCCATACCAGTTATTTATAGCTCTTCGATACCTTAAATCAAAAAAAAGACACAGAGGAATTTCTGTTAATACACTTATATCAATTGGCGGAGTAGCTGTTGGTGTGATGGCTTTGCTGGTTGTTCTTTCAGTAATGAGTGGTTTTCATGAAGACCTTCAAAGGAAAATACTTGGTGTAAACGCGCATATGGTTGTCCTGAATTATAGAGGAACTTTTTCTGATTATAAGGAAATAATGGATAAAATTAAAAAAAATAATGATGTTGTTTCAACAGCTCCATTTGTAATGGGACAGGTTATGGTCTCATATGGCCAGAGAGCGCACGGAGTATATCTGAGAGGTATTGAGCCTGAATCAGAAATAAAGACAACAGAAATTTCAAGGTTTATTAAAGAAGGCAGATATGAGGACTTAAATAAAAAAGATGAGTATCCTGGAATTATTATAGGTAGAGAACTCGCTGCAAGCATCGGCGCTTTTAAGGGAGACGTTATAACTGTATTGTCTCCTATTGGGAAGATCGGACCTTTAGGTATGATTCCAAAAGTAAAATTATTCAGGGTAGTGGGTATTTTTGAAGTGGGTATGTTTGAATATGACTCAAATCTTGTTATGACTGATATTAGAGCTGCACAGGATTTCTTTGATATGAAAGATGATATAACAGGAATACAGATTAAGCTAAAAGATATTTATAAGGCTTCACTTGTCAGGGAAACAATACAGCAAAGCCTATCATTTCCCTTATATGCAAAAGACTGGATGCAGATGCACAGAAATCTTTTTTCAGCTTTGAAACTTGAGAAATTTGCAATGTTTGTAATACTGATTTTAATTATTCTTGTAGCTTCATTCAATATAATAAGCAATCTAATAATGAATGTTATAGAAAAAAAGAGAGAGATTGCAATACTTAAGACAATGGGGGCAAATGATAGAGGAATATTAGCTATTTTTATGTTACAAGGGCTTCTTACTGGACTAATAGGGACAATCATTGGTGTTGTAGGAGGCTATTTGCTGTGTTACATTTTGAATACATATGAAATTATAAAACTTCCTGCTGATGTATATTACCTCAGTCATTTACCGGTAAAAACAAAATTCACGGATTTTCTCGCTGTTTCAATCTCTGCAATGGTTATCAGTTTTCTCGCCACTGTATATCCTGCATGGCAGGCAGCAAAACTTAACCCGGTTGAACCATTAAGGTATGAGTAAGATTCTGTAAAAAGGAGGCATAAAAAATGTTTAAACTTATTAAACAACTTATTGGTCTTGCTATAATAGCCGGGCTTATTTTCCTTGCTCTATCTTTATGGAAAGGTGGAAAACCTTTCAGATGGTTTGGAGAAAAATCAGAAATAGCAGGTGAGGTTATCAAAAAGAAAAGCGAGGAAATAGGGGAAAAAGCGGATAAGATAAAGAAAAAGACAAATAATGTACAGGATACAACTAAAAAAGTAGCTGACGGAGTACGTAAAGCAGGAGAAAAGGTTAAAGAAGTAACCGGCATCGTTAACAAGGACTGAAGGAAGATAAACATTGGGGATTTTAATAGAAACACAGAATATTAAAAAAAGCTTTAAGACCGAAGCGGGTGAAATTCAAGTCCTTAAAGGAATTAACCTCAAAGTTAATGAAGGTGAAATGGTAAGCATAGTGGGAGCCTCGGGAGTAGGAAAAAGCACGTTGCTGCATATAATCGGAGCTCTTGATAATCCGACATACGGCAGGGTTTTATATAATGATCGAGATATATTTTCAATGAATTCAAATTCTCTGGCTTCTTTCAGGAATACAGAAATAGGTTTTGTATTTCAGTTTCATCATTTGCTGCCCGAGTTCACAGCTTTTGAAAATGTTTTGATGCCAGCTCTGATTAATAGGAGCATTAAGAATAACGGAAGAATAAAAAATATTGATATATATAAAAAAGCTGATGAAATAATATCCCAACTGGGACTTTCAGGAAGAAAAAACCACAAACCAGGTGAGCTTTCAGGAGGAGAACAACAAAGAGTAGCTGTTGCACGTGCTTTAATGCTTGAACCAAAAGTTGTATTAGCTGATGAACCAACAGGAAATCTTGATACCGCAACAGGGGAAGAAATATTTAAAATATTTATGGAACTCAATAAGGAAAGAGGAATAACTTTTGTAATCGTAACACATAATGAGTCTCTTTCTAAAAGATGTCACAGGATTTTCAAAATGCAAGACGGACTTTTATTCGAAAAATAACTTGACTTAAATTTCATAAAACAAGAAAATATAGCTATGCGAAAACAAATTGTTTTAATAATTATTCTGATATTATTTTTTGCGGGATGCGCTAAACCGCCTGAAGAGAAGGAATTAAAAAAATCTAAAGATACAATTGAAATAGTTTTTGAAGGTATAATTGTCCCTTCAAAAGAAGAGAAGCTTATATCTCCTATTTCAGGCAAAATCCGTAAAATTTATTTTGAAAAAGGTAAAAGAGTAGAGCAAAATCAGAAAATAGCTGAATTCGATAGATATGAATTAGAGATAGAATACAGGAAAGCAAGAGCTGATTATGAAAGAGCAAAAATATCAGGTATATATTATGACCCTGAGTATGGAGGAAACAGAGTCATAATTAACAATGCAAAAGACAGACTTCTCAAAACTTATGACCTTTATAGAACAAATCAGGCTTCTTTAGCAGAATTAAAAACCGCTGAAGACAATTATATGAATGCGCTTACTGCAGAGTATGGAGTCAACAAAGAGCGCACACAGGTTGAAAAATCCCGTAATCAATCAAAGAAAGATATTGAAAAGGCTCGCCTTGATATGGTCAAAGCTAAGTATAATCTTGATCATTCAAATATTATTTCACCTGCGTCGGGTTTTTTGACTGAACTAAAAGTTTCCGAAGGTCAGAATATCTCAAAAGGAGATCTTGTAGGAAATGTAGTAAATATAGAGGATGTAACTTTAAAAGGAGCAATATCACCCGGGACATATAAATTTCTTAAACCCGGAACTTCGGTCAATATAAGTTGTATAACAACTCCACCCCTCAAAATGCAGGGAGTGATAAGTGATATATCTCCAATTGTTGATCCTGAAACAGGCAGGATGAGTGTTTATATACCTTTAAAAAATCAGGATTATCTTTTACAGCCTGGTTCAAAATGTTTGATAAGCAAGTTAATGACTAAAAAGCAGGCTGAAACAGCCGGTATTAAGATTGAGGAAGGACAGGATTCAACCCATATCAAATCTGATCTGAAATCCCATGAAGTTAAGTAATTTTCTCTAATTCATTTAAAAAAGTTTCCTTTTGATCCATAAAAGCAAGAAAAACTTCCCTGTCAATTTTTTCTGGTACCAAAATAGAAACCTCTTGTATTGCCATTTCTGGTGAATATCTTTTTCTGTGAGGTCTGTCACTTATAAAGCCTACAAACATTTCACAAAAAGATAATATTTTTGCTTCAAACATCATCTCATTAGCTTTAATTCCATGAGGATAACCCGAGCCATCGCATAATTCATGATGCTGGAGAATTATATTTGAAATCGGATATAAAGAATCTACAGGCGCTGTAAGAGAAGCGCCTGTTAAAGGGTGAAACTTAAGAATGCTATAATCTTTTTCAGAAAATTTGAGGTCCTTAAGAGCCAGTTCATAAATATCTCCAGCCATTCCAATATCATGTAATCTTGCAGCATAACGAAGATTTAGAAGTTTTGATGATTCAAGTCCGAGTTTTTCTCCAATCAACTTAGCCATAATTTCTACTTTTGAAGAATGTTGTCTATAAAATGAATTACTATCTTCAAAAACTTTTACAGCAGTTTCAAGCACATAAATATAATCATCAATGAGGGATTTGTTGGAATAGAAAGAAAGCATGGCGGAAATCAGGTCAAGAAATCTTCCTGTATTCACAATATCTTCCTGTTTTATACCTTCTTTCCTGCATATTTCAATTGTAATATCAGTATTTCTGACTTTAAGTTGCCTGCATTCACTATTTTTTGTATCAAAATTACCGATTCGTATTGTATTGCTGCCTGTTATTATTTTTACTCCTCCGAGATTTCCGGCTTTGAGAATAATATTCCCGATAAATGTAAAATAGTTCTGGAGATTAAATGAAGGCGCTGAAAATAAATCTTTTACTTCTTTCAATACCTTTGTTTTGAGAAGATTGCTTCTTAAATTATCTTTTTCTATGAAATTTTCAATCAAAGCCGAAAGGTATGCAAGGTCTGTTTTAAGTCTTTCAAAATTCAAAGATTCAGAGGAAATAACTCTTATGGCAGATGATTTAGAAGAAATAGAAAAAGAATAAATATGATATTTTCCAGCCCTTTCATATTCCCTAATTTCATTAAGGATTGGTTCCATGAATGTATCTTTTTCTCTGAATCCCTCTTCATAAATATCGGAACTTGCAAGTTTGTAAACGGTTTTTTCTTTTATATAAATACCAATTTTTTTAATGCCCGGAGTGCTTTTCTTTAAAAATTCAGTCAGGATAGAAATGTAATCCTGCAGGGTATTGGCTAAAGATAGTTTTTCGATAAGCTCTTTTCTTTGAGTGGTTCTTGAATGTATTCCTTTTAATTTGCGGAATGTATAGTAAAGCACAACAAGCAAAGCCAGAATAATAAATATATATATCAAAGGAGAAATGGCTGATAAGGTATCCATGAAATTATCGATTAAATCTCTTGCCTTTTCCGGAAGTACATTACGTGTATAAAATCTTAATTCATCTATGCTCATATAAATATATCCTTCCTATCGGGTGTTTTAACCCAGATGGATACAACTGTGATGATAGTTGCAGTATTAGTTTGTTATTTTCTACATTAAGTGACTTTTTTTCATAAATGTCGAAAATTCTGTTAACATCCTCGGGAACAGCAATTTTGATTTCTGCATCAGAACCTGATACAACAATGAAACCTTTTGAAAAATATCTTATGTATATGCCATCTTTTAATTTTGTAATACTGCTAACAGGTTTTCCAATGCGGAAGTTATAAATATCATCCATAACGTAATCGAGACTTACATCAAATCCATTGACAAATCCAATTGAGTTGCCCATATAACTGCATGATAATGCATAAAAAATAGCCTGACGGTCAACTGTTTTCTCATAAATTCTGTAACTTTTGCCTTCTAAAATTGTTCTTTCACCTGAAGGCATATAAAAAGGAAATGCATAGTTCAGGAATAGAAACCGGATATCAGGATTTGCTGATTTTGCTCTATCCGGAAGTGATATGGAAAGTGATATGCAACTTTCAACATTGTTGAACCATGTATCACATACAGATTGAATGCCCTCTTGAAATGTATATATCTCATATTTACTGTTACACTCTGTTGTTGTGAACATACTCTCTACAATATCAAAGTCTGCATAAGTATCAAGCTTTGCCCTGTCTGACCTAAATCCTCCGTTTAAGATAACAAGAATGCCTTTTTCCTTGAGTTTTTTTATAAATTTCATAATTTCATCGTTATAATCAATACCGGGATGTCTTTTGTTGAATTCATCAATAATGAAATTTAGTTTGTTTTCTTCGATTGATTGCCAGCCCGAACCCCAATCAAAGAAAACACCATCATATTGATTTGTCTTAATTTCGGAAATAATATGGTCAACTCTTGCTGTCAATAATTGCTCGTTTGCCATATCATAAAAAAAATCCCTGCAACTAAATTTTTCTCCGAAAGGATCAGGGGCTGAATCCTGCGGGTCGAGAATCCAGAAGTTTCTGTTTTGATATAACATCTCTTCCCAACTGGTATGGTTATCGCAATAATAAAAGGCGGGTAACCAGTCATAATAAATAAGTTTTACTTTCTTAGACTTCAGAACTTTAACAGTTTCCGGTTCCCAGAAATTTCCGGTTACAACAATATCAAAATTCGAAAGAAAATTCAGTTCTTCCTCTGTTGGCTTGTGATATTGAAAAGCTATTGTGATATCTTTGGTATTATTTTTAAGAGAACAATTGTATAAAAATATGAGTGTGGGGAAAATAAGTAAATATATGAAAAAATATTTTTTCATCTTTCAGTTTCTTTAAGCTCTTTATGTTGTTTCAAGAGCTTGCTCTCATATGTTCTGTTATCTATTATATATGCATCTACCCACTGACTGCTATACCATAATTTAATATTGTCATGATTCTGAGAATATATTGCAATCCAGTCATTTAACTTCAGCATAATATCCCGTCTCCATCTATACCAGTATTCTCCGGTACCGCCAAATTCTTTTGGTGTTTTCTCAATGAAAATAAAAACGTATTCAGTTGGTATATTAAGTTTTTTATCTACTGGATTATATATCTGCAAAAAATCCTGTGTATTAATATGGTAGCCTTTTGAGATAACCTGAGGAAACTCCTGAACATATGAGACAATGGTATAAGAAAAGGTAGGAAAAGAATCTTCTATTTTATAAACCAGATAAGGAAATTCTTTGTATTCTATATCATGAACGTTTTCCCAGAACAATTTGGTATCTATCCATCGCGGCGTTAAAATAATCACAATTAATGACAGGATTGTTAATATTATCAATGATGCATGAAGCCAGAATTTTTTCAGAAAAGTTCTAAATAAAAAGCGGTCGAAAAAAACGTGGTAAACAGTTGCAAATATTATGCTGTAAGAATATCCAACAAAAACCATCATTCTTGATTGGTCTACAATTTTAGGAAGTCCTAAATTCGGTGCAAGATAGATAAATAAAGAACCTATTGAAATTAATGAAATTGAAATAATCTTGAAACGAATTTTATCGTTAAATAAACAGATTAAAGGAAAACAAAATGAAAGTCCTATTAATATCAATAAAGCAGATGGTATGGAAATAATTGAAAGCGGACCTCTTGGTTCAAGAGATTTTATGCTTTCGCCATGTTGAATTAATTTTTCCAGTAGAGGAGATGCTGCGCCTATACCTATATAGAATTTCATAAACAGGAGTTGCATTAGCCAAAGATTTCCTATGATTGATGCAATTAAAACAGTTGCTGTAAACTTCATCAGAGATTTTACCGAGAATTTTCCTGAAATTAAACTGTAAGTAAAAATTAAAAGGCTGCAGAAAAATAATGGAATCGCCACACCGCCATGAATCGAAAAGATTATTGCAAGTGTCTCAGCGTATAGCAATAAATGAATATTTCTTTTTGTTTCTATGTACTTTATAAGAAAAAAAAGGTTTATAAGAAAGAATGAAGAAGCAATTTCATAAGGCAGGGTTGTTGTAAACCTCCAGAAAAAGATTGCGGGAAATGTGGTGATTATTCTGTTTAAACTTTCATTTAAATTCGGAATATATAAAGAAAATCCCAATAATTTAATAATCTCTGGTTGAGATGTTGTGACAACAAATCCAAAAAAGCTGCCTCCTGATGGACTTGGCAATAGAATGCCAAATAAAATAATTGCAATTGATAAGGATGATATCCTGATTCCATTGATATTAAATAATTTGTACAGGACATAACAGATACTGAAAAACATAAATGATAAAAAAAGAACTGGAAAAATATTATAAATAACAACTGTATTGAGATTTGAAAAAAGATTTACTGTATGCACTAAAACAGGACCTCCCCACATATAAGGAGCGCCTGCAGTTTTGTCAAATAAAACATTAAGTTTCAGGATATTTCCCCAATAATAAAACTGGTACATATCAGGCGCAGCTCCAACTAATGTAATGTAACCTCTATAAACTCTCAAATAGATTGAATAAAAAAGCAGTATAGAAGGTAGTCCCCAGTAAAATATCTGTAAAAAAGTCAGTTTTGAAAAATAATTTTGAGTACTACAAAAAATTTTTTCAGAAGTTAATTTAAAGAAATATCCCGGGTTTTCAAGAAATTGAAGACTTGATGTAATTACATTCAGATATATTTCTCTAAAATGTTGAATAACATTTTTTCTGTAGAAGTATTTTATAAAAAGTATTTTAATAAAGATAAAGAAAATTATTACAAAAACAATCCCAAATACCTTTATGTATATGAATAAAGGAAATACAAGCGTAATAATGGCTGCCATATGGATAATGTTAAACATTATCCTGTCAAGTTGATTATCTATATAATCCTGAGGAAATATTTTTCCGGGTATCCAGAAAAATAGAAGATAAGCAGAAATCAAAAGTTTTAAAGTACTTAGTATCTGAAGTTTTGTTATCTCATTTTCTATCATTAAGTGCCCATAATATCAGATTCAGTCTTAAAAGTTCACCATCATAATGAACATTTTTAAAATCAAAAGGCACGATAGTTATAATTTTACCTTTGCCGTAATTAATATAACTTGCATAAACAGAATCTCCTGACTTGATCAACGGTTCACCGTCAAGAGTAATATAAATGCCAACATAATCTGTCTGTTCGAGCAAAAGTTTATCAATCTGTCTGTCAAGAAGCATAATACGTTTTATTATATTCTGTTCGGGCGAAATAACCATTGAGAGTTTTTCTGTATTGAATTCATCTATTCTTTTTGCATAAGAAGTACGAACATGGACTTTATTCCCGAAAATTGTCATGACGGAAAGTCTGTCAGTAATATCTTTTATTTTCTTTTCATTGAAATTATTAAGATTATAATCATATGAGGAGATGAATATTGCTGATTCTATCCAGAGGATACCTCCTTGTTTTATCCAGTTTTCAAGGACGTTGAATTGCTCTTCGGATATATTAGAGGAATATACGATGTTCTTTAAAAGATCGTTTTGTGTTAACTGTAAGTCGCCTATCCACAAAGGAGTTGTATATAAGAAATCATAAATATTTTTATCATTTCTCAATTTCCATATATCTGCTGATTTGAGTGTTTCTGCTGTCCATTCATGTTTTATTCTGGTATAAAATTCAGGCGGATATTTGCCCTTAAAGTTTGAAACTGGTTGAAATGATACAAAAGGAAAGCCTTTAAGAATTTCAGGAGTAATATCTTTTAATTCTCTTGAAATACTATTTGCAGGAATTGAAAAAGTGTAAACTTCCTCTTTGTTTGCATCTAAATCTCCCTGTGTGGTTTTTGAAGTCGGTGCACAGGCAGATATGAGTCCGATAATAAAAAGGTAAAAAAGTATTTTATTAAGTTTATTCATTGTTTTCCTCCCTTAATTAATTAACATAATTGAAAACCATAACCATTAAATTCCGTTAAACTTTAAATTTAAATTCATTATTACTATATTTTTTATTGCTAATATTATACATATTTTGTGCTATAATTTAATCAAATTTATTTTTTAAAAAATATTTTATGAAAAAGAATATAAATATTAAATATATAATTCTTGTCTTTCTTTTAATTTTTTTCTGCTTATTTGCATATAGCATTGAGGCTTCAGAAAATATAAAGGAAGCAGATTCTCATGAATCAACGGTTGAAAAAACAAAACAAATTGCCTCTTTTAAAACCAAAGACAAAGCTCTGGAGCTTATTAATACTCTGAAAAAAGAAGGAAAAGATGCTTTTTATACTTCAGGCAGAGGTAAAGACAATAAAATTTATTACCGTGTTTTTATCAAAATAAAAGATGATAAAACTACAGAGAAAACTTCACTTGTGGCAAATATTGATTCTAATGATTCATCTACCAAAAAGGAATTTGAAAACAAAATATCTCTACCGGATAATTCAAAATCTATAAAAGCTGCCGAACAGAATAATGAATTAAAAAGTATTGATTCTCAAAATTCTTTACAATTATTACCTGAAAATATCAGCCATCCAACCGCGCAGCCTGTTTTAATAGATTTCAAAGATTATATTAATAGAGTTATTTCTGCAAATCCTTCACTAAAAATAAGTGAAGAAGATTACAGGCAGACACAGATAAGATTTATGAGGAATCTTGAAGCATATGGTATAAATGTATCTTTGAATGGTAATGCAGGATTATATTATGACAGAGGCGGACATACAGGAGTCGAAGTGTCTATTGATGCCTCTAAAAATCTTTATGACTCCGGCAAAAGACAAATACTTGAAAAAGAGCTTGAGATTGTTAAGGCTTTAACAAAAGCGGATCTTTTAAGCAATTACGATACTGCCATGCTTTCAGCCGCAGCTTATTATGCAGATTTCTATTATAGCCAGGAAATACTTGATTTCTTAAAAGAACAATATAATCGTCAGCGAGCATTTATTGAAAAAGTTCAGGAAAGTTTTAACAAAGGCATAAGATTCACAATATATGATTCTTTGACAGCACAATATGAAAATCTTCAACTTGAAAAAGATCTTCTGCAGCAAAAAGCTAATATAATAAAATCAGAAATTTCTTTCAGACAATTCGGTCATGTTTATACAGAGAACCCTATAAGGCTTGCTCCAATGGATTTCAGATTTAAGCCTGATATAGATTATCTTCAGAAATATGCTATTTCAAACAATAATTCTATTTTTTCTGCACGTCTTCAGGAAAAACTTCAAAATTACAGAGTATTTGAAAGGAAAGCTGAGGGAGGCATTAAAATAGATGCCGGCTCTTCAATAAAATTCCTTGCAGGTTCAACAGATTTTACAGGTGGGACTAATTTCAAAGCCGGATTATCTTTACGCTTCAGTTTGCCATTGCTTGACGGCGGTGTTAGAAAATCAGATATTCTTGCTGAACAGATTGAAACTCTTAAACAGCGTCTCAGGCTTGAAAAAGTAACAGAAGATGTTATAAAAAAGATTAACGAAGTCTATATTGATTTTCAGAATCTGGAGCAGAGCCTCAAAATTTTAGAGCAGCAACTTGAAATAAACGAGAAGAGGCTTGCAATTTCTCTTGAGCGTCTTGAGAAGGGACTCGAAGAATATAGGTCTGTAAAAGAATCATGGAATGATTTAATCAATTCAAAAATTTCTCTGATTCAACAGAGAACATTATCACAAAAACTGCTTGTTGATATTATTGTTCTTTCAGGCAAGCGTTTATTCAACTAATGTCAGAAAAGCTAAATGTTGTTTTAACTACAGAGGGAACTTATCCTTATTATAGAGGCGGTGTTAGCACATGGGCTGATATTCTGATTAAAAGACTTGATGATATTGATTTCAGAATACTTGCCATAATGATGCATCCATATATAACTATTAATTTTGAGCTCGCACCAAATGTTAAAGAACTAATAAATGTTCCACTATGGGGTACAGAAGAACCAACCGAGTATATCAGCGGTCTTACTTTTTCTGAAATTTTCAGCCGCAAACTCAAGACACATGATAATACAATTAAAGAAGTTACTGAAATAATAAGAAATATAACTCTTGCTATATATAGTAAGAATCCAGATATTCCTCCAATAGGTTTATATTTACTCAGACTGTATGAAATATTTCAAGAATATGATTATAGAACTGTTTTTCGTTCAAGATACATGTGGGATACATTTTATGAAACGACTCTTGATTATTATAAGGAAAGAGAAGAAAAACCAACAGTATATGACATTGTAGAAAGCCTGAGATGGATATATCGTTTTTTTATATCTCTTTTATCACCTGTAAAAGAAGCGGATATTTATCATTCAAGCGCTGCTGCTTTCTGCGGTCTTCCATGCATCATAGCCAAACTTAAAAAAGGCTCAAAATTTTTATTGACTGAACATGGAATTTATGTCCGTGAACAATATCTTTTTGCATCGCGGGAAAAAATGCAGCCAAGAACAAAGGAATTTTTTCAGGGTCTTATAAGGCTTATATCAAAATTGAACTATTATTATGCTGATCAGGTTTCGCCTGTTTGTGCGCATAATAAACGCTGGGAAATCAAGTTTGGAACGCCTGAATCAAAAATACAGGTTATTTATAATGGCATCGATACAGAGCACTATAGAAGGATGAATGTTGAACGTCCGGACAGGCCAACAGTTGTAATGGTAGCAAGGGTTGATCATCTCAAAGATATTGAGACTTACATCAGAACATGCAATGCAGTGAGAAAAAAGATACCGAATGTTTTGTTCAAAATATTCGGTCCTGTGGTAGAAAAGGACTACTATGAAAAATGTCTTAAACTTGTATCAGAGCTTAATTTAAACAATAATTTTATATTTGAAGGACTTTCTTATACACCTGAGATAGCTTATAATGAAGGTGATGTCGTGGTTCTCACAAGTATATCCGAAGCATTTCCTTTTGCAGTACTTGAAGCAATGGCATGTGAAAAAGTGGTTATTTCTTCAGATGTCGGCGGCACAAGAGAAGTGCTTGAAGGACATGGATTTATTATTAAACCGAGAGATTTTGAAGCTTTTGCAGAAAAGATTATTTATGTGCTCGAACATCCGGCAGAGGCTGCTGAAATAGGTGTTGAAGCAAGACAGAGAGTATTGGCAGGCTTTAGGATTGAAGATATGATAAAGAATTATAGAGAGACTTATTTTAGATTAAGCGGTATGGCATGAATAAAGAAAATATAATAGACAACGAAGAGCAAAAAGCAATAGAACTTTTGAAGACTATAACAAAAGGCAAGGGAAAGCCCCTTGATGAATGGGAATTGACTGCATTGCTTGAGACAAACGGAATGAGAGATATAGATGCTGTAACAGAATGGAATGAGCCAAATCTTTTTACTTTACCAAAAAGATTAATGCAATATATTGATAAACTAACTTACGAAGTTAAAGAGCATAAATTTGAGACATATCGTGTCCGAAGAATTCTGAAAAACTATATTAAGGGCGCAATATTTGCTTTCCCCATGTTTATACAGATACTCGCAATGATTGTTGTCGGATTTGGTATATGGTCAAGTATTGATTTTACTTTAAGGGAAGCAACAGCAATAGCAATGGGAACTTTGCTTGCTCTTGCCACAACTGGAGGCATTGCGCAGATGATAGGAAGAAAAGGATTATTTTATATAAAATTTGAAGAATATATGCTTGCAGCAAAAATAACCAAGCGGTTGTACATCACAGGAATCATTTTTATATTATTCTGGGGATTAATTTTTTCTTTAATTAATTTTTATTTCAATTTATTTCCATTTTATATGTATCAGTTATTTATCATTTATTTTATATTACTCAGTTTTCTATTCCTCATATTTTCAATATTTTATATGCTTGAACAATACGGTACAATTGCGTGGATGACATTTTTGGGAATAGTTTTAGTTTATATATTTTTGTTTTTTTATGGAATCGGACTTGTTAAAGCCCAGGCTTACAGTTTAATTATAATTATAACAATATCTATTATTCTGTCTTTTTATCAAATGAGACGGCTTGAAAAGAAGTCGCAAGCTGAAGGAACATTACTGCCGCATGCAGCTTCCTTATTTTATACTTTATATCCTTATTTTCTTTACGGGACATTATATTTTTTATTTCTTATTATGGATAGAGCACTGGCATGGACAACCGGGAAAAAATATCTTCCATACGTGGTCTGGTTTAATTATCCATACGAGGTTGGTGTTGACTGGGCATTGATTCCTTTGATATCCACAATTGCTCTAATTGAAGTATTTATATACGAACTTGGCTATTTTGCCTTTAAAAAGGTAAATGAAATTTCTGCCCCTGAAGTAAAAAAATTCAATAATTATTTTCTGCGTGTTTATACTATTGCTGCGATTACTTTTTTTGTAGTCGGTATAGTCTCAATATTCGGAGCATTCTTATTCCCGTATGCAATAAAAGACGTTGAGTTTTTCTTTAAATTCGTGGATGTCTTTTTTAATGATATTAATATATTTGTTTTCTTCTTCGCTGCTGTTGGATATGTATTATTAAGCTGGTCATTGCTTAACTGTGTTATCTTTTTTGCTTATTCCCGGCACTCATTTGCGTTAAAAGCAATTGGATGGGGATTAATTGTCAATTTTCTTATCGGATTTGTATTTAGCAGGGCATTTGATTATTATTATTCTGTAATAGGATTGACTTCTGGTTCAATAGTTTTTGCTGTAATAAGTACATTTTATGCATATAAATTTTTCAAAAATTATGACTATTACTATTATTCTGCTTATTGAAAATTATTTACGAAGATAATGAACACAAAAGACTATAGCTGCAGTCTTCAGGTAACAGGAGAAAATACTTTAAAAACAAGTTTTGCGGTTTCTTTTGTTATTCCTGCTTTTAATGAAGCAGATACTATCTCTTCAGTGATAGAAAATTTAAGAGATAATTTTGCAGGGCAGGAAATTATTGTTGTTGATGACGCTTCAACTGACGATACTAAAGAAATATCAATAAAAGCTGGCGCGGATAAAGTCATAAGACATAACAAAAATCGCGGACCGGGTGCTTCTTTTAAAACAGGTATTATACATTCTTCTGGCGACTTTGTAATAATTGTTGATGCTGATGGCCAGCATCCTCTGGGAGAAATAAAAAAAGTTTTTGACTATGTTATAAAAAATCCCCAAATTGACGCAGTTTTTACTGAACGTACAAATGTCTATTCTTCAGGTATAATTAGAAGCACAGGTAAAATTTTAATAAACTATGTGGTTCAACGCCTTATCGAAGAAAAAATAACTGATCATAATTGTGGTTTGAGGGCTTTCAGAAGAATAAAAATCCTGCCTTTTATATTTATGCTGCCTGATGGTTTTTCATATGTAACAACTTCACTTGTGCTGGCTTACAAAGAAGATTTTTGCATACACTGGATTCCTATTGCCATGAAACAACGTGAAACAGGTAAAAGTCATGTTAAAGTAAGGCACGGTTTTAATACCATACTTTTAGTATTCAGACTGATTGTAAATTTTGATCCCATGAAATTTTTTATGCCATTAACATGGATTTCTTTTATTATTGGAATTCTTTCGGTTATTTATAACTGGGTTTTTTATGACGGACCAGGGAAAAATTATATATTTTTTTTCCTGTTTGGAACTTTAATCTTTGTGTTGGGTATTCTTTCAGAGCAGATGTCAGTTTTAAGAAAAGAGATCCTTAATCTGAAATCTAAAGAGTGAATGTCAGAATTCTCAATAAAAGGGACAAAGAAGAACTCAGTAAATGGAATGAGTTTGCATTACAAAAAAACTATTTATATTTTCATTCACACTGGTCTGAAATAATTTCATCTGTTTATGGATTCAAGCCTTATTATCTGTATATCGAAGATTCGGGTAATCTCCAATCTGTTTTTCCACTTTTTCATGTAAAATTCACTTTCTTTAAAGATGAGTTAGTTAGCATTCCACATCTTGAATCAGGAGGCATGAGCAATCCAGAGCATTATTCGTTATATTTTGACTTTATTGGTAAGAAGAAAATAACGGAAAATATAAAAATCTATCAGTTGAACGAACCGCTTGAAAAATTTATAGCCAATATTGAAGATGTTGTTCTCGTAAAAGAATTGCCCGAAAAAAAAGAATTTATAATTAGCAGCATTAAATCTGCAACCACAAGAAATTATATGCGAAGAGTTCTTGAAAAAGATTTCAAAGTTATTTTTGAAAATAGCAGGACAGCTTTAAATGAATTCTATAAAGTTTATCTTCGAAGAATGAGAGAATTTGGAACCCCTGCACACAGATTTGAATATATAGAGAAAATAGCTAATTTATTCAAAGATGAGACAAGAATTCTCATAGTAAAAAAATATGATGAAATAGTTGGAGCTTCGTTTTATATTTTTTTTGGTGAACATCTTTATAACCTCTATCTTGTAGTACCCGATATGTATTTAAAAGAAAAAGTAGTTTATTTAATACAGTATAAAGCTATGGAAATGGGCATAGAAAATAAAATGAAAAAAATTATTCTTGGAAGAAGCACAAAAAACAGCGGTACTTTTTTTTATAAAACAGAGCTCGGGGGCATCCCGGTTCAGCTTTATCTTTATAATTTCAGACTTACAGCGGATGGTTATAATTCAATATATAAACAGTCTATAAAAGAAAAATATAGTTTTGCTTCAAAAATATGGTCAAAGCTGCCTCCATTTATTACAGACAGAGCAGGGCCTTTTATTCGCAAATGGATATACTAAGAAAACTAATAAATAGCGCTTTTGTGAAAAAAGCAATTCAACTTACAGGCCCTTTTCTATTTCTATTTATATTTATCAAATTTGTTGATATATTATTATTAGTAGAAACTCTAAAGTCTGCATCATTATTTTATCTTTTTTTATCATATATACTTACCATATTTATATTAATCCTTAGAATATTAAGAATATATCTTCCGATCAAAAAAAATATGGAAACTATTTCATTCTGCAATTTTGTAAAACTTTTTATATCAACTCGTTTATTAGGTTGGATAAGCAATGTGTTTATTTCTGATTTTGCGAACGCAATTATTCTTATGAAATCCCGGGAAAATAAGATCAGGATATCCAATATATTTATAATGAATAGAGTCGTGGATATAATATCTACTCTTATAATTTTTGGTATAAGCTTTTATATTAATGCTCATTATTTAAATACATATTTTAACTTCAGCAATAAAAAGTTGCTCCTGTCTTTTCTGTTGATTTTTATCATGATATGTGTAATTGTCTTACTAAGAAAGAAAATTATGTTCTACTTATCTGATTTAATTTCTACTGCAAAAACTTTCATTCCTGATACAGCTTTAATTTCTGTATCTATAGTTATTAGTGTTATTTTTTCTGTAATATTTGATGCCAGAGCATTAAATATTGATATTCCTGTTAGTTATTTGCTCTTTTGTTATACCGCTGGAATTGCTATAACGGTTTTGCCCATTTCTATATCAGGCATAGGAACGAGAGAGATTGCTTATATATTTTTATTAGAAATCATAAATATAAATCCGGAAAAAGCTGTAGCACTCAGCCTTATAGAATTTGTTTTTATCCCGCTTTTATCTTTATTAACAATGTATATTATTTCAATTATTGGAGTATGCCATGAAAATCGCTATAACCGTTGATCTTGAAAAAGATATAGGGTTTATGGATAGTTTTTATGGTATTGATGAAGGTCTTCCTTTTTTGCTTGATATTTTCAGAAATAAAAACATAAAAGCAACATTTTTTATAAATTGCGAAGCTATTGAGCATCTTTCTAAAAACGGCTTTTTAAGTCAGCTTATAGAAGATTCACACGAGATAGCTTCTCACGGTTACCATCATAATGATTACAGAATGATGAATTATGACAGGTTGAGGAATGAGATATGTCTTTCAAAGAAGATTATTGAGGAATATACAGGCAGGACTATAAAAGGATATAGAGCGCCACAGTTTTTAATCAATCCTGATATTGTGAATGCCATAAAAGAATGCGGCTTCATCTATGATTCTTCACTGCCTGATATGTCAGGAATAAGCGCAGCAAAAATGAGAAAAGTTAAAGTAGATGAAAAGCTTTTAAATACTTTTAAGGAAACAGGCGTAAGGGAATTTCAAATAGATTCAATTCCATTTATAAAAGTGCCTCATGGAATTTTATGGATAAATTTTATTTCATTCTTACTTTACAAACTCTTTATGTTGAATAACAAAAAGAATTTTATGATATTTTATCTTCATCCATTTGATCTTATAGAGAAAAAAAGCCGTATAAAAATGAATTTCAAAAGAAAGATATTTTATCTCAAGAATGAAAATGGTATAAAGGAACTTCTCAAGGAACTATTAGATTACTGGATTTCAGAAGGAACAAATTTTGTTAAGTTAGAAGATGAACTATGACAGATAAAAAAAGAATGATTCTTTTAACAATAACCCATTTCAATAATACAAGGGAAGTAGAGTGTTTTCTCAGGCATATTTCCGACTTTAAATTACCTTATAACTGGCATATTGAAATTGCAATTACGGATAACAGCAATAATCTAAAACTTCCCGATAAATTCACCCCAAATATTAAAGTTTATATGCCCTTAGAAAATATTGGATATTTAAAGGGATGTTCTTTTGCATTCAATAAATGGATTGAAGAATCAAAGTTTTATCCTGAATGGGTTGTTATAACCAACACAGATATTAAATTTGATGAAAAATTTTTCAACAATCTTGTTAATTTAATTCTTCCAGAAGAGGTATGCTGTATTGCGCCAGATGTTTTGTTAGAAAATGGGTATCGTCAGAATGCTCATAAGAAATGCAGACCAGGTGATTTTGAGATGTATGCTTATACTTTAATATACAGGAATACATTCTTAACGTTTATTTTAGATAACTTATATTATTATTCCTGTAACTTGAGACGAAAACTTAAAGATAAAAAAATAAAGCTTCCTTCTAATTTTGAATTAATTTACGCACCTCACGGGAGTTGTTTTCTTTTAAAGAAAACATTCTTTGAGAAAGGCGGTAATTTAAATTATAAAGGATTTATGTATGGCGAGGAAATTTACATTGCAGAAGAGATTAGAAAACTTAATTTGGATGTTGCATGGGTTCCGGAATTAAAAGTAACGCATTTTAAGAAATCAACAACCTGCAAGGTTTTAAATGAGAAAAAAGTCCGCTGGAGATTGGAAATATCAAAAATATTGTGGAATGATTATTTTGCAAGAAAATAGATTAAAATAGTTTTATATAACTAATGAAATTATCTCGCTTCTTGAAGATGCATTCATTTTTTGCATTATATTTTTTATATGATCCTTTACAGTATATTCGCTAATTATTAAAGATTTAGATATATCTTTATTGGATAATCCATTACAAATAAGTTTCAAAACTTCTGTTTCTCTTTTAGTCAGGCCAAATTTTTTGCTGATGTTGGAATAATTTACAGGGCGTTTTTCTACAATATTTTCTATTAAAACCATTATATGTGAAGGTTTATTATCTAAATGCAAACCTAAACAGAAAGCCCTTACTGAAAAAAAAGAACCTTTTTTGTTGCGCAATAATTTACATAAAGGATTATCAGGTGTTAGCGTTTTTCCCGATTTAATTTCTGTTTTAGCAATATTACAGATATTCTGTATTTCTTTTAAGAAATTTTGTTTGCTTTTAACGTTGAAATCTTTAATAAAAGATATTTCAGGCAGAATCTCAGCAGCTTCTTTATTTGAATAACGTAATTTATTGTTCAGATCAAAGATAAGTATGCCTGGATTCGCACGATTTTTTACAATTTCAATAAGATTTTCTTTATCCATCGTCTTATTAATTATAACAAATTAAAAACTTACAAAGAAGAAGAGTAATACAATAAAAAGAAAAATGCGGTTTAAATAATGCAGATGTTGAGAGAAAATTTATTTTTTACAACCCCTTGATCCCCCTTTGTTAAGGGGGATTAAGGGGGTTGTCTATTCCTTTGTCATCTTGTTGTTTTATTTAAACGCTATAACGCAATGAACGCAATAAACGCATTAAACACTATGAACGCAATAAACAGTTTGAAAAGTTCCAGTCGCTATAGCGACTAACTTCCAGTGCCGTTTTTCGGCACTCAATTCCAGACTCGCAAAGCGGGTCTCA
>Ga0078972_1007547_pt1:0-17500 | contig 24053 bp, 13 predicted proteins | sample YelNatPaOPGAMG01_FD_67568 | JGI IMG/M metagenome (GOLD analysis project Ga0078972, IMG submission 67568) | Hot spring thermophilic microbial communities from Obsidian Pool, Yellowstone National Park, USA - OP-RAMG-01 (SPADES assembly) (version 2) | ecosystem: Environmental > Aquatic >...
GCCAGTACCTTCGTTATAGCCGCCGTCAGCGTCGTCTTACCATGGTCAACATGACCTATAGTGCCAACATTCACATGCACCTTCGTCCTCTCATACTTCGCTTTCGCCATAAATTCCTCCTCTAACGCGTAAAGTTAAATTATATATTTTTTATAAGAACATATCAATAGATTTTTTGTAGGGCAGTGCTTTCTGTCCCTGCCCCCGACATTACGTCGGGGGACTCCACAATTCATCATCCAAAATTCATAATCCATAATCGTTTCTCACCTGCTTACTTTCTCACTTTTTTTATTTCGCCTGTGCCTGTGCAGCTCTCTTTTCAATTATAACTTTTGATACATTAGCTGGAACTTCCTCATAATGAGAAGGCTCCAGATTAAAAGAAGCTCTTCCCTGAGATAAAGATCTTACCGTTGTCGCATAACCAAACATCTCAGAAAGAGGAACGATTCCTCTGACAAATCTAACATTGCCTCTGTTACCCATTTCTGTAATTTTTGCCCTTCTTGAATTTAAATCGCCTATTATATCGCCTATATTTTCATCGGGGCAGACCACCTCAAACTTCATTATCGGCTCAAGCAAATACGGCTTTGCTTTTTTACAGCCGCTTCTTAAAGCCATTGCCGCCGCGATTTTAAAAGCTATTTCCGAAGAATCAACTTCATGAAACGAGCCGTCAAAGAGCGTAACCTTTAAATCCACGAGAGGATAGCCAGCAAGAACGCCGCTTGTAAGAGCTTCTTCGCATCCCTTTTCAACAGCAGGTATATACTCTTTTGGAATTCTTCCCTGAGTTATAGCGTTAATAAACTCAAAGCCCTTACCCCTTTCAAGCGGCTCTATCTTAAGCCATACATGCCCGTACTGGCCCCTGCCCCCGGATTGTCTTATAAACTTACCTTCTTCTTCAATCATTGCCTTAATAGATTCTTTGTAAGCAACCTGCGGTTGGCCCACATTAACGCTAACCTTAAACTCCCTTTTTAATCTATCTACAAGGATATCAAGATGTAATTCTCCCATCCCGGAAAGTATTGTTTGACCTGTTTCTTCATCCGTCTTCACTCTGAATGTCTGGTCTTCCTCAGCCAACCTTGAAAGAGCAAGAGAAAGTTTTTCTTCTTCTTCTTTCGTCTTTGGCTCAACGGCTATAGAGATAACCGGATCCGGAAATTTCATTCCTTCAAGTTCTATCACAGCGTTTACATCGCATATCGTTTCGCCTACGCTTGCGTTCTTCACTCCGACGACTGCTGCTATATCGCCCGCCTGAATCTCTTTAATCTCTTCTCTCTTATCCGCGAACATTCTGACCATTCTTCCAATTCTCTCAGTTGTTCTTTTTTTAACAAAATAAACCGAATCTCCGGTTTTAAGAACCCCTGAATAAACTCTTACATATGTAAGTTTGCCAACAAATGGATCGGACTGAATTTTAAACATCAAAGCACAAAATGGAGCTCTATTGCTTGTTTCTCTTGTTAACTCCTCGCCCGTCTCCGGATCTTTCCCTCTCATATTAGCGACATCAAGCGGGGATGGAAGGTATAAAGTTACAGCGTCAAGCATTGGTTGAACGCCTTTATTTTTATAGGATGAGCCGCATAGAACCGGGAAGAATTTACACGCTATTACTCCTTTTCTTATCGCCTCTTTAATCTCCGCTTCACTAAAATTTGCATCGCCATTTAAGTATCTTTCCATTAATTTTTCATCAAAATCGCAAATCTTTTCAAGTAATTTTTCTCTATATTCTTTTGCTTCTTCTCTGAGTTCATCAGGGATATTATCTGTCACATCAAAATGTGCCCCTAATTGATCGCCTGACCAGAAATATGACTTCATTGTTATAAGATCAACAAGCCCAACAAATTTATCCTCCCTGCCTATCGGAAGCTGTATCGGCCAGGCATTTGCACCTAATTTTTCTATTATTGATTTATATGACATATAAAAATCAGCACCTGTTCTATCCATCTTGTTTATATAGGCAATTCTCGGAACCTCATACCTGTCCGCCTGTCTCCATACTGTCTCTGATTGCGGTTCAACGCCCTGAACGCCATCAAAAACCACGATAGCTCCATCAAGAACCCTGAGACTTCTCTCAACCTCAGCCGTAAAGTCCACATGCCCGGGAGTGTCTATAATGTTTATAGAATAGTTCTTCCATTCAGTTGAAATGGCAGCCGCGGTTATAGTTATGCCTCTTTCTCTCTCCTGCGGCATCCAGTCGGTAACCGTATCGCCTTCATGAACCTCGCCGATTTTATGAATTTTCCCGGTATAATAAAGTATCCTCTCAGTCGTTGTGGTTTTACCTGCGTCTATATGAGCGATAATACCTATGTTTCTAAGTTTAGCAAGATTAATATCAGCCATTTCTCACTCCTTCCTTTCACGCCTCGCTTTCACTTTTAGACCTACCAGCGGTAATGAGCGAACGCTCTATTGGCTTCAGCCATTTTATGAACTTCCTCTCTTTTCTTTATAACGCTGCCCTCTTTTTTGTACGCGGATATTATTTCCTCCGCAATTCTCTCGTCTATATTTTTAGATCCTCTATTTCTTGCTGTCTCTATTATCCACATCATAGCGAGATTGGTTCCTCTCATATTAGGAACCTCAACCGGTACCTGATATGTGGCACCTCCAACCCTTCTTGGTTTAACTTCAAGCAAAGGTCTTGCATTTTCAATTGCCTGATTGAATATCTTTAATGGGTCATCGCCGGTTTTTTCTTTAATAATATCAAAGGCATGATATACTATTCTTTCAGCCAATGATTTCTGACCTCTATGATTTATTTTATTTATAAATCTTGCAACCAGCACGGAATTATATTTATAATCCGGCTGTGGAAGTGGCCTCTTCTCATTTGGTTTTAATGATTTTCTCGGCATAAATTACTCCTTATTTCTTAGGGGATTGCTGTTTGGCTTTTTTAGCTCCATAAAGCGATCTTCCCTGTTTTCTATTTTCAACTCCAGCACAATCAAGCGTTCCCCTTATAATATGGTACCTTACGCCTGGAAGATCTTTAACCCTTCCGCCTCTAACCAAGACAATAGAGTGTTCCTGAAGGTTATGTCCTTCTCCGCCTATATAAGCAGTTACTTCTATCTTTGAACTCAATTTAACACGAGCAACTTTTCTTAAAGCTGAATTTGGTTTTTTAGGCGTAGTAGTATAAACCCTCGTACATACACCCCTTTTTTGAGGAGAACCGACAAGAGCAGGCGATTTGCTTTTCCTTATCTTCCTGGACCTTCCCAATCTTATTAATTGATTTACCGTAGCCATTTTATTTCTTTAATCCTCCTTTTTCCCATTTTTTAATAAATCCGGGTTCCTTATAGCGAAACCGGTGCCGCAGGGCACCAGATGACCTATTATAACATTTTCTTTAAGTCCTTTCAAATAATCAATTTTATTCAATACGCTGGACTCGGTTAGCACCCTCGTCGTCTCCTGAAAGCTTGCAGCCGATATAAATGACTCGCTTGATAAAGATGCTCTGCTTATTCCAAGAAGCACCGGCTCATAACTCGCCTCTTCAAGCCCCTTTTCTTTAAGTCTGTTATTTTCTTCTTTTATAACTGCCTTAGAAACTATCTCTCCGGCTATAAAAGACGAAGCGCCGGGGCTGGTGATCTTTACATTGGACAACATCTGTCTTACTATTATTTCTATGTACTTATCATTTATGGAAACTCCCTGGCTTCTATAAACCTCCTGAATGGCATTCACGAGATATGTTCTCACTTCATTTATACCCTTTACAGCGAGAAGGTCATGTATATCGACAGCGCCATCCGTTAATGATTCGCCGACGCTAACCTTATCCCCATCATAAACCATCAAATGCTTTCCAAAAGGTATATCATAACTTTCAACCTGGCCCGTATCTTCATTTTTAACCTCAACAATTACCTGTCCTTTAGTGTTTTGTTTTAAAGAGACAATTCCATCAATTTTTGTTATAACAGCTGGATTTGATGGCCTTCTTACTTCAAATAATTCCTCTACCCTCGGCAGTCCTCCGGTTATATCCTTTGTTTTAATGGAACTCTTTTCCATCTTTGATATAATATCGCCCGCTTTTACTTCCTCTCCATTTTCCGAGGTTATTATGCAGTTTACCGGCAGCATATAAGAATCGACAACCTTGTTGTCTTTAATTATTTCAATTCTTGGAATAAGATTTTTACCCCTGTGTTCTATTATTCTATTTTCTATTATACCCGTAACCTTATTTCTTTCCTGTCGTAGCGTCTTACCTTCTTCAATATCCACCCATTTAACCTTGCCGCTTTTTCTTGTTATTATTGGCATGGAATGCGGATCGGACTTAGCTATATTATCTCCCTTCCTAATCTTTGAATTGTTTGAAACCTCTATTTTAGAACCATACGGAATCTTTATTTCACTTATCTTATCTCCTGATTTAATAATCGCTATTGCGTTTCTTGATATACACAGCGTTTCTCCGTTTCTATTTTCCACAGTTTCCCAATTCTTAAACTCAACGACTCCATCCCTGTTAGCCTTTATTTCAGATTTTGATGCCTCAGCAGCGGCAGTTCCCCCGATATGAAATGTTCTAAGAGTCAACTGCGTCCCAGGTTCACCTATTGATTGGGCCGCCAGTATTCCAACCGCTTCCCCTATTTCAACCTCCTTATTCGTGGCAAGATTTATTCCAAAACACTTTGAGCAAACACCATCCTCAGCTTCGCAGGTTAAAACGCTTCTTACAAAGACCCTTTCTATCTGCGCCTCTTTTATTTTTTTGGCATCATCTTTTGTTATATAATCCCCGGCTTTCACTATTATCCTGCCGTCGCCGCTTTTAATATCTTCCGCCGATACTCTTCCAATAATTCTATCTTCCAGCGGTTCTATTACATCTTCGCCTATTTTTATTTCTTCAATATATATCCCATTCATCGTATGACAGTCGTCAACAGTTATCACAACATTATGAGACACATCAACCAATCTTCTTGTCAAATAACCGGCATCAGCGGTTTTTAACGCCGTATCCGATAAACCCTTTCTTCCTCCATGCGTTGAGATAAAGTATTCAAGAACACTTAGCCCTTCCCTGAAATTTGAGATAATAGGATTTTCTATTATTTCTCCCTTACCTCCTGTAAGTTTCTTCTGCGGCTTAGCCATTAAACCTCTCATACCACAGAGCTGTCTTACCTGCTGTCTTGATCCTCTCGCACCTGAATCCGCCATCATAAAAATACTATTAAATCTTGGTTTTGAAGGATTATAATCTGTTCTTTCCTCTTTAGCCATTTCATCAAAAAGATATTTAGATACCTTTTCGGTTACATCTGTCCATTTATTTATTACCTGATTATATCTCTCAGCTTCAGTTATAGTTCCTTCTTTTGAAAGTTCTTCTATATTTTTCACTTCTTTAATTGCCTTTTCTACCAACTCTTTTTTTTGCGGCGGTATTTTCATATCATCAATGGATATTGAAAGTCCACTTAATGTAGCATAATGGAACCCTAATTCAACTAACTTATCAAGAAGATGAACTGTTTTCCATCCACCAATCTCACCGGACTTATAACATCTATCCACCATTTCAACTATATCCTTCTTACCTAAGGGCCTATTATAATCTTTTATGTCAATGCCCTGCGGAAGTATTGAAAAAAATATTATTCTTCCAACAGTCGTATAGTCCTTCCAGGTTTTATAATTTTTTACATCATAATCCGGGTTTGATTCCTCTTTAAAATCATTAAATCCTTTAACCTTTACAGGAGCATGGATATCCACAATCTTTCTCTGATAGGCGGCAATAACATCGTCAAAATCAGCAAAAAACTTACCACTACCGTTTTCCCCATACTTAACTTTCGTAAGATAATTTACTCCAACTATCATATCATGAGATGGAACGGCTAAAGGCTTGCCGCTCGCCGGAGAGAGTATATTGTTTGTTGACATCATCAATACCCTTGCTTCCATCTGGGCCTGCGGCGATAACGGAACATGAACGGCCATCTGGTCGCCGTCAAAGTCAGCGTTAAATGCCGCACATACGAGCGGATGTAATTGTATAGCAAGCCCTTCAATTAAAACCGGCTCAAAAGCCTGTATAGAAACCCTGTGAAGAGTCGGAGCTCTGTTTAATAAAACAGGATGTTTTTTAGTAACCTTTTCAAGTATATCCCATACCTCATTATCAGGTGTCTCTATTTTCTTTCTTGCAACCTTAAGCGTTATGCTTTCCTTTTTTACAAGTTCCGAAAGGACAAAGGGCTTAAAAAGCTCTAAAGCCATGGTTTTTGGAATCCCGCACTGATTCAGTTTAAGATTTGGACCTATAACTATAACCGATCTCCCTGAATAATCGACTCTCTTCCCCAAGAGGTTTTGCCTGAATCTTCCCTGTTTTCCTTTTAAAATATCGGAAAGGGACTTTAAGGGCCTTCCGGTCGAAGAAGAAACTGATTTGCCTCTCGCTCCATTTTCTATCAAAGCATCAACTGCTTCCTGAAGAAGGCGTTTTTCATTAAATATCATTACCTGAGGAGCTCTCAATGCTTCTATATGCTTCAATCTGTTATTTCTGTTTATAATTCTTCTGTATAAATCGTTTAAATCCGAACTCGCGAATCTACCCCCATCAAGAGGAACGAGCGGCCTTAAATCCGGAGGTATAACAGGCAAAGATGTAAGAACCATCCACTCCGGCCTTATTTGATTTTCATAGAAACTTTCAAAAATCTGCAATCTTTTCACTATTTTATTTTTTTCCTCAGGATTTTTCTCAAGTTTAATATCCTCAACCAATTTATCTATTTCCTTTTCAAGATCCACCGACTCCAAAAGTTCTTTTATAGCCACCGCACCTATACTGGCTTTAACTTTCGGAAAACTTTTCTTAAGGTTTGCTAACTGATCCTCAAGTATAACATCTTTTTTTCTATATTCAACCTTATTCGTTACAGGGTCAATGACATCTTCCGTTATTACATAAGCAGCATAATAAACAACCTTTTCGAGATCTGATGGCTTCATATCAAGAACGAGCCCAATCTTAGATGGAGATTTTCTTAAGTACCATATATGGACAACCGGCGAGGCGAGATCAATATGCCCCATCCTTTCCCTTCTAACTTTTGACTCCGTAACCTCTACGCCGCATCTATCGCATATAACATTTTTATATTTTATAAACCTGTACTTCCCGCATTCGCATTCATAATCCTTTATGGGTCCGAATATTCTCTGGCAGAGAAGCCCGTCTTTTTCAGGTTTCAATGTTCTATAATTTATTGTTTCGGATTTTTTTACCTCTCCGTATGACCATGCTTTTATCTTTTGAGGGCTTGCGAGTCCTATTTTTATCCAGTCGAAATCATTATAATTCATAATTTTATCGCTTAATATTTTCTTTCTATTAATTCCAAGGAAGCTCGTTGCTTTAAGAGTTTCTAATTCATTATCTTTCATATTCACTCCCTAATTTTTAGCTGTTTTGCTTTTCTTTGTTGTTTTCTTTTCATTAGCTTTTAATTCCTGGCTTTGAGGATTTTTTAAAAGATGAACATTTATGGCAAGTCCCTGTAATTCTTTCGTCAATACTTTAAATGATTCCGGAACACCTGGATTTGAAGGGAAGTCCCCTTTTATGATGCTTTCATATATCTTATTTCTACCGGTAAAATCATCCGACTTGACTGTAAGCATTTCCTGGAGAGTATAACTCGCACCATATCCTTCAAGGGCCCAGACCTCCATTTCTCCAAATCTCTGTCCGCCAAACAACGCCTTTCCTCCGAGCGGCTGCCTCGTAATTAAACTGTAAGGTCCGATTGACCTTGCATGAACCTTATCTTCGACAAGGTGTATAAGTTTAAGTATATACATATAACCTATCGTTACTTTCTCGGAGAACGGCTCCCCGGTTCTTCCATCATAGAGCGTTATTCTACAATAATCATCGGGTAAATATTCTTCAGGCACTCCTTTTGACTTTAAATATTCCTTGGCTTTTTTAATCTGTTCCACAACATCCTTTTCCTTCGGACCATCAAAAACAGGGCATATCATCTGCGTTTTAAGATTATAAGCCGCCCAGCCAAGCATAACCTCTAAAATCTGACCTATATTCATTCTTGAAGGAACGCCAAGCGGGGAGAGCACTACATCAACAGGAGTGCCATCCGGCATAAAAGGCATATCCTCTTTTTTCATTATTTTAGAAACAACTCCTTTATTCCCGTGTCTCCCTGAAATTTTATCCCCAACCTGCAATCTTCTTTTAAGCGCTATATAAACTTTTACCACTTTATTGACGGTTACCGACAGATCTCCCGTTTTCTTTACCAATTCTATCTCCCTCGCGTATTTATCTTTTATTTTCTTTTCCATCAATTTATAAAAGTTTTCAATATCAGCACTTTTTTCTCCATTTTTTAATGATTCTTTTCTAAATTCCCTAAGGACCCCCATATGTTTTTCCATTTCAGATTTAATCTCGTCAATTCTTTTTTTCTCATCCAGTTTAGACAATTTTTCCCTTCTGACAAAAACTCTTATGCCCATTACCTTTCCATAAACCCCCGGCGGAACTCTTAAAGAGGTATCCTCGACCTCTTCGGCTTTTTTGCCAAATATAACTTTTAATAATCTTTCTTCCGGCGTCATCGCCTGTTCGCCCTTAGGGGATACTTTCCCAACAAGTATATCACCCGGTTTTACCATAGTTGAAGGAATAACGATTCCATCTTCATCTAAATGGGAAAGCATCTCTGAACTTACATTCGGTATATCTCTCGTTATTTCTTCCGGACCGAGTTTGGTATCTCTCGCCTCTATTTCATATTCTTGAATGAAAATGGAAGTAAGAACATCATCCTCAATCAATCTTTCTGAGACCAAAATAGCGTCTTCAAAGTTATAGCCCTCCCAGCTCATAAAAGCGACTAATATATTCTTGCCCAGGGATAACTGCCCTTCGCAACTGGATTGTCCATCAGCTATAACATCGCCTCTTTTAACATGCTGTCCGCTTATAACGATCGGATTTTGATTTATACAGGTATCCTGATTGGTTCTTCTAAATTTTGTTAAATGATATATATCCGGCTCGTTTGAATCATCCGGTTTAACAGCTATTATATTAGATGAGACATATATAACCCTCCCGCTTCTCTTAGCGACTATACAGGACATTGAGTCCTTAGCGACATATGGCTCAATCCCGGTAGCAACCAGAGGGGATTGGGTCTCAAGCAAGGGAACCGCCTGTCTCTGCATGTTTGAACCCATCAGCGCTCTGTTAGCGTCGTCATTTTCAAGAAAAGGTATCAAAGACGCTGAGACGGAAAAAACCTGAAGCGGAGATATATCCATATACTCGACTTTATCTGAAGCGACATAAAGATAACCGTCTCCCAATCTTCCATAAACATTATCCGAGGCAATCTTTCCATTTTCAACAGGAGTATTTGCCTGACCGACGAATATCCCGTCCTCAGCATTTGCATCCATATATATTATCTCATCCGTTATTTTTTTATTTTTAACAACCCTGTAAGGCGTCTCTATAATTCCGTAATCGTTAACCTTCGCATAGGTTGAAAGCGATACTATAAGGCCGATGTTCGCACCTTCCGGCGTTTCTATTGGGCATACACGGCCATAATGAGTGTAATGAACATCTCTTACTTCAAATCCGGCTCTTTTTCTATTAAGGCCGCCCGGCCCAAGCGCCGATAGCCTTCTTTTATGAGTCATTTCTGAAAGTGGATTTATCTGATCCATAAACTGGGATAACTGGGAAGTCCCAAAAAATTTCCTTATTATAGCGACAAGCGGAGCTGAGTTGATAACGCTCTTTGGCTGCATACTTCCTTCCGCCTTCGCCATCTTATCTTTAATATATCTTGACATTTGAACGAGTCCGAGCCTTATCTGATTTTCAAGCAATTCGCCAACGGATCTTACGCGTCTATTTCCTAAATGGTCAATATCATCAATTTCATATTTATAGTCAAGCTTTTTATTTTCTGAATCATAATCTCTTGTATTTTTCTCTATCAGATTAACTATTCTTTCATTCCACTTATTATTTATTACAAACTCTTCTTTCTCCTCTTGGTTATTAAGCTTTAAAAGGTAGTGTATTGTAACTATCATATCTTCCACAACAAGATGTCTGTTTTTATCATCAGGAATTTTATACTTTTTATTTTTATCGGCAAGCATCTGATAAAGCGGCCCCAGTTTTCTCAAAGCTTTATATCTTCCCACTACCGAGAAATCGTATCTTCTTATGCTTTTAAGAAATATTTCATTTAAGAAATTTTCTATATATTCTTTCGGCGGTTCATACTCCTGGGCTCTCATTTTTTTGTAAATTTCATTCTTTGCCTCAAAAGATGTTTTTGGCTGATTTTTCTCGAGAGTATAAAACATCGTCGGATTATCCTTTTCAGGATTCCCATCTATAATTTTTATACTTTTGATTCCTTTTGATACGAAATTATCCACATCTTTAGGGGTCAAGGACCTGCCGAATTTTTCATTTATATCAAAAAGAACCTCGCCGGTCTTTTCATCAACTATATCCGTCGCAGGATATTTTCCTATAAGCATTTCTTTATTACTAACGCTTATCTCGGATGTTTTAAAAAATATATCTACCATCTCCGAGTTGCTTTCAATTCCGCATGCCCTTAAAAGAACCGTAGATAAAACCTTTTTCTTTCTATCCAATCTTGCCCATAAAACATTTTCCTGGTCAAATTCAAATTCTATCCATGCCCCTCTGTATGGAATAATTCTTCCATAATACAGCGGCCTCCCAATTATTGATTGCTTCTTTTCTTCATCTTCTTCAAATATTATCCCCGGCGACCTGTGCAGCTGGCTTACTATAACTCTTTCAGCTCCGTTAAAAATAAAGGAACCGTTTTCGGTCATCATAGGAATTTCGCAGAGAGTTACTTCCTGTTCTATTGCTTTTTTCACTTCGCCATTTTTATTTTTAGTGATAAGGTTGAAAGTGGCTTTTAATGGCACCGCATATGTAGCGTCTCTTAAAATCGCTTCATCAGGACTTAAATATGTCGGCTTTCCTATATCATATTTAATAAAATCAAGAACCACCTGGCCATTTGGAGATTCAATTGGAAAAACATCGACGAAAGCGGCCTGCACGCCTTTTATTTCTCTTTTCTTGGGTTCCACATCTAACTGCAAAAAATCTCTAAAAGATTTTTTTTGCATCTCTAAAAGATCCGGAATTTCCAATACCTTTCTTATTTTAGAAAAGTTATACTGTTCTTTAAAGATTTTCATATCAACCTCTTAAAAAATAAAATTACAGGGTATTCAAAAAACACAATTGATTCATCACTAATTTCCGAGTATAACATTTGATAAAACAATACACTCTCCTCTTTTTAATCGAGGAGAACTAAATAAAATGTCTAACAAGAATATAACACGATTATTTTAACTCTACCTGAGCACCCGCTTCTTCTAATTTCTTTTTTATTTCTTCGGCTGTCTTTTTATCGACATTGGTTTTTACATCCTTCGGAGCCCCTTCTACGAGCGCCTTGGATTCGGCGAGTCCGAGCCCGGTAATCTCTCTAACAATTTTTATAACGCTAATCTTTCTGGTTACATCAGGAACTGCTTTAAGAACGACTGTGAACTCGGTTTTTTCTTCGGCTGGCTGAGAGCCACTTTGAACTGGCGAGGCAGCGACTGCAACCCCCACAGATGGAGCTGCCTTAACGCCGAATTTATCTTCTATCGCTTTAACAAGATCGCTTAACTCCATTACAGTTAAATTAGCTATTGCCTCTACTATCTGATCTTTTGTTAGTTTTTCTGCCATTTTTATCTCCTTTTTACCTTTCGGGTTTTTGAGTAGCATCCGGTTTAACCGGAGTTTATCCCTAATGGGACTACCAAGGACTTTCCAGAGTTAGTTTCCTTTTTCTTTTTTTTCTTTAAGAGCCGAAAGGACATATGCAAGATCTCTTATTGGAGCTTCCACAACGCTTCTCATATTGGACATTGAGGAATATAAAGCTCCAGCAAGCTTTGCAAGAAGTTCTTTCTTTGAACCAACTTTGGAAATCTGTTTAACCACTTCTGGCGTGACAATGTCTTTGGAAAGGAAACCGCCTTTAATTCTAAGCGTTGGATTTTCTTTTGAAAAATCCATAAGAATTTTTGAAACATTGGAAATTTCATCAGGATCTTTTATAAATATAACAGCGGTAGGACCTTTAAAAAAATCCGGTTTCTTAGAATTAGAAATTAAGCCACTATCCTTAGAAGCATAAAATAAAACTGAATTTCTTATTACTTTAATATTTGATTTTAAATTTCTCAGCTTATCTCTTAAAGATTGAAGTTTACCAAAAGAAAGCCCATCAAAAGTTACAAATATAATATCTCCGGAAATTATTTCATCCTTTAATTTATTAGAAAGTTCTACCTTTTTAACTTTTGTGAGATTAGCCATTTAATCCTCGCCAAACTTTAAAAAGACCGGCGGCGACTTACTCTTGCGGCACCGAGTTGGGTGCCACTACCATCAGCCCTGGCGCCCTTAACTTCCGTGTTCGGAATGGGAACGGGTGTTGCCTCGCCGGAATAGCCACCGGTCTTTAAATCTGCGTCTAAAATTAATTCAATTTATCAAAACGCTTAAACTGTAGAATCGAAAAATAAGGCCAGGCCCTCGGACGATTAGTAGCGGTTAGCTCAACAGGTTACCCTGCTTACACCTCCGCCCTATCAACCCTGTGGTCCACAGGGGTCCTTACTCCATAAAGGATGGGGAACCTTATCTTGGGGTGGGTTTCGCACTTAGATGCTTTCAGCGCTTATCCCTTCCAAACATCCGCTACCCAGCTTATGCCCTTGGCAGGACAGCTGGTACACAGGAGGTTTGTCCAACCAGGTCCTCTCGTACTGTGGTCAGCTCCCCTCAAGTTCCCTGCGCGCGCAGCAGATAGAGACCGTACTGTCTCACGACGTACTGAACCCAGCTCACGTACCGCTTTAATGGACGAACAGTCCAACCCTTCCCACCTGCTTCAGCGGGAGGATGCGATGAGCCGACATCGAGGTGCCGAACCGGATCGTCGATGTGGACTCTTGGATCCGACTAGCCTGTTATCCCCGGGGTAGCTTTTATTCGTTGAGCGATGGCCCTTCCATTCGGAACCACCGGATCACTAGGTCCTACTTTCGTACCTGCTCGGTCTGTCAACCTTACAGTCAAGCTCCCTTCTGCCCTTGCGCTCAACAGGCGATTTCTATACGCCCTGAGGGAACCTTTGAACGCCTCCGTTACCTTTTAGGAAGCGACCGCCCCAGTCAAACTGCCCACCTGCCACTGTCCTTGTGCCGGATTAACGGCTCCAAGTTAGAACCACAATTTTAAAAGGGTGGTATTTCACCGTCGCCTCCCCTCGGGCCAAAACCCGAAGTTCACAGGCTCCCACCTATCCTACGCATTCAAAACCGTAGTTCAATAACAAGATACAGTAAAGCTCCACGGGGTCTTTTCGTCTTGCTGCGCGTAGCAAGCGTCTTCACTTGCACCACAATTTCGCCGAGCCCTACGTTGAGACAGCGGTTCCTTTGTTATGCCATTCGTGCAGGTCGGAACTTACCCGACAAGGAATTTCGCTCGGATTATCTTACTCTGTTTCCAGAGAAGCCGGACTTTATCTTTCCCTTCCTCTATTCATTAATGAAGTTATATCTCTTATTTTTTCTATTCCATCTGGTTTCAAGTGTTCGCCTTTTTTTATTAATTCAACTACTCTTCTGAACCTTATAAAGTCAACATTTTTAATTGTTTTTAAAGGATGTTCAGAAAAGAATGGCACTATTATCTCAGCAAGATGTTTTATATCTCTTACTCTATAACACATTCTATCGCCATGGTTTACTCTGACAACTCCACAACCAAAGAACTCTTTTATAGCATAGAGAATTTTAACATCTCTTTTATGCTGAACAACAGTAAATTCAGGCAAAACCTGAAAACCAGTCGTCATTTCGGGATGTGGATTTAAACCTACATAAAAACATCCTTCTCCATCGGTAAAACCCACTATCCATTGAGCATTTAACCTTGAGGAACGGGACTGAACATTAAGTCTCTGAGGGTTATTCTTTTCACTCATAGAATCCTTCCCTGCGGATTGTCCCCATGTGCATTGGTTTTTTACTGTCTGACAAATATATCAGACGAGTACCTAATGTTTTTAGAGGATTTTCCCGCATATGGTTCAGTTTTACTAAGGCTAGCCTTTCCCTAACCTTAGGACGGTTATAGTTACCGCCGCCGTTTACTGGGGCTTAAGTTCGGAGCTTTTCCAGCACTCAAAACTAAGTTTTGAGTGCTGGATGACCCCTCACCTTGACCTTCCAGCACCGGGCAGGCATCAGGCCCTATACATCATCTTGCGATTTCAGCAGAGCCCTGTGTTTTTGTTAAACAGTCACGGAACCCATTTCACTGCGACCCATTCATACTGCAAATTGTAAAACCTGCAGCACTACTAGGGCACCCCTTCTTCCGAAGTTACGGGGTTAGTTTGCCTAGTTCCTTAACGTAGGTTATCTCGCGCGCCTTAGTATCTTCAACCCGCCTACCTGTGTCGGTTTGAGGTACGGTTACGATAGACACTCCCCACGAGGTTTTTCTTGGCAGTGTAGTTGGGCCACTCTGTGCGGTTTCCCGCACTCGTCTCAACCTTCAGTTTAACGGCCTTCGGGATTTTCCTCAAAGACCTCCCTACAGTTTTTCCCCGGCACAACCTTGAGCCGGTAAGCTTACCTTCCTGCGTCACCCCTTGGGTTATGACGCGTCTATCATAGTTCCGGAATATTAACCGGATATCCTTCGTCTACGCCCTTCGGCCTCGACTTAGGACCGACTAACCCTGAGCTGACGAACATTGCCCAGGAAACCTTAGGCTTTCGGCGTCCCGAATTCTCATCGGGATTATCGCTACTTATTCCAGCATCCTCACTTCTTAACGCTCCAGCGCTCCTTATGGTACGCCTTCTCTGCGTTAAGAACGCTCCTCTACCCCCAGCACTCAATTCATTACACTATTTTGAGACTCATAACTATTCTACTTTTCAACCAGCGCTTAGCTTGTCCATGGTGCTTTAGCTCAGACTCTCTATTTATAGCATCTATCTTTGATTTATATGCCTCATAATATACAAGCTTCCAATAATGTCCTTTAGTGGATAAGTTTTTTCCTTCATTATGTTCGTTAATTCTTCTTCTTAAGTCATTAGTTCTTCCAATATATATCTTTTGATTTTCATTGACGATTACATAAACATAATACATTATTTACCTCATCCTGGTATAATCAATTGAGTGCTGGGCCGCGACTTCGGTACTGTGCTTGAGCCCCGAGTCATTTTCGGCGCGAACTTGCTAGACTAGTGAGCTGTTACGCACTCTTTAAAGGGTGGCTGCTTCTAAGCCAACCTCCTAGCTGTTTTAGCAAATTCACTTCCTTTACCACTTAGCACAGATTTGGGGACCTTAATCGGCGGTCTGGGCTGTTCCCCTTTTGCACGTGAAGCTTATCCCTCACGAACTGACTGCTGTGAAATACGCCATAGTATTCGGAGTTTGGTTGAATTCGGACCCTGGGTCGCAGGGCCTACATCATCCAGTGCTCTACCCCTATGGTTTAACTCACAACGCTAGCCCTAAAGCTATTTCGAGGAGAACCAGCTATCACCAAGTTCGATTGGCCTTTCACCCCTATTCCCAGGTCATGGAGAAACTTTTCAACGTTTAACCCTTCGGGCCTCCACCCCGTTTTACCGGGGCTTCACCCTGCCCAGGAATAGATCACTTGGATTCGGGTCTACTGATACCAACTAATCGCCCAGTTAGGACTCGCTTTCGCTACGGCTTCGTCCCTTAGAGGACTTAACCTTGCTGGTACCAGTAACTCGCTGGATCATTCTTCAACAGGCATGCCGTCGCGCATTTCCTCAGTATTGCTACCAAAGCATAGCGCTCCGACAGATTGTAGATGAACGGTTTCAGGTTCTATTTCACTCCCCTAACAGGGGTTCTTTTCGCCTTTCCCTCGCGGTACTAGTTCGCTATCGGTCGCCAGAGAGTATTTAGCCTTGGAGGATGGTCCCCCCAGATTCCCACAAGATTGCACGTGACTCGTGGTACTCAGGAACAGCTCCAAGTCCGTTTCATTTTTACCTACAGGGCTATTACCTTCTGTGGCTTCTCTTTCCAGAGAAATTCGATTAACGAAACAGTGTCTTGTGGCTTTAAACCAAAGCTGCCCTGCAACCCCCAGATAGCAAGCTATCTGAGTTTGGGCTATTCCGCTTTCGCTCGCCACTACTTACGGAATCTCGTTTGATTTCTTTTCCTCGAGGTACTAAGATGTTTCAGTTCCCTCGGTTGTCTTCTTAAAGATATCTCTCAAACTGACGTCTGAGCCTTCACTTTAAGATCCCCGACGTTATGTCGAGTGGGTTTCCCCATTCGGAAATCTCGGGATCACAGGATGTTTGCTCCTACCCCGAGCTTATCGCAGCTTACCACGTCCTTCTTCGACTTCTGGCGCCAAGGCATCCACCGTACACCCTTAAAAGCCTGGCCTTATTTTTCGATTCTACTCTAAGTCAATAATTATAGAAGACGCTTATTGACGCACTACTTGCTATGTAAGAGAGCAAAAAATTAAAAATAACTTAAAAATCTTTTAATATCTCATGTTCTTATTGGACCTGACCGGGTTCGAACCGGCGACCTTCCGCTTGCAAAGCGGACGCTCTCCCAGCTGAGCTACAGGCCCTCTAATGGGCCCAGGTGGAGTCGAACCACCGACCTTACCCTTATCAGGGGTACGCTCTAACCAACTGAGCTATGAGCCCCTTCTGTCCTAAAAACGGACAAAAGAGCGGGACCATTACAATTTATGTATGAGCAGCCACCCTCTAAGAGCAAACGCTCAAAGAACGGGACCGACCTAATAACTTTCACAAGGAAAGTTATTTAAAGGAGGTGATCCAGCCGCACGTTCTCGTACGGCTACCTTGTTACGACTTCACCCCAATCACCAGCCACAACTTGGTACAATGACGACCATTGCACTTCTGTTGCAACTGACTTTCGTGGTGTGACGGGCGGTGTGTACAAGGCCTGGGAACGTATTCACCGCACCGGTGCTGATGTGCGATTACTAGCGATTCCAACTTCATGTAGGCGAATTGCAGCCTACAATCTGAACTGAGGCATAGTTTAGGGATTTGCTCCGGGTCGCCCCATTGCTTCCCGCTGTCTATGCCATTGTATCACGTGTGTAGCCCTGGACATAAAGGCCATGATGATTTGACGTCATCCCCTCCTTCCTCCGACTTATCGCCGGCGGTCCCCTAAGAGTACCCGGCATAACCCGTTGGCAACATA
>Ga0078972_1007547_pt1:20000-24053 | contig 24053 bp, 13 predicted proteins | sample YelNatPaOPGAMG01_FD_67568 | JGI IMG/M metagenome (GOLD analysis project Ga0078972, IMG submission 67568) | Hot spring thermophilic microbial communities from Obsidian Pool, Yellowstone National Park, USA - OP-RAMG-01 (SPADES assembly) (version 2) | ecosystem: Environmental > Aquatic...
CCTCTGAACTAACGCCGAGCGGAACATTGCTATAAAGGGTTCTTACTAAATCCCTTTCTTTCCCTTTTAGTTCATCCTTCTTAAGCGATGTTGAACACAACCTTACCCCGCAGTTGATATCATAACCCACTCCTCCAGGTGAAATTATCCCACCATCAATATCAAACGCCGCTACACCGCCTATAGGGAACCCGTATCCTTTGTGTATATCAGGCATCGCTATAGCGGGACTGACAATATCTGGAAGTGTGGCAACATTTACTATCTGGTTTATCGCTTCTTTTTCTAAAAATCGCTCTAAATTTTTATTTGCATATATTACGGCATCACTTCGCATCCCTTCTTTATATCCCTTTTTGATGATTATCTTATATTCATTTTCACGATACAGATTCATTTTTTACATAAACCCCTTTTGATTTTGAAACTATAATCCTTTTTCTTTTAAGTTCGTATATAACTTTTTTTATTGTATCATTATCAACCTCTGGAAATTTTTCCTTTAAATCCATAAATGTAAAAAACAGAGATTCGTCAATAACTTTTCTAATCTTTTCTCTTATACCGAAATAATCCATTCTGCGACCATCATACTCATACTTTGAAATTATGTCATTTACAAACATATCGGGGATCCTGTCATTAAGGTTTGAAAGGATAGAATAAAAATACCTGTAAACCCATTCATTCGCAAGTTTTCTTGAACTGCAGAAAATTATCTGTAAATCTGGATGAAAAGCGAAAAGTTCGCCCATTGCTTTTGCCGCGAAATTTGTTGAATAATATTTAAGTTTATCAGGATTTAAAAAATCCTTATAATCCGCTTCTATCACAAGAGCGGAATTTTTATAGACCTTAAGTTCAGATAATTTCTGGTGAAAAACCTCCATATGAGCAAACTCCGCTATCATATTCTCGTATGTTTTTCTCTCAACAACAGATATTATTCCGTTTTCATTTTTCAAAGCATAATCCCCAACTCTGAGTTTATCCCTTTCGACATTGCATCCATTAAAACTCCAGGGATATCTTTCATTTACATCTATGATGATATTCATATTTCCCGGGTAATATGTTGAAAGTTTAAATTTCAATCGGCTTTCAGAAATAAGCTTTTGGGTCCTGAAAAATATCTGATCATAATACTCATTTCTATCCTTATACTTCTTTTTTAAAAACAGAAAATCGCATCTTTTTTCTTTCTGCCTATCAAGAATAACCGATACCTTTTTGCCAAACTTTTTAAATGAAACAATATTTACCCTTTCAATTTCAACAAAACCGCTGTTATCGTTTTCTTTATCCCTTAAGCAGAATACATTTCCTTTCTGTCCGGGCCATCTATCCTGCGCGAGGAGTTTCAACTCCTCGCAATTTCCTCCCTTTATAGTTATCCTGTAAGGGAATTTAGGATGCTCTCTTTTTTCTACTATCCAGATTAAATTCATATATCAATAATCATTTTGATAGAATATCCATTATCATTTTTAAACTCTAAATTATGATATGTAGCGGATTTTAAAACCCTCTTAATCTTATGTTTTTTAAGATCAATCAAACAACCAGAAATCTTAATCTTTATCACGCCATTTTTATTGAAATTAATTACTGAATGCGGGATAAAGCCCTCTGCCTCAAAAAGATATATCAGTTCATTAAAGAAATCTACGAAAAAATCGGGAAAATCCGAATTAAACCACAACTCTTTTTCTGTCTCTCTTAAAACCTCGCCTTCAATTAATATGGATTTAAAGATAGATATAAAGGTGTTAAGCAAATCAATAATACCTAAAGCCTTCGCTTCTATCTCTATATCGTTTACAATATTTATCTTATATTTTCCCATATTTATATCATAATAGTTTAGACGCCTTAAAAATAATTATACATCTTTTCCTAAGCATTATTTCTCAACTTTTTTAGTCCAATCAAACATCCGAGGTTTCCATATGACCAAATTACCAGAAACTATTTCTCTTTTCTATTATGAAAAATGATTTTATCAGTTCTTATAGCGTAATATATCTGACCAAGAGCGATTCCGCCGTCGTTTGAAGGGACTTTTGAATTTAAGAAAATTCTATATCTTTTATCAAAGACATTATTGATAGAATTTACAAGAAATCTATTCTGAAAGACCCCGCCTGAAAAACATATATTGTAAATAGAATATTCTTCGCTTAGAATAACGCATAAGTATTTTATTATATTTAATAAAGAATTATGAAACTTGGCGGATATAAAATTTTTCTTACCGTTTTTATAATCGGTTATTATATCATCTATGATACTATCAGATTTTATTATATAGGTTCCCGAATCATTTAAAATATCAAACTTATAACTATCTTTCGTTTTATAAGCCATATGCTCCATCTTCATTGGTCCCGATGCTTCAAATTCGCTCATCACATCGCCGGTAACGATTACAGATACAGCATCAAATATTCTTCCGACAGCGGATGACAGGGGGGAGTTTATCTTTTTATCCATCATCTTAAAAACTATATCAATTGTCTTTTTATCTACTTTAGATTTTAAAAAATCATATACAAAATCCCTTCTTCTATAAAACAATGAAGCAAAACTTCTCCAAATTTCTTTTGTAACGATATCCCCGCCGCAAAGGGGAATATAATCAAAATGAGCGACTCTTTTTATCTCTTTATTTTTCATTAGAAAAAATTCCCCACCCCATATATTGCCATCAAGACCATATCCCGTACCGTCAAAGGAAACCCCTATCACATTATCTTTTAGATTATTCTCAGCCATAACCGAATAAATATGAGATATATGATGCTGAACCTGAATTATATTCTTTATTTTAAATTTTTTAGTCATCTCAGATGAATAATAAGAAGGATGCATATCAATAACAGCAAAATCAAAATTCAATCCAAAAAGTTTTTTAATGTTTTTATAAGAATTGACAAAAAAATCTCTATTTTCTTTAATCTCAAGATCCCCTATGTACTGTGAAAGGATTACCTCGCCCTTTCGGTAAAAGCCAAAAACATTTTTAATATCGGCGCCGGAGGCGAAGATATTTAAATCAATATCCGAGTTAATCTTTATAGAATCCGGGACATATCCCCTTGCTCTTCTTATCAATCTTATATTAGATTTTTCATCTAAAAAAACGACGCTATCATCAATCCTGTTTTTTATATCTCTATTATGTAATAATATATCAAATCCGCTAAATTTTTCCATAGCTTCATCATTCTCCTTGATTATCGGCTCATCCTTAAAATTTCCTGAAGTCATAACAAGCGGACTTTTGAATCCCGCGTCTCTCAGGTCTTTAAATATTATTCTGTGAAGCGGAGTGTATGCCATCATAACTCCAACGCTATCAATCAAAGGAGCGACAAACTCAAATAATTTATTTTCTTTTTTTCTCAACATCACTATCGGAGCTTTCGGCGAGTGCAACAACTTTTTTTCTTCCTCATTTATATAAAGGTAATCAGATAAATATTTTATATCATCTACCATTACGGCGAATGGCTTAAAATCCCTTTTTTTAATAACTCTTAACTCTGATACCGCCTTTTGATTAAAAGCATCGCAGGATATATGAAACCCACCAAGCCCTTTTATTAAAACTATATTACCCTCTTTTATTCTTTTAACTATATAATCAAGCCATCCATTTTTTATAATCTTTAACTGGGAACTAACAACCCAGACACGCGGTCCGCACAGAGAACAAGCGTTTGGCTGAGCATGGAATCTTCTGTCACTCGGTTCTTCATACTCCGCTTTACAATCCGCGCACATTTTAAATTTTTTCATCGTTGTATATTTTCTATCATAAGGAATTTCTTCAATTATGCTAAATCTCGGTCCGCAATTAGTGCAGTTTGTAAATGGATATAAAAATCTTCTGTTATTTTCGTCAAGAATATCCTTTATACAATCATCGCATACAGCGAGGTCAGACGGAATTGAAGTTACGATATTTGAATCATTAGAACTTTTGAGTATCTTAAACTCTTTAAATTTTTTAAATTTTAAATCCATAACATCAATTTTCGATATTTCCGA
>Ga0078972_1007549_pt1 | contig 24050 bp, 20 predicted proteins | sample YelNatPaOPGAMG01_FD_67568 | JGI IMG/M metagenome (GOLD analysis project Ga0078972, IMG submission 67568) | Hot spring thermophilic microbial communities from Obsidian Pool, Yellowstone National Park, USA - OP-RAMG-01 (SPADES assembly) (version 2) | ecosystem: Environmental > Aquatic > Thermal...
AGAGAGAATGAAAAGTAGATATCCAAACTTCTTCACCTTTTTGTGGAGCAAGCTGAATTATTCTATTTTTCATTTCTTCAGCTGCTTTATTTGTGAAAGTAACAGCTAAAATATTATAGGGCGAAACTCCTAAATGTAAAAGATAAACAATTCTGTATGTAATAACTCTTGTTTTACCACTTCCTGCTGTTGCAAATATCACCAATGGACCTGAAATATACTCTACTGCTGCCCTTTGTTGTTCATTAAGTTGTGCTAACAATTCTTTCATATTAAACCTTAACTTTTAAACTTTTTACTTTCTCACCTTTATGCAGGGCTAAAGCCCTGCCCTACACGATTCGGTGAATAGTTACGGCTAAACTTGCCCTACATTTTTCACCTGTGTTCCAAAACACAAATAACCTCAATGTGTTTTGTGTGAGGAAACATATCCACAGGTATGACTTTTTTTATTTTATAAAATTTAACAAAGGTTTTCAAATCTTCTTTTAAAACTGCAGGATTACAAGATACATATATAATTCTGTTTGCTCCAATATCAGATAATATACCTTTAACTTTTTTACTCAATCCAGGTCTTGGAGGATCAACAATAACTGTTGAAAGATTGGAAATAAATTTTGACTTCCACAACTTTGCTAAAAAAACTTCTGCATTATCACAAATAAATTCTACTTTATCTTCTGGAATGTTATTCAACTCACAATTTGCTTTTGCTATCTCAATGTTATCCTTAGAAGAATCTACACCTATAACTTTCTCAATATTATTGTTTCTTATAAGTTGTAAAGAAATTCCTCCACTACCACAATAAATGTCCATAACATTACCTTCACAAACTTCATCTAAAATTATGTCATAAAGCAACTCTGCTGTTTTAGTATTTGGTTGGAAAAAAACTGACGGATATATTTTATATTTTACTCCATTTACAACCTCTAATATAAAATCTTCTTTATAAATCTTAATAAGTTCTTCAGCAACAGCATTGTCTGAAACTTTGTTATTTATTGAAACATATACAGAATTTAAATTTTCAAATTTTTTCAACCCTTCTAAAAGTTCTAAAAATAAACTTTGCTCATTATTTTCAAACTGATACTTCGTACCAGTAATTACAAAATTTAACATCAGCTGATTAGTATTTTTTGAATGTCTTATAACTACATATCTTATCTTCCCTTGATGAGTAATAAGGTCATAAGGTTCTATATTGTTCTCTTTCACCCATTGTTTTACAATATTTAATATCTCACCGACTTCTTTTAAACTTATTTTACATTCAGCCAAATCCACAATTTTATAAAACTTATTTTTCTCTCTTAAACCAGCAACAATATTTTTTGCTTTATCTTTTCCGACGACAAACTCCATTTTGTTTCTATAATACCATATATCAACAGAAGGAACTATATTATTTAGAGTTTCTACCTCAAAATCTTTTAACAACTCTGCAATGAATTTTTGTTTATTCTCAAGTTGTTTTGAATACTCAACATTTTGTAAATCACAACCACCACAAACTCCAAAATGTCTACAAATATTATTTTGTTGTTTCATAAGTTTTATCAGAGCCATGTTATAAAACTGCTATATTATACAAAGCAATCCTGCAATCTATGAAATCAACCCATAAACCCATCAACTCATTAACTCATCAACTCTTTTATTCCCTCATCTTTTTAATATATGTTATTGCTTTCTCATTATTAGGATCTAACTTTAATACCTCATTAAATTGTTCTGCAGCCAAATCTATTTTACCTTTAAAATAATACGCAATACCTAAATTAACCCTTGCATCAACTTGTTTCGGATTGAGTTCAATTGATTTTTTATAAAGTTTGATTGCTTCGTCTATGTTGTTTAATAAAAACATAATATTCCCAAGATTATTGTATGCACCAAACGAATTTGGATTAAGATTTATTGCTTTTATATAATTTTCTATTGCTTTATCAAATTTTTTTTCTTTAGCATATACCCATGCGATGCGTTCATAAATTATTGATTTATTTGGAATTTTTTTCCTAATTTCTTCTAACTCTTCTAATGTTTTTGCTGTATCAAGAATTTTTTCATCAAAAAAATCTTTTTCTTTTTGTAATCTATAAACTGCTAAATATGGTCTAATAATATACTGTAACAAACCATAACCAGTATCATCAATTTTTAATTTTAAACCATTTGAAGAAAAATGAGCTAAACTTAAAAAACTTATAGTTTTATTCTTAATTGAAAAAGATAAAACGCCTGATAAAAAAAGAACAAAAACAACTCCAAAAACTTTCGCTATTGAATTTTTAAAAATTAAACTTTTTTCTTTGATTTCAGAAACACTGCCTGTTATAAAACCTATTGTCAAAAATAAATATATATTAGAAATTATAAATCTTAAATCAACACTGAAAAAATTTTGGACTAAAACAGCAACACAACCACTAAGTAATGAAGTTATGATAATCTTTGTCTCAGAAGATTTTAACTCCTCCAACTTTTTAATATACTTCAAAGTTTCTTTAAAAAATGTAAACATCATAATAATAAACAAACAAAAACCAATTATACCATTTTCAACTAACAACTGAATATACTCGTTGTGAGCGTCATTAATTATAAAATTACTCTCAGGCCAAATACTACGTAATCTCTCTGATGCAAATTTGACAAAATCTATATGAAACTTCCCTAAACCAAACCCAAAAACAGGTTTTGAAAGCCACATATTCAAACTATCTCTCCAGATCAAAATATGTGCTTGTTGTCTTAACCAAATATCTTTTGTAAAATAACCAAAAAACAAAAATAACAAAAATAAAGAAATTAAATATATAAATTTTCTTTTTGATTTAGAAATTTCGTATACAAAGAATATAGAAGATATCAACAATCCTAAAAAAGCAGCACGTGTTTTGGTATAATAAAGAGTGGGTAAAGAGATTAAAAAGAGTAAAAAATATATAAATTTAATCTTTTTTGAAATCAAAAACATTCCAAAAACTATTGGCAAAACATTTATTATATGGACAGCAAAAAATATCGGGTTCCCAAACATACTCATTACTCTGTCTAATTTTGGAACTTGAATTATCCACCTGTCAATTTTTATATCACCGTAATGTTGTAAAAACCCATAAAAAATTGAGATAAAAGAACCAGAGATAAAAAAATTTATTAGCAACTTATGTTTTTGTTCATCTATCAAACTTATTGCAAAAAACAACCATCCACTTATGAGCCATCTCTTAAACTCATTCAAAGCAATGAACTTATCCTTAGATAAAATAAATCTTACAAAAACATAAAAAAGAAATAAAAGCAAAAATTTCAAAAACTGGCTATCTCTATAAAAAATTTTGTTTTCTAAAATTACATAGATTAAAAAAGTAATAAACAAAAGATAACCTACTATTTCTAAAACCATCAATTTATAACGATAGACCTGCACATCGGGAACCATCGGAACAATCAAAAATAATAAACAAAAAATTGCGGTCAAGAAACTTAAGAATGTCTTTTTCATATTGTTGAATAGTATAACAAAATTTTATATTTAAAAACAATAATAAAGTTTGAATTTAGCAGATAAAAGTCAGGTATTATAACTATTTTATGAAATTATACAGACGGGGAATTTTTTTGTTATGTTTGTTATTTTACTCATATTCGCTGTTATATTCTAAAGAAAATATATTTGGCGTATCTTTAAACTATCCAGGGATAGGAATAAAATATTTTTATCATACCAAAAATATTTTTGAACTAAGATTACAATACTTTCATACAGATGACTATACTACCACACTTTTCGGATTAAGATATTATAGAATTTTTCCAATTGCTAAAAATAATAACTTGTTCTACTACTTAGGAGCAGAGGGCTCTTTCTTTACACATAATGAAAACTACTTATCATCTAATGAATCTCAATCCGCAAATGGCTGGCTGGTTGGTTCATATTTGGGCATTGAAAAGTTTCTCTCAAAAAAATTTTCTTTAAATTTTGATATAGGACCATACATTGCTACAGCTACAATAAATAATTATAGCAGTAGTTTATTTGATTTTGTACTAAATGTTTCAATTAACTACTATTTGAGAAAATAATTTCTATGAACCAAAAAATAACTACAATACTTTTTCTGTTTTTTATTCAAATTCAAATTTATAGTTTTCAGTTTGGAACAATAAATTTAGGCAAAGAGGCAGGTTCTAAAACTATCAAAGAGTGGAGAAGGAATATTTCTTCATCAACAACTGAAGAAAAAAACCTTGATTGGACAAACAAAATTTATGACTCTGGTGCACACGATGTAGCAATAGGTATCGCAAAAGATAATTCAGGAAATTTTTATATAACTGGTCAGACAGGAACTGATAGCAACTGGGACTGCCTCACAATAAAATATAACTCATATGGTGAGATTGTATGGAAACAAGTGTATGACAGTGGAAAAAATGACCTTGGTTATGCAATTGCAGTTGATAACGATGCAAATGTTTATGTTGCAGGTCAGATCTTTAATGGAACAAATTACGACTATCTTGTGATAAAATACGACTCTTCTGGGAACCAATCTTGGGTAAAAACATTTGATTGGGGAGGACTTGATGGCGCATATGCAATTGCTGTGGATAATCAAAAAAATTTATATGTAGTTGGCCAATCCTCCACAACACCTAATGAACTAAATTATCTTATACTAAAACTTGATTCTAATGGATATAAAGTTTGGCAGTCAACATATCCTAAATCTAACCAAGCATATGATAGTTATGGTGTAGCAATAGATTTACCGGATAACCCTAATAGTGTCTATCTGTCAGGTTATTCCAACAATGATTTTTTAATTGTAAAATATGATGCCTCAACAGGCCAGCAACAGTTTGTAAAAAAACATAATGCTGGAATAGTTGATTTTGGCCAAGGAATTACTGTTGATAGCAACCACAATTTTTATTTCACTGGATATTCTTATTTTTCTGATGTTAACAATTATAACTGTTATACCATAAAATGTAGTTCTTCAGGTGAGATTATATGGCAAAAAAGAGATGAAAACACTAATGCCTCCGGCGGATTTGGCATAGCATTAGGCAGTGATGGCTCTGTTTATGTATCTGGTTCAGCAAATAATGGCAAAGATGACGACTTCTTAGTAATAAAATATGACACGGATGGAAATCTGTTGTGGAGAAAAGTATATGATAGTGGCACACAAAACAAAGGTTATGGAATAGTAATTGACCAAGATAAGAATATTTATATTACCGGTTATTCTTCCAATAAAACATTGGATTGTTTAACAATAAAATGCACACAATCTCAGTAAAAACAAATTGTAATGAAATTAAAAATTTATAATATTACATCCACTAACTTTTATTCAGTATATAACTTTTGTAATTTAAGTTTATTTAGGTATAAGAAATTTTTTTATCTCTTGACAAAAAATTTTAAACTTTTGTATTTTTAATGAAAATGAATTCAGGAAATATTATATTGTCCTTTTTCCAAATAATTAACCACATATCCTACCTCAAATAAAAATTCTCCTTCCTGAATTCAAAATTTTGATAACAAAAAGATAGAGTAACAGAAACAATTAGTGTTTCTAAAAAATTTTAGTTGCTTGTCAATACTTCAAAAGACAATTTTTGTTTTTTATAGAATAAAAACTTTTTTATTCGGAGGGTTTTTAATCTATGAAAAATAAATTAGGAATAGTTAAAAAAATATCTGTTTCAGTTCTTCTATTTTCTTTTATTCTTATTTTGTTTTCTTTACCTTGTCTTTTTGCTGTATCAAAAGAAAAATCTCATTTTGGTTATATGGGGAACAATTCAGGTCTTGGTATTCTTCCACCGCCTGGAGATACATTGCCATGGAGTACATCTTTTAATAAACCCAACTATCCATATTATTTCACCCCGTTTGAAGAGTTAGGGTTTAAATGGGACAGGCCACATCCAGGACCGTTCAACCGAAGAATAATTGAACCAACCCAAGGTAACTACGATTTTTCTCTTACTGATTTATATGTTTCTTCAGCACAATCAAGAGGTATAGAAATAGTGGCAACAATATGGCCATTTACTGACTGGGACCAAGCATTTTGGCGAGATTTACCCGGTTGGACTTCTTCTTATGACGAGTGGCGTGTAGACCTTTCTACAAGTAGGTATAAACCTGCAGATATGGCTTCATACAGAAATTTTATTAAAGCGATGGTTGAACGATATGATGGGGATGGTTATAATGACATGCCTGGGTTGTTATATCCTGTAAAATATTGGGAGATACTTAACGAACCTGAAACAAGTAGCAACCCACCTGGTCAAGGAGCGTTTTTCAGAAGTACTAACACAACCAGTGTTTCTGATTATGTAGACCTTGTTAAAAACACAGCTGAAGCAATCCATGAAGCATACCCTGATGCTATAATACTTAATGGTGGAGCAACTGGTCCTCAAGGAGAATACTGGAATCCTGTTCTGTCACAAGGTGCGTCACAATATATTGATATAGGCAACTGGCATAATTTATTTCAACCTGAACAGATAAATGATTTAGCCACATCTGCATGGTTAGATATTGTAAGTCCGTATGGAATCACAAAAGTGTGGAACACGGAGTATCAGATATTTATTTCAGCACAGCATTATTGTCCTACAGAAAACGACCAGGCGATACGACTGGTAAAAGGATATGTTCAAGCATTTGGTGCCGGTGCTGAACGTATATTTTATATAATGTTCAGCCAGACAGATTCTGGCTTTTGTGACCCTACTAATAATCCAACAAATCCAAGAAAAAGGCCATCGTATTATGCTGCAAAAACATTGATACAAAAAATTGACGGATTCACTTCAGTAACAAAAATTTCTGATGGTAAATACAAATTCAAAGTAGATGGTTGTGATGTTTATGTATTATGGAGCGACACTGGTGGTGGAGTGCCGTCAGAAATCACAGGGACTGTTCTTATGACAAGTGTTACAGGTTATACTACAGTAAAAGAAGCATCAGAGATTGTTTTATCCAGCAGTCCAATATATGTAGAGTATTTTACTGGATACATCGCAGGAAAGGTTACATCAACTGTTGATGGTTCTGCATTATCAGGATGCTTGATAGAAGTTTTACAAGGCGGGATAGTAAAATCGTCAACTACTTGTGATACAAACGGGAATTATTTAATAAAAATAACTACTGGGACATATGATGTAAAAGCATCCTCAACAGGGTTTAATTCTGATACAAAATCAAATATAGTTGTAGTTCTTAACACTACTACAACGGTAAACTTTTCACTTTCTTTAGGCGATTTTATACCACCTGGACAAATAACAGGATTTGCTGCAAAAACAAATTTACAAGTAAAACTTTCGTGGACAGCTCCTGGTGATAATGGATATAATGGTAATGTAACAGGTGGTGCATTTGAGATAAGATATTCATCAACGGTTGGGTCAACAGCAGATACTGCTGAATGGACTATAATAAAATCAAGTAGTTTTGTTCAAGGAGTAACTTATAGTGAACTGCTTACAGGACTTAAACCACGCACAACATATTATTTCTGGATAAGAGCAAGGGATGAAAATGTTAATAATTGGTCTGTATGGTCTGATACAGCGGTTGTAGTTTCTGGTTCTTTTATAGACATAAATGCTGTGTTGCCTGGTGTATCTTATTGCTACTTAAGTTGGGGGGATTATGACAACGATGGCGACCTTGACTTAGCTATTGCTGGAGATACTGTTTCTGACAGAATAACAAAGATATATCGTAACGATAATGGTAATTTTGTAGACATCAACGCTGGGTTACCTGGTGTGTCTTATTGTTCATTAAGTTGGGGGGATTATGACAACGATGGCGACCTTGATTTAGCTATTGCTGGAGATGGTAATGAAGGATATATAACAAAGATATATCGTAACGATAATGGTAATTTTGTAGACATCAATGCTGGGTTACCTGGTGTGTCTTATTGTTCATTAAGTTGGGGGGATTATGACAACGATGGCGACCTTGACTTAGCTATTGCTGGAAGTGGTAATGAAGGATATATATCAAAAATATACCGTAATGATAATGGTAATTTTGTAGATATCAATGCTGGGTTAACTGGTGTGTCTAATTGTTCATTAAGTTGGGGGGATTATGACAACGATGGCGACCTTGACTTAGCTATTGCTGGAGATGGAGATGGAGGATATATATCAAAAATATACCGTAACGATAATGGTAATTTTGTAGACATCAACGCTGGGTTAACTGGTGTGTCTAATTGTTCATTAAGTTGGGGAGATTATGACAACGATGGCGACCTTGACTTAGCTATTGCTGGAAGTGGTAATGAAGGATATATATCAAAAATATATCGTAACGATAATGGTAATTTTGTAGACATCAACGCTGGGTTACCTGGTGTGTCTTATTGTTCATTATCTTGGGGAGATTATGACAACGATGGCGACCTTGACTTAGCTATTGCTGGAGATGGAGATGAAGGATATATATCAAAAATATACCGTAACGATAATGGTAATTTTGTAGACATCAATGCTGGGTTAACTGGTGTGTATTCCTGTTCATTAAGTTGGGGAGATTATGACAACGATGGCGACCTTGACTTAGCTATCACTGGGTATGGTGCTTCAGATAATTATATATCAAAAATCTATAAATCGTTAGAAGCAGAGTTTGGTAATGTTAATTCTAAACCATCAGGACCAACAACTGGGTTCAGTTCAACTTATGATCCTATAAATGGACTAATACAATTAAAATGGGATTATGGTTCTGATACAGAAACTTCTCAACAGAAAGGGCTTTATTACAATGTTCGTGTAGCAACAGAACCAATAAACGATAATATTACAAAATGGATAGTTTCACCATCTACAGGTGCTGGTATGACACCATTTTTAGGGAACTATCCACATGGATTTTGTATCGCAGTATCAACTCAGCCAGGGTTTAACCTCAAACCAACATTGGAAGGTGTAACATATTACTGGCAGGTTCGTACGATAGACACTGGTCTTCGTCAATCTGAATGGTCAGTCCAGCAGTCAACTTATGTTCCAAACGAATCGCCAACAATTCCTGTTTTACTTGAACCAATAAATGGAACTGCTACCAATCAACTAACTATTACTTTTGACTGGACTGATTCAACTGATACTGTTTCAGGTGTTTCTAACTATGAACTACAGGTTTCAACTGATATCAATTTCGGAATAATAAACTACAGTTCTGCACCAACAGTTTCTCAAGCAATAATTACACTTGCTGAGAATCTTTATTACTGGCGTGTCCGTGCAAAAGATAATGCAGGAAATTATTCAAACTGGACTTCTACTTATTCAATATCTGTTGACACTACACCACCTGTCTCTGTCGGATTTGAATCTCTTAATGTCTTGTCTTCAAGTACAATAAAAATCATAGGAACAGCAAATGATGCCATTTCCGGATTACATAGCCAGCCCTATTATATTCAGTGTTCAACTGATGGTATTATTTGGGGGAACAATGATTCTGGCTGGGTTGTTTCAAGTCATACATGGACAGGATTGAGTCCGAATACAACATACTGGTTCAGAATAAAGGCAAGAGATAATGCTGGTAATGAGTCAGTTTGGACATCTACTGCTACAAAAGTTACACTTGCTAATCCACCTGTGGGAAGTTATGTTTCAAGTGTATCATCCTACAGCATAACACTTAACTGGTCAGCGAATGGTAATCCATCTTACACCAGGTGGGGAATCCTCAGATCAACAGATAATTTTGTGACAAGCACAACAATGCTCACAGATTTCGGCACAAAATTGACAAATACATCTTATACTGACGCAGGGTTAGACACTGCAACTACATATTATTACAAGGTTTGTGCATTTAACGAAGAAGGTATTGCAACAGCGTTTGATGTAACAGTTTCAACAATTACACAACCAGCACCGCTTGATACCACACCACCATATATAGTTTTTTCGTATCCACCAGATAAATCTACTAATGTTAGCGTATATACCAGTTCAGTTGTGTTTATTTTCAATGAACCGATGTTGACCGGTAATAATTTTTCTATCAAAGTTCTGTCAAATTATCCTTTATTAGAATCTACACCTACATGGAAAAGTAACACAGAGTTTGTGTTAACACATCCAGTTCCATTACTGCCAAATACAACATATACAATTGAACTTAATCCTGTAGATATTGGGTTTAAAGATCTTGCTGGTAATCCGTTAGCAACAACTACAATAACCTTCTGCACAGGTGCTTTACCAGTAGTAACTTATTCAATCAGAGGATATGTGAAAGATTATGCGAATAATCCTTTAAGCAGTGTTGTAGTAAACTTATCAGGGAAAGTTTCAAAATCTACTACAACAGCAGAAGATGGTTCGTATGTATTCTATGAACTTACATCTGGAAGTTATACTGTGACACCAACAAAAGATGGTTGGAGTTTCACACCTGTTTCAAGAACTACTGAGACACTTTCTGGTAATATTACCAACTGGGATTTTATTGGAAAACCAAAGAAGTTTAATATTACTGGAATAGTAGCCATAAAAAACGAACCTGACAAAGGTATACCTTTAGTTGTTATCCAAGTTTTTGATGAAAGAAATAATAAAATTGCTTCGTTCACTACTGATGGTTCTGGTCGTTATGAATTTAATGATCTTGATGGTGGAAAGAGCTACACTATCATACCTAAGAAAGAAAACTGGGATTTTGAACCTTCAAGTTATACTGTTTATCTTGTAACTAATACAATTATAAATTTTGCTGGTATCTATCGGTTAACAGATATCACGCCTACAAAAATTGATTTACCACTCGGTGAAAACAATCAGATAGTTACTGTAGATATGCCCAAACCTGCTGAAGTAAAAATAATAGTTGGAGAACGTTCTGAGAAACCTAAAGAACAACGTGGGACTATAAATCCATACAAAGGTGAAATTGTAGGTATAGTATTTAATCCTAATAAAAAACCGAATGAATACATAGGACAAAAATTTACAATACGGATATTTACATTAACAGGAGAAGTTGTAGAAGAGTTTACAAAGATACCACAGACTGCTGATGATATCTGGATGAAATGGGTACCAAAAGATATAGCGTCAGGGATATATATAGTTTATGTTGAAGGACCTGGTGTAAAAGTTCATAAAAAAATAGCGATTGTGAGATGAAAGAGAGCACAAGAATATAAAGTGTGCAAGAGCACAAGTACACAAGAGCGTAAGTGTACAAGGGCTTAAGTGCTAAAGAGCACAAGAGCATAAGAATATAAGAGTAGATAAGAATATAAGAGCAGAAGGTTGTAAAAGCACAAGAATGCAATCGCACAAGAACATAAGAGCACAAGTGAGAGAAACAAGATGTTTTTTCAACTTATTTTTGTATTTTATGTTCTTTCACAACATATGCTCTTATGCTCTATAAAACTTGTGCTCTATTTATCTTATGCACTTGTGTCTTGTGCTCTAATTTAACAAACAGGAGGTTAAAATTTTATGGTTAACAAAAAATTTTTTATTTTACTTTTTTACTTTCTTATTTTTTCACTTTCTTATTCTTTATATGCAAAAGTAGGTTCTACAGGATGGATAATATTTCGTAAAGCGCAATCGCCAAAGCCAAAACCTATTACTTCAGTTGCAGCAGTGAAAGGAGACCTATCAGGTGTTCTTTATAACCCATCAGTGTTAGCAACACTACAACAAAGGGAAGTTTTCACAATTGCAGAAGTTGGTCTTACAGAAGATAAAACTGCTGGTATTATTTATGGTCAACCATTAGATAAGGTTCAAGCGTTATCTGTTGGTATATTAACATACGATGCTGGGAAAATGATGTTATACTGGATTGAAAATGGACAAGAAAAAGAACGTGAGGTTAATGCACAAAATGATTTTCTTGGTATTATTTCTTATGGTAGAAAAATTACAGATAAACTTCATATTGGTGCTACAACAAAATTTGCTACATCTAACATTGCTGAAACATCTACTGCAATGGCGTATGCTATAGATTTAGGTTTGTCTTATTATTTAACTGACAAGTTAGTAATTTCAGCGGCAGGACAAAACCTTGGGTTTTCAACAAAGTTTGTAGATAAAGATGAAAAATTACCTGCGTCAATATGGATAGCAGTGGGATATTCAGGTATGATACCATCGCTTGGTGAAAATTTTTATTATGTTGTTGGAGCAGATATACCATATATTATAGATGAACAACGTGTTGCACCGTCTATAGGTGTAGAAGTTGGTAGATTACCAATTAGTATTTTCTTTGGATACAGAATAAATGTAGAAGAAGGAGTATTTAATATTGGACTATCGTTTATTCATGAAAAGTTTGATATAAGTTATTCTTACATACCAACTACATATCTGTCACAAACTCATCGTATTGCAGTAGGGTTCAGATTTTAATTTTTAGTACTGTAGATGAAAAATTATATATTTAATGCTGGATTGTCTTTTATACAGTTTCAAATTGTAAATTTTTAGTTGTTCAGGATTAATTTTTTGACTTATGTTCAAGATTTCAACACCAACAACTTTACCATCTTTGTTAAAATCTAAGATCACGCCATTTTCTACTTCTTCAGATTCTACTATTTCAGAATCGTCTAATCTAAAATATAAAGCATCAGTTTCTTTATCTATTTTTATTTTCATAAATTTTCCTCGCTTTTCTGTCAAAATATGCAGTAACATTTATTGCGTGTAATGAAAAAATAAATTTTCCCATTAGTTTATAGTATAAAAATTTTTTTTGTAAGTCAATCAGCAAAATTTAATTCTTTTGTACTTGCGAAATAAGTTTATAATTTGTATAAATTTCAAAACCATTTTAATAGTTATTTTTTCAAACATGCTTAACTTATCTTTAGAAGAAATTAAACAAATTATAAAAAAAGAAAAGTGTCCATTAGTTATTCCTTTATTTAAAGAGATTGTTGTTGATACAGAAACACCCGTATCTTTGTTTTTAAAACTTGCATCAAAAGAAAAATATGCTTATCTTTTAGAAAGTGCAGAGTCAAGTCTTCGTTGGGGGAGATATTCTTTTATTTCATTTGAGCCATATATTCTTTTTTCTTATAAACAAAATAAAATTTTTATAACAAAAAATAATGAAAAAAGAGTTTTTAATAAAACTTCTTTTTTTGAAGAATTAAGAAGTTTATTAAGACAATACAAACTTCCAAAAAATTTAAAAGATGAAACACCAAGATTTTTTGGCGGTTTTGTTGGATATTTAAGCTGGGAGATAGTATCTTTAATAGAAAAAAAAGTTAAGAAAGCAAAAGATGATGAATTTTTTGATGTTCCAGATGTTTTCTTAATGTTCAATAGAGTAGTTTTGATTTATGATCACTATCTAAACAAACTAAAGGTTGTGTATTTAATTCTATTAGAAGATAAAACTGCAGATGTTGAGTGTTTATATAGCGAAGCGGTAGAAAAGATAGAAAATATTATATCAGCAATTCAAAAAACTATAGCTGTTCCTAAGGAATTAAAGTTTAATTTAAATTTTAACGAAAGAATTTTAAAAGAATATAAAGCAGAAAAACAAAAAAATGAATTTATAAAAATGGTAAAAAAAGCAAAAGAATATGTGATAAATGGTGATGTGATACAAGTTGTTTTGTCAAATAGGTGGACAAAAGATATAGATGTTTCATCTTTTGACATATATCGTACTTTAAGGACAATAAATCCTTCGCCCTATATGTTTTATTTAAAATTTGACAATTTAGTTTTAGTTGGTTCATCACCAGAAGTTTTAGTAAGAAAAGAAGGAAATATTGTTGAAACAAGACCTATCGCTGGCACAAGGCCAAGAGGTGAAACAGAAGAAAAAGATATTTATTATGAAAAAGAACTTATAAATTCTGAAAAAGAAAATGCAGAACATATAATGCTTGTAGACCTTGCAAGAAATGATATAGGAAAAATATCAAAATACGGAAGTGTTAATCTTCCAGAGTTTAAAATTATAGAAAAATTTTCCCATGTAATGCATATTGTTTCTTCAGTAAAGGGTGTTTTAAAAGAAAAAATTGATTGTGTTGATGTATTAAAAGCGTGTTTTCCTGCTGGTACAGTTTCTGGTGCACCAAAGGTTCGTGCAATGCAGATAATTTCTGAGCTTGAGAAAACAACAAGAGGTCCCTATGCCGGTGCTGTAGGATATTTTGGCTTAAATGGAAATATGGATATGGCTATAACAATAAGAACTATTGTATGTAAAAATAAAAAAATATATATACAAACAGGTGCAGGAATTGTAGCTGATTCTCAGCCAGAAAAAGAATACCAGGAGACAATTAATAAAGCGAAAGCATTAATATTAGCTATAAAAAATGCTGAGACAAACTAAGAATTTATGATATTAATAATTGACAATTACGATTCATTTACATATAATTTAGTCCAATATATAGGTGAACTTTGTATAAAACATAGAGATATTTCACAAACAATAAAAGTTTACAGGAACGACGAAATTAGTTTAAAACAGATACATAAGTTAAAACCATCTTGTATAATAATTTCTCCGGGTCCTTGTACACCTAAGGAAGCAGGTGTTTCTGTTGAAGTAGTAAGAAATTTTTATTATAAAATACCAATTCTAGGTGTGTGTTTAGGACATCAATGTATTGTTGAAGCATTCGGTGGTAAGATTGTGCGGGCAAAAAAAGTTGTCCATGGAAAAACATCAGAGATTTTTCACGATGGAAAAACAATATATGAAGGCATAAAAAATCCATTTTTTGCAACGAGATACCACTCCTTAATCGCAGAAAAAACTTCTTTACCAAAAGAATTAGAGATTACTGCTAAAACAAAAGATGAAGTTATTATGGGAGTAAGATTGAGAGATAAAAGGTTTATTGTAGAAGGTGTACAATTCCATCCTGAGTCAATACTCACCGATGTTGGCAAAGATTTACTTTTAAACTTTTTAAAATTGTCAAATAAGAGATTGGAGGAGGGGTGATATGACAAAAAAAGTTTCTTCTGTTGAAAAAACAGGTGCTGAAATTTTTGTTGAGTCGTTAGAAAGAGAAGGTGTTGAAATAATGTTTGGAATTCCAGGAGGAGCAGTATTACCAATATTTGACAAAATTTACGATTCTAAAAAAATAAGATTTATATTAACAAGACATGAGCAAGGTGCTGTGCATATGGCAGACGGATACGCACGTGCTACAGGTAAGGTTGGAGTTTGTATTGCTACTTCAGGACCTGGTGCTACAAATCTTACAACAGGTATTGCAACAGCATATATGGATTCAGTACCTATTGTTGCCTTTACCGGACAGGTTGCTACAAATTTAATTGGTAATGATGCATTTCAAGAGGCAGATACTACAGGTATAACAAGACCAATAACAAAGCATAATTATTTAATAAAAGATGTCAAAGAATTAACAAAAACCATAAGAGAAGCATTTTATATCGCTTCTACAGGAAGGCCAGGCCCTGTTTTAATTGATATACCTGTTGATGTTCAACGTGCAAAGACAGAGTTTATATGGCTTACAAAGGTTGAAATTCCTTCTTATAAACCAACTTACAAAGGTCATCCTTTACAAATAAAAAAACTTGCGGAAGCAATAAATTCTTCAAAAAGACCTGTTTTGTATGTTGGAGGTGGTGTGATAATATCTAATGCTTCTGAAGAATTAAAACAATTAGCAGAGACATGCCATATACCTGTTACTACAACATTGATGGCAATAGGAAGTTTTCCACCGGAACATGAATTGTCCTTAGGGATGTTAGGTATGCATGGGACAGTCTATGCTAACTTAAGTATGCAAAATGCTGACCTTATAATTGCAGTCGGTGCAAGATTTGATGATAGATGTACGGGAAAACTTGCAGCTTTTGCTCCTAAAGCAGAACATATTGCGCATATTGATATTGACCCAACAAGTATATCAAAGAATGTTGTTGCTGATATACCAGTTGTTGGAGATTGTAAGATGGTATTGCAGGAGTTGTTAAAACTTGTTAAACCTAAAAGACATAACGAATGGTTGAAACAGATTGAGGAGTGGAAAAAGAAATATCCTATGACATATAAAAAAGATGATAAATTAAGACCACAGTATATTATTGAAGAAATTACAAAACTTACAAAAGGTGATGCAATTGTTGTCACAGAAGTTGGACAAAACCAGATGTGGGCTGCACAATATTATAAACCGAGCGGACCAAGAAAATTCTTATCTTCTGGTGGTTTAGGAACAATGGGTTATGGCTTCCCTGCAGGTATTGGTGCAAAGTTTGGTAGGCCTGATGATACAGTTATAGTAATTGCTGGAGATGGTTCATTCCAAATGAATATACAAGAGTTAGCTACTGCTGTAGTAAATAAACTTAATGTTATTGTTTGTATAATGAATAACGGATATTTGGGTATGGTTCGTCAGTGGCAAGAGTTATTTTATAACAAAAGATATTCACAAACATATCTTTGTACAAGAAAGTTAGGTAAAATTCATTGTGAACCTGTGCCGGATTTTGTAGAAGTTGCTAAAGCTTATAAAGCAGAAGGTTTTAGAGTTACAAAAAAAGAAGATGTTGTACCAACTTTGAAAAAGGCTTTAGATATAAAAGATAAACCTATTGTAATAGACTTTTGGATTGAAGAAGAAGAAAATGTTTTCCCAATGGTTCCAGCTGGAGCATCATTAGATGAAGTTATAACAAGTTTAGCATAAGTTAGTTCATAGTCAATAGTTTATAGTTCATAGTTAATAGTTGTAGCAAAATTTGGTAGCCGCAGTTTAGCCTGCGCAAAATAATAGTAGGAAAGATTTGTAGCATCAAAGCAAAGCTTTGAATTGTAGCGGTCGGATTTATCCGACAAATTAATTTATAAAAAGGAGAAAAAGCTATGGGTGAGATAAAACGTCATACAATTTCAGCCTTGGTATATAACAAACCAGGAGTTTTAGCTAGGATTTCAACATTATTTGCTGCAAGGGGTTATAATATAGATTCCTTAGCAGTAGGAGAAACAGAGAATCCTGAGATTTCTCGTATGACTATAGTTGTTCGTGGAGATGAAAAAATTTTGGAGCAAGTTGAGAAACAACTAAATAAATTAATTGATGTGATAAAGGTTTATGAATTTTCTAAAGTTGATCATATAGAAAGAGATTTAATTCTTGTGAAGGTAAATGCTACAAACAAAACACGTGCAGAGATTATAGAGATTGCAGAAATTTTCCGTGCTAAAATTGTTGATGTTTCTCATCAGAATTTAGTTTTAGAGGTGACTGGAGACGAAGACAAGCTTAATGCTATCATCAACCTTTTGAAACCATATGGTATAAAAGAACTCGTAAGGACAGGTGTGATAGCAATTGCAAGAGGATAAATATAGTAAAAAAATGTGAAATGATTCAAAGTTTAAAATTTCAAAATTTAAGATGAGAAAAATTGCAAAGGAAGAATTTGTCAAAGCTGTCAAAAATTTGATAATACAGACACATTATTTCTTACCAGAAGATGTTTTAGAAAGTATAAAAAATTACATTCCTATAGAAGAAAATGAGATAGCAAAGGATGTTTTATACAAAATTTTAGAGAATGCTCGCGTAGCTTCTTTAACAGGCCTTCCTTTATGTCAAGACACAGGTATTCCACAGTTTTTTTTAAAAGTTGGTAAAAATGCATATTTTGATTTTGATTTGTCTTCAACATTAAATGAAGTTGTCCAAAAAGTTTATGAGGAAGAAAATCTAAGAAAATCGTGTGTTGTAGATCCAATTAGAAGGAAGCCACAAGAGCATTGTTTTACATTACACATAGAGCATACAGATGAGGAAGAAAAATGTAGAATTTATCTTTTAATTCGTGGTGGTGGTTCTGAGAATACATCTACTACAACAACATTTTTGCCAACAACTGATTTTTCTGAAATTGTTTATTGGATAATAGATGTTGTGGTTAAAATGCTTCCTTATACCTGTCCTCCAGTAGTAGTTGGTATTGGGATTGGTGGTAGTGTAGAACAGAGTATGCTGTTAGCAAAAAAGTCATTTTTAAGAAAAATAAATGAAAGAAATAGAGATTATTTTTATTCAGAATTAGAAAAACAAATTAAAGAAAAAATAAACGGTTCTGCTATAGGCCCTTTGGGGTTAGGTGGTAAAATTTCAGTTTTGGATGTTTTTATAGACACAGCTCCAACTCATATAGCAACTTTACCTGTAAGTGTTATTTTGCAGTGTCATTCTTATCGTAGGAGCAGTGTAGTAATATGAATGAATATAAAATAGTTCTTCCTTTAGCTTCGGATAGCATTTTAAATCAGATTAATATTAGGGACAAAATATATTTTTCAGGTGAACTTTATGTTTTTCGTGACCAAGTACATAAAAAGATTTCCAATGGTGAAACAGAACAAATAAAGAATATTAATTTTTATAATTCAGCAGTATACTATTGCGCACCTACACCTTCTAAAAAAGGATTTGTTATTGGTTCTTGTGGACCGACTTCTTCTTATCGTATGGATGAATACACTGAGGATGTTTTAAAGTTAGGTTTTAAAGTTATGATTGGAAAAGGTTATAGAAGTGATATAGTAGTTGATTTATGTAAAGAGTATAAAGCGATATATTGTATAACTTATGGTGGATGTGGTGCATTTTTAAATAAGTGTATAATTTCTTTTGAAACGATAGCTTATCCTGAGCTTGGAAGCGAAGCGATGTATAAATTTTTAGTGAAAGATTTTCCTGTCTTTGTTGCAATAGATATTTATGGAAATTCAATATGGAAAGATAAAAATTTTTAATTCATTAGTTGACAAATTTTAAAAAAGTGAGTATATTATAATTGGGTATGAATATAGTTAATTTAATAAAAAGATTTTTTTCTCAACAGATCACATTGCTATTTATATTTCATACACCTAAGGAACCTATCAAAAAAAGATTTTCTTTATCTTTTCTAATATTTTTGTTATTTCTTTGGACACTTTTTACTGGTATTTCTGTTTATTTTGCTACAAGACATATAGATTACTGGTCTGCGAAGTTAAAATCAATAATTTTATCTTCAAAGTATGAATATTTAAATAAAGAGATTTCTAAAGCTTGGGAACTTTTAGCCAAAGTAGAGGAAAATGACCGCCTTATTAGAAAATTGCTTAATATGAAGACGAAAAAGGAAATAATTCTTAAATCAGACAACATCGGAGAAGGAGGTCCTGCAACACTTCAACAGGCAGAGTTTTTACAGAAGTTTGTAAAAAATCCAGAAGAAATTTCTTTATTAGATTATAAGCAACACTTTGATATTTTGTCTAAGTATTTGCAAAATAGTATTGAGAGTTATAAAGAGGTGTTAGAATATATCAATTATCAAAAAAAATTGTATAGAGCGACACCTCTTATATGGCCATGTTACGGATATGTTGTTTCACCTTTTGGTAGAAGAATTCATCCTGTTTATAATGTTGAACATTTTCACACAGGTATTGATATAGCGAATTCAATCGGAACACCTATTCATGCAACAGCTGATGGTGTAGTAATATTTGCAGGTTGGCAAGAAGGTTATGGTAAGGTAATTTTAATAGAGCATGAGTTTGGTTATACAACGGTTTATGGACATTTGTCAGTTTTTAAAGTGAAAAAAGGTCAAAGAGTATCTCGTGGAGAGGTGATAGGACTTATGGGGAACACAGGAACCTCTACAGGCCCTCATTTGCACTATGAAGTTTGGAAGAATGGAAAAATTCAGAATCCAATAAGATATGTAAACATAGAAGAATTTTTTAAAAGTTAATTAAGGAGAAAAAATATGTTTACAAAAAAATCTGAAGTACCAAAAGAAATTGAGACTATAATAGGAGAAAATACAATTTTTCAAGGTAGTATAAAGACAAAAGGTTCTATAAGAGTTGATGGTAGGTTAGAAGGTAGTATTATAGAGGCACACCAAGTGATTGTTGGTTCAAAAGGTTATGTTCAAGGAGATATAACAGCAAATTCAGTAATAATAGGTGGAAAGGTAAATGGTAATGTAACTGCTACAGAAAGTATACAACTTCAACCAGGAGCACAACTTTTAGGAGATATTCACACATCTATGCTTTCTATTGGCGAAGGAGCTATTTTTGAGGGACATTGTGTAATGACTTCTGAAAAGACAAAAGTTATTGAGTTGGATAAAGATATTTCTGCTATTCAGACAAGAAAGTTTTAGTTTATTTTAGAATTAACAATATAATTTCAGTAAACTCTGATATATAAGGTAAAAGAAATAAAACAGTAATAGTTCCCCACAAAATCTCACCTGATACAAATTTTGTATCTATTCCAAAGTTTTCTAATATTATATAATTTATTATTGCAGAAGGTAAAACTGAGATCAAAATAAAAGTTTTTAAAAATTTTTCTTCTAAGATTATGGCTTTTCTTATTATTATTAAATAAATGACACATAAAATAAAAACTAAAAAAATTCTAATTATATTCAAAACTATATGCGAAAAAAAATTCTTAGTAAAGTTTTTTAAAGGTGCTGAGTGTCCTATAAATATTAGCATAATTGGAGATAAGATATAAGAAAGAAAATCTTTTGTGCTTAGTAATATCTGAGGTATAGATATTACTTTAGAGTTTAGTATCCAGCCGATAACAAAGGCGTATATTATTGGAGATGTTAAAATAAACTTTATTGACCTTATATTTGGAGAAATAACAAAGACACCTAGGGTAAATTGAATTATAGTTACAATTATTGAATAAACTAAAGTAAAATACACAGCATCATAAGAAACAAAGTATTGTGTTATAGGAATACCAAGATACAAAGTATTCATAAAAGTTAAAGGGAAATAAGTTTCTTGTAGTGAAAAATTGTACTTTTTTAAAAACTTACTAATAAAATAGGTAATTATCATTATTACCAAAAAAAAACCAACGATAAAAATTGCTAATTCTTTTTTTATCCCATATTTCCAAAGATTAATCATTACGAAGTAAGGAACTATGACATATATTATACTCTGTGAGATTAAATTAAACACACTTCTGACATATTCGGAGATTTTTGGGCTTTGAATAAAGAGCTTTAAACCAATTCCGGTTAATATCCAAAGAAAGATTTTAGCTGAAGATAAGAAAAACTTTTCCATAATGTTAGAATGCTGTTTATAATATTGATTTAATTATAATTTTTTTATATTAAAATTCAACAAAAACCTTAAATTGTATTTAAATTTGAAAAAATATATGAAATTAAAAGTTAATCCTAATAGAATGAATTTGTTGAAACTTCGCAAACGTCTGAAGTTCGCTATTAAAGGTCATAAGTTATTAAAAGACAAACAAGAGCAACTTACAAAAGAATTTAATAATTTAATTTTTCAACTACTTAATTTAAGAATAGAAATAGAGAAAAAAATAGAAGAGTTAAATCTTTATTTGAAACTTATACATACACAAGTTAACAAAGAAAAATTTGAGTCGTGGTGTAATAGAGTTTATGAGGATATGAATTTTGAAATTATAGAAAAAAAACAGGTAAGATTTAATGTTAAATATACTGAGTTTGTATTAAAAGAAATCACGAAAGAACCAACAATTTTTACAACAGACCCTTATTTTAATATTCTTGTTAAAAAATTAATAGAGTTATATCCTTTGATTTTAAAATTAACAAATTTAGAAGGATTTTTAGAGTTGATTGCTAAAGAGCTTCAAACTGTACACAGAAGAGTAAATGCTTTAGAATATATCCTTATACCTCAACTTAACTCCAACATCAAATATATAATAAACAGACTTAACGAGTTAGAAAGGACAAATATTGTACAGCTTATAAAAATCAAATCAATTGAGGAGAAATAAATGAATATTTTTAAATTGCTAAAGGAAGATATTGAGACTGTATTTAGAAAGGATCCCGCAGCGAGAAGTGTTTTAGAAGTTATAGTATGCTATCCAGGTTTACATGCTTTGTGGTTTCATAGGATAGCTCATTGGTTTTATAAGAAGAGATTCTTCTTTATAGCAAGATTGATTTCTCATATAAGCAGATTTCTTACCGGCATAGAAATACATCCTGGTGCAAAAATAGGTAGAAGATTTTTTATAGACCATGGCATGGGAGTAGTTATCGGAGAAACGACAGAGATAGGAGATGATGTTTTGATATATCAAGGGGTAGTTTTAGGAGGAGTTTCTTTATCAAAGGGTAAAAGACATCCTACAGTAGGGAATAATGTTGTTATAGGAGCCGGAGCAATTGTTTTAGGAAATATTAAAATAGGTGATAATGCAAGGATAGGAGCAGGTTCTGTTGTTTTAAAAGATGTACCTGAAGGTGCAACAGTTGTAGGTGTGCCTGCTAGGGTAAGCTTAGGATTTACTAAACAACAATTAGAACTTTTAGAACACAACAAACTTCCAGATCCTATTGCTGAAGGATTTGAAATTATAATAAGAGAGATAAATAAGTTAGAAGAAAGAATAAAGAAAATAGAGTCGTTAGAAGGAATAACTACTCAAATTGATGAATATTTTGAACAAAAAAAGAAAGAGTTAGAAAAGATTTTTGAAGATAAACTATAATAATGTCTAAAAAAGAAATAAAAGTTTTAGCGGTAAATAAAAAATTATATCATGACTTTGAAATTATAGAATCATATGAAGCAGGTATTGTTTTAAAAGGTTCTGAAGTAAAAGCTGCTCGTGAAGGTAAAATTGACATTAAAGATGCTTTTTGTATAATTAAGAAAAATGAGGTATGGATGATCAACTCAAGGATTGCTGAATATGAAAAATCTTCTTATGTTAAAGTGCCGATTGATAGAGAAAGAAAACTTCTTCTTCACAAAAGTGAGATAAAAAGATTAGTTGGCAAAATTTCTCAAAAAGGTTTTGCATTGAAACCTTCTAAAGTTTATTTCAATGAAAGAGGATTTCTTAAAGTTGAGATTGTTTTGTGTAGATATAAAAAGAAGTATGATAAAAGGGAAGAAATTAAAGCTCGTGAATTAGAACGTGAATTACATAGGATTAAAAAAGGAAAATATACTTGAGGAGTTTTTATATGGAAATAAGAAAAGAATCTTTGATAGAAGTTTTTAAATCCTACAATGCAATACTTGAAGGACATTTTTTATTATCTTCAGGGCTACATAGTGATAAATATATTCAGTGTGCATTAGTTTTACAATATCCAGATTTAGCTGAAAAGATTGCAATGTTAATTTTTGAAGAAATAAGAAAAAATTCTGATTTATGGCAAGATGTAGATGTTGTTGTATCTCCTGCTTTAGGTGGAGTTGTAATAGGTCAAGAGTTAGCCCGTGTAATAAAAACATTTTCTCAAAAAAAAGTTCGTGCTATATTTACGGAAAGAGATAATGAAGGAAGGATGACTTTAAGAAGAGGATTTGAAGTTAAAAATACAGACAATGTTATAGTTGTTGAAGATGTTGTTACAACTGGAAAATCAACAAGAGAAGTAATTGAAGTAGTAGAAAATACCAATGCGAGAATTTTAGCTATATGTAGTATATTTAATAGAGCTAAAGAAGAGATTAATTTTGGCTTTCCATATTTCTACATAGAGAAAATAGAAGTAAGCAACTATGAACCGCAGAATTGTCCACTTTGTAAACAAAAAATTCCCATTATTAAACCAGGCAGTAGAAAGAATGTGTGAATGAGTCAATGAGTTAATGAGTTATTGGTTATAAAACTCTGAACTAATCCCGCAAGTTGTCCCGCCTTCTGCGGGACAGGCGGGATGAACTAATATGAACTTTAAATACGCTGATCCAGAAATTTTGAAAGTTTTAGACAATTTTATAATTGAAAGTAACAACATTGTTGAAGGTAAACATTCTGGTAAACATAGAAGTTACTTAGTAGGAAGATCTTTAGAATTTGTTCAACATAGAGATTATACTGTTGGTGATGACTTAAAATACATAGATTGGAAAG
>Ga0078972_1005693_pt1 | contig 24049 bp, 23 predicted proteins | sample YelNatPaOPGAMG01_FD_67568 | JGI IMG/M metagenome (GOLD analysis project Ga0078972, IMG submission 67568) | Hot spring thermophilic microbial communities from Obsidian Pool, Yellowstone National Park, USA - OP-RAMG-01 (SPADES assembly) (version 2) | ecosystem: Environmental > Aquatic > Thermal...
CTGCGTTACGAGGAATCGAAGCTGCAGCGCTTCATCGAGGCGCTGCAGGTCTCGCCCAACGGCGTGATTTTGCTCGATGAAAACAACCAGATCGACTGGTGCAACGCCACGGCGGCGCAGCATTTCGGCCTGGATGCGCAGCGGGATCTGCGCCAGCACGCCGTTCATCTCATCCGCAATCCGGAATTCGTCGCCTATCTGCAGGCGCAGCGCTTTCAGGAGCCGCTGCATCTGCAGCGCGCCGGGTCGCGGGGGCAATTCACCCTGAGTGTGCAGATTTTCCCCTACGGTGAGCAGCAAAAACTGCTGCTGTCGCAAGACATCACCCAGTTCGAGCGGACCGAATCGATGCGCCGCGATTTCGTCGCCAACGTGTCACACGAAATCAAGACCCCGCTGACCGTGCTCGGCGGCTTTGTCGAAACCATGCGCGACATGCCGCTGGATGAACCACAGCGCCTGCACATGCTCGATCTGATGCAGGCACAGTCGGAGCGGATGCGTCATCTGGTCGATGACCTTCTCGTGCTCGCCCGTCTGGAGGGCGATCCCTACCCGCCCCCCGAACAAGACATCGACATGAGCGCGATGATGGCGCAATACAAAAACGAGGCGCTGGCATTGTCCGCCGGGCGGCACGTGATCACTGCCGTCGTGCAGACCGACCTCTGGCTGCGCGGCAGTCCACAGGAACTGCACTCGGCGCTGTCGAATCTGGTGAGCAATGCGGTGCGCTACACCCCTGAAGGCGGGTCGATCCGGCTGGAATGGAGCGCCGTGATCGAGGACGGCCAGCCTCGCTATGCCGAATTCAGCGTCACCGACACCGGAATCGGCATCGCCGCCGAACACATCCCACGCTTGACCGAGCGCTTTTACCGTGTGGACCGCGGACGCTCGCGCGAATCCGGCGGCACCGGCCTGGGCCTGGCGATCGCCAAACACGTGCTGTTGCGCCACCAGGCCGAGTTGTTGATATCGAGCACCCTGGGCAAGGGCAGCCGGTTTGCCGTGCGTTTTCCTGCCGCGCGGCTGGTTGCCGCGCAGTCACCACGCAACACCGGCGGACACGACGCCCCGACACGGCAGGCGGCCTGAGTGCTGCGGCGCAGCGTTCAGTTCTGATGCTTCAGCCGTGAATGCATCAACACCTGGTGGCAGCTCAGCCTGCTGCGTGAGCCTCGCGGCCGGTGGTAGTTGCCGTCGCTGTCCATGTCCCAGGCGTTGCCCGGGTGCTGCCACTGCATGCGCAGGCCTTCGCGGATGACCTGCGCCTTGATGCGGTTGTCGAGCAGCGGCACGGCGATTTCCACCCGGCGCAGCAGATTGCGTTCCATCCAGTCTGCCGAGGAGATGTATACCTCGGCTTCGCCGCCGTTGTGGAAATAAAACACACGCGAATGCTCCAGGAAGCGGCCGATGGTCGAGCGCACGCGGATGTTGTCCGACAACCCCGGCACGCCCGGACGCAGCATGCAGGCACCCCGCACGAGCAGGCGGATTTCCACCCCGGCCTGCGACGCGGCGTACAGCGCCTCGATCACCGCCGGTTCGAGCAGGGCGTTGACCCGTGCCCACACCCGTGCCGGTTTGCCGTTGCGCGCATGCTCGGCTTCGCGCGCGATGGCCGCGAGCACATTGGCGTGCAGCGTGAACGGCGACTGCCACAGATGCTTGAGTTGCTGCACCTGACTGGAGCCGGTGATCTGCAGAAACACACGGCGCACGTCTTCGCAGATTTCGGGATTGGCCGTCATCAGCCCGAAGTCGGTGTAGAGGCGAGCCGTGCGCGCGTGATAGTTGCCGGTACTCAGATGCGCATACATGCGCAGCGTCTTGCGGCCGCTATTGGCATCGGCTTCGCGCCGCACGATGAGCAGCATCTTGGCGTGGCATTTGAAGCCGACGACGCCGAACACCACATGCGCTCCGGCGTCCTCCAGCCGCGACGACCAGTTGATATTCGTTTCCTCGTCCAGCCGGGCCATGAGTTCGAGCACCACGGTGACTTCTTTGCCGTTTCGTGCACGGCCTGCGCGAGCTGCGACGGCTGTTCGTGCGCGCCGGCAACCTGAACAAGCTGCGTCTGGAGGGGCTCAAGCCCGACCGTGTGCCCGTGGCGGCCGGCGGCCTGGCGATCATGCTCGGCGTGTTCGAAGAACTGGGCATCGAATCGATGGAGGTCACCGACGCGGCGCTACGCCTTGGCGTGCTTTACGACCTGCTCGGGCGCGAACAGTCGCAAGACATGCGCGAAGTCACGACGCAGCAGTTCATCCAGCGCTACGGCGCCGACCCGCAACAGGCGCAGCGGGTGAGTGCGCTGGCGCTGCAGCTCTATGCCCAGCTGCGGCCACAGGCCAGCGAAGCCGAGCAACGGCTGCTGCGCTGGGCTGCGCTGCTGCATGAAATCGGGCTGTCGATCTCGCACAGCGCATACCACAAGCATTCGGCCTACATCGTCGCCAACGCCGACATGCCCGGATTTTCCCGTGGGGAGCAGGCGACGCTGGCGCAGCTCGTTCTGGCGCACACCGGAAAGCTGAAAAAACTCAGCGCCACCGATCTGGAAAGCCTGGACCTGGAAGCGGTGATGGCGCTGCGGCTGGCCGTGATCCTCGCGCGCAACCGCGCACCGGTGGACCTCGACGGGCTGCGGCTGCAATACCAGCAAACCGGCGTGCGTCTGCCGGGCGCCCGGCCGGCGCTGGACGTCGTTGCCCCGCGCCGCTGGCTCAAGGCCAATCCGCTGACCGAGTACAGCCTGCGGCAGGAAGCTGCCGAATGGGCGCGGCTGAACTGGAACGTCGCGTTACACAGTCCATCTTGATTGTGTCATGTCCGCCGGTTAAGTTTGCCTGTAACGGATCGTGATGTGCGATCCATCATGAAAGGCCCGCCGATGCAGATCATCCTCACCCGACACGGAGAAGTCGAAGGCATCCATCCCGAGCGTTTCCGCGGCCGCATGGAACTGGAGCTCACCCCGCGGGGGCGGCAACAGGCCAAAGCCGTCGCCAGCCGCATCGCCGCGGAATTCACCCCTCAGGCGGTGTACTCCAGCCCGATGCAACGCTGCCGCGATACCGCAGCGGAAATCGCCACCGCATGCGCGCTCAAGCCGCAAGTGCTCGACGGCATGAACGACCTGGACTATGGCGCATGGCAATGGAAGACGCACGACGACGTGCGCGCCGAGGACCCGCAGCGCTACGCCTTGTGGAAAACGGCGCCGCAGTGGGTGCGTTTTCCCGCTGGCGAATCGTTGCAGGATCTGGCGCTACGCACCGCCGACGGTCTTCGCACCCTGCTGCAACGTCATGCCGGCGACACCGTGGTGCTGGTGGGACACGACAGCGTCAACCGCGCGCTGCTGTTGCACGCCCTGGACCTGCCGTTGTCGGCCTACTGGCGCATCACCCAGCAGCCGTGCTGCCTGAACGTGTTCGACCTCGACGCGCACGGCCGGGTGACGCTGCACCGTGTCAACGACACAACCCCATGCAGTTGCCTGCCCGCCGGTCGTCGTCGTCCGGCAGGAGCCGTCGCGCCTGCGGTTCATCGTCCGGTTCATCGTCCGGTTTGTCGTCGTTTGCCGCCATCTGAAAGGAACCCAGCATGTCGTCCATTCCCTCGTCACTCCTCGGCCAGGTCGATGCCCGTCTTGCTCACCTTCCCGTGCCGTGCAGCGTGGTCTTGCCCGGCGGCCAGCGCGTCGGACCGAGCAACGCGCAGGTTGAAATGCGACTGCGCGACAAGCGCGCGCTATGGCACATCACCACCGGCCAGATCGGCAAACTGGCTGAAGACTACGTCGAAGGCCTGGTGGACATCCTGGGCAATCTGCGCGACCTCATGCGCATCGCCCCGGCGCTGCTCGACGACGACCCACGCAAGGAGCCGGCTTCCGCCGTCGCGCGGCTGTGGCATGGTTTGCGCCGCACGCTGTGGGAACACACCCACCACAGCCGCGAAAAAGACGCCGCGCAAATCCAGCATCACTACGACGTGTCCGACGACTTCTACGCCCTGTGGCTCGATCCGCGGCGGGTGTATTCGTGCGCCTATTTCGCCGAACCGTCGATGACTCTGGCGCAGGCGCAGGAAGCCAAGCTCGACCATATCTGCACCAAGCTGATGCTCAAACCCGGCGAGCGCTTCATCGACATCGGCGCGGGCTGGGGCGGTTTGCTGCTGTGGGCCGCCGAGCATTACGGCGTCGACGCCACCGGCATCACCCTGTCGAAGAACCAGTACAACTACGTCAACAAACTGATCGTCGACAAGGGGCTGCAGGGCAGGGTGCGCATGCTGCTGCAGGATTACCGCGACGTGGACGAATCGCAGCCCTTCGACAAAGTGGCTTCGGTCGGTATGTGCGAGCACGTCGGCCGGCCCAACCTGCCGCTGTATTTCAGCAAAATCCGCCGCCTGCTCAAGCCGGGCGGACTGGTGATGAACCACGGTATCACCGCTGGCGGGGTGGACAACAGCCAGCTCGCCGGCGGCATGGGGGACTTCATCGAAAAATACATTTTCCCCGGTGGCCAGCTGGTGCATGTGAGCGTGATGGCCGACACCATGACGCGCGGCGGGCTGGAACCGCTGGACATGGAGTGCCTGCGCCCGCACTACGCCAAAACGCTGTGGTATTGGGTCGATGCCCTGGAGGCCCACATCGACGAGGCGCGCAAGGTGCTGGGCGACAAGGCGGAAAAAACGCTGCGTGCCTACCGGCTGTACCTCGCCGGCTCGGCCATGGGATTCGAGCAGGGGTGGATTTCCCTGCCGCGTCGTCGCGCACATCGAGGGAGAGATCGCTGCGGCGCTCGCAGGTCACGAAGTGGACGACCAGGCGGCACTCGACGCCGCGCTGATTTCACTCGACGGCACGCCGGACAAATCACGGCTGGGAGCCAACGCACTGCTGGCGGTGAGCATGGCGGCCAGCCGCGCCTGCGCCCGCCAGCAGCGCAGGCCGCTGCACCGCGTGCTCGGCGACCCACCGGCCTACCGGTTGCCCATGCCGATGTTCAACGTGCTCAACGGGGGACTGCATGCTCCGGCCAGCAGCATGGATTTCCAGGAATTCATGCTCGTGCCCGTCGGGGCGCCGAGTTTCCGCGAGGCCGTGCGCTACGCCACGGAAACGTACCATGCGATCCGCCAGTTGCTGCAGTCGCTCGGGCATTCGATCGCCGTAGGCGATGAAGGCGGATTCTCGCCCAAGCTCATGGGCGGCAACCAGGCTGCGTGCGAATTGATGGTGCGCGGCATCGAGCGCGCCGGCTACCGGCCCGGGGAGGACCTGGCCATCGCCCTGGATCCTGCCGCATCGGCGTTGCACAAAAACGGCCGCTACCAGCTGCTGCGTTCGGGAAACCAGCTGCTCGACGCGCGGGACATGGTCGAGCTTTACCGCAGCTGGGTCAGCGCGTTTCCGATCGTGTCGATCGAGGACAGTCACGCCGAAGACGACTGGGACGGATTCGTCACCATGACGCGGCAGCTCGGCCACAGCATCCAGATCGTCGGCGACGACATCTTCGTCACCAACACCCGTTTGATCCGGCATGGCATCGACCTTGGCGCGGCGAATGCGGCGCTGATCAAGCCCAATCAGATCGGCACGGTCAGCGAGACCCTCGCCGCGGTGCGCCTGTGTCAGACGGCTGGCTGGGCCGCGGTGATTTCGCACCGCAGCGGCGAGACCGAAGACGCTTACATCGCCGATCTCGCCGTCGCCACCGGGGCAGGGCAAATCAAAGCCGGCGCCCCGGCACGCAGCGAACGGCTGGCGAAATACAACCGGTTGATCGAAATCGAGGCCGAACTGGGCGACCGCGCCGAGTTCATCAACCCGTACCGCACAGTGTGAACGATTCCGCCCCGACATCCCCTGCGGCGCCCCAGGCATCCGGCAGCGCGCCCGCGACGTTTTACAGCATCGTCTACCCCTCGGCGCAGCACGAGGCGGCGGCAGTGCCGCAGGATCTGGCTGCGGTGTTCCACGACCTGTTCCTGCAGTCGATTTTCGACACCGTGTACGCCAGCTTTCTGCCACGCGAGCAGCCGGCGTATTTCGTTGCCAGCCGCAGCGACGATGAGGCGCCGTACCGCGCCGAAGTGCTGCAAATCCTGCAAAACCTGTTTCGCACCCCGCTGCAGGACCTCGACGTCGTGCGCTACCGCCAGGACGCACTGCGCGACCTGCAGCAGACGGCGCTGCTGCGCGCCGTCCAGCGCTTCCAGCAGGCGCTGCGCGACATGCGCGAGCAACTGCGCCGAGCGGACAAGGCATACAACGTCATCGAAGGCCAGCGCTGGTTCGTCGATGCCGTACTCACCTACGGCCACGCGCTGCAGGCGCTGCATCAGGCGCTCGATGCCGCCGACGTGCACTCGCAGGCCTGGCTGGCGGTGCGTGCGCATCTGGCGCAGTTGCTCGACGCCCAGGCGCAGCGCCTGCGCATGCAGCAGGCGCAGGCGCTGGTCGATGACCTCGGACGCCTGCGCTACGCCGTGCGCATCGATGGCACCACCGTGACCGTGCTGCAGGATCCCGGTGAACCCGACTACACCGCGATCATCGCCGACACTTTCGCCCGTTTCCGTCAGGGCGAGGTGAAGGACTACCGCACGCAGTTTGCCGCAAGCTCCGGGCTGAACCACGTCGAAGGCCAGATTCTCGACCGCGTCGCCTTGCTCTTTCCCGAGGTGTTCGCCCGTCTGGCGCAGTTCCGCCGCGAGCAGGACGGGTTTGCCGAGGAGCGGGTACTGCGGCTGGACCGCGAGCTGGCGTGGTATGTGTCATGGCTCGACGCCACCCAGCGCCTGACGCGCGCCGGGTTGCCGGTGTGCTTTCCCCGGCTGACCACGCAGCAGGGGCAGATCGACGCCCGCGACGCTTACGACATGGCGCTGGCACGCCAGCGCATCGACGCGCAGCAGCCGGTCGTGCTCAATGACTTCGCCCTGCTCGGGCAGGAACGCATGATCGTCGTCACCGGCCCGAACCACGGCGGCAAAACCACGCTGGCGCGCACCTTCGGGCAATTGCACCATCTGGCCGCGCTGGGGCTGTCGGTGGCCGCACGCAGCGCCAGCCTGCTGCTGTTCGACCGCCTATTCACCCACTTCGAACGGGTCGAGGACATTCACAACCAGCGCGGCAAACTGCAGGACGATCTGGTCCGCATGCACCGGATTTTGCAGCTCGCCACCGATCGCAGCGTAGTGCTGATGAACGAGATTTTTTCTTCCACCACGCTCGATGACGCGCTGTGGTTGGCGCGACGCATCATGCAGCGACTGTCGGAAATCGGCGCGGCCTGCGTGTTCGTGACGTTTCTCGACGAACTCGCCGCCTTCGATGCGCACACCGTGAGCATGGTTGGCACGGTCGATGCGGACGATCCGACCATCCGCACCTTCAAAGTGGTGCGCCGCGCCGCGGACGGCAAATCGTACGCCCTGGCACTGGCGCGCAAATTCGGCGTGACCCGCGAACAACTGCTCGAGCGCATTCCCGCATGAAGGCGCATCTGCTGTTTCCCGACCGCGACTACGACGCCAGGCTGCCCGCCCCGCCGCAATGGCCGGACGTGGCGCAGGATCTGGAAGTGCAAACCCTGCTCGCTGCCATGGCGCAGGACGATCCCTTCCTGCTCGACGTCAGCGCTCACGTCCTCATGGCCGCCTGCGGCACCGCCGATGCCGAAGTCGTCGCCCACCGTCAGGGCGCGCTACGCGACGTCCTCGACCATCCCGAACAGATCAGGGCGTTGTATGCCCTGGTGGTCGAAGCCATCGACAGCCGCAAAAAGCATTTGTTCGGCCTGGGGTTGTTCGGCCGCTATCCGAGTTTCAACCTGCGCGGCGCGGTAGAGCTGCTGCAGACCTTCGTGCAGTTTTTGCAGCGGCTGCGGCAGCAGGCCGACGCGCTTGCCGGCAGCTTCCGTTCGACGGCGTTCAGCACCCTGTTCGCCAGCCTGCAGCGTGACATCAGCGATGCCTATTTCGACACGGTGCAAAGCCACCTGGAAACGCTGCGCTTTCGTCACGGCGTGCTGTTGACCGCCGGGTTGGGCGCGGGCAATGCCGCCCGCGATTACGTGCTGCACGCCGACGCGACCGAGCGCCCGGGCTGGCTGGCGCGACTGCTGCACAAGGCGCCGCCCGAGTTCACCTTTCGCCTGCCGGACCGCGACGAAGCAGGAGCGCAGGCCTTGTCGGAACTGGTCGACCGCGGGCTGAACGACGTCGCCAACGCCATGGCGCAGGCTACCGACCACGTGCTGAGCTTTTTCGAACTGTTGCGCGCCGAACTCGGTTTTTATGTCGCCTGTCTCAATCTGTACCAGCGTCTGGCCGCCTTGGGCGTCGGCCTGTGTCTGCCGGCGTTCGAACGCAGCGGAAGCTGGCGCCTGAGCGCCGAAGAACTGGTCGATCCGACCCTGGCGCTGACGCTGCAGCGCGCCCCGGTGGGCAACAGCGTGCAGGCCGACGGCAAGACCCTGGTTGCCGTCACCGGGGCAAACCAGGGCGGCAAGTCGACTTTTTTGCGTTCCGTCGGCGTGGCGCAGCTGATGCTGCACGCGGGCATGTTCGTCGCCGCCCCCAGCTACAGCGGCGAGCTGGCCAGCGGTGTGTTCACCCACTACAAACGCGAGGAAGACGCCGCGATGCAGGGCGGAAAACTCGACGAGGAGCTCGCCCGCATGCGCGACCTGGCTGCCGGGTTGCGGCCTGGCGCGTTGTTTTTGTCGAACGAGTCGTTTGCCTCGACCAACGAGCGCGAAGGGTCTGAATTGTTGCTGCAGGTGGTCGACGCGCTGCGCCAGAGGGCGATCAAGGTGGTGCTGGTCACGCATCTGTTCGACGCCGCCCGCCGCATGGGCGCCGAAGAGGGCGGCAAGGCGCTGATGCTGCGCGCCGAACGCCGCGACGACGGCAGCCGCAGCTTCCGCCTGGTCGCCGGCGCCGCGCTGCAGACCAGCTTTGGAGCGGATTTGTACGCGCAGGTGTTCGGCGCCTAATAGGCCGTTGAAATACGTCGCGGGGATGGCCGAATGCAAGGCGCACGCAGCGCAGCGACCGAGACAGATCAGACCGATCGGCGAGGCAGCGAGCACCGCCCAACGCAGCAGACGGCCCACCACAGCAGTTTTTCAACCGCCCGCCAAAGGCGGCAGCCAGGCTTTACCGCAGCCCGGCAACGAAGACCGCCACCGCCATCGCCGCCATCACCAGGACGAACAGGCGCAACAGCCAGAAGCCGACGTTCCACGTGGCGGACAACGCCATGCGCGGCAGCGGTTTGGCGGTGTTGACCACGAGCTGATCGGGCTCCAGGCCGTCGATCAGCTCGGCATCGTCGTGCGCTTCGGTGCGGTAGGGCGGCGGAGCGGTCATGGTCAAAAATGAAAGCAGAGCGGCGCAGCCGGCAACCGCGGCGATTGCCGTGCCCACGGCGGTATCCAGACGGCCCTCGCCGATGTCGCGCGGTGTCAGTCCCTTGTCCACCGTGGCGCTTTGCTGGAAAAACAGCATCCACGGCGTGACCGTGGCGCCAATGTTCGAGGCGACGAGCAGCAGAAACTGCGGCAGCGAGTCCACGCCCAGCGGCGACCAGGTCAGCAGCGCATGGCCGATCGCCACGGGTGATGGTTTGGCCAGGACGGCGACGACGACGAACAGCAGATTGAACACTGCCAGGCTCATGCTGATGCGCTCCCAGCGCGAGTACCGGCTGCCCAGGGCGCTGACGATGACCAGCCCGACGGCAAAGCCCACGGCCACGGGCGTGGAGATGCCGAAGTGGGCCATGCCGACGCGGATGGCAATGATCTCGGTGATCAGGGTGATGAGGTTGGTGATGACGAGGTCGCCCACCGTCAGCCAGCCCCAGAACGCACCAAAGCGCTGAAAGATGAGCTCGCCGTAGCCGCGGTGCGTCACCGCGCCCAGGCGCATGCCCATTTCCTGCACGAAATAGGCCGCGGCAAAGGTCAGCACGATGAACGGCAGAAAAAAGCCGATGCCGTAGCTCGCCCCGGTGGCGGCGTACGACAGCATGCTCGGGCCATCGTTTTCACCCAGCATGACGAGCACGCCCGGGCCGAGCAGCAGCCACACCAGCAGGCCTTTGCGCCCGGTCTGGCGTGCGGCGAGCACGCGCCGGCGGTCGAGCGCACGATCGCGATCTTCGGCGGACAGGACGACGTCGGAGGCGGGCACGGCGCTGTTCAGCTCGGCGGTGTGGCGGTCTGGCGCAGCATCGCAGCCGCACGGGTGCGCACGGCATGCGCGGCGTGTTCGGTTGCCAGCCGCTGCAGCGCCGCCTGGCGCGCTGGCCCGTCGGGCATGCGTTGCAGGCTGTGCAGGATTTCCAGGCCTTCGATGACGTCGCCGTCGTGCTCCAACGCGCAATCGGTCAGCGCAGAGATGGTTTTGGGGTCGGCCTGCATGCCCAGCGCGATGATCGCCCCCATGCGGGTTTCGCTCAACGGGTGGTGCAGCGCGTGGATCAGCCGGTCCTGGTACGGCGTGCGCCGGGCGTAGTCATCCAGATTGGTGCCGCAGTCCGGGCAGACCGTGGTGCCCGCGGGGATTTGCGCAAAGCACCAGGTGCAGTAGTGGACCTGACTCGCTTCGCCCATACCGCCCCCAGGCTCAGATCAGGCGTCGGTCGGTGACGTCGAAATAATGCCGGGCATGGGCCACGAGCTGGTTGTTCGACGGATGATCGACCGTTTCCACGGCGATGACCCGGTCGAACACCGCCGGGTCGTGCCGCTGCAGGTGTTTGAGCAGCCAGAGCTTGGCCTGCCCGGGGCCGGTGACGAGGATTTCATGCGCCTCGCGCAGCGACTCGGCCACGGCATGGTAGAAGTGCTGGTCTTCAGCCACCTTGCCGGCGCCGATGGTGTTGGCCTTGTGGTGCAGATGCTGGTGTGGATGCGGCGCGTGCACGATCGATTCGCGCACATGCTCGGGGTCGACGAAAAACACATGGGCCTCGTTGTGGTCGATCCACACGGCGGCGTGTTTGGACGGATTCATCGTGAAAAACACATCAGGTGCGCGCTGCTGCGCGCGTGTCGAAAAAAGCGGCCCGATGCAGCACATCGGGCCGCAAGGACGGAATCATCAGGTCGGTTTTTAGTTGCACCCGCACTGCGCGGTCCAGTACACGATATGCCCTGGCGGCACCATGTCCTGGATGCGCGGCAGCACCGCGTCGACGACCTCCGGCTCGTCGAAAAACTCCAAAACCAGCGGCAAATGCACGTTCAGCCGCAGCAGATCGTCGGCATGCACTTCACCTTTGCTGCCGAAACCGGCAACCCCGCGGAACACGGTGACACCGTGCACTTTGTGCTGCTCGTGCAGCAACTTGAAAATTGACCGCATCAGATCGTGGCCGTCGATCTTGTCGCCTTCCTTGATATAGATGCGAACCATGGTGACCGTTTTGGCGCTCATGTCGAGACTCCCATATTGCGAGACAGGAAGGCGCCAAAGATGGCTGCGGCAATCGACAGCACGACCGAGGCGCCGATATACAGGCCGGCTTTGACCATTTCGCCGTTTTCGATCAGGTTGAGCGATTCGAGCGAAAAGGTGGAAAACGTGGTGTAGGCCCCGAGCCCACCGGTAAGGATGCCGGTGCGCAGTTCCGGGCTGAGGTTGATGCGCTCAAGGGTTTCAAAAAACAGAAAACCCATGAGAAACGACCCCAGCACATTGATCGACAGGGTGGCAAAAGGAAACGAACGGCCCAGCACGCCCTGAACCACGAGCGTCTGGCCATAGCGGGCAAATGCCCCGATGATGGCAAAAAAAGCAATGAAAACGTAAGTCATGCGAAAACGATCCTGAGTGACAGACAATCGGCCGGACCGCCAGGCGGCGGATACAGAGGGGCGAAATACGGTACGGGGCGTCTCCTTTATGCGCAGAATTTCAGCAGTTCAGCTCGGGCTCCAAACCAGCGCCAGGCCGAAAATCAACACCAGCAGCACGCCGATATACGCCAGATAGGCATTCATCAGTCCGTTCTGCAAAAACCGCAGCTGACGCGCCAGCCAGCGCACGGCGTGCACCGCCGGATTGAACAGCAGGGGGCCGAACACCGGCGCCTGCGAGTAATCGAACTGCAATTCTTTCAGGAAATAGGGCTTGCCCTCGAACTGGCGCGACACGGCGTTTCGCGGGCGGTAGACGAAGTTGTAGAACACGCGTAGCGCGTTGGAAAAAGACAGCGCCGTGGTCGCTCCGGCGTGCGCGGCATAGTCTTCGCCCCCGCACCACAGCGGCGCACGGCGCACGGCAAAACGCCGTTTTCCCCACAACAACGCCAACGGCAGGACTGCCAGCAGCGGCACGGCAATCACCAGCATCGCCGGCGAGATGAAGGCAAACCCGGCGGACAACGGCACCAGCAGCCAGTGATGCGTCATCAGCGGCTGCGGCGTCGGAGGTGAGAAACAGCGTGCCTTTGGCCAGGCTGTGCCCCATCAAATGCAGCATGCCAACCGTCCACGCCAGGCTGGAGAGAGTGTCCTCGCCGCTGGCGCGGAACACCAGCGCGGCGCCGAGTGCGGTGACGGCAACCCCGGCGTTTTCCGCCGAGGAAAACGCCAGCAGCCGCCGCCAGTCGCTTTGCTGGAAGGCATAGAGAATGGCGAGGATGGCAGTGAACACACCGGCAACGAGCACGACCACGCCGAACGCCGCCAGCCAAGAAGGCGCCCCCATCCACTGCAGCAACGCGCGGCCCAGTGCAAAGTACGCGGCGTTCATGACGATGCCAGACATCAGCGCGCCACTGGCACCGCTGCCGCTGCCGTAGGCGCCCGGGTACCACTCGTAAAACGGCAGCAGGCCGAGCTTGGCGCCAAAGCCCACCAGCCACAGCAGCCCGAGGAAGAACGCGCTGGCCACGCCCCACTGCATCCACTGCAGCGCATAGGTGCCGAATGCCAGGCTCTGTCCGAGCATGAGCACGGCAAGCAGCAGGGCCACGCCGCCGACTTCCAGCAGCGCGAGCATGAACAGATTGTCGTGCCCGGCCTGGGCGCTGCGGTGATCGGACAGCAGCATCAGCGCCCCGCCAAACCCCATCACTTCCCAGGCGATGAGAAAACTCGCCCCATCCTGCAGACCGTAAACCCCCAGCGCGCCGAGCAGGGACAGGGCAGCGCCTGCCGCCCAGCCGCGTCCGCGGGCGGTGCCGCCGAGCAGCCCGGCAAAAAACGCCGGCAGCAGTGCGGGCAGCATCAGCCACAGTGCTGCCGCATCGGGGTGGAACACCACGGGACTGTCGCCCAGCAGCAGCACGGTCTGGTTCGCTCCTCCTGCGGGCAAGCCCCACAGCGCGCCCACTGCAGCCAGCGCGCAGCCCAGCGCCAGCAGGTAGCGCGGCAGCGCCGTGCCGACGAATAAGTCGAACAGCAGAGCGAGTAACCAGGACGCCGCGGCCAGGCCGAAAACCCCCAGGGCGATGGCATCAGGCGTGTTCATAAACTCCTCCATGCACCCGTTGCGCCCGCTGCCGCAGCAGCAGGAGCAGCGCCTCGATCAGCGCGGCAGGGTTGGGCGGGCAGCCGGGAAGCCAGACGTCCACCGGCAGAATGCCGTCGAGCCCTTGGTGGCAGGCATAGCCGCCGCCGTTGGTGCCGCCGCCGGTGGCGCAGGTCCCGGCGGCCATCACCCAGCGCGGCTGCGGCATGGCCTCGTACGTGCGCAGCAAGGGCTCGCGCATCGCCGCAGTCACTGGGCCGGTCACCAGCAGCAGGTCGGCAAAACGTGGCGACGGGGTAAAAAAAATGCCCAGGCGATGCAGGTTGTAGAAGGGGTTGAGCAGGGCCTGGAGTTCGCTTTCGCAGCCATTGCACGAGCCGGCATCGACATGCCGGATGTGCAGGCTGCGGCCAAAGGCCTTGATCTCGGCGGCAAGCGCGGTGGCGTCGGCCGAGTTGTCGGCCGGTTGCGGCGCGGCGGGGACACGCCCGGGGTTGAGCAGATCGGCCTTGTCACGCACGGCGAATGCCCAGTCGTGGCTGACGCTGAACGCGCCTTCGGGGCAGACTTCGGTGCAGAGTTGGCAGCCTACGCAGCGTGCGTAGTCGAGCTGCACGCCACCGTCGCGCAGCGTGATGGCCGACGCCGGGCAGGCGGCGGCGCAATCGCTGCATCCACTGTCGCTGGCGACACAGCGCGCCGCGTCCAGCCGCGGCAAACCGAGCACGCCATCCTGACCGTCGTCCCCGGGACGCTGCGGCCAGGCGGTAGTGGCGCGGCCTTTGTGCCAGCCCAACCAGGTCCATACCGGCATGGTCGCTCTCCTTTACCTGTCGGCACCGGCGATGGACAGGCCGAAGCTGGCTTCGTTGATGGCGTAATCCATCATGTTGCTGTCCTCCACGGTGAACGGGAACACCCGCCAGTTGGAAAACGACGGGTCTTTGATTTTGACGCGGCTCAGGCGGCTGCGGTCAGCGCTGAGGTGCACGGCGTAGAGCAGGCCGCCGCGCGTGGCCTCCACCCAGCCCAGGCCTTCTCCCTGCGGGTCGGGTTCTTCCATCGGCTCGAAACGCAGCACCTCTCCCGGCTTGGTGCGGCCGATGGTCTGGCGGATGATGGCCAGCGATTCATGGATTTCCTCCATGCGCACCAGCGAGCGCGCGTGCGCGTCCCCGGCCTGCTGCACCGGCACGGAAAAACGCACTTTTTCGTAATTGGCGTAGGGATGATCGCGCCGCAGATCGCGGTCCAGATCGCTGGCCCGCTCGATCGGGCCGGTTGCCCCCTGGTCGAATGCGACTTGCCGGGGCAGCGTCCCGGTGGTCATCAGCCGGTCGAGATGGCTGCGGGTGTTTTCCAGCCGCAGCAGGTAACTGTCGATGTCGGCGGTGATGGCGTCCAGCGCCTTGTCCAGCCCGCTGATGTCTAGATCGCGGCGCAGCCCGCCAGGGGTGATGAGACCGCGCAGAAAGCGGCTGCCGGTGAGCCGGGCGTTGATTTGTTTGACCCGCTCTTCGAGCAAATGCCCTTCGGCCTCGGCAACTTTGAGCGTGGTCGTTTTCGCCAGATGGCCGAGGTAGTGCAGATGGTTGTACAGCCGTTCTAGTTCCGCGAGGATGACGCGCAGATACCGCGCGCGCGGTGGCGCCCGCCAGCCCATGGCGCCTTCGACCGCCTGCGCGTAAGCCAGCGCGTGCGCCACCGAATCGATGCCGCTGACGCGTTCGGCAAGCACGGCGCCGGCGCGCAGGGTCTGGCCTTCGAACCGCGACTCCATCGCGCGGTGCTTGTAAAACAGCCGCGGGTGGTAGTGCAAAATGCCTTCGCCGATGTAGAAAAACAGAAACTGCGCGGATTCGACGATGTCGGCCTCCCTGCGGCGGCGTCGCCGCGAGCAGGACGCACACCAGGATGAAATCGATGATGGCTGCCGCCAGGTTGAGCCCTTCGGCCACGCGCGCGTGACGCGACATCCAGCTGCCGGCCATGGCCACCGCGGTGACTGCCCAGATGGTGTAGAGCACGTTCCAGATCATGGCGTCATCCCACCAGGCGAGTGAGGTCGCGGCTGCTGGTCGTGCCCACTTCCTTGTGCAGGAAGCGGATGAGCATGCCGAAGGTCGAGACGATGATCAACAGGTCGAACAGGATGACCAGTTCGAGCAGCAGCGGCATGCCGGGCACGAGGATTTGCGAGCCGAGAAAAATGCCGTTTTCGATCACCAGCAGGCCGAGAATCGAACTCACCGCCTCGGCGCGCAGCACCAGCATCAAAAATCCGATGAGCTTGAGGCTGAACATCGCCGTGAGCGCGAGCACGGCGATGTTGTCCACCAGATTCATGCGCACCCCGAGTTTTTCCGCCAGCGCGTAAGAAAACAGCACGAGAAAGCCGCCGAGCACCAAGCTGGAAGACGGCTGCAGCAAGGGGGTGAACTCGCGGTTTTGCTTCAGGTCGTTGACGATGCGCAGCAGCAGGTAGGGCAGCAGGCTGCCGCGAAACAGCGCGGTGAGCGCAGCGATGAACACCAGCTCGGGGTAATGGCCGGCGATGCCGATGGATGCCGACAGCGCGGCGATGACCCACGATTCGGCGGCGAACGCCAGCACGTGGTTCTTGATCCAGTGCGAGCCGAGCATGACGAAGGCGAGAATCAGCGCAATGATGGTCAGCAGGCTGAACACCGAGGCCTGCACGCCGCCGAGATGGAAAATCAGCATGGCCGTCGACTCCTCACACCTGCCGGGCGACGATGGCGAGAATGGCCATCAGAAACGACAGCGCCAGCGGCTCCTGGTAACGGTAGAAGCGCAAGCGCGACTGCGCGGTATCGACGAACACCATCACCAGCCCGAGCGCGAACCACTTGAGCACCAGCGCGACGGTGGCACCGATCATGCCCAGGAGCGTGCCCTGCGTAGACAGTCCCCAGGGAATGGTCAGCACGTTGAGGAAAATGGTGTACAGGATGGCCTGTTTCATCCATGACGCCCATTTCAGCAGCGCCAGCAGCGGGCCGGAGTATTCGAGAATGCGCGCTTCGCCGATCATGTAGATTTCATAATGGATCGACGAGTGGATCGGCAGCCGCTCGGTTTCGACGGTGAGCAGAATGAAAAACGCCGAGACCAGGAACAGGTGCGCCGGACTCCAGAACACCGCCGGGCTGGACACCAGCAGGTGGTTGACGACGAACGGCAGCATGGCCTGTGCGAGCAGGGTGATGCCGACGAACACCATGATCAGCGTCGGCTCGGCCAGGATGGCGAGCATGGCCTCGCGGCTCGAACCCAGGCCGCCATACGGATGACCGCTGTCGAGCCCGGCCAGCAGGATGGCAAAGCCGCCCAGGGTGAGAATCAGGCCACCGCCGAGAATGTCGCCCATGTCGGACAGCGGCAGCGGATAGTCGGTGAGCACCGGGATGAGAATCGGCACCGTGAGCATGCAGGCAAAAGCCACCACCGGTGCCGCCCAGAAAATCCACGATGCGGTCTGCGGCACCACGATTTCCTTGCGGAACCACTTGGCCAGATCGCGGTAGGGCTGGAACACGCTCGGTCCCTGACCCCGCTGCACCTTTTCCTCGACGGTGGCGATGAACCCGTGCAGCAGGGGGGACAGCAGCACGATGGCCAGAACCTGGCACACTTGCTGCAAGACGACGTCACCGCGCATGGCTCTCCTCCCTGTCAAACGATGCAAACCCATCCGTCGGTTTGCGGCAGGTAGGAGTCATCAGCTTGGGGGCGGCCCCGGCGCGGTTGTGGCGAACTCCATCGCCTTTTTGTTGCTGCCAGTCTAGGAGGCGCGCACGCGACGGGTCAAGCTGACATCCGTATCGAACTGCAAACCGCATGACCAGACTTTACCAAGGGTTTATGGCGCAATGCACCGTCACAACTGCGCCACTGGCAATTGCGCAGCGTAAAGACTACAACCCGTTCAACGCGTTTTCGGAGACTGCCCATGTCCACCCCCACCCCGCCCGTATCTCCCGCAGAAGACGGCCTGCGCATCGAAACCGATTCCTTCGGTCCGATCGGCGTACCGCAACAGCACCTGTGGGGAGCGCAGACGCAGCGCTCGCTGCAGCACTTTGCCATTTCCACGGAAAAAATGCCGTGGGAGCTCATCCGCGCACTCGCCCTGGTCAAACGCGCCTGCGCCGCGGCCAACGCCGAACTGGGCAAACTGGACCTGCGTGTGGCGCAGGCCATCGTCGATGCCGCCGACGAGGTCATCGCCGGGCGTCACCCCGAGGAGTTTCCGCTGGCGGTGTGGCAGACCGGCTCGGGCACGCAGACGAATATGAACATGAACGAAGTCCTGGCCAACCGTGCCTCGGTGCTGCTCGGCGGCGGCATGGGGCAGGCGCGCAGCGTGCATCCGAACGACCAGGTGAACATGGGCCAGTCGTCGAACGATATTTTCCCCACGGCGATGCATGTGGCCGCAGCGGTGCAAACGGTGCAGCATCTGCTGCCGGCGCTGATCCACCTGCGCGCGACCCTGCAGAGCAAGGCCGAGGCGTTCGACGACATTGTCAAAATCGGCCGCACGCATTTGCAGGACGCCACGCCGCTGACCCTGGGGCAGGAGTTTTCCGGCTATGTCGCGCAACTCGACCTGTGCCGACGGGCGATCGATGCCGCGCTCGGCCCGGTCTACGCCTTGGCGGTGGGAGGCACGGCGGTAGGCACAGGGTTGAACACCCACCCGTCATTCGGCGTGCGCGTGGCCACGGAGCTGGCACGGCAGACCGGGCTGCCGTTCATCAGCGCCGACAACAAATTCGCCGCGCTCGCCGGGCACGAGGCGCTGGCGTTTCTCCACGGCGCGCTCAAGACGCTGGCGGCGGCATTGATGAAAATCGCCAACGACATCCGCTGGCTCGCGTCCGGGCCGCGCAGCGGTCTGGGCGAAATCCGCATCCCGGAAAACGAGCCCGGCAGCTCGATCATGCCGGGCAAGGTCAACCCGACGCAATGTGAAGCGCTGACCATGGTGTGCGCGCAGGTGATGGGCAACGACGTTGCCGTGAACATCGGCGCGGCCTCGGGCAATTTCGAGCTCAATGTGTTCAAGCCGCTGATTGCGCACAATGTGCTGCAGAGCCTGCGGCTGTTGGCCGATGCCATGGCGAGTTTCGACCACCACCTCGCCCGTGGCATCGAGCCCGACCGCAGCCGCATCGCCGAGTTGATGCAGCGCTCGCTGATGCTGGTGACGGCGCTGTCGCCGCACATCGGCTACGACCGTGCCGCGGCGATCGCCAAGAGCGCACATCACCACGGCACCACGCTGCGCGAGGCCGCGCTGGCTTCCGGCTGGGTCAGCGCCGAGGATTTCGACCGCTGGGTGCGGCCGCAGGACATGGTGCGCGCCGGCGGCTGAGCGCCGCAAGTCAGTCGGCACGCAGCAGCAGCGATCGCAGCCCGCGGTACGCCGGGTTGTCGAACCAGCACGGCGCGGCATCGGCCAGGCGCAGGCGCGGCCAGCGCTGCAGCAGGCGGCGCAGCACGATCTCGGCTTCCAGCCGCGTCAGCGCCGCCCCCAGGCAGGCGTGAATCCCCGAACCGAAGGCCAGGCTACCCGGGTCGGCGCGTAACACGTCGAGCCGGTCGGGGTGGGCATGCCGTGCCGGGTCGCGGTTGGCCGCGCCCAGGAGCAGCAGCACCAGATCACCGCGCTGCAGCGTCTGTCCGTGCAGTTGCAACGCCGTGGTCACCCGCCGCCCGGTGTATTGCACCGGGCTGTCGAAACGTAGCAGTTCGCGCACCGCGCCGGGGATGCGTTCAGGCGCGTCGCGCAGCAATTCCCATTGCTGGGGGTGGCTGAGCAGGGCGAGCAGCCCGTTGCCGAGCAGGTTGCGCGTGGTTTCGTGACCGGCGAACAGCAGCATGGCGCATTGCGCCAGGCATTCGGCATCGTCCCGGAACGCGCCGCGCTCGCGCGCCTGCAGCAACTGCGCCACCAGGCCGCCGGCGCACTGCGGCCCGTCGGCGTGCAGTTGCGCTGCGAAGTGACGCGTCATGCCCAGCAGGCTGCTTTGCGCACGCAGCGCCAGGGCGCGCGTGGGCTGCGGCGCGCCGATGAACGCGGCAAGGTCGTCCGACCAGCGCATGACGTCGTCGCGCGGCGCGGTGTCGATGCCCAGCACCAGCGAGATGACCTGCACCGGCAGCGGCCGGGCAATCCGGGCGATGGCATCGAACGGTTCGCGTGGGTCGATGGCGTCGAGCAGCGCGTCGGCCAGCGCCTCGATGCGAGGCCGCAGCCGCTGCAGGGCGTCGGGGCGAAACGCCGCCTGCAGCAGGGCGCGGACCCGGGTGTGGTCGGGCGCGTCGAGAAACAGCAGGGCGCGGGCGAACAACTGCTGAAACCCGGCGAGTTCGCCGCGCTGCGATTGCGCCGCGTTGACCCAGCCGCTGGTGCGCCGTGCGGAAAACCGCGGGTCGCGCAACACCGCCTCGACGTCGGCATGTCGCGTCAGCAGCCAGGCGCCGCCAAAAAATTCCTCGCTCCAGTGCAGCGGCCCGGCTTCGCGCAGCGTTCGATACGCTGGGTATGGATCGGCGAAAAAAGCGGCATCGAGCAGCCGCGGCGCCAGTGTCGGCGTCATGCGTCGAACACCCGCTGCAGCGCGTCGTGGTGCAGGTGGGGCAGGATGCGCTGCGGCTGCGCGTCGTCCAGACGGGGAACGCACCCCAGTTCGGCCGCGCCGTACCGCCCGCCCAGCCAGGCGCGCAGCGTGGCCACGTTGTCTTGCAGCCACGGCATTGCCGGATCGACGGTGTTGGCCACCCAGCCCGCCAGCCGCAGTCCACGGGCCTCGATGCCCTGCGCCGTGAGCAGCGCATGGTTCAGGCAACCCAGCCGCATGCCGACGACCAGAACCACCGGCAGGCCGAGCGCCTGCGCCAGGTCGGCGGTATCGTGTTGCGCATCCAGCGGCACGACAAACCCGCCCACGCCCTCGACGACCAGGGCATCGGCACGCCGGGCCAACGCCTGCGCCGCGGCCAGCAGCGGGGGCAGAGCGATGCTGCGGCCTTCGAGCCGGGCGGCGATGTGCGGCGCACAGGCGGCGCGCAACTGGCAGGGACCGACGTCGTCTTCGCTCAGCGGCAGCGACGAGGCGCGCTGCAGGGCGAGCACATCGGTGTTCACCCAGCGGCCGCCGAGCGGTTCCATCCCGGCGGCCACGGGTTTGAGCCCGGCGCTGCGCCAGCCCTGCAGGCCGCACCAGTGCAGCAGCGCGGCGCTGAGCGCGGTTTTGCCCACACCGGTGTCGGTGCCGGTGACGAAACAACCGCGGCGGCAAGGCAACGCCGTCATCGCCACTCCTGCGCGATATGCCGCAACGCGGCGAGCAGGCGGTCGATGTCCTCGCTGCGATGCGCGGCGCTGAGGGTGATGCGCAGCCGCGACGTGCCTGCCGGCACGCTCGGCGGGCGGATGGCGGCAATCCACAGTCCCTGCGCCTCCAGCGCCGCCGACAAGGCGACGGCACGCTCGGCGTCGCCGACGATCAGCGGCTGAATCGCGGTATCGGAGTCGCCGAGCTGCCAGCCAAGGCCGGGGTGGGCGGCGAGCAGGGCACTCACCCCCTGACGCAGCCGCGCGATGTGCTGGCGCAGCAACGTCCGGCGGCGCGCGCCGTCTTCGCCAGCGATGAGTTCCAGGCTGGCCTGCGCGGCGTGGGCCAGAGCGGGCGGCGCCGCGGTGGTGAAAATGTACGGCCGTGCCGTCTGCACCAGCCAGTCGATGATGACGTCGTGCGCGGCGACGAACGCACCGCCCACGCCTGCCGCCTTGCCCAGCGTGCCCATCAAAATGAAGCGTTCGCTGCGCAGGCCGAAATGCGCCAGACTGCCCTGGCCGTGCGCGCCGAGGACGCCAAAGCCGTGCGCGTCGTCGAGGATCAGCCAGGCGTCATATCGTTCGGCCAGCGCGAGCAGGGCGGGCAGGTCGGCGAGGTCGCCGTCCATGCTGAACACCGTGTCGCTGACGATCAGCCGCAGCGGGTTGGTGCACGCCTGCAACTGCCGCTGCAGCGTGGCCAGATCACCATGCGGGTAGCGCTGCACGTCGGTGCGCGCGAGCAGGGCGCCGTCGATCAACGAGGCGTGGTTGAGGCGGTCGGAAAAAAGGGTCGCGCGCCGATCGGCCAGCGCCGTCAGCAGCGCCAGATTGGCCATATAGCCGGTGCAAAACGTCAGGACGCTGGCGCGGACGATGGCCGGCTGCATCCATTGCCCGAGCAGGTCTTCGAGCGCGGCATGGGCGCGCGAATGGCCGCTGACGAGGTGAGACGCCCCGCTGCCGGCGCCCCAGCGGCGCGCACCGTCGGCCAGCGCCTCAACGACCCGCGGGTGATTGGCCAGCCCGAGGTAGTCGTTGCTGCAAAAGCCGAGCAGGTCGCGCGGCTGCCCGCCGGCCGCGCCGTGGCTGACGCGCTGGCGTGGCGCGCAGGCCGTTTCCACCGTCCGCCGCTGCCGCTGCAGACCGGCAGCGGCACGCTCATGCAATCGCTGGGTCAGGTGATCGATCAGCACCGGAGTTTCCTTGCTGCAGGACGTCGTCGAGAGTGGCACGCAGGCGCTGACCCAGCCAATCGGCCAGCGCGGCATCGATGACGTAAGGTGGCATGAGATAGACCGTGCGGCCGATCGGGCGGATGAGCAGCCCGTGCTCGCGGCCGGCGGCGTGGAAACGCTCGGCAAAGCGCTCGCCGGCGATGTCTTCGCGCACGTCGAAGGCCCAGATCATGCCGAGATGCCGCCAATGCTCCAGGCGCGGGTCGGCGCGCAGCGGGGCGAGGGCGCGGTTGAGCCACTCGGCGCGGCGGCGGTTGGTGCCGAGCACGTCGTCCTGGTCGAAGCGGTCGAGCACGGCGAGCGCGGCGCGGCAGGCCAGGGCGTTGCCGGTGTATGAGTGCGAATGCAAAAAACCGCGGGCGATGTCGTCGTCGAGAAACGCGGCGTAAAGCGGCTGGCGCGACAGCACGACCGACAGCGGCAGATAGCCGCCGGTGATGCCCTTGGACAGGCATAGCAGATCAGGCCAGACCGGCGGCTGCTGCGGTAGCGCGGCCTGCTCGAACGCGAAGAACGTGCCGGTGCGGCCGCAGCCGACGGCGATTTCGTCGGCGATCAGCAGCACCTCGTACTCATCGCACAGCGCGCGGGCCTCGCGCAGATAGAGCGGGTGGTACATCGCCATGCCGGTGGCCGCCTGCACCAGAGGTTCGACGATGAGCGCGGCGATGCGCGATGCGTGCGACGCGAACAACGCGTGCAGATCGTCGATGGCCCGGCGCGCGACGTCGGCGGCGGTCTCCCCCGGTCGCGCCTGGCGCGCGTCGGGCGTGGCGACCTGGTGCACACGCAGCAGCAGCGGGTCGTAGGCGTCGCGAAACAGGGTGACGTCGGTGACTGCCAGCGCGCCGAGGGTTTCGCCGTGGTAGCTGCGTCGCAGGCAGACGAACTCCTGCTTCTGGCCCTGCCCACGGTTGCGCCAGTAGTGAAAACTCATTTTCAGCGCGATTTCCACCGCCGAGGCGCCATCGCTGGCGTAAAACGCGTGACCGAGCACGTCGCCGGTGCGTTGCGACAGGCGCTCGGCGAGTTCCACCGCCGGGGCATGCGTGCAGCCGGCGAGCATGACGTGCGGCAGACGGTCGAGTTGATCCTTGAGCGCGGCATTGATGCGCGCGTCGGCGTGGCCGAACAGATTGACCCACCACGAACTGTTGGCGTCGAAATAGCGCCGTCCCGACTCGTCGAACAGCCACGGGCCATCGCCGCGCACCATGCCCAGCGGCGGCACGTGCGCGGCGCGCTGCATTTGGGTGCAGGGATGCCAGACGGCTTGCAGACTGCGTTGGGCGAGAGTAGACGGCATGCGGCAACGACGTGGCAGCGGCCGTGCCCGCGCTGCAGCCCCCTCAGAAGGCAGTCAGAGGAGGGGAGGGCGCGGCCGCAAAGCCGCGCATCTTACACCGCAGGCTCAGCCGCCGAGGAAATGGCGGGCGTAGCGCGGGTTGACCTGGCTCAAGCGCAGCAGGACAGGGAAATCGGCGACGCCAAAATCCGGGTCCCACGCCGGAGCGCCGCAGACTTTGGCGCCGACGCGCAAATACCCCTTGAGCAAGGCGGGCGGCTCGACCGCAAGATCCTGGCGTAGATGGTGCACAGGCAGAGCCAGTCGCGGGTGCACGCGGTCTTCGATCGCTGCCAGATGCGTGCGTTGCAGCTGCGCCCACAGGCTGGCGACGGTGTGGCCGCCGCAGTGCATCGACATGCTGGCACAGCCGATGAGTGCATCCAGACCGTGGCGCTGCATATACCCGGCGATGCCGCTCCACAGCGCCAGGATGGCTGCGCCGTTGCGGTAGTCGCGGTGCACGCAGGAGCGCCCGATTTCGAGCAGCCGCGGTTTGAGGTGGTACAGCCGGGTGAGGTCGAACTCGGTTTCGGTGTAGAGCGTGCCCACGCGGCGCGCCTGGTGCGG
>Ga0078972_1007550_pt1 | contig 24049 bp, 17 predicted proteins | sample YelNatPaOPGAMG01_FD_67568 | JGI IMG/M metagenome (GOLD analysis project Ga0078972, IMG submission 67568) | Hot spring thermophilic microbial communities from Obsidian Pool, Yellowstone National Park, USA - OP-RAMG-01 (SPADES assembly) (version 2) | ecosystem: Environmental > Aquatic > Thermal...
ATACTGCTACTGCTTCTGCTATCAATAATCTAAGAACCAAGAATATCAGCATTCCTACTCTTACTACTCGCTCCTCCTATTACTTTAAAGCCAGAGTCATAAGGCTTATGCAAGCCCGTCTGATAGAGCTTGGCTATCTAAGAGGTAGACCCAATGGCATTCTAAACTCTGCTACCAAGAAAGCCCTTGCTCAGTTTAGAAAAGCGAACAACCTTCCTACTCCTAAACGAGGCATCATCATTGACCCTGCCACTGCTAATGCTTTAAACAAGAGGTAGAATGGCTTTTTTCGGTTTATAATTGTAATATATTCTAGACAACGCAAAAAATCTAAAATCACTTAAGTAGGCAAGAAATGATTAGAGGATTTATTAAAAGACTTTTGGAGAACAAAAAAGATACCAACAACACAACCAATTCAAAGCCCGCAATAGGACTAATTGAGGGTGGCGGAACTGGTCCAGAGCTTGCGGAGGTTTTTGAAAAGGTTGTTTCTACCATCTATAAACAAGAAACAGGCGGCGATGTAGAATTCTTATCCTTCAAAAAAATATTTGGATACCATCCAAAAACATTTTGGGAGTTAAAAGAAAGTTATTACACGAAGCCATATTCCTTTATTAAAAAAATATGTGAAGAAGATACAAACAATATCCTCAAATTTGATGAAATTCTATTGTCAAAAAGTTGCATAGGAATATTCAGAACAGCAATAAACGCAGAGACCCTCTATTATTTGAGAAAAAAAGCAAAAACAATAAAGGTTGTTCCTTTAAAAATCAGAAAAGGGGACAAAGAAGCAAATGTCCTTTTTATAAGAGACCAAATCCAGGGATATTACACAACCGAAAAAATCAGGGCCAAAAATGAAAGCATTGAAATTACCTCCATCTTTAGAGAAAACCTATTTGAGATTATTCTCAATTTTGTCAAAGAGAAATCAAAAGAATTGGGTTTTGAAGATGCTACAATCTTATTTCTCTACAAATTCCATATAATGGGTATTGAACTGCAGAAAATGATAGATAAGGCGATGCAAAATTCAAAATTAACAAACAAATATTTAGTTATGCAGCCAGATAGCGGCATACATTTTCTCTTGCATGACATGTTTGTAAAAAATGTAAGCAAAGTCGTAGTTATTTGTGGTAATGAAATCGGAGATGTGTTATTGGAAACCTTGATTCATTATTATAATTTAGGTACAAAAGAGACATTTTTTACCTCTAACTTTGTGCTTGGCGTAAAAGGAATAGAGGCCCTACAAACCATGCATGGTTCAGCAGATGATATTGCTGGAAAAGGAATTGTCAATCCAACAGCTACTTTAAAACTTTCAGCTTATGCTTTAGAAAAGTGGCTGCACGTCCCTAACGCAATTGAGAGAATGGAAAAGATAATTAGCAAGGCGATTCAAACAAAAAATATCACTCCAGATATGGGTGGGGATAAAAAAACAATGGAAGTTGTTGATTACGTACTAAATAATTGGTAAAAATAAAAAAGTATGATACTAGATGTTATCAAAAAACGAAGAAGCGTAAGAGAGTATTCTAGAAAAAAGATCGGAAAGTATGAACTCGAAGAAATTCTTAAAGCCGGGCAATTTGCACCTAATGGCAGAAACCTTCGTGAATGGGAATTTATTGTAGTAAGAGAGAAACGATTGCTGAAGCGCCTCTCAGAATTTAAGAAATCTGGTGCTAGTTTTTTGGCAAATGCAGATGCTGGAATAGTGGTTTTAGGAGACAAAATAAAAAACGATTTGTGGGTAGAGAATTGTGCTCTCACAGCAGGTTATATGATGTTGCAGGCTACTGCCTTGGGTATTGGTTCTGGTTGGATTCAAGTTCGAGGAACGAGGCACAATCCCCATGCTGAGGAAGACGTGAGAAAGATATTAAATATTCCGAAAAATTTTGGGGTTTTGTGCATTATCGCTTTGGGTTATCCAAAAGAGGAGCCTCCTCCTCATAAAGATGAAGAATTTGATAAAAAGAAAATTCATTATGAAAAGTTCTAACCTAGCTAGCATAGGGAATTATTTTTGAGCAAGATTTGCTTCTCTCTTTATAACCAAAAGGGACGGCTCTCTTAAAACAGCCGTGGTTTGCTAAAGCCGCTATCGACAAGTTTTTAGCAAACCGGCTTTTGTTTTTTTAAGAACCGCCCCTTAATATTTTTATCTGTCCCTGATTGGCGGGAGGTAATCACTATGCCCTAGCTTCTCAAAGACATAGGCCCTTCCCGCCTCCAGTCCATAAGCCTTGCGCCACTCTTCGAATAGATGACTAACAAATACCTTGACCATCTTTCGAAGAGCTCGCTTGTGAATATTTTTGCTGGCCAACCCTCCTTCGGTTCCCTTTATCTTCAAGGACTCTTCCTGCTTGAACTTCTCATAGAGCCGGCGATAGCCGCTCTTTTTGGGATCTCTTTTTATCAAGGACGCCCCGAGACGCCCAAGGAGGATACTCTTTAAGCGTCCATTGTAAGGCGCCTTTTCTCCTTTTTTAAGCCGAACCGCCTTGCCATCTTTAACAGACAGTCCGGCAAAAGCCCACATTTGGCTGACAGTCCTAAAATGTTCGATGCCTTCGTTCTCTCTGAAGGCGCCCTCGAACTCACCAATAATCTCTGCCGCCAGCAGCGGGCCGACCCCATGAACATCCTTAAGCCAACGCTGCCAAACAGGATGTTTTTTTATGCTGCCTTCTAAGATCGACCTTAACTCTTCCTCGGCAGCGTGAGCATGCCTAAATATAATCTCAGCGCCGGGGTCTCTTTTCCCCTGTTTGGCAAGCTGAGAAATTCGCGCCGCGGACGAAATCCGTGCTTTTTGGTTATATAAAAATCCGCGGACACTAAATACCAAGCCCAATTCCTCAACCGCCTCTTTCCTTTCCTCCGTAGCCATCTTAACCTCCTATTCAGTTTTTAAAGTGCATATTTCTACGAAAAACATAAAATTTATTTTTAGTCAAGAGGCTTCCCCTATCATCAAAGAGTGAACCCTTCTTTAGCGCCAAAAACAAAACTTTTAAGCTTAAAAACCCTCCTTAAGAAAGCTTTAAAAAACAGAGCTTAAAAAAGTTTAAAACCAAAAAAGTTTGCCCCTACAAAAACAACCAGCCTCTCCTCTTGTTTTCTTACAAAATGACCTTTTCTAATTTTTTAGCAGATAGGGGGACGGTTCTCTTTTGAGCACGATTTTTGCTATTTTTTCTCTTCTTTAAAATAAAGTAGAACCACCTCTTTCCCTAAGCTCTATTAAATAAATAAGCCTTTCAAAAAACTTTTTAAAAACTTGAACAGAAAAACTATTTAGTAAACAAACTATTTTTAAAACCTTAATTTTTTTCTTAAAAATTATTAAGCACAAAAACTTTCTTTTAGCAATAAAAAAGGTGGGTAAAAACCCACCTTTGGGGTTGTTGCGTATGGTTAAGGTTTGTTGAGTCAGACTAAACGCGCGTAATGCAACAGTGTCTTGGCTCCCTAACAGGCTTTCTCTTTTTTATCGATCCCTGATCGGTGGCAGATACTCTTTATGTCCTAGCTTCTCAAAGACATAGGCTGCCCCCGCCTCAAGACCATAAACCTTACGCCACTCTTCAAAGAGGTGGCTGACAAAGACTTTCACCATCTTCCGAAGAGCCATTCTGTGTATCACTATCTTAGTAGCAGGGGACTCTTCTTTAGATTCTTCTACTTTTGCGGTTTCTTCTTTTTTAAACTGTTCATATAGTCTACGATAGCCGCTTTTTTGAGGATCTCTTTTTACCAGAGATTCGGCAAGACGACCCAGAAGAACACTTTTGAGGCGAACATTGTATCTTGCCTTTGTGCCCTTCTGGAGCCCTATAGCTTTTCCGTTTTCTACTCCCAAGCCAGCAAAAGACCACATTTGACTGACGGTCTTGAAGTGCTCAATACCTTCTCCTTCTCCGAAGGCTCCTTCAAATTCTCCAATAATCTCTGCGGCAAGAAGCGCTCCTACACCGTAAACTTGATTTAACCAGTTTTGCCAAACAGGATGTTTTTTCACTGCCGCATTGAGAAAATTTTTTACCTTCTCCTCCATAGCAATATAGTCCTGCAAAATAGCCGCCACAGGTGGATCAACCTTGCCTTGTTTCCTGAGCGCCTCTAGCCTCAATCCACAGGCAATGCGCCCTTTCTGGATGTACAGGAACTGGCGGACAACAAAGTTAAGAGTAGTCTCCTTCAGAAAACCTGACGACTCTTCTAAAAGTGAGTCTCTCCCTTCCGCTAAATTGGCTCCTATAGCTTTCGAAGGCTTACTGGTTCCCTTTGATCTTCCTTCTTATTGTTCTTTCTGAGGATTTTTTCTCGAATTTCATCTGCCTCTCTATTGATAGAGGGTCGTTTCTCTCTGGCAACCATTCCACTCCTCCTTTGGTTTTCTTCCTTAATTGTTAATGTGCATACCCTCTATAAAAAGATAAAATTGAGTTTTAGTCAATAAAAAATTGTTTGAGGCAATCAAAAATAAAACCTTCTCTAAGCATCTAAAGACTCTTCTTGAAACTGCTAGAAAAAACTCTAAAAACTAAAAAATAAACTATCTTTTTTTCTAAATAGCAAGCTTTTTTAGAAAGCCTGTTTTTTTAATTCTTTAGGGTCGCCAATTTTCATAACTCCCGAGGCTTTCCTAAATAAAACTGACTGGTTCTTACCGGCATTAGAGTCAACGTCTTAGCAGTCTCTATGGTTGCTACCTCGCCATCTTTGTTAATCTGCTCCAATATTCCTCCTTTCTTTTTTAACCCCTCACCTAAAACTGTAGGACTGCCAATTGCTTCTATTTTTAGCTGATCGCCAAAATAGGCGCCATCCAGGGGGGTGCGAATAGCAATACGTTCGCCGTTAATACTAATTGCCTCTGCACCCAGACCTCGGAGAACATTAATTAAATCAACCAATTCCGAAGTAGCAAGTTGTCTTTTAATAGTAATCACCACCCCCGGCCCCGAAACCTTATTCATGCCACTAAATATTTGATACTCTCTGATGGTCTCTTTAATGGTCGTCTCTACATCAGAGGAAGAAGAAACCGCCTCTTTGAGTTTGTTTCTTGTCTCCTCTAGAGCTGCTACTTGTTTTCTTAACTCGGCACTTTCTGCCACCTCTCTGCTAACAATCAGAGCTAAAATCTCGCCTTGCTCTCTGTAATTGATGGCTGATTGCAAAGAACGATAATGTAAAATCGCCAAAAAACCCAACAAAGCGCTGCAGAAAAAGAGCGCTGAAATTCTTAAAGGAAATAAACTCTTTAATATCTTCATTGTTCTACTTTCACAAATTGTGATTTTAAGACGCCGCTATAAGCGGGGACTATCAGATTTTTTTGCTCTTCTACCTTAAATGTTAGCTGATAGCTCTCTACCCGGTGGTGCAGGTCTTTTAGATAATTAGGATTGACCAAATAACCATGCAATTTACTGGGGTTGCCAATAGCTTTAATTCGAAAAGGCGGCATCAGGCGAATATCATTGACAAAAATGACGTCGCTAACTGCATCAATGGAAGAGGTGGCAACCAGTCGTTCCTCTCCCACAGCAATAGCCTCGGCCCCTGCCAGCCAAAGAAGATTAACCACATCTCTAATATCAGCAGCAGTAATCACCTTTTCCGAGGAGTTAGCCAAAGGTGCATCATCAAGAATCACCTCTACACCCGGGCCACTTAAAGCAGTGAGGCCGGCCTGCGATTTTGCCTGTTCAAGCTCATAGATAAGACTTTTGGAAATTTTTTCCGAAGCCTTAATGGCTGCCTCCGCCTGATTAATCTCTGAGTGCAAGTCAACAATTTCTTTTCTAAGCTCTTTAATCTCCTGGGCAAGACTTTGGGAGGCTTCTTTTAAAGAGGTGTAAGGCAGAAAGGGGTTGGTAACCCGCGTTGGTACAGCTTTAATCTGAATAGCAAAATAAACACCTACCAGAAGTCCAACCAAAAAAAGCACAAAAGAAACTTTTAAATGAATGTGGGGTTTCATCAAAAAAACTATAGCATTTTCTTTAAATTTAGAAAAAGAATTAAAAATTTTAATGCAAAAATGGGTACAAAGAAGAAGGACAGAGCAAACCCTTGCTTTTATTAAAGTGGCGATTTTTCTAAATTTTTTCAAAATATAAAGACAAAAATCAAATAAAAAATAAAATTGTATGAAAAAATATTATTAGTATGAAGTGTGATAAAATTTTATGAAAATATTAATTTAAAAATTAAGAGTTTTAAATTTCAAAACTATGAAAAATGATTTCAAAACAAATAAGGTTTGCAAAATAAAAAAATTAAAGCTTAAGTAAATTAAGATCACCAAAGCCTTAAAATGTTTTTATTGACTTTTTAAAGTTAGTAGAAATTTTAATGAGAAGTTGACAAAATCTTTTCTGGGTGTTGGCCAAATTTTTAACGACAAAACCAATCAAGAAACTTGGCAAGATAAAAAACCTCAAAAGAATAAATCCAATTAAAAAGAGTATGAGGTAAAAATTTACTGTATCAATAAAGTACTGAACTGATAATAGCAGAAAATTGACAAAGAGACTTTAAAAAAATATTCTATAAGAAGATGCCAAAAAGATTTTTAAAAATATCCATAATCTGTCTCATTTTTTTAGGAGTTTTTCTGCTACCCGTCTCTGTCTTTGCCGAAACGCGCTATTCACAAGAAGAAATTTCTCTCCCACAAGAAGAGAGTTTTAAAAATCTCTATGTGTTTTCGGCAAAAAATATAAACCTTGCTAGCCAGATTAATGGCGACCTCTGGTCTTTCTCAAGAAATCTTCTTGAAGATGGGCCGGTAATGGGCAGTGTCACTACTTTTACCCTCGATAAGATTGTTGTAAATAAACCTATTGGCAATTCCCTTCGTGGTTATGGTAAAAACGTCTCCATTTATGAAACAATAGGAGGAGATATTATTATTTTTGGCGAAACACTTTTTCTGGACAAAACCAGTAAATTGGGCGGAGACCTTTATTTTTGGGGAAAAAACCTCAATATTGACGGAAACGTTGATGGCAAAGTAATAGCCAGGGCCGAAGAAGTGCGAATTGAGGGTAAAATCGCCCAAGATGTTCAGCTTTATGAAACCCGAAAAATACTCATAACGCCTCAAGCAAAAATTACTGGTAAACTAATCTATTTTGCAGAAAAACCTCTCATTAATGAAAACTTAAATAACGTGGGCAAAGTTGAGTATGTGGCTCAGAAAAATGGCGAGACTCTAAAAAAGTTGCTTTTAAATTTAAATATTAACTTAAGGAGCTTTGCTAGCATCTTCTACGCAATTGCTTTTCTAGCCCAATTTTTACTTGCACTTTTCTTCTATCTAGCGCTACCTAATTTTTCTGCTGAAGTAGTCAAAAAAAGTCTTTCAAAACCATTTAATTATCTTCTTAAAGGATTACTTTTAATAATTTTTCTGCCACTAGCGATTTTCTTTTTACTAACCACCGTCATAGGCTATTCTTTAGCAATATTTTGGCTTTTTCTCTATATTTTACTTTTAACCTCGGCATCTGCTTTTACGCCCATGATTGTGGGCGCTGCTTTTAGAAGATTTATCTTAAAGGAAAAAAGGTTTAGCTTCTTTACTTTAGGAATAGGAATAATCCTCCTTTTTGCTCTTTTGATTGTCCCCTATATAGGTCCTTTGATAAATATTTGCCTTAGCTCTCTTTCTTTCGCAAGTGTTTTTGTTTCGCTTAAAGAGAGTCTTGGCAATTATCCTTCTTCAAAAGACTAAATTATGAAAAAAAGTTTCTGTATTGAAAATAAAAAAGCAACTTTTTTGTTTGAAGTTTTAGAGAAGTTGGAAGCAGGGCTTAATCTTACTGGCGAAGAAATAAAAGCAATAAGGGCGGGTAAAGCCCAGATTACGGGTGCTTATGTAAAAGTGATAAATAACGAAGCTTATCTTGTGGGAGCATATTTAAATTTGGGCGAAGAGACTAGTAACCGTTCAATTAAACTTCTTCTTCATAGAAAAGAAATCAACCGGCTTCTGGGACTTTTAAGTAAAAAAGGCTATAGCGCTTTTCCATTAAAAATTTTTGAAAAAAGGGGTCTGGCTAAATTACTAATAGGAATAGGTAAAGGAAAAAAACTCTATCAAAAGAAAGAAGAAATTAAGAAAAGGGATCTTGCCAAAGAGGAAAAAAGAGAACTTAAGTATTACAAATAATTTTAAAAATATTTTTGCTCTAGTTTTTCTGAGAATACTGAAAAAGTCGCTATTGCTTTTATAATGATGCAAACTCTTGTAGTTATATTCAAATGTTAAAAGTATGATATTCAAATTTAAAGTATGAAAGTATTACTTATTTGTATGAATTTTTTTATAAAAGTATGAAATAAAAAATTTCTTCTATTCTGGCCAAGAAAACAAATTAGTGATATAATTGTAGAAAAATTGTACCTTAAAAGGAGAAAATCAAGTGGAGGAAAAAACCGCTCTTTCTCCTCAATCTAAAGAGGCAATTCTTGAGGAAGAGATTAATTGCTGTTTTTTTAGACTGATAGAAAAAGGCGCTCTAACTATTGAACAGTTAAACTTTCTCCTTTCTATTGACGCTGATGAAGTTTCTATTTACCTTCCTATTGTAGCAGATCAAATTCTTCAACAGATTCGAGAGGGTAATTTAAAAAGATGGGATTTTGACCTTTGGGATAAAAGATGGCGAAACGAAGACGGTAGAAAGGCTAGCGGATTCATCCATAATATTCGCCCCAAGCAGAAAACGATTAGTCGAAAAAGAGGGGTTTTTGCGCGAATAGTGAAAGCCTACAGAGATAAATGTAAGCTGATTGTCTGTGAATTCAGAACAAAAGCCTATACCTCAGAAAGCCTTGAAGAGCTGCAAGAGGTGTTAGAAGAAGCTATCAATACCGGTCTTATTATTTGCAAAGACGATAAAATTATGCACAATCATAGTTGGGTGGATTCAAAAAGATTCTTTGAATCTTATATGCAACGCTTTTTTGAGCTTAAGTCTGTAGAAACTCCGCTGGGGCGGTTGTCTAAAAAGTAAAATTCTATTTTAATTAAAGAGGGCTTAAGATTAAACCGCCTAAGATTAAACCGCCCCAGCAAAAACTTTTCGGGCGAGTGGCGGAATGGTAGACGCGCAGCGTTCAGGGCGCTGTGGCCCCTAGGGCCGTGGAGGTTCAAATCCTCTCTCGCCCACCAAATCTCTTTTTAAAAAAGATCTGAGCTTGAAAAAGTTTCAAGAAAGATAAAAAATAAAGTTTTTTTCGCAAGACAAATAAGCTAAAATAAAAAAGATGAAGATTAATTTTTTTAATATTAAGATAGATCCAAAGCTAAAGCTTTTTTCAGAAACCGCAACTATTCTTGAGAAAAAATTGTTCTCAGATAAAAACGAGTGGAGTTTTTTAGAACTATTAGATCAATATCCCAAAGAAGATATTGCTCAAATCCTTAATCTTACTTCTGCTTACTCCTCTGCTCTTCTTTTTGGTATAGGAGGCTCTGATTTGGGAGCGCGAGCTATCTACTCTTGTTTATCTTCACAATATCAACCGAAAAAACCCCTTTATTTTGCAGGCGCTAGCCTTCTTGTAAAAGAGCTCATAAAAGACCTCTCCTGTTTTCATCCAAAAAAAACTTTACCAATTGTAGTCTCTAAGTCGGGCACTACCCTGGAAACATTAATTGCTTTTAATTTTCTTTGGCAAACCCATAAACCCCAACAAGCGGTAATTATTACCGAAAAAGAAAGTCCTCTCTGGCACTTTGCCCGCAAAAATAATTTCTTTTGTTTAGAATTTCCCAAAGAAATAGAAGGACGTTATAGCGTACTTTCCGTCAGTGCTCTTTTTGCTATCGCTTTTGCAGGCTATAATGTCCAGAAAATTCTTCAGGGTGCCCAAGCCACGTTAAACAGACTAAAAGAGAGTCTCAAAAATAAAAACTCGCTAGCTTTTAAGCCAGCATTTTCCTTAGCCTTGAGCCATTTCCTTGCTTTCAATGAAAAAAGAAATATCTCTGTTCTTGCACTTTATGGCAAATCTTTGGAGTCTTTAGGTAACTGGTGGAGACAACTGTGGGCCGAAAGTCTAGGGAAAAATAACCAAGGACAAACCCCTGTACTTGCTATAATGCCCCGAGATCAACATTCTCAATTACAACTCTATCTAGATGGTCCTGATGATAAAATCTATACTTTCTTAAAAATTAATCAGTCTCAAGAAGCCAAATTGCAAACCCCCTTACCCCTTCTTGCAAATCTTAAGAAGAAAAACTTAAACCAAATCTTAGAAGCGCTTTTTACAGGCACAAGTAAAGCATTAATTAATAGAAAAAGACCTCTTCTGATCCTAGAGGCAGAAAAGCTTGACGAAGAATTTTTGGGAGAGTTTTTTTTAACTTACGAAATTGCCTGTGCTCTTTTAGGTAGTCTTCTTAAAATTAATCCCTTCTCACAAGATGCTGTAGAAGAAGGCAAAAAAATCACCAGGAAATTACTTTTCTAAATTCTTTATTATATGGATACTTTTGCTCCTCCTGTAATTCCCAAAGAACCATCCTCTTTCAATAAAAAAATTTCACTAACTACCTTTATTATCATTTTATTTATCTTTCTTGCAGGCGGAGGGGGTGTTTTATTATATTCAAAAAAACTGAACCAAAGTAGACAAAGTCAGTCATCAAAAATTAATCAGGTTTCGGTTGCTCACATTAAAAAGATCGAAGGTAAGGTCTTTATTTCTTACAAGGGTGAAAACTATCGAGAGGCAAAAGAGGGTGATGCGGTTTTCTCTAAGACGCGCCTCAAAACTCTGCCAGGAGCTCGGGCAATTATTCTTTTTGATACGGGCGATATCTTAAGGATTGATGGTGACTCAGAAATTGAAATTAGCGAAGTTACCTCCTACATTACTGTTATTGAAAACTATGGAGGACAAATTTATATAAGAATGGCTAAAGATAGCCCGCGCCGCTTTAAAGTGAACAGCCGAGAAAGCTCAGCTTTAACTGTGGGTAAATCAACCTTTGACGTCTATTATCATAAAGATGCTGCTATTGTTGACTATTATGTCTTTGAAGGTAGACTGACTTTAAACGATGGTCAAGAGGTAAGCGCGGGTAACAAAGCCAGTGTGGATCTGACAAATGGTACAGCAGCTGTTATCTCGCCCTTTTTGCCGGAGGATCTTAATGACTTTATCAATTGGAATCTTGGCTTAGACCAGAGTTTAGGCTTTAGTTTTAACTTTACTACTCTTCCTCCTACGGCTTCTCCTTCTCTAACGCCGGGTTCACAAGAAGAGGGTTCTCAGAGTACTACTAATGAGAATATCAATAATCCTTCTTCGCCTCTGCCACCTACCCCTCCACCTTCTCCACCTGTTGAAAGTAACAGCGGTGCCATCAGTCAAATTAACCTTTCGGGCTACGCTCTTCCTGGAGGGAGGGTTTATTTAAGCTGGACTGCTAATGGTCTAGCTGCTAAAGGCTTTAAGGTGGTCTGGTCAAAAAACCCTGGTCCCACTTATCCTACTCGTCGTGGTGACTCCGATGAAGATTATAGCGGGCTTGAGCCAGGTGTTACTTATTATTTTCGAGTCTGCGAGTATCTGGGACCGGATCGCTGCGGAGTTTATTCTAACGAAATAGCCATTACTGCCCAGTAGTAGTGGTGAAAAGAAGCCGACTTTGACATAACTTCCTTAAATAAATAAAAAAACGGTTTTTTCTGTTTTTTAGACTCTTTAATTTTGAAGACCGGACTGTTTTTTGCAGTTTTAAAAATTTAAAAACCTGCGGCTTCTTTGCCGCAGGTTCAAACTTTTAGTTTCCCTCTACCTCCTTAAGAATATCTGAAGCTTTTTTAAGAATTGCAAAAACCTCCTCACTTTTTTTATTAGGAGGCTCTACTATCTTAAAAAGCTCTCTGCCATTACCATCGCGAAAAACCAAAAGGTCGCCTTGCCAAGAAAAGACGCCCTGGTTTTGTGCGCGATTAAGAACAGAGAGTAAAGCCTCTCTTAGAGGGCCACAAAAACTTTCAGTCTGGCCCTTGTTATCTGCCGTGGCCCAGGTGATAATCACTGTACTTTCGGCTGTGTTTGTCCCGTACTTGTCGATCTCGACAAGAAAGGATTCTTCGATTTTTATAAACTGCAAACCATTTGGGAGGTAATTACTACCCACCCAAATCTCCCCCTTTCCTTTGAAGACTAATTTAAAGAAAATCAAAAAATGCTTTTTGGGTCAATCTTTAAAGCTTTTTTGTTTTTGACTTCTTTGCAGGAAAAAGAATTTTGATTTTTTCTAAAAATGTTAAAATAATTAAGATGGTAATTACAGAAACGAATTTAATTCCAAGAACAATCTCGTCTGTTGATGAGCTTTTAGCTCGGCATGAACTTGCTAGAAATGAAAACAAGCGCCCTAAAATTACTCCCATCTTTATTGACAAATGGTCTTCACCAGAAATATTTACCAACCCTTTTCATCTTTCGCCTCAAGATATAGATCAACTTATCTTTTATAATCCTTCTAAACCAATTGAATCATCCAAAGGAAAATTAATTGCTATCCGCGTAGAACCACGACAAAGTGAATTTTCGAGAGTATTCTTTCTGGCTCAAAAAAAGGGAGAGTATATTTGGCACCCCCTAAAACAGCTGCCCTCTATTGAGCTTCAGGATCCGTTCTTTTTGGGAAAGATAGAAGGTAAAAGAATCTTTGGCGGAGTCAAAATCTGGCAAGACGAAGAAGAACCAGGACGTATTGCTTATAGAACTTGCCTTTGGAGACTGGAAGATATACTTGGAGCGATTGATTTACCAACAGCAACTTTCAAAGAACCATTCTTTGAGGGTCCAAAATATATGAAGGGTATTCGCCTACTGGAACTGGCGCCTGGCCGGATTGCGGTTTTTACAAGACCACAAGGGGAAAGAGGGGGGCGCGGTCAAATTGCCTATACAGAAATCAGCTCGCTTTCTCAGTTGACCCCAGAGGTAACCGCAAATGCTCCTATTGTGGAAGGACTTTTTCGTCCCGAAGAATGGGGTGGTGTCAACGACCTTTTTCTTTTAGAAGATGGCAGAATTGGTGTCATAGGTCATATTGCTCGCGAAAAAGAGGGCCTTAAGGATTATTATCCTATCAGTTTCATTTTTGATCCTAAAACTTTTAAATTTTCCGACTTAAAAATTCTTGTCTCTGAAAAAGATTATCTGGGGCCGGACTATGTTTCCAAGAATCCCTCAAACCTAAGATATATTCTTTATCCTGGCGGCTATCTGCCGCCAGCAGCAGGCGAAAAACGGGGAAAACTTTATGCTGGCTTGGGTGATTTTAAAGCTGTAGAAATCTCTCTTCCTCACCCCTTCCAGGAAGAATAAGGGGACGGTTCTCTTTTGAGCGCGGAATTTGCTAAAAGTTACTAGTTTTTTATTGATTGACACAATTTAAAAGCCTAGATATCATAGACTTGTGAAGCAAAAAATTGAATTAGATATTAGTCTTTCGGCTATTTTCAAAGTGCTCCTTACTTTGGCAGCGCTTTTTTTGTTATTAAAAATCGCCGATATTCTACTTACAATTTTTGTAGCCATTATTATTGTAGCAGCGGTCAATCCTTTGGTAGTCAGCCTCTCACGCAAAATGCCTCGCAAATATGCTGCTTTAGTAGTGCTTCTTCTGGTGGTGGCAGTCATTACCACGGTAGTAGGCCTGTTAATACCCCCTATAGCTAAACAGCTTAGCGAACTTTTAAGTAACTTGCCCAATTATCTTTCGCAAATAAATCTAGGTTTAGAAGAACCTACGCTGAAAAATTCTTTTTATAAAAAATTGATCGAAAGTATGCCCTCGTCACTGCAGCAATTAACCACTCGCACGCCTGCCATTATTATTAATTTTGTGGGCGGTATCTTTTCAGTGGTGGCTCTTGTCTTTTTGATTTATTATCTTCTTTTAGAAGAAGCGGGTATAAAGAAGCTCTTCTTTTCGCTTATTCCGGGAGATAAGAAAGAGCTTGTGGCAGATATTGTGAGCAAGATGGGCCTTAAAATTGGCGATTGGTTGCGGGGCGAATTAATCCTTATGAGCATTATTGGCATTTTAGATTTAATCATTCTTTTAGCGCTAGGAGTGCCTTATGCGCTTATCTTGGGGGTCTGGGCCGGGCTTACCGAGATTATTCCTTATGTGGGTCCTATTCTTGGTGCAATTCCCGCTCTCTTTTTTGCTTTCTCAATCTCTCCGTTTACGGCATTCTTGGTACTTATTTTCTATGCCGTAGTACAACAACTTGAGTCTAATTTCTTAGTACCACGAGTAATGCAAAAAACTGTTGGTCTTTCGCCAGTGGTAGTCATTTTAGCCTTAATGATTGGCGGCAAACTCTTTGGGGTGCTGGGTGTCATTTTGGCTGTACCAGTAGCGGCTATGCTAGTGGTCTTTAAAGACGAGTGGCAAAACATTAAATCAAGCCTCAAGAAAAATTAAGGGGCTGGCTCTTCTGCGCAGAGCTCCTGTTTTTTGTTTTCTTCTCTTTAAAGATTTTAGAGGGAGGTTTTATATCTTTTTTGTAGACCTCTAAAAAATTCAAACCAAAAAGTCTTTAAGCGCGCAGATTTTTGGCAACTGTCCAGAGCGAAATCTTTTTGCTAGATCAAGATGCCTCAAATTAGAGCCTTGGTCTTTATATATTGACATATTTTTTATTTTGTGTTATACTTATATTTACCAAAATAAGGAGGAGGAAGAGATAAAGAAATTAAAACCTTTAAAAATACTGCTCTTTAAAAAAATCGGCAAGTCCCTTTTTGGAAAGCAAATTGCTTAAGAAGAATGTTTCTTGAGCAGTTTGCTTTCCAAAAAGGGAAGCGGCCAGACGCCATGGCCAAAGATGGGAGGGGTAAAACCCCCACAAGGACCATCATGGGCGAGCCATTCTCAAGCCGATTCAGGGCCAGAGAGCCCGCATCGGCAAAAGGAGGAAAGAGGGGATGGCAAAGCCGGTTCTTCGGATTTCCGAGACGGAATCTTTCCGTCTCGTGGAAGTCGAAATCCCCGGCGGCGTGTGCACGCCAGCCGAGGCGGCTGAGGCGGTTGAGGAGACCGCCAATAAGCTGCCCGGGCAGAAGGCCATTCTGTTGAATGGCCGTATGCCTATTTGGCTGGCGGGCATGCTCGTGCATGCCAGCCACGCCGCGCCGGCGGTGGCCACGTTTGACCCCCGCATGGAGGGCTACGTGGTAGTCGCCAGCCATACTAACAAGTATGGCCTCGGCGACGTCATCGCCGGCCCCACCGAAGGCTAAAACCTTTGGTGGGTGGGGGCAGGCCGGCCTTGCGGCCTAACTCTGGAAGCACGGGGAAGTGGCCTGATGGCAAGGCCTATAAACCGTGCGGACCAGGGACAAGGACGCCCAAACTGGCGTGGTGCACCAGTTGGGGCGGAAAGCAGTGCACCTCATCATCAAGGCCCCTTAAAGCAAGAAAGCTTTAAGGGGCTTTTTTAATACCTAGGGGCCGAAGCGGACAGCAGCGCCTTCATTCATAATTTTTCTGACCATCTCAGTAGTCAAATCATAGTTATAAAGCCGTAAATCATCAATTTGACCGGCAAAATGTTTTATCCCTGGCGAACTAGTGCCAATCTTAGAAGAATTACTGCTGTAACTGAGCGCACCACCACTACCGCTATAGCTACCACTTACCTCCCGGCCATTTATGTAAATCGACATATCTGTGGGCCCACGAACCACCCCCACCAGATGATACCACTGACCAGTGGTAATTGCCTCATCTGCAAGCTTCGTCCGCCGATAGGTAGTATTGCCTCCGCCGGTACAATCACCATATTCCAGTTCGGGCTTACCCTCGGTATCAATTTGGAAAATTGCTCCACAGTAAAGCGTATTATCCCATTTATCAAGGGCCAAAATCACTGGGTAAGAAGAAAACGAACTAGCCTTCACCCAGACAGCAATGGAGAGCGGTAGATTGACCTTTAAAAGGCTGCTTGCTGAGGCATTATTCAGATCCACATAATCATCCTGGCCATCGAAATTAAGGCTCCCCCGAAACTTTCCCTGCCGGCCATTATACCAGAGGGTATTTGCCGAGACTTCGCAATCCCCTGCCTCGGTCTGGCCGCTGCTACCGGGCAGAATAGTGCCAGTAAAGCCATTGCCCGAACTGTCACCCAGGCTGCTGCCTCGACACTCATTAAACTTCCACCAGGCAAGCGGCGCACCGCGATTATAATCATAGGCAATCTGTGCCTTGCTGCGCGCGTAATTATAAATTTTAACCTCATCAAGCAACCCGCCCCAAACATAGTAGTCTGAGTAAGGAGTGGTCTGCCGGCCAATTTTAAGAGTATTGCTGGTGTTAGGAACCGTGGTAGAAACACTGGCCGAAGCCCGCTCAATGCCATCAAGATAGATTTTTGCCATGCTACCATCATAGGTAGCGCTGACAAAATGCCAGTTCGTATCCAAACCAGCGCTATTCGTCCAGCCTACCCGCAGAACACCGTTAATATAGAGCCAAATCTCGTTATTGCTATTGGCGGTGCTTCTGCCAAAAAGAAGCACATACTCGCCGTTATTATATTTACCTTTGGAAATAATGGTGGCAAAATCCTTCTGCGAGGCGCCACTATAGCGCACACCATCCCACTTAATCCAGGCTTCCAAGGTGAAGTTCTGCATTGTTAAATCATCACTATCACCCGCATCCACATAATCATCTGTGGCGTCAAAGGAGAGAGCCGAACCCCATTTGCCGTGTGTCCAGGCCGGGCCATTCATCAATGTGCCGGTATGAGCCTTGCCGCTGCTATCATTGGCAGTGTTGCCGCTTCGCTCCTCAAAGCGCCACTCAGCGATGGGTGGAGCGCCTGAAAAACCCTCCTCGCCCCAGACATTTAAGCCGGCAAAACTGACTGCACCACCGCGATTATAATCTGTCAGCACAGCCGCATCCGAGAGGGCAAAATTATAAACCTTTATCTCGTCCAGCAAGCCATTAAGATAAAGACTTTCTACTTTGCCAAAAGTTAACTCTGCGGCTTTGTTCTCCATAGCGGTGTAGCTGCCGCTTACATAGTCAGTGCTGTCCACGCGCTTACCATTGATAAAGAGCTTAATGCCCGCGGCGCTTCGGCTGCCATCATAGACAAGGGCAATATGTGCCCACGCGCCTGTGGGCGGCGCGGTGCTTGAGTAGCGGCCAATATAGGCACCAGCTGATTCGTCCCAAAGCACTGCATAAAGCCGACCGTTACTGTCAGTATAAAGCTGGTATTCGCGATTGCTGCTAGCATATTTACCCAGAAAGCCTTGCGAGGCAGCGCTATTTAGTTTCGTCCAAAAGCTGATGGAGAAAGGATAGTCTTGGCTACCATTGCCAAAAGAAAGAAGGTCATTATCAGCAAGCGAAAGATAGTCATTGCTGCCATCAAGCGCAAGACCCTTGCCAAAGCGACCGCTTGTCTGCCAGCCTGAGCTCTCGGTGGCTGGCACTGCAAAATTATTGAGAGTAGCGGCAAAGGCGCTGCCGGCATTGCCTGAGTTGGCTGCCTGATTGCCATAACCTTCGTCTAAACGGTAGTAGAGAAGCTCTGAGGGATTAGGAGAGCCAGCAGTAGGATGGCCGCTGTTCATATCCTCAAGCACCTGCTCAGGTGTGCGGGGATAGTTATAGACTTTAGCCTCATCAATTGCGCCTTTGAAAGAAACAGCGTCATTATTGCTATTCGAGCCAAAAGCAATGTGGGGTGGCGTAGGATTAAGCCCTTGGGTATAGCTTACGCTATTTTCTAGCTTGCCGTTAATATAAATACTTAAGGATTCACCATCCTTGTGGATAGCCTCAATATGCGTCCAGACACCTGGCGTCAGCGCTGTATTGGAAGAGACATTGCTTGTACCCGTACCCTGCCAGTCACAATAATTATCTTTACAAATTTTTAACTTAACCTTACGTGTAGAGTTAGAGTATTCAAGCGCCCAACCCGACGGGTATGAATCACTTCCTACCCACCAACGGGAAGCAATCCAAGGGTTATAGGTGGGGTTTGGCGGGTCTGGCTCAGGCTTTACCCAGACTGAGATAGTAAAGCTCTGTTGCCTGGGTGGCTTCCAAACCATCCAATCTGTTGCCCGCGCTTCCTCATCTAGAGGATACTCATAGCCTGCTTTCCACCAGGCTTTGCCGAATCTTCCCTCTACCCAAGGATGGGGGTTAACACTTGGCTGGACGTGCAGCGTAAGCTGAGTCTCATAGCCAGCATAGTCATTGACATAATAGCCGCTTCCCTCATCAAACTTCCAATAACCTACAGGTCCTGGCGCCCACCTATAAAGCGCCTTTATCTCATCTGCCGAAAGCACCCTGTTATAAATCCTTACCTCATCAATTTGACCATCAAAATAACTATGGTCATAAGTAGAACCTCCAATCTCTGTTTTAGCCAAACCGCTAAAAACAAATGTCTTCGGATTCTCCGCATCTAAATCCCCATTTATATAAAAACGAACTTTTGTACCATCATAAGTAACTACAACATGATACCAAATACCTGTATTTAAGACTGTATTACCGCTCGTATTAGGCGCCCCATTCCAGGCAAAACCGAGTTTCTTAGAATAAGTAACAGTAAAAATAAATGGATAAGTACCACCATTACCCCATTGGACAATTATAGGATTTGCATTCCATTGCTCGGTAGAAAAGACATCTCCTTTTATCCATGCTGAGATAGTTATTGACGATGTACCGCTCACGTTTGGACCGGTGTTTGAAGTTACTAGATAATCATCACTACCATCAAAGTTGCCGGATTTGTCATATTTGCCAGAGGTGGGCGAGGGGCCGGCAGAAGCAGGACAGGCACGCGCATGGTTGTTCCTGCCTGAATAATCCAGGGCAGCATCTGAAGAGCAATCTTGGGTCCAGCTATTTTCGTCAAACTTCCAATAGCCAATCAGCCCATCAGAGAGAAAGCGCTGTCTTACATTGGCTGCCCAGGGCACCTGCGGCGAATCACCACCAAGATAGGCCGCAGCGCTTGCGCGGGCACCGGCATTGGCAAAGCTTGCCCGAATCTCCTCGGCACTCCGCGCGTAATTATAGATGCGTACATCGTCAAGAAAGCCTGAAAAATTGCCTCCATCATAGACACCTATTCTTAGATTCTGGGTGGTAGTCACTGCACCTGCGGTGCCGGTCCAGGGTACTGAGAGCTTAAGCACACCATCTAAGTAAAGCTTACCTCCGCTGCTATCCACGCTAAAAACTACATAATGCCACCTATCGTCCGCCACAAAGCGCTGGCCGCTATAGCTTTCTGTACGGATATAGTTGCTACTGTCCTTAAAATACCAAGCCTGGATATTACCGTTACGAATAAAAACCTGGTAGCCATTATAACTGCCCGAAGCATATTTATTGACAATCCCCCGCTCATAATCATCGTTAATATTGGTTCTTAGCCAAAAAGAGATGGTGATAGGCAAGCTATTCAAGGCGGAGCGGTGGTTGACAAGGATATAGTCACCGCCGTCAAAATAGAAGCATTTTCCCAAGGCGCAGAGGTCTTCAGTTCTGATGCTGGGGTCATCGCTGCCTGCCGAGGAGTTGGCGCCGCGAACACCATCAAAATGGTTGATTGTAGAATCCCGCACAGTCTGACCGAAGCCATCATCAAACTTCCACCAGGCAAGCGGCGTGCCTAAGTTCTGCTCGCTCTCCAGGCTGGCGGTGGGCTCTGCACTTGCATATTTACGCACGAAAATCCAATCAAACTGCGCGCCATAATTCTCAGTGTCAGTAAGCGCCAGGTATTGCAGTCCCCAGCCGCTGACAGTGCGCGTGTTTGTCAAGCTGTTGTTGTAATAGGCAGAGACTGAATCACCATTGACCACAAATTTTGCTACCTTGCCATAACCTGGAAACGGAATGCCGCTATTTTCGCCATACCAAGCAGCATCTCCACCGGTGCTCTCTCGGTAGACATTGGTAATATGGCTTCCGTCAGAATCCCCAAGCAAAACAAACATCTTAGCACTGGTTGCCTGGGCAGCCCGCAGGCCAAAAAAGCGCTCATAACCGGAGCCAGCAAAAGTAACCACCCGTGTCTCGGCAACATATTGTGAGCCAAAGCCCTGGTTAGAGACCACATAGCGCGAACTGTCCGCCGTGCCCCACCAGTCACCACCTGAGGTAATTGTCAGCTTGCCATCTGCCAGCGAGTGCGAACCAGTGCTGCTATTCATCACCGTCCACTTGCTGCTATCCAGCGTACTTCCCAAAAAATCGTCAAAAAACTCAAAGACGCTCTCAGGCGCCTCAATGTTTGTGGCGTTGGGATTGCCGTAATAGATAAAAAGCGCTGTGCCCGAAGCCGGAATACTTGGCACCTTCACCCAGATTTTAGTGCTGCTGCTATTGCAGGGCGTAGACAAACCTGCGCCCTCCACCCAGTGGGGCAGCAGGGTGACGCCATCGTTATCTGTAATCCGAATATCATTGCAATTGCCCAAAATCTTGCCCGCCGCATACAGCGAGGTAGTGTCAATGCTAAATGCCACCTGAAAATTCGTAAGCGGTGTGCCGGCATTGTTGTTCACCACAACCTTCTGGCGATACGCCCAGCTCTCGTCCAGCCAGGCTGCCAGCACCGGTTTGCTCGTCTTAAAAGTTAAAAAAGCGCCAAAAGAACTGATGATTGCCAAACTCAAAACCAAAGCGGTGGCTTTTCTTAAAAACTTCTTGAAAGATTTTTTAAAAGAAGAAGGCGAATTTAACTCAAAATCCATAAAAGATTCCCTAAATCTTTTTATAAATTAAACTAGCGGCTAAAAGCATCTTCCACGCGGTTGTACTTGATGATAAACTCAGCCAGCCGAGCCTCCTCAAATGTCTCCGCGGTCAGCCTGAAGCGCAGAATCAGTTTGCCACCCTTATCCTTCGAGCCTGCCGGCTCAGCCTTCTCTTCTGCCAAAGCCTTGTCTATCAGCTTACCCGAAAGCTTGACATTGGCAATCTGCCAGAGCAGAGAGCTGCCATCTGTTTGATTGGCTGGGCTGATTGTGCTAGTCTCAACGCTGTTTAGGCTGCTATCAAAGGTAGCGCCCTCAATAGCTTTAGGCTCACCATTTGCCGAGTCTGCAATATAAGCTCCCGTAAGCTCCACCTTGGTTTTGCACGCCTGCGGCCCGGAAATCAGAGAAGCACTCTTTTCATCATAGGCCAGACACTCGGCGCCCTTTGTATCTATGGCGAAGACAAACTTCAGCGCCCCCTCGGCGTCAGCACCCAGCCACTGCCATTTGTTATCATCAAAGCCGGCAAAGTCATTGGGCAAGGGGATGCTTACCAGGATATCGTGGTCCTGCGGCAGAGGCTCATTTGTGGTAAAGCGATAGAAATTGCGCAAGGTCTTTTCGTCAAACTCTACAGAGAGCGTGCCGTTGTTGTTGCTGCCATCGCCAAAGCTGCTGCTTCCCTTATACTCCGGCGCCAGTTGAATAAGCCCATCTTTGTAGCGAATGACGCCGGCTTGGCTTAGATCAACGATGCTGTTTGCATCACCCACTACAATAGTTGCCATTCCGCTGCCGGTGGTTCTGCCAATCACAATGGTATTGCCGCCCGCAGTGCCAATAGTGACATTGTTGGCAAGCTCTACCACCAGCTTATTTGTGGGCAGAGCGCTCGCCGAGGCAGCCGAAGTGTTGCCAGCTTGTGCCATTCCTACCACCAGGACTTTTGCGCCTGAGGCATCTTTGGCTTCAAGATAGACCTGCTCGCTCTCAAGCGTGTAAACAATCTCGCTGGCGCTTGCGCTCAGCAAACCACCTGCCTGTTGAAGCGAAGCTTGCTCAGATGAGAGCTTCAGAGCCTCTGTAGCAGCTTGGCCGCTGGCTTGGTTGCTGGTTTGGCTGCTGGTTTGATCGCTGGTAGAAACGGGGCTGCTGCTTGTACCACTGCCCTCTTGAGTCAGGGTGCTCTCCCCAGCAAGGCCGCTTGCCTCAAGGGTGCTGCCCTCTGCGCTGCCAGCAAGGGCCTCAGGGGTTGTACCGCTTGCTAAATCAGCTGCTAAACCGCTTGTTAAATCACTTGCTAAGTTACTTGCTGATCCGCTTGCCAAACCTGTCCCTGCGCTTGTTGACTGCATGCCCTGAGAAGACTGTTCATCTTGCAGAGACTGCTCACCCTGTAAGGTATTATAAGTATCGCTCAAGAGATTGTTGCCGCCACCTGCCGCCTGCAAGTCTTTTACCGAATCCTCAATGCTCTCCAGCCTACTCTTGAGATTTGCTACCAGACTGGCGGTCTCCTGCTGGGCAGCGCTCAAATCAGTGTATTTCTTATCCAGAGCCTCTACCGCCTCGCTACTTGCCGTGTTCGTCTGCATCTCGGTCTCGGTTGCCGCCAATTCCTCCTTCTGTTTCTCAAGATCGCTCTTTAAGATGATAAAGGCATCCTCTAGACCTGTCAGACGCTCCTTGATACCAGCAATCTCGCTTGTTTCCTGCTCAAGATAGGTAAGCTTATTTGCCAAACCTTCTACCTCCTGCCAGAGGTCATCGTTACTTGCTCTAACCGCGGCAATCTCAGCCTTCTGGTCTTTTAGAACCTCTGCCAAATAGAGAGCAATCTTATCATACTTTAAGCTATAAGGTTTGCCTTCGTTGTCGTAGTTTATAAGATGCGTCAATCCTAACGCCTCTACCTCTTCAGCAATGTAGCCAATATCCTCCCCACCTGTCTCTTTGTAGTTATAGATTTTGGGCGAGAGGCTCAGGATTTTCTCAAAATCATCCGAAAAATCCCTGACATTCTCCTTAAAGCGCAGAGACGAGGTCTGTTGCAGAAGGTTGCCCGAGGTATCAATCACCACCGCTGTGCCTGTGCCTGTGGGCATTGAGGAGATTTTAACTCCTCCGGTGTTTGTTATCCGCATCCTTTCCGCATTGTTGGTTCCAAAAACCAATGGCGTATTATTGTAAGTTTCCACCACGGCAGCAGTGCCTGGATTAGCAATAAAGCCTGTTACCCTTGCGGCTGACATTCCAGCAATAGAGTCAGTTCTTCCAGAACCATATGCACGCACCTCAAAGGTATCATTTTGGTTATTGACAGCTATAATGGCTGCAGAAGCAGTTGTCCCACTACTCGTGTTATTAACCTGTATTTTAGTTACTTCGTCTGCAGTGCTATAAAGTTGTAACCTTTCGGTTGGTGTCGTCGTCCCGATGCCTACCCTGCCGTTAGTGGTATCAATGTTGAGTATGGATGTACCTGAGGCATTCTGCATTTGGATAGCAGTGGTGGAATCAGAGGCAGGCTTAAGAGCCAGGGAAGAGGAACCAATGATGGTGGGAGTGGTCAGAGAAGTAGCTGCCCTTACAGTGCCATTGACATCAAGGGTGTAGGAAGGGGAATTTGTCCCAATCCCTACATTCCCTGAAACAATCAGACCATTGGAAGGTGCGGCATTAACACCTGCATAACTACCAATCGCCACTCCTCCTGCAACATCCAGCTTGGATTGAGGATTCGTTGTTCCGATGCCGACGTTGCCGGATGTATCTATAACCAATCTCATCGCGCTCGCATTTCTGTCATAGACAAAGAATTTATTTGCCACACCAAAACCTGTTTCTGAAGCACCTGCTGTCCCAATTTGATATGTTCGTCCAGTACCTTGAACCCAGAAATTTGCATACCCTGTGGCGCTAGTATTTTGAATAACAAACTGGTCATAATCGGTGCCAGAATACAGATGAAGCTGATGTGTTGGCGTCGTCGTCCCAATCCCCACCCTGCCGTTAGTGGTATCAATGTTGAGTATGGATGTACCTGTTGCATTCTGCATTTGGATAGCAGTGGTGGAATTAGAGGCAGGTTTGAGAGCCAGGGAAGGAGAACCAATGATGGTGGGAGTGGTCACTGAGGTGGAGAAGGTGGGATTAGAGATGGTACTGATGGTTGCGTTGGTTGTGCCAGAGATGGCGA